>Ga0137403_10001547_pt1 | contig 28858 bp, 49 predicted proteins | sample CZOMad2_1_16fung_FD_122057 | JGI IMG/M metagenome (GOLD analysis project Ga0137403, IMG submission 122057) | Vadose zone soil fungal communities from Angelo Coast Range Reserve, California, USA - CZOMad2_1_16fungal (Hybrid Assembly) | ecosystem: Environmental > Terrestrial > Soil > Vadose zone... | reverse complement strand
CCCCTGCACAAAGGCAAGTCGAGGCACAAAACCTCTTGACCAATCATATTGAGCAAATGGAATTTGTACAGTAACAATGCCATACAGATTAACATTGTATGGAATAGTAGTATCTGAGAATCCTTTAACCCTAATTGAGACAGACATATCATAGTTAAAAACAGGAATAGGATTCGTAAACAAATTCATGTTCAAGGGTAGATCAAACCCACGAACAGGCCTAAAAACAAATGGCCGTGTCCAATCCGTTTGACTAAACGGCACCTGAACCGTGACTACACTGTACAAGTTAGGGTTGTACGATACTGAAAGATCAGGGATAACTGACGGCTTGCTTACCGTATTAAAATTAAAATTAAGAATAGGAATAGGATTAGTAAATATATTTGGATTAAATGGTTGAACAATATCCTGCTGCAGGAGCGGTTTCTTAACAATCGGCCAATCATATTGTGCAAAAGGAGCAGCAACTATTGTGACCGTGTAAAGTGGCACATTGTAAGGTATCGTCGCTGCAAAGAAGGATGGTATAGTCGCTGGCTGTGGAATAAAGTTAAAAAATGGGATAGGATTAGTAAATATATTTAGATTAAGTGATTGTGTTGCATCAGGACGAAGTGGAGATACCCGATAGGCACCTTTACTATAATCATAAGGCCCAAACGGAATAGGATTAGTAAATAAATTAATATTGTATGCATCCGGCAATTGCCGTGATGCTTTCAGGATGAAAGGTTTTGACCAATCTGTTTGAACAAAAGGTGCTTGTGTCGTAACAGAATAAAGAGCTTGATTATAAGACGAGTATGTTTGTGTAGATCGTGTTGGAGATGCCTTAAAGAAAAGCGGTGCACGTGTCTGAGCCACTACTCCTTGTACAATATGATAGAAAAGACCAGTAGCATTTGGATTGCCAGCAGCTATTCCAGAAAATTGAAGATTTGTTGTAAGGCCAGTAGCCGACGCATAAACACTGCCATAATTGATGCCTGAAATTGCATTATCTTTATTAATCAATATCCCAAAATTTGCTGCTGGATTTGAAGTACTCGCCGTATTCATGACAGCAAAAGCTGCATCACCACTAACAGTCGTCACCGCTTGAGGATTAAGTGTAAAAAGACCAGCATTTGCGATTGTTGCAGCTGTCACAACATCAGAAGAAGGAATACAGATAGCAATGCTAATGGTGGTAGCACCAGTAAATGAAAAACAATCAATATAGACTTTTTGATTCCCAGTACCACCAGTGGTGCCAGTAAAAGCAGCCGATAACGTTTGATTGCCATAAGCTGGATTTAACAATCCAAAAACAGCAACCTGAACTAAATTATCTGTTTCATTTAAAGGTGATCCTGGAAGTTGTGTCATGGGGACACCACCCCATGTCACACCAGTACAAACTGCACCAAGTGCAGCCGAATCACCAAGGGCAACCGCAGCAATAAGAAGGGTAGCATTCGGTCCAATAGTTAACGTGGTATTAGTCTGCGGGCTGGTAAAGCCAGAACCACCACCTCCCGCAGCAGTAACCGTTAGGGCTTTGGCATCAAGGAGAACACCCATGTCAGCACCATGCCTGCCCCATCAGAGTATAAGTCACACTATAAAGACTCTGATTATAAGGCTGTAATGCTGCCGGTTGCCAATCTGGTAAGATCTTGTTTACTGACCAATCATAAGACTTAAAAGGTACAGCAGCCGCTCCACCGGGGGGTTTGATTGCAATCAGATATGTGACAGTCGGGCCAGAAGTACCTGATTCGGTGAATGTAGCTGCCGTACCTGAGCCTGCCGTCGTTTGCACTCTATATTCTGTTGCACAAACCGGTCCACCACCCGCCGATCCTCCGGCGCTAAAACTTGTCCCTATAGTAAGCGTAATAACGGACTGAGTAGAAGAACCACCCCAAAGTAAATCACCATTTACCGCAGTAGTAAAACTGCCACTGGTAACTGCGTCCGTTCCAGTACCGGGTGAAGCTTGATATTGACCACCATGTGCGGTCCCATCACGTTCATCAGTCGATGCTGTAGAACCGCCTGAAAATTCATCGACAAAAATAGCTCGGAAATCAACCGTCGCACTAAAATTTGCAGTAATTACAGTTGGGGCATTAGTAATATTCGTGCGTGAAAATGCCGCGTTTCGTTGTCCATCCCCAACATTAAGGATTGTTGTTTCAAGATTATAGGTATTGCCTTGATTATCAGTAACCGAAGTCAAAGATGGCCCAATATCGTCCCATGATACCAAACCACAGATTACGTTACCGCTTCCCACCGCCGATACCGTAGCCGCAATTGTCGTTGCTGATGCAGCACCGGTAGTGCCAACACTAACACTCTGTATCTTCGAGAAGGCCATTGGCCTTACCCGATCGTTGCCAGCAAGCTATTCAGTACTGTTCTAAACCCAGCCGTCTGTGCTATGCTAAAGCTGCGCTGGGTACGAGTTCCATTAGCATTCAACGATTGCCCGAGTAAAAATCCACTATTCACCGGAAAATTGGCAACTACCCAATCGATACACGCCTGTGCTGCATTGATTGTTGCAGTGATATCACTCGACATCGTACCAGTATAACCCGGAACTTGTGCAGTTGCATAAGCATCGAGGCCAGCAGTATTTTTGATCAAATTCAAGTTTGAGATCAAGCCATTGAGGGCATCAAGCAGACTAAAGATAAAAATAGTATCAACCGAGCCTGCCGCCATTACAGCAACAGCACTGGTTCCACGATCTTTAGTCTGTGCAGCAAAATTCTGCACAAGATTAAGTGCGTAAGCTAACGAATTTTGAGTTAGCGCCGGAGGTAACGTCATGCGTCACACCACCTATATACATATTTGTCCCATCAAAGTGATAGTAACAGTATAGAGTGAATTATTATAGGGCTGAACAAATGATGATGTTATTTTTAATTGCTGTACACGTGTTATTTGCGTACCTCTAACAACTATAACCTCACCACCGACTGTAGGACCCCACTCTGCAGGATCAAGAAAAAATTCCCAGAGTGCGAGTGACACATTTAACTCCCCGTATTAGTCAGCGTCGAAGAGAAGCGTGACGATTAAATTAAAAACGTTTGGATCACCATTGATATTAAGCACTGGAGGTACCGAGTCGAATGTAACGATAATCTTTCTCCCATGGCGGCTAACCGTAAAAGGAATCAAATTACCACTAGCATCTGGCAAACTAGCGGACACGTTTCTGAATCCCGTTGGCTGAGAGTTCGCGAACGTGGTTTCTCGTTTGATGTCCTCAGAGAAGTCAACAGTTACCGTATTTGAGACCCCATCTACCGTAACATCACGACGAAGTGGAAAAGAACTAAACTGCATCGTCATTTTATCTTTCCCACCAACCAAGTTCCGGAATAAGTGTAGGTGGCGTAGTATTTTGCCCCGGTAGCCACAGATGAAGCAAGAACGATTCGTTTGCCCCAATCACAACCGGAGGCAAATTCTTGGTGTTGTTGACAATGCTGGTCAGGGTCGTGGAATTGTTCAGATACTGCATCGATTCGACAATATTGGTGGCACCAAACCGTGCAGTATATTCATCGCCAATCGTAAGTGCTGGTGCCGTCATGATCTTGAAAATACGGTTACCCACCACAGTCTTGACATTGCCAGAAGCCGCTGCCGCTGTAATATTACCAGCATAAACACGGGTCAAAGTACCCAAACTAGTCGGGCCAGTAGTAGCAATATTTGATGTCAAGTCAGTTCCACCCGAAGTATAACGATTGCCAATGTCCTTGGTAATGGCGAACTGCACACTGGTACTACCAGCTCCCGCCGCACTGACCAGCAACATAATATAATCGAGGTATAACCGTGTTGCAAAATCATCAGATGGGTTACAACCGTTGTAAATCAAGATGAATGGATTGGTAGCCGAAAACGTAGTCGGAGCTGCCGCCGTAGCAATACCGGTCTGAGCATTTTGCGTAACGAAATAAGAACCTTCGTCTGCTAGAGGATGCTTGGTCGGAATTGAACTAATGACCATCTGCTCGCGATAGCGAGACAACCTCGGATCAATATCAGTTCCGTCCAGCTCCGCATGTGGCTTTGTGCGATCAACTTCCATCAGTGGATTAAAGTCCATTACGTTTATCCTTTAATCTCTAGAATTAGATCTAGCTTTTCAATAATCAGCAGTAGCAACTCATTTGTTTCTTTGACTTGTGCCACAACATCAGAAGTAGCAACTGGCTCACCATCCGGATCATAAACTTCCATACGCTGCCGTTCGACAACTTCTTGAGTAATTGGACGAACAATTTCAGTAGTGTCAACTTTCTTACCAACCGAATCAGCTGGAACCTGAATGAAGCCATCATCAGCCATAGTAATTACAGCACTTCATAGAAAAATTCACCAGACATCAAACCAGGAGTACCAACATTAGCAGCTGACAAAAGAGTTTCAGAATTTGAAGTTGTAGCAACACCTACCGATACCCATTCCTCTTCTGAACCCGGATTTGTCTGCCACTGAACAATACCACCAAATGCATTGAAAGTAAGCATAAGACGAGCAACAGTTGCAGCTGCGTTTCTAACAGGAGCTGTAGCCGCAGCAACAGAAGCAATTGGTAAAGTAGTAACCGCAGTAGCAGCCACATTAACTGCAGCATCTGAATTTGGCAGTGCTAAAGCAGTTGGGGTAATGCCCAGTGTTGAACTTCTTGTCAAAACCATTGCATTAATTGCAGTGCTTCCAGCTTGCCCGCCAAGAAGGATCTTACCTATCTTGAGAATATCAGTCGCCGAACCAGCTTTTAGTGCCATAAAAGGACCTGTGATGGCACCCGCACCATCAGCCTGTGCTGTTGGAGTAAAAGTCGTCGCTTGAAAGATGCGCTTAGACATAGTCTATGTCTCCTTATTATCAATCATAAGATTAAAGCTCTTTACTCATTTTCGCAGTTTGCACTTGTATTTGCTATCAGGAAAACCTGAAGTAAAAACACTAGGAGCTGATTGAGCACTTTCGTTTCCAGCAGCATCAACCGCTGTAACCGTATATGAATAAAGAGTGTTAGGAGTTAATAGAACACCACCGCCATTATTAAAACCAGCTATATATTGAGTGCCACCGGGATTATTTGCATAAACAGTTCCAATACGAATGCCATTACTGTAAATATTATAACTAGGTATATCAGTACCATTACCAGATGGAGACCATCTTATCCATATACTCTCATAAGTAACAATTGCTGTTGGAACAGGTGGCGTAACTTGTGCCACAGCTTCAAACATAAAGACGCTAAAAAAAGTTATAATCAACATTAATCTAATAATAAACATTATCTTATTCTCCAGTCAAAGTGTCAGGAGTACCCATAATAATTGTCTGCTTTTTAAGATCTTCAACAACCTTTTCAAAAGCCACATGAACAAAATCTGGCAAAGACGCCAGATAAGCACAACCATCACAGATATAATGACCAGAACACTTTGTGCAGTAATGACGCTCTCTGGTTCTGAATGGATTCTTGACAATTGTCCCTCTGCAATGAGCACAAGTCAAAGTATCAGCTTCATATACCTTACCCTCACGGCAGAGCTCCGGAACATAACCAACCTGTCTTGCAATATCTTCAGGAAGTCCCGGAGAAGCGCGGTGGTCAACCATCAAATATCCCATTTGTTTCTTCATCACCTAGCCCTCAACAAGTTGCTTGAGGGAAGCCAAACGTTTTTCATAAAGCTGCTTCTTAGCTTCCGCCTCTGCCAATATACCAGATGCAGTTTCATGCTTCTTAGTTGCTTCTGACCTTACCATATTCGCGTCATTAAGAATACTTTGACAAGTTGCTTCGGCAGCAGCCTTGTTTTGAGCAATAGTTTTTTCAGCATCTACCCACAACTTACTAACCTTATCAGCAACTTCCTTCTCAAGTTTGATCAAAGTTTGTTCACGTTGTGAATGTTCTACTTTCCGTTTTTCATGATATTGATTTGCTGAAGTCAAAGATTTCTCACGCTCTTCAACAGTAAAAGCCTTTCTGGCTAAATCACGCTCGCGGGAAGCTAAATCTGCCTCCTTGTCATTAGTGTCTCTTTGAATTTGTAATGCCTTTTGTTGCGTTACAGTTGCTTCCTTTTGAGCATCCTCAATAATAAGACGTTGTTTCTCCATTTCAGCAAGCTGCTTTTGAATTTCCGCACTTTTAGCAGTCAGCTCCTTCAAGGTTGCCGTAGCAGCACTTGGATTTGATACAATCTCAAGCAAAGAGGCCAAAGCTTGTGTCGCAGCTGCACTATGTGCGCCAGAATCTGTACCTCCACTTGTCCCCATCATGTTAAAATATTCCTTATGAGTTGAGGATCACAGCCAACCTAAAACCAGAATTCGGTGGAATAGAAAAATACTCAGTTTGATTAGCTGCCAGACGTGCACCTGTTACCGCAGCGGTAGGGTTTACCCCCAAAGCAATGGAACAAGCATTATCCACACTAATTCTAAGCAATGTAGTATTTTTATTAAAAGGTGCCGATTGTGCCGAGGCACCACCAATTGCAACCGTTTGTTCCGCAACAGGGGGCCATTGTGCACCAGAAATAGGATGGTTTCCACCACCACCAATGGCATTCAATTCAGTTACATAAAGAATGCTCATTTATTGTTCCTTAGGTGCATCTGGATTTAAAACAACACCATTAATATCACCCTTACGTATTTGTGGTTCTTCTATCTTCCTCTTTTCGCCAACTTGTGGCTGGGTATCTGAGGCCTCTGAGGGAGGAAAATTTGAACCTGACTCCCCAAGAAAATCCTCGACCTCCTTATTAGCATCACTCAATTCACTGGCAAGCGACATTGCTTTTTGTGCATTAACCTCTGCCCGGGTGACTTCTGATGTTAGCCTATTCTTAGCGTCGACATTTAACTTTCTCAAGTTTGCCATTAACCCCCGCATGCCAGCAGCTAAATCCTTCACTTCTTGCATGTTGTCCTCTACTGACTCTGCGAGTATTAACGAATACCCTTGGTTTAGTAGACTTACACCGGCATCCAATTGCCTTTCTAACTGGCTCAGGATGAGCGATTGCAACGATAGGTCTTGTGTTAAACGATTCCCACTGACCAAATCTGTCGTTAAACGTTGTGGGTCCGTAGATTGCGGCATACAGCATCAACATAGCTTGAGTGTGCGCAGAAAGTTCCATCTTACGCCTATTTAAATCTAGATACTTTCCTGCTCCTTGAAGGAGCAAAAAGTTGCTCTTCAGTCAAGCCCCTATTGGCCCGCCTAAGCAACAGATCATAGGGTATGCCAAACTCACACGCCCAATCAACTAGCATTTTAGATTCACCTTTATAGATAAGCCATCGTGAATTTTTCTTATTACGTGACTGCTGTTCTTGCGTACCCCATCGGCAATTATCTGGTTCATAATTACCTTTAGGATTTGGATAACGATCTATTGTAGTGCCTTTAGGACGTTCACCCATATCCTCATAGAAATTAATAAAACTTGTAAGCCAACGAGAACATATCTTAACACCCACACCTCCGTAACGAGAATAATCAGGTGCATTTTTGTTTGTGCATCGTTGAAGCATCGAGTCCCAACTCTTAAAAGTTGGTGTATTTGTCATTCCGTGCTGAGTTATCTGTTCATGCCAATAACAACCACAAGATAAAGACTCACCTTTCAACAAACAACCACCTTTAACTACCTTTTCAGTTCCACATTCACACTTACAATGCCAATACAATTCACCCCTGACATTCTTGTGTGAAAAACTAAGAACAAACCAACGACCATACCTAGCATTTACGCTTACTGAGCGACGCATATAACCTCCTAAAGATTACTATGCATCGCTCTTATGCTAGTAAAACACCTACGTCAAGGCATTCAACTCACGAGGACGCCCTGCAGGAAAGAATTACTGACCGTAAAATTGCCTGCCCAGCCAATCAAACGAACCATGGCATCTTGGTTGACCGAGAAACGGTCCGGATCAAGGGGAACCATGTTGCGACGAGCATGGGGCCGCCACATAAGGTACTTGGTATTAAGGAAGTACATTGTAGTAGAAGGGGCACCACCCAGTGCTGAGGTAGAAGAGCCAATTTGGGGTGGCAGCGGGTCCGCAGCAAAACCTTGGAAGCCACCATCCAGCACCACGTCAGCATTCAGATACTTAAGGGTCTGGAAACCAGCCTCTGCCATATCCGGTGCACCATTCTCAATCTGAATACGCTGAATTGCTTGCAACGCGTTCAGGTAAAAACGATACGTAGTATTATCAGCGATAATCAAGTCCGGGAAATCCCGGCCACGGATCAACTGTACCCAAAGTGCATCCATTTGCTGCATAATGGAAGCTGATGAAAGAACAGTACCACCGTTGGTATTAGCTGACCAAGTCTGGTTCTGCCAGAAGGTCCACTGTGAACGGTCAATACCACCCACCACACCAGAAGTTGGATTCGCTGCAACAAGAAGCTGCAAACCACCAACCGAACCAGTTACGGTGCCGTCACCATAAATACCTTGTGACAGACCGTTCATGAAAGTGTCTTCCGCATTCATGATGCGGGACTCAAGCAAGTCGATGATTGCTTCTTCACCAGAATTCTGGAGCTCTTCCAGACCGCTGATTGAAACAGCAACTGCTGACTGACGAATAGGGAATTCCGCAGCCGTGAAAACTTGGCTGGGTGCAATATTCAAAGTCTGATAGCCGGAATACCATTGATAGGTTTGGTTATCAGCATAATTAAGTTCTTGGACGATGGTACGGCCACCGCTGAAGGTCTTAACGTTACCACGGCGGCTGAGACGCAACAGCGCAGCGTTATTACGGGACATATTGTCCGCAAGCTCGCCAGTACGGTTGCGCAAAGTCGTGGTAACAATTTCAGACAGGTTTGGAAAACCTACTGCCATTGTTTATCTCCGGGTTATTGGTTGAAAACGCTACGCCCAACCTAATGGTAACCGCTGGAGGATGAGGCTGGGCTTCTTGTGGAAGCCACAGCTTTCATATTCTTAGCATGTCGTAACCACTCTACGCTTCTTGATCTCTAATTTGCTGAATAGCTTGCCTTAGAGAGTCTCGTACTGGCGTTTTTTGACCGGGCTTCTTGTTAACCACTGCCCTGTTGCCTTGTGTGACTCCGGGAGTGGAAGAGGCAGGAAGCGAAACTGCGGCCTTACGGGCTTTCCCAACTTGCGTCTGCTGAGCGGTTGTATCCGCTTCCTGCTTCTGCTGTCGAGCTGCAAGGTCTGCCTGCTGTTGTTCAGCAAGAACCTTCTTCCGTACTTCAGGGTTAAAATAGATAGCACGTTCGTAGGCAGTGTCCAGATCAACTTCACCATTTGCTTTCAAAGGCACTACCTGAGTTTCTATTAATTTCGCCATATCCTGACGAACTTCTTCAAAATGAGCCTTATCTTTTGCCCAAATACTGAGATTTTCTCTGGTCTTGGCTTCACTTTGTGTCTGAAATGATTGCTGCATATTTCCAAATTGACCACCAATTTGGTTCACAACACCAGACAATTGCCTAAGCTGTTCCTCAAGATTGCCAATATATTCCTTAACAGGTGCAGGTATCTCAGTAACCGGAGGTGCCCCACCCGCTCCTTCAGCACCCGCTGCAGGGGCTGCCGCACCAGCGGCAGGAGCCGCAGCAGTAGGAGATATCTTACCCCAATCAATACCCATGCTCTTTGCAAGGGCTGGGAAGGATTGTGTGGGGTTTCCTGCCAGCGCCTTAAACCACAGAAACATGCGGTTGACGGCATCTGCCGGAGTCGCATTCATTTGCCGCAAAGCATCATTGTGCGGGGCAATTGCCTGATCAATCAGATTATAACGTTGTTTCAGCTGTTCAACCCCAGCAGCCATTTCTTGGCCACGCTTGATAAAAGCCGCTTGCATAGCAGGCGGGGTTTTATCCCATTCAGCTTTTGCTTCCGGAGGTAAATCTGAAGGTGCAGCAACAGCATTAACTACAGGGGGCTCTGCGCCCTCTATAGGAGGCTCACCGGGTTTTGGTGCTGCTTGGAATTTACCAGTTTTAGCATCCTTCTTAGGCGCTTTAGTTTTGCCTTCTTCGTCAGCCCTTACTTCTTCAATCGATGCTTTAAGTTGTTCCCGCACTGAAAGCGGTTTTTCGGGTTCGTTTTCACCAGCCCCAGCAGCACTATCTGTACCACCAACATCGCCCCCGCCAGCCCCAACGTCACCACTATTGTCAAGAACATTTTCCAAACCATCGCCGCCACCACCTTCATTATCGGGGCCACGAAATACAGTTTCATTAAAATGACGTGCAAAAGAACTCAACATATTACTCTCCTTTTGGGCAGCTTGTGCGACCCATCGAAATTAACGATTACGCAAATCATAGATTGCGCGCTGAATCGCTTCACGTCGAGCCCCCCTATCGAGTTCTACTTTTTGACGGGGCTTCAAGAGCGTGGATGTTTCATTGCCAATCTCAACGCAGCCTGCAGCACGGGTTGCTTGCCTAAATTTTGATTTGCTCGTGAGATATTCACCCGTCGCCATATGACGGGTAGCTTCCATTTCATCACTAATGACATAAGACGCATGACTAAGCTTCTCATTTTTTGGCCCTGCTATATCTTTGTCAACAAGCTCACCATTACGGTATACAAATGTCGTCATGTTACCCCCTCCGGAAGATAAATGGTATGACCAGCTCCTGCGCGCATTATCGTTCCATTAGAACGTTTAAAATCTTTATAAGATATAACTCGTCTTTCATTAGAAGGTAAATCCGCAGGAACTACAGGGTCAGAAAAGTTAGAAACATTTAGAGGAAAATGCATTCGACAATACGCCTCATACAGATCAGGATAAAACTTCCTTTTTATCTCTCGACCATCAAACGGGAGCCATCCTTCAGGACACCACACAGGTACAGCAGGCATGTACTCCTTTATTGGCATCAAGTTCTCAACTCTGATAATTGCCGGAGCAATAAACAAAGCTGACATTCCTTTAAGAAAACTACGCCGGTAAATCATTTACTCTGCTCCAGATACATTTCCCATGTTTTCATTGCTTGATTAAATCGGGCATCAAGCAATTTTTTAAGTTCTGTATCATTTTTAACTCGTAACTGTTCAAATGAAGAAATTGACAAACAAGTCACGTTTGAGTTGTCATACCTTCCAATAAGAATTGCAACAGCATCAAAATTAGCATCCCAAAAGAAAATACCAGATGGGGTAGCAAGCCCGTTCCCCATAACAATCTTAAATGGAGGTACAATCTTTGACTCTATATATTCCTTAATTTCATATCTATTCATTACGCTGCCCCCGGCATTGACTCCGGTTTAGTCGGTTCAACTGTTTTATTAATTTGAGCATGCATACGCATCGTCTCAATTTGCATTTCCATCTGACGCATACGCATGTCCATTTGCTTCATGATCAAATCAGCTTGGTTATTCTGTTGTTCACCAGCACTCTCTTCTTTCTGACGTATAACCTCAGCCTGAGCCTGTTGCTGAGCCGATTGTGCTTCAATGCCTGCGGTCGTAATATCGTTCTTAGATTTAGCCATATCGGCTTGAGAACGTAGTTCTGCTGCATGTGCAGTAGCTTGTGCCTGCTGGGCCTGTGCATTCGCCTTGATTTGCTCCGGATTTGGTTGAGAAGCGGCCTGTTGTTGCTTCTGTTTGGCAATTTTAACAGCCGAATCACAAAATTCTTCAATAGTAGACTCAAGATCGCGCCCTACACGGAAGCCACGCACGCCAAATTGCAACAATTTGCCGAGAAGAGGCAGAATTTCGGGTACTTGGGCAGCCATTGCCATAGAAGTCTGAAGATATTTCGTAACTTCTGAGATAAATTCAGTTCTATCTCCCTTTTCTTGCGCCGCATCACCGTAGATCGTAGAATCGACCTCAATATCAACCCGAAATCCACGAAAACGCTCATTACGGATCAATTTGATAGCCTCACCAATGCGCTGTGAGGCTTGCTGAAGCGCCATTTGCATAGGATCGGGTGGAGGGGCCACAGGCAAGCCCGGCGCTACAGGCGGGGCTGTAATGGGCAGGCCGGGGGAAGCTCCCGGAGGGGCCGACATAGGTGGTTTGGGGAACGGAACTACGTTCGGGCCTGCCTGCGGCGGCACAGTCGGGGCAGCAGGGGGGGCCGCCGCAGGCGGCATGCCGGTGATTGCACCGCCGGGCATAGGAGGTGAGGTAAAATTCCCCATAGGAGGTGCTCCAGCCATAGGCGGAGCAGGCAAAGCTGGTGCCTGAGACTGCGCTTGCAATTGCTGCATCAACCCTTGATCTGGGCCAAGGCCTTCCTCATACATCGCACCTGAAGCTTCAACAAGCGATTGGGGTGAAAAATGCTGCGCCATAATATCGGCCATGATCCGCACAGTGTCACGGGCAAAACGTGCAACCTCATTCTGACGAGCAGTCAGACGCGTCCCAGTGTTATTGGATTTCAGCCTCTGACCGCCCAACGTCTCTCGTGCATCCGTTGTACCTCGCATCAGGTCGTTGATACCAGTCAGCCGATCCATTTCCTCAATTTGCTTCTCCTTTATAGACATTAGCTCATTAAGAACACCAATGATTTCCTTTAAAGGCATAAAGGACATCTGACCAGCAACACCACCTTTATCCCCAGAAAACATTGCCCAGTCATCAACCGGGATTAATTCATTCTCAGTAGACTCATTCAAAAGCCTCTGGATGCCTTTTGCAGCGGAATTATAGGTACCGACAACCTTACAAGCCTTGGTAAGCATAGCTATACGTTGGCTCAGTTCGTCTATTTGCGTAGCCTGATCCTGATACTGGATATAGTCAGCTACCGGAAGCAATGTACCGGTAGTTTGATTAGCTATAATCGGTCGTGGCACTGGAAAAAAGTTTTCAAGATTTAATGGGTCGTCCTTACGATCCATAAGATAATCATACCCAGTAGCCACCCAATAAACTGTGCGGTCCTGCTTGCTCCATATTTCAAATATCTCACCTTTAACTTCATTCTCTTGATGTGAATTTTCGTAGCGATCTTTTTGTCGCTCGTCCTTCTCAAGTGGAATTGCCTTGGCAATTTCTTTACCGAAACGGTCACGCATTTGTTCATAGGTAAGAAAAACACGCTTACCAATTGCTACTACCTCAGACCAAGTTCGTGCTTGGGCTGGAAATATAAGAAAATCTTCCCAATGAATATAATCAACCGGGGTAGACTCACGGACAATTTGGTCACCCGTGGATGTCAGCTTTTCTTCAGCGGGGTCCTCTTCAGTTATATCTTTGTCCTGATCTTTGTCCTCAATGTCTTGATCTTCAGGTTCAAGTTCTTCACCATCAGTAGCATCAGCATCAGAATTTATTTGACCCTGATTATCCTCCATATCAATACTATCTTCATTTGACAATGAAACACCAGCTTCGATTTGAGGCTCATAACGAACCCACAACGTGCCACGCCCCGGCAACAAATAATCACTGACCGCTTGGTTCATGGCTTCATGGAAGCCACAAATTTCTATCTCATTACGCAAAGCACGTTCAAGTATTTGTGCAGCACCACGAGCTATAGGATCCTTGTCACCGAACTTGCGCTCAGCAAGTGGTGTAGGGGTCTTGCCATAAATAGCTGGCTTAAGAATTTCTACGTTGGACCAAAGTGCATTATATTTTCGACGTGAATCTTCGTCCACACGATTACGTTCATCACGGTAACGAGCTTCAATCTTGTGACCACGCTTAATGAAATTAAGGTAGCCTTTATCCTTTCCCATCCTTTCAATTTGGTCACACCAAAAATGAGCTTTACGCTCAGATTTACGACCCCCATCAGGCCCAGCTAACGGATCAAGTTCAATATCCATTTTCAGTGTATCCGTAAAATACCAGTCTTGGTGCTACGCTGTTCATTGGCTTCAAACATTTCTTCCAAAGTAACTGTACACAAACCGGGAACAGTAGAAAACACTTTTGGCTCTTCCTTGAATTGAGAAGAACTGTCAGCTGAGATCATTCTATCTAGCACCATCCCTATCAAACCCAAAGCATCCACTTGATCATCAAAGGTACCCGCATCAAACAGAAGCAGTTCCCTTCTAAACTCACCAAACCAAGATGCACCAAAAGGACAATAAAGTCCATTTTGCGCCATACGGCCGATGATACTCTGTGCACGCTGGGCTTTTGATTTGGTAGGTGGAAATTGCGCACGAGCGACATGTGCCTGTCGTTCACGCATACGTTTCACAAGAAACGGACCAACACCTTTATTGATCTGACCTGTTTCCTCAGCCCACCCAATTGGCTTCCAAAACTTGACCAAATCACAAAAAGTCTCAACCCAAACATCTGATGACTCCTGCTTACGCCAAAGGTCCAGCACATAGATATTGCTTTTGTTATCCACGCCCACCACAATATGAACTGTATAATTCTCACGATCCTTGGTCACCGCATAATCACTGGCACCATAAATATTCAGATCACCGAGCTCAAAATCAACTGGATACCCAGTATGAGGATTTTGTTCAAAGGTTTTCAACCATTCAGATTTAAACAACATGCCCGTATCAGGGGCTGGGCGCTGTTGATACAGGGATGACCAAGTACGGGGATTACGTTTAGGTGACCTAAACATTTCCTCGTTAAACCACTCAGGCCAAAGTATCTCACCTACCTTGCGCCCCAGTATGTCGTCCTCACGTTCACACTCAGCAGGTAAGCATACGACATACCATTCATTACCATCTCGACACTGCAATAACCCACTTTGACCGTTATAATTTTCGGGTAGGATACGACCCGCAGGATCGTCCTCATGCCATCGGGTAGTGATTCCAATTTCCCAAGCTTGAGGTTTCTTACGGGTGAGGAGATCATCAATATAAGCCTCCCATGTTTTTTGCCTGATGACTGGTGAGTCCGCTTGCTCACGCCCCTTAATCAAATCGTCCCAAACAATACCATCAGCACGGTTACCTGTGATGCCAGTCAAGATACCGGCTGCCATCCACTCACTACCATTCTGTAATGCCCATTCATCAGCCGCTTTGCTTTCCTCAGAAAGCAAAGTGTTAAAAATACGATTATAGACTGGTTGCTGAATAATGGAACGAGCACGTCGACCAAACTTACGTGGCAGCTCTGAGCCATAGCTTGCTACAATAACAAATGAATTTCTAAACCTACCCATAACGTGAGTAGGAAAGACAACTGAAGTATAAATTGATTTGCCAGACCCCGGTGGAAGTAGACCAAGCAACCGCTTTATCTTTCCATCTTCGACTTGCTGAAGACAATCAAGCCAGAGCAAATGATGCGCCCCAAATAAATGCTTACGAGGCCGAAACTGCTCGACCTCGTCTTCATTCTCCTCACGCAACGGGCCACTCGGTATATTAATTATAGAGGCGTAGGTTAGCAGGTCGTTTTTGGCTCGTTCCCGCTTTTGGCGTTCGGTTTGTAAGATCTTCAACTCTCTTGAGAGCTCGGCTAATTCGGTTGTCGAGTTCGGTTGAGTTGAGATTATCTGCTTTGCCATTGGTTATACTTGCCGTGATAGTGGTTTGAGAGGCTTTCCCATAACCGCGATCAAGGATAACTGCTGATGCGGCAATTCGAGTTGCCTCGGGTGCACGCTTATTCTTTACAATTTCAATAAGAGTACGCATTGCCGCTGTAGCATTTTCACGAGCCAAAGCCTGTAGCTCATGCAATTCAAGCTGCACCGCTCTCTTTTGTTGAAGTTTAATTCTATTCCGTTTCAATGCTTCCTCCCTGAGGGCAGGTTTAAGTTTCAATCCAAACCAAGTGATCCTATAACGCTGTCTACGTGAATTGCCATAATGCCCATAAGGATTCAAAACACCGCCCGGTGGGACTGCATGCTTGCGTAAATTTCTTAAACTCAACTGAGAAGGTGTTCCTGGATTACCTTTGTAATTTGTTTTATCACGAGGAACAACTTGAGGCGTCTCAAGTCGGATTATCTTGACCATAACTTATCCAAACGTCGGTAATTGCCAACTGTCTATAGTCTGTTCTGTCAAGTCTTCAATTTCTGCTTCTGCTTGAGCAGCAATCAATGCATAATGTTCACGGATACCCTGAACTTTTCCAATCAAGTCAATATCTTCTTGGTGTGTTGCAGTACGGACACTTTCATCAAGAGATAGAGCATCAGCATATTTAATATGCGCTAAACGTATCTTACGCGCAGGAAGCACTTTCTCCATTGCTGCATTTTCAGCAAACCTTAAATCAGACATAAGTTTGTTTTTCTTATCTTCAAGAGAAGGAGGCTGGGGTGTGTCATCAATAACCACGTAATCAGCTACATACTTATCTGGCTGCCCTTGTATTTGAATTCTCCTAACTGCCCTTTCAATAAGGGGATGAACAGCAGTTGGCCGAGGCTTGCCTACCACCATATTGAAAGCATGCATCGTATTAATATAGTTTTGAACAGCATTCTCAAATGCTAATTGATCAGCACCATTCCAAAACTGAGATGTGTGAATTTCAAAAGCCATTAATTACTCCACTACATTTTAGATTTTGCGCCAATTCTGTGAGCCCCGGAATGTCCACTCATACGAAGTCTAGCTGGTTGTTTTGCTTGTGTGCCAAATGCAGGTACCTTAGCAAAAGACCCCGCATGTGGTTTACTCTTGCTGGTGAAGCCAGCGAGGCCTGACAATCTACCCGGCTTCTTATCAACTATTTTATTTGACTTATTACTAAGCGAGGTATTCTGAATTGGAGCCTTATCAGCAATAAGAGCCTTAGATACAGCCGGTTCATCACTGTAATAAGGGCTCGATGGTTGTGTACGAATTCTTTTCTTCATTTCTTTTTACACCCAAGACGGTGCGCTCCGCTTACGCCTGAATTACGCAAAACACTGCTCGTAGCAGACTTGAAGATACCTGCCCCATTGTTGGGGCTATGTATCCCCATGTTTTTCACAGGATTACTCCTCGTAGGCACACCAAGGCTATGGCCTTGGGGTTGAGACTCATGCTTCCCAGCACCGCCACCCTTAGGCAAATTATCCACCGGGTTCTTCGGAATACCAATTCCGTGACCTTGAGGCTGGGATTCGTGTTTACCGGGCTTATAATCCTTGGGTCTGACATCTGTAGGCATCTGATTTATTCCTTTGAAGGTTAATGTTTCTTGCCAATTCTGTGCGCGCCAGAATGACCGCTATTTCGGTGATGCCCGTCATAATTTGCTGCTGTATGGCCAAAGCCATGGGAAGTTTTAGGCTTGTTAGCGAAAGCACTAATGCCACTCTTGTAATTAGGTGCTTCAGTTTTTTCCGAATCAGAAACCTTCATTTTGCGCTCACCAGCATTATCTGAAAGCCTGTCAGATGGACTATCATCCCAATCAGAAGATGAAATGCCCTTGCGTCTGGACCCACTATAATCACTTTTCCAATCTTCAATTGAGCCTCCCCAACTTTTCTTTTCAGTAGCTTCAGGGATACTCTTAACTGTGACTATAGCTTTTGCATCAGGCTTCTTATCCATTTTTTACCCCTTTGAAATATCTATGGCAAAAGCTCCCTTTGGTCCAGATTCAATTTTAAACTTTAATTTGTCACCCGGATCCAAAGCTACATTTGTTGCATCTCTGCAAAAACCAGACTCTCTTAAACGTTTACTATGAATAAAAATATCTTTGCCATCAACAAGAGCAAAGCCATAACCTTTTTCAGAACTAAACCACTTTACTTCACCCGTAACAAAATCACTAGACATTTTCGAAGCCCTAACTAAGCAATGAACACAAATGACAAGATAATTGTTCTTCCTTGTTCAAGTCAAGATGGAGCCCGGAGAGGGACTTGAACCCCCGACCTTCTAGTTACAAACAAGCTGCTCTGCCACTGAGCTATCCGGGCATTGGTACTGGATGACGGCTTGCAACCGTCCTACGGGGTGCACTTACCGTAGCTTGCGAAGATCCAGCATAAGTTGGTTGCGGAGATCGGATTTGAACCGATGACCTACGGCTTATGAGGCCGTCGCGCTGACCGGGCTGCGCCACCTCGCGTTACTTAGATTTTGCCTTGGGCTTATGCCCATATTTTCCTTTATCAGCATTATGAAATTCTTTTGCTACCTTGATTGGGGTACCAGCCTTCTTTGCAAACTCTGGCGAATGAGCAGCCGCAGACATAAATCTTTTCTGTTTTAGACTTTTACTAGGCATTTTATTTCCCCTTCACTCGGTTTAATCTCGGATTGGCCTTGAGTGCCGCTTTGGAAGCACCACGGCTCGCAGCAGCTAACACTGCACCGGGATTCTTGATCTTTGGATTTTGTCCTATTTTCTTTTCTACAGCAGCGAAGCCGGGATGGGCTTTACTAGACTTGGCCATTAAACTCTACCTTTCAGTTAAAGAATGAATAACTTCCAGCTGAAGAATATATAAAGTGACAGTATGCTACCTGGTGAAACCCACACTATCAAGGGGGCAACATGCCAACCTTATCAGAATTATTTTATATGGATATTTTAAATGCCATTATGGAAAAATGGCTCGGACCTGATTTTAACGATCCTATTAAGTTCACCACTGACAAATCAATGCCATACCGGATGATGGCCCTGTTACTTGATGACCCATGGAATGAAAATGGTTATAAAAAAAGTCCCAGTTATGAAAGAAATTACATTGTTGACATTACCAAACCAGAAATTCAAAGAAAACTGGACATGTTAAATGGTCCACACTTCAACACTATCATGAAAATGCTAGAACTGAGGATGTTAGATGAAGACAATGAGCGTAACAACAACCGAATTGAAAACAGCAGCGGAACGTTGGTATGAATTTCATGGGCTCAAATCCTTCTCCATGCAGCCCTATCTTAAATACCTTGGTGAAGAAATCGAAGCTGAAAAACTGAAAGATGCTTTTTGGGGCAGAACCATCCACACCATTGAAGTATCTAAAGAGTCAGCCCGCAAGATAAGGGCACTCAATGGCCCTCACTATAAAACCCTGTTGGCCATATACAAAGCACAGAACATGATCGAGTAAGCCAATGACCAAATATCTTGTCAATGGAGATGAAGTCCTGCTAGCCATCCAAAATTGGAACAATGTCATGAACCCGAACCCAAGAATGCTACTTAAATTCAGTAAATTTGTCGGGGAATATAAAGCTGTGCCCTACAATGGCTTAAACTCAACATGGGCCTACCAAGTAGACGAAACAACTTATAACAAAATCAAGATGCTAGCCAGCCCACACCACTATGCCTTGCTGAAAGCTTTCAAAGCCAAAACAGGATGGCAAGGGCAAATACCACCACCACGGAAAAGACCTGTATAATGCCCAAACAAGACCCCGGTACAGAAATAGACAGTGAAAAATACTTCGATGCACAAGCCAACTGGAAAACCTTTTGGGGGCAACAAGGAAAATCAATCCCTGACTTTGCAAAGTACCTTGGTTTGACAGGTGGGCCTCTGCTGCACAAACGATTACCAAACCGAAAATACACACTGATGCTCAGGGCCAGCGCTGTACGCAAAATAGAAAAACTATCCAGCCCCTATCACTATACTTTCCTCAAAGCCTATCAAGTCAGGAATGGTAGAACCAAGGAAGAGCGTGAATTTGATGACAATGACAGAAAACACTGTTGAAGTCAGCACTGACAAGATGAACCAAGCCTATTTCAATTGGGGAGAACACCCGTTGGTAGAAAGCAGAGGCGATTATGTAAAATTTTGGGCCTATGTAGGTGAATATGAAAATCCACGGAACGGTATATGGAAGCTAACTCCAGAAGGTGCAACCCGGATAGGTTATCTGTTAGGACCATATGCTTCCACCATCATCAGAGCATGGTACAAGGTAAACATAAATGAAGTATGATAATGGCAATCTATGCATCAGTTGGAAGACTTACAACAATCCAACTCACCTGTTTTATAAAGAGTACTGGATAGAACACGAACAGAGCTATGACTGTTTTCTGCTGATAGGCCCGTTACACCTCAGATGGTGGATAGAAGTATCCAGAGAAGTGTTCAAATGAGAGATCCAAATTATTTCAGTTTCAAGGGGTATTTTCAATTGAAAGAAATTAGTGGTGTGAGGATGGCCAAAGCCATCCTCGCTGAGCATGCCCTCAGGCAAAAACTGCATGATGCAGGGCTGCTAACCAGCACCTTGACTCGGTTTATAAAACTGGAGCAGCAGGACAAGGTTCAATATGGCGATTATTATACACTGTCAGATGAAATGGCACGACGTGTGGAAATGCTGTTGGGTCCAAATGCAACTACCTATTTTAAAATATGGGGGTTGCACGTCAAGTAAAAGCTTCTATGGAAGAGACCTGAATAAATTTTATCTTTCCCAAGCAGGAATTCAAGATGGATGAATAAATTTCTAGTATTCGTGGAAGCATCCTAGAATTTTGGTATCCACCATAAGGGGAGGATATATGTATTTTTATCATCTCCAGAAGTAACTCAATTTTTTACTATCTATCCTAAGGGGAGGATATACCTTATGAGGCACCCCGGGGGGACCATTCTCTAATCTAGCAAAATTCTCATGGTCTGTCCCATCCACGCAACTATCATCTCCCTCCCCTCCATTCACTTCTTCCTCCTCATTGTATTCCAGCCACACTGTCCCCAAGATGATGTGCATGCTTAGGTGCATTGCCATCACAACATCGTTATATTATTTTTGTTTGTAGTATTGACATTGATACCCATAGCCATTATGTTTGCATTGTTGACACGGCGTTGCATATAGCAGCGCAGGGGCTCAGGCCCCCAAGCCTCACAGTGGCACCCTTGAAAAGGTGCGGTCACGGGCAGGTGGTTCAACTATGACTAAAACCTAAAGGTCAACTACAATGACAAACATCACTGAAACCAACGCCGCAACCCATTACGTACCCCTGTTCAAAAACTGGCAGCACAAGGTGCTAGGCCCCAAGCCTAGCGCTGAACAACTGGCCAGCGTTCACGGGCTAGGTTGCCGCCCCGGTAAGCAGGCTTTGGCTATTGCCATGTCAACCCGTGACTGCGGCGTGACTGGTAGCCAAATTGTGATGGCTTGCGGTGCACCGCAACTCAACAAAATGCGTGGCCTGATTGCTGACGCATATTTGCGTGAAGTGCCTGCGCCGCTGGCTGACAACGGTCACAAGGTGTACCGCAATGAGGTCACGGCCAAGGGCAAACAACGCATTGAGCGCGTTGCCAAGGCTGAAGCCGCCAAGGTGGCCGCTGGTGCGGCTGAAACTGACAAGCCAGCTGATAAGGCCAAGGTCAAAAAGCCTGCCAGCAAGGCCCGCAAGCCCGGCAATGGGGCAAGCAAGCCCCGCCCGGCCACACCCGCTGAACAGGCCTTGGTTGAGGCCACGCTTCAGGCTGGTGACGTGACCGGCAATGAAGGTACAACGGCTGAACAGTTGCCCGCACCACAGCTGTGAAGTAAATCATACGGCCCCCGCGCAAATGCGGGGCCAGCTTCACACTTTGAGGGCAGGCAAATGTTAAAAACACAAGTCAAGTACACCCCTAAGCAGTTGTTGAACCGCTTGAACGCAGCCGGTTATAAAAAAGTAAAGTTGACACGTGCTCAACTGGCCAGCGTTGATACCGCCATTGAATACCGTTATGCAAAAGTGTTGGCTAATACCGGCCCATACCAACAATTTGTTTGGGCCTACATTCAAGGGTTGGCAACACAAGCACCTTGGCGTGATACTGCCTACACAATCATGATGCATGCTGTAACTGAAATGCGGCGGGCATATCAAAATGCACAGGGTACCAACTGAGCTAAACGGGGCGGCAATCATGCTGCCCCGTTCACACTTTGAGGGCAGGCAAAATGAAAACATTTTATGAATACGTCATCAAGGCTGACAACGCTGAGGCTGTAGTAATTGAAGCCTACAGCATGCAACACGCCGTGGCTGAAGGGTCAGCCATGTTTGAAACTGACCTCACCAGCATTGTACGTGGTGATTTCATACGCAATGAAGCTGAATAAAAATGCAACACAATGAACACGTTTATGCATGGTTGGCGTGGTTGCTGTACCGTGAAAATGAACTGATACTGTTGTTGCGGAGATGATACAAATAGCGGCAAAGATGCCACAAGCACCCTTGCTGCTATTTTTTTGTTCATTTTTGGAGGCAGAAAGAAGACATTTTGCACGAAGAAAACTAATATAAAGAAACATACTTAGACAAAGAGCTCATCCCAAGATAGCTCATCCTACAGACAAAGAAGCTTCTGTGGAAGAAGACAATGATGAAGAAAAAGGGTCATCTACGAATACAACTCATCCACTAGATGATGAAAGTAGTAGAGCATTACCGATTTAGGTAGAGCTCTACCGATTTGTACCGAATCGCCTCGAGGAATCTATTTTCATCCACGGATGAATGCAGATCATCTTGCGATTCATCCTCATATCGCCTACGCGCTTAACAAGCCGTTAGCGATATAGAGGACGATTTGATTTGTCAAGAGGACGATGCATTTTATTAAGACTATGGATGAATTCTAACTCATCTTAGTCTTCATTCTCATCTACAGAAGTATGTAAGATATATCGTCGTCTTAGTCGTAATCCATGCTCCAACCTTGTCTATTACATTTATTGACCCCCATAACACCCCATCTTACATCCTGAGATGATAGTTTATTTGCAGAAGACACTTCCTATCTCTATAACCTAATTTATTGATTGATATGGGCGTAATTCTCACCATTTTTAGCGACACATTAAATTCTGATGTGCTGCTGTTTTATGATTATACTAACAAGGTTTGAGTTTTATTTATTCAAGGAAGCTTCCATCCATGCACTACAAACATCACATATTCTACACTGCCTATCATTACCTGCGTGATTGCAATGTATTGGAATTGACTTTCAATTACAGTGAACCAGATGATTTAGACCAATTACTCTGGGCTGCCTTGGGATACAAAGATCCCTTTATCTTGAGAAACACCTGTTTGTTGACTGACCATGATCTTGCTCGTCTCCGATTAATCTGTGCTCCTCACGGTCTGACTATCTTCAAAGCTATGCTAGCCAGGAAAGACCTTATTATCCCATGAAATGTAACTGTAATTCCTGTATTCTTACACATGCAGCTGATGTCTTGATAAATGCTGGGCTCTGCCCTGATATTGAAACAGCCTGTCTAGCTTTACAGGATGTCGTGCCCTATCCATCCTCACTGACATGGCTTGGCAATCTCAGCACTTTGAAACTAATAGCTGGTTTCCACGGTGCCACCATCTATAAAATGCTTTTAGCCAGAAAGTCCTCAGATGTGTAATTGTCGTAGTTGTTCAATTATCCGGGAGGCTGGAACACGCTTGATAGAAGCTGGATACTGCTTCAATGAACACGGTGCTAAAAGACTGCTCAGAAATGTTTTAGGAGTTACAACCGAAAATCCCTATCACAATCATCTACCCACCTTGAAACTGTTGGGTGGGGTGCACGGCGCTACCTTATACAAGATCTTGTTGGCTAGGAAGTCAGATGAAACACGTGAATAACATGCTTGACTGGGAACTACACATAAATGCAGCTAAATGTCTCATAGCATGGGGTGTTACCCAGCCCCGTGCACTTAATCTACTGGGTCATGATTTTCTTCATGGCTGGATAAAATGAGCCCATTTTTCAAGGAGGATTAGCATATGCTGGGCAGTATCCTCTACAGTGCTTTCAATGGGCGGTTATGGCATTGGAAATCCAAAGGCATGATTAATTCTATCTTGGTTAATCCATTTCCACATATGTCTCATCGCCACATAGCTGATATCCTTGGTTATGCTGATATTCAACAAATGACTGCGCATTGGCGGGATGAATCTACTCAAACCTTGAAACTGCTATGCGGGCCAAATGGTTACACTATCTATAAAATGCTGGTGATCAAATGGGAAGACAAAGTCAATGCTAACCACCAAACAGAGAGATGAGTATGCATCCCTGCGTATTGAAGTCTATGTCAAAATAGACAGTTATTTGGGTGTAGGTAAATTTTATCCGTTTAGTCTGGCATGGCTATTAGAATATAAGAATTACAAAGGTATGAAAGACAATTTCAACGATAAAGATGCTTCCATCTGTCGCGCTCTATCTGGTCCTCATGGATACACCATCTACAAGATGTTGCTTGCCAAAAGATCACCTCCACAAAACCTGTGAAGAGTCACAACTTCTGGCTTTTTTGACACTTTAGCTGGGTTAGGCTGAGCTTACTGCTGCCTGATTTGGTAGCCCGCAAGGCATCCGAACCAAGTGGCACAAAAAGTCACCTTACCAAGCCTTACGGGGTTTTAAATGAGGTGGCGCGGCCAAGCCCAGCTGCAAATCTATAAAGGGCCAAAAATAGCAGCAACTCAGGGTCACTATAAGTGAAGTAAGGGCGTTTTAGCCTCCCGCTAGGGTACTTGTTAGGGTTTATGTCACTTAGGGTTAGCCTAGCTTACCCTTTGAAACTCAAACGGTAATACACTGGCAATAGTGATGAAAGAACAGCTGCCCCGCTGGTACCCGCGTTGAAAAACGCAAGTTGATTGCATGAGGCCGCACTATGCGGCGCAGGGCGTAAGGCTTTAGGCGCATACTAAAAGGCGCTAACGGCTGACAAGCCTGAGCATGCCAACATGGGGCCACGGTACCAATGCAATCATGTATGCCTCAAGCAAATCATAGGTGCCCAGTAGGGGCCATGACAGCCTTGCCGGTGCGTTTAACCGGCTTGCCGCTGTCATGGCCGCCCAAAACACCTAAAACTTACCCTTGGGGCTGCTAGGCGCGTTTAAACCGCTAACCATGCAAAACTGACCCATAATGTAAAAACCTCTCAGGGTTCCACACCTGAAGTCACCCGCTGTGGTGCAAGGACTTGGGCAGCATTCCCGTACAAATAAAGCAACGGCACTAAAGTTCGGGTGGGTACGTCATAATGTACCAGCATAAGCCACACACCAAGGTCACATTTCAATCACGGTTCAAAACGCAAACGGCAACCAATTTTGTTACGCTTGCCCTAACCTAATGCAGCTTCCTGTAAAGGTTTGCAGTGTTGACATGTATGAGCATTGGTAAATACTCCTCCTTCTGTTTACAAAGGTGAAGGGGGTTGGCCTACGGGCCAACCCTTTTCATCACCTTGATTATTAGCAGGGGCATCTCTCATCTTATGAAAGGTCAGGCCTATGTCAAAATATGATGCCGATGACAAACGTTGGCTGGTGTGCCGTCAAGTACCGGCTACCAAAGCCCACAAAACCAATGGTGACTACATTGAAAACAGTATGGCCACAATTATGATTGGGCCATTTCATGATCATGATCAAGCAGTAATCTATGCCATATCTCACACGCATGGCAGTAAATTGCCTTTCAAAATCTACCCCGTGCATGACCAATAATTCCTGATGCCCCTACTAATAATCAAAGGAAGTAAACATGTTTTGTTACAATGAAGGCCGTACTGAGCCACCATCCTTCTTCACACCCTACAGCAAACAGGATGCCACAAAGGCTTACCTACGGCATTATGATAACCTGCTTTACTTGCAGTTTATCCTCTACAACCCCTTCAGCACACCAGTTGACCGCAAGCAAGCCAACGCTGAATTGTTGATTTGTGATCGTAAGCTCACTTGGTGGGGCCGTCATCCAAACCTTAGTCAGATTGATGTTGCTGAGGGTAAGAAGCGACTAAACGCCATGTGGCGTAAAAAATCCTGATCTATCGGTGGTGGCAGCACTTAGGCAACTACCGCTTCCCCACCCCGTAAGCGGATAGGGAAAAAGCTGCAACCTGCCCCCTCACTTTTCCCCGAGTGAGCGCAGCTATGCCTTTGTTGCTGTCACCTCCGATAGATCATCGTGACTATCAAACAGGAGGAGAAAACATGGCAACCATTCTTTTTGATGATGACTTCACCGCCAAAGAAAGAGTCATCCTCTCAAAAACGTTCAAGGCAAACTGTGAACGCCTCAACATTGCAAAGCATGATTGCACAGTATCTGTACGTCGCGTCCATATGGACAACAAAAATCGACTAGGGGCAATGACACAATTAGCCCCTGATCAGTTCTTGGTAATACTCAATACAAAGGCCTTTAATTTACTTGAAGGCATCTCAGTACTTGGGCATGAAATGGTTCACGTTGCCCAATACCTACGCGGTGATTTGGCTGACGACAAGGGAAACTGTGTCTGGCAAGGCGAAGCTTTCTCATCTCTTACATGTCAAATGTTTTACAAGGACCTTCCATGGGAAAAAGAAGCCTTTGAGCTCCAACCAAAACTGCACAAGCATGCTCTCGACGCACTACCTCATGCTGAATTAGGACACGTCATTGACGTATCCCGCTTTGCATTTGAAGGGGTCGAGAAAAGACATGTTAAGAGGTTCCTTCCGTAGCAGACAGTGTGGAAACTGCGGTAAGAAATTTACCTACAGGTACGATCTCAAGAAGAGATTCAGTTGTGATTCATGTCGAGTAGAAATAGCAATTAAACAAGCTAACGAAACTGAGTTTGAGCAAAAACGCAGACTTAACCCTGCAACAGTGCCACGTAAACCATGGAAATTGCGAAGCAAACGTTGAATACTTCTGTCCTGCCCCTGCTAAGGGGCAGTGAGAAGCATTCAGCTTCGATAGGAGGAGATTATGAGAACAGACAGATTACTGAAGCTGGCTAACCTGTTGGAAACAGATGCAACCAACCCACAAGGTGTCAAATTCGACCTTAATGGTTGGGCCAAACCTGCTTACATGAGTTGGAGTACTGAAGAAGACTTTTATGATAGACAAACTGAAACTGTGCCAGTTAATTGTGGCACATCGGCTTGTGCATTAGGTTTAGCTGCTATCAGTGGCATATTCAAGGATGAAGGCTTTTCCTTCACAATTAGCCCTATTGGTATACTCGTACCCTTTTTCAAAGATGTTACAACAATGGGCTTTGACGCCGCTGAAGAATTCTTTGAAATTACTACACATCAAAGCTACCAAATATTCGATCCTAATTATTACCCTGAGGCAGAAAAAACAGGTTCCATCGGTGAACTGGCAGTTGCTGCACGCATCCGCACATTAGTTGCTGAGGGTGACCTCTCCATAAACCAAATTGATGATTGAATGTTTCTACACTGCGCTAGTGATAGCGCAGCAAGAAGCAATCTTGCTTCAAACAGGAGGAGTTAAACTATGATTATGTTCAAAGTTAACAATCCGGATCGCACGCTGCAAGTACCTTCGATTATCTGGGATACCAATGCTGGGCGTGCCGGGCTGGATGAAATCAGCGTCGGCAATGGCTGGGAAATCGACAACGTCGGCAACGCCGTTGCTCTGTGGAACCAAGCACAGGGCATCACCACAATTACGGTCAACTTCAACGACACCAACATCGGCAAAAACGTCGCTATTACCGTTGCTACAGACGGCCGCGATTCAGTCGGCGTGCAAGTTCACGCCTTCAACAGCGCTGAATGGCAAGAAGAGGTCAATGAGACCATTCAAACTGCCATGTTCAGCTATTTCGTCGTTAATGGCGAATGGACACTGAACGATAACGGCCTGAAGGGTTCTTCAGCGCCGGGCTTCGTGGACGCTATTGACGCTGAAGAGGCAGTCTTCATGGACGACAACCCGGTCAGTGTCGTCGACGCTCTGGACTAAACCCACCATGATGGTCGATATGATCCTGATAGCGCTGGCCACAGTCACAACGTTAATCGTATCGATCTCAGCCATCTATCAGGCACAAAAAATGAAGGAATTGGTGGCTGTCACCAACTACATTGCTGACCTCATGGAAGAGCGCATGGGGATCAGAGGTTATCATGATGACTGAATGTTTCTTCTACGGAGAGGGTGATTCCTACCCTCTCCGTACATGCTTTCAAGATTGTTTAAATTACAAGGAATACATTTAACATTTGCCACTTTATAAGCACCTCTATCTCGCTTCCTAGCCATTACGTACTGCCCTGATTTGCATCCACGTTTCAAATACCAATCAGGACCTAAATTAGTTTCCCACCATTTAACCCATTCTTCAAATGTAAAGCTAAATTTAATTTTTCGTTTTCTCGCATTATTGCGATGATATTGAAAAGCCCGTTTCGGAGTTTGAACCATTTTAAATTCTCACTAATGCTGCAAGAAGCATACCACAAACAAATATGCTTCTTGAAGCATTTTGCTTCAAACAGGAGGAGAGAAAAATGGAATATCTATTTCTAGGCTTTAACCTACCCTTAATCGGCATCACAATACTGCGAATAAGTATGGGGGTATTTTTCACTATATCGGGCTACCACAAGCTGTTCAATCCAACACGGCATGCCACTATAGTACAAACCATGGTGGATGATCATGTCCCCGAAGCCGAGTTCAATAGCTGGTTTGTGCCCAGCGTTGAATTCTCAGGTGGCATGGCGTTGGCCATAGGCTTCATGGTGCCTCTGGCAGCCTTGGGCTTGTTCATCGTCTGCTGTGTGGCAACACTGGTGGATGGTATCAAGCGCATTGGTGGCTGGAAGCCTTTAGACAAGGCTGATTATGTCGATGACGTGCTGTACCTTCCAGAAGTGCTATACGCCATCATCTTGCTGACCATCATGCTGACCGGCGGTGGCCCCTACAGCTTGGATGCTTACATCTCCACAATGATGTAATCCATGCGTATCATTGTCATCATCTGTTTGGTGACTGGAATAACCCTTGAAATAGCTGTTGCTGAAGAACAGTTTGAAATGGAAATG
>Ga0137403_10001545_pt1 | contig 28887 bp, 27 predicted proteins | sample CZOMad2_1_16fung_FD_122057 | JGI IMG/M metagenome (GOLD analysis project Ga0137403, IMG submission 122057) | Vadose zone soil fungal communities from Angelo Coast Range Reserve, California, USA - CZOMad2_1_16fungal (Hybrid Assembly) | ecosystem: Environmental > Terrestrial > Soil > Vadose zone... | reverse complement strand
CCCGGATGCGGTCGGGAATACCCCGTCCTCGTAGAGCCGCTTTTTTCCTTCCCGGGCGTTCTCGGGAAACGGCCACTGCTGCGGGCCGCGCTCGTCGAGCAGCGCGTAGGAAAGGCCGGTGATGTCGAGATCGCGCCCGCGGGTGGTCTCGCGATGCTCGTTGAAGATATCCTCAGGTTTTTCGTAGCTCAACAAATCGCTTTTCTTCCCGGGAAGAGAAAGTTTTTGTGAAAATTCGACAGCAATGCGCCAATCTGGGAGGGCTTCGCCCGGAGGGCGCACCGCGGCCCGCACGCGCGAGACGCACCGCTCGGAGTTGGTCATCGTGCCTTCCTTCTCGCCCCAGCCTGCGGCCGGCAGGAAGACATCGGCGTACGCCGCCGTCTCCGTGTTGCGGTAGGCATCCTGCACGATCACGAGCTCGGCGCGCTCCAGCGCCTCGTGCACGAGCTTCTGGTCCGGCAGCGACTGCGCCGGGTTGGTGCAGGCGATCCAGATGATCTTGATCTCGCCGGCCCGCACCGCATCGAACATCTCCACCGCGGTCTTTCCCGGCTTCGACGGCACCTCTTCCACTCCCCAGAGCTCCGCGACCTCGTGCCGGTGCCGCTCGTTGCCGAGATCGCGGTGGGCGGACAGCAGGTTGGCCATGCCGCCGACTTCCCGTCCTCCCATCGCGTTGGGCTGGCCGGTCAGGCTGAAAGGACCGGCGCCGGTCTTGCCGATCTGCCCCGAAGCAAGGTGCAGGTTGATGAGGGCGGCGTTCTTCGCCGTGCCGCTGGAGGACTGATTGAGGCCCTGGCAGTACAGGGAGAGAGTCGCCTTCGAGAGCGAGAATATCTTCGCCGCTTCATGAATCTGGCCCTCGCGGATACCGCATACGGCCGCGGTCCTCTCCAGCGAGGTTTCGCTCGCGACCCGTACCGCCGATTCGAAATTCTCGGTGTGCCGGCGGATGTAGCTTTCGTCGCACCAGCCTTCCCGCAGCATGACGCCCAGCATGCCGTTGAAAAGCGCGACGTCGGTGCCCGGCACGATCTGCAGGTGCAGCGTCGCCGAGCACGCGGTCTCGGTCTTTCGCGGGTCGACGACGATCAGGTACTTCGGTTTCGCCCGCTCGATCCTCCTGAAGAGGACCGGATGCGCCCAGGCGGTGTTGCTCCCGGCGATGAAAACGCATTCCGCCGAATCGATATCCTCGTAGCAGGCGGGCGGCGCGTCGGCGCCGAGTGTCTGTTTGTAGCCCGCCACCGCGGATGCCATGCACAGGCGCGAGTTGGTATCGATGTTGTTGGTCCCGATCAGCCCTTTGGCGAGCTTGTTGAAGACGTAGTAGTCCTCGGTGAGGAACTGGCCGGAGATGTAGAACCCCACCGAGTCGGAGCCATGCTCCGCGATGGTCTTTCCGAAGCGCTCGGCGAGGAAGCTCAGGGTCTCTTCCCAGGTTCTTCTTTGGCCGTGTATTTCGGGGAACAGCCCCCTGAACGAAGGATCGGCCTTGTGCAGGGACAGGCCCTTGGTGCACAGCCGGCCGAAGTTGGCGGGGTGAGCCGGGTCACCTCTGACCGAGGTGATGATGTTGCCGGAAACCGAGGCAAGGACTCCGCATCCGACTCCGCAGTAGCAGCACGTGGTCGGAACCTCTGAGATCTCTATGGTGACGAAGCCGTCCTCGACCCAGGCGCGGTAGACCGGTATCTGGAGCGCTGCATCCTCGACGCAGCGACCCGATACGAGGCTGAAGTGCTGCTTGTAGACGGGCGATGCCACGACCAGCTCGCCCTTGAGATCGCCGACGATGCCGCGCGAAAGCACATTCGCCTTTGAGAAGGGATCGCGGTTGTCCAGGGCGTAGACGCTGTCGTCGCCCAGGCGGAAAATCGCGATCTGCCGCCCGCGCACGAGCGCGCACACCCCGGTGTCCGGGACGATGTCCTCCAGACGGCATGCCCGGATCGCGCTGCCCTCATACGGTTTCAAAGTCTCTTTCCCGTTCTTCGGGCCGCGCCGGGCGGATCTGCCCGCGCTCGGCGACGAACACCACGTTGCGGTCCGGCTCGTCGCTGTTCACGAAATGACGGAAGCGCTTCAGGATCTCCGGGTCGTTGATGGCCTTCTTCCACTCGCATTCGTAGGTGTCGACGAGCCGCTGCATGTGCGCCTCGAGCTCCGCGCCGATGCCCAGAGAGTCCTCGCACACCACCTTGCGCACGTAGTCGATCCCGCCCTCGAGGTTCTCCAGCCACGTGCTCGTGCGCTGCAGCCGGTCGCCGGTGCGGATGTAGAACATGAGGAAGCGGTCGATGTACCGGATGAGCGTGGCGTCGTCGAGATCGGTCGCGAGAAGATCCGCGTGGCGCGGCTTCATACCGCCGTTGCCGCAAACGTACAGGTTCCAGCCCTTCTCCGTGGCGATGATTCCGACGTCCTTGCCCTGCGCCTCCGCGCACTCGCGCGTGCAGCCGGACACCGCCATCTTCATCTTGTGCGGCGAGCGGATGCCGCGGTAGCGGTTCTCGATGTCGATCGCCATCTTCACCGAGTCCTGCACGCCGTAGCGGCACCAGGTGCTGCCGACGCAGGACTTCACGGTGCGCAGCGCCTTGCCGTAGGCATGCCCGGACTCGAAGCCGGCGTCGACGAGATCCTTCCAGACGAGCGGCAGCTGCTCGACGCGCGCGCCGAAGAGGTCGATGCGCTGCGCGCCGGTGATCTTGGTGTACAGGCCGTACTTCGTCGCCACCTTTCCGAGCACGATCAGCTTCTCCGGCGTGATTTCGCCGCCGGGGACGCGCGGCACGATGGAATAGGTGCCGTCCTTCTGCAGATTGGCGAGGAAGTGATCGTTCGTGTCCTGCAGCGGCGCATGCCTGGGCTTCAGGATCATCTCGTTCCAGCAGGAGGCGAGGATCGAAGCGAGTGCGGGCTTGCAGATGTCGCAGCCGAGGCCGAGGCCGTGCTTCGAGATCACCGCGTCGAAGCTCATGAGCTTCCCCACGCGCACGAGATGGAAGAGTTCCTGGCGTGAGTAGGCGAAGTGCTCGCACAGATGGTTCTTGACTTCCATGCCCCGCCTTTTCAGCTCGAAATCGAGTATCTGCTTTACCAGCGGCCCGCAGCCCCCGCAGCTGGTGCTCGCGCGGGTCTCCTTCTTCAGGGCGCCAAGGCTGGCACAGCCCTCCGCCACGGCATCTACGATCTGCGCCTTCGAGACGCCGTTGCAGGAGCAGACCAGCGCACCGTCTGGCAGCAAGCCGATGCCCTGCCCCGCCCTGCGGCCTTCCCGAGCCGGAAGGAGCAAGTCCTCCGGGTGCTCCGGCAGCGGGAGCGAGTTGAGCACGCTCTGCAGCAGCGTGCCGTAGTCCGCGGCGTCGCCGACGAGGATCGCGCCGAGCAGCTGCTTGCGGTCGGCGGACACGGTGAGCTTCTTGTAGACAACCTCGTCGGTGTAGACGTAGCTCACCGCGCCCGGGCTGCTGCCATGGGCGTCACCGATAGAGGCGACGTCGACGCCCATCAGTTTTAGCTTGGTGCTCATGTCGGCGCCGAGAAATTGCACGTAGCTCTCGCCCGTCAGGTGGCGCGCCGCCACCTCGGCCATCTGGTAGCCGGGAGCGACCAGGCCGAACGTTCGACCTTGCCACAGCGCGCATTCGCCGATGGCGTAGATATCGGGGTTGGTGGTGCGGCAATGGGAATCGATCTGGATGCCCCCGCGCTCGCCGACCGCGAGCCCGGCGGCCCGGGCCAGCTGGTCGCGCGGCCGGATGCCGGCGGAGAACAGGACCAGATCGGTCTCGAGGCTGGTGCCGTCGGCGAACACCATCTTTTGCCGGTGCGCGTCGCCGTCGACGATTTCCTTCGTGTTCTTCTGCAGGTGGACCTTCGCACCCAGCGCCTCGATCTTGCGGCGCAGGAGACGGCCCGCGGAGTCATCGAGCTGCACCGCCATCAGCCGCGAGGCGAACTCGACGATGTGCGTCTCCAGGCCGAGGTCCTGCAGCGCCTTTGCCGCTTCCAGCCCGAGCAGGCCGCCGCCGACGACCGCGCCGACCTTGGAGCGCAGCGCCCGCGCCGCAATGACCTCGAGGTCCTCGATCGTCCGGTAGACGAAACAGTCGCGCCTGTCCCGGCCGGCAACCGGCGGTACGAACGGGACCGATCCGGTGGCGATGACCAGCTTGTCGTAGGGCACTTCGCGGTAGCGCGCCGAGCGCACCATCTTGCGCGCGGGGTCGATGGCGAGGACGCTGTCGTTGAGCCTCAGCGTCATCTTCGACTTCTCGAAGAAATCCCTCTTGACGAGGCTCAGGTCCGCGGCCGTCTTTCCCGAGAAGAAGCTCGTGAGCTGCACGCGGTCGTAGGCGGGTCGTGGTTCCTCGCAAAACACGGTGATCTCCGCCGCTGCGCCGCTCGTACGACCGACCAGCTGCTCCAGGAAGCGCTGCCCCACCATGCCATTGCCGACGATTACCAGTTTCATTTCAGGCCGCCTCGCGCATCTGCTTCCTGTAGAGGAACTCGAGCAGCTCCGCGCGCAGCGCCATGTACTGCCGCTGGCCGCCGAGCACGATGCGGTCGCGCGGCCGCGGCAGGTCGATGTCGAGGATCCCTCCGATCGTCGCCGCCGGCCCGTTGGTCATCATGACGACGCGGTCGGAGAGCAGCACCGCCTCGTCGACGTCGTGAGTCACCATGAGGACCGTGCTGCCCGTGGCGGCGACGATCCTCATCAGCTCGTCCTGCAGGCGCGCCCGCGTCAGGGCGTCGAGCGCGCCGAAAGGTTCGTCGAGCAGCAGGACCTTGGGCTCGATCGAGAGAGCGCGCGCGATGCCCACCCGCTGCTTCATGCCGCCCGAGATCTCGTGCGGATACTTGTGCTCGGCGTGTCCGAGCTGCACCAGCTCCAAGGCCCGCTGGACCCGCTCCTTCAGCGCGCTATTCCTCTCCGTCGCGCCGAACACGCGCTCGACCGCTAGATGGATGTTCTCGAAGCAGGTGAGCCAGGGCAGGAGCGAGTGGTTCTGGAACACCACGCCGCGGTCGGGACCCGGGCCGGTGACCTCGCGGTTGGCGAGGAAGACATGGCCTTCGCTCGGCTCGACCAGCCCGCTGACGATGTTGAGCAGCGTCGATTTTCCGCACCCGGAGTGCCCGATCAGCGAGACAAACTCGCCGGCGCGGATGTCGAGGCTGATTTCCTCCAGCGCGCAGAACGGCCCCTTCTTGGTCTGGAACACCATGCGCACCTTGTCGATCTGCAGGTATCGCTCGCTCATGTCGTCCTCAGTCGTAGCTGAAGCGGCGCGCGAGCAGGATCATCGCCTGCTCGAGCAGGAGGCCGACGATGCCGACCGTAAAGATTGCGATGATGATGTGCTGGACGTTGAGGTTGTTCCATTCGTCCCACACCCAGAAGCCGATGCCGACGCCTCCGGTGAGCATCTCCGCTGCGACGATCACCAGCCACGCGACGCCGATCGACAGGCGCACGCCCGTGATCATGTACGGCAGCACCGCCGGAAACAGAATCTTGCGGAACACCGTCCACTCCGGAAGATTGAGCACGCGCGCGACGTTGAGATAGTCCTGCGGTATTTGGCGCACGCCCACGGCGGTGTTCACAATCATCGGCCACAGGCTGCAAACGAAAATCACGTAGATTGCGGCTGGGTTGGCCGCCTTGAACACCATCAGGCCGATCGGCAGCCAGGCGAGCGGCGACACCGGTTTCAGGATGCTGATCACGGGCGCAGCCATGTCGGAAAGGAAGCGAAAGCGTCCGATCATGAACCCCAGCGGAATGCCGACGAGCGCCGCCAGTCCGAAGCCGATGCCGACGCGCCCCAGGGAAGTCAGCACGTTCCAGCCGATGCCCTGATCGTTCGGGCCTTTTCTGTAGAACGGGTTGCCGAACACCTCGAGCGCCGAATGCCAGGTCGACGCGGGATCGGGCAGCCGGCCGCCCGCCTTGGCGAGAATCGCCCACAGGGCGACGAACAGCGCGAGCCCCAGGGCCGGGGCGAGCGCGCGCGGCAGCCAGTCCGGCGCCTTGGTGCGGACGTAGAGCGGCTTCTCGGGCGCGGCGCTCGGCTGGTTCATCGCCGGAGCGAGACTGACTTCGACGCGCGGCGGCTTGAGCGTGTGCACGGTGGCAGGAAGGGCACCCATGGACGGCTCCTCACGCTACCTTGATCTTGAACGAGCCCGCGTACTTCTTCGGGTCCTTGCCGTCCCAGGTCACGCCGTCGATCAGCTTCGCGCTGCGCGTCGCCTCCTTCGGCAGGGCCGTCTTCGTGGCTGCCGCGGCGTCCTTGTAGATGTCGATGCGGTTCACCTTCTTCGCCACGGCGAGGTAATCGACGTCTTCCTTGAGCAAACCCCAGCGGCGGTGCTGGGTCATGAACCACATGCCGTCGGACAGGAACGGGAAGGTGACGTAGCCGTCGTTGTAGAACTTCATGTAGTTCGGGTCGTCCCAGGTCCTGCCGATGCCGTTGTCGTAGCGGCCGAGCATGCGGGCGAGGATCACGTCCTTGTCGGTGTTGACGTAGGACTTGTCCGCCACGGTTTCGGCGGTCTTCTGGCGATTGGAGAGCGACGCGTCGATCCAGCGCCCGGCGTCGATGACGGCCGCGGTCATGGCGCGCGCGGTGTTCGGGTACTTCTCGACGAACTCGGCGGTCGTGCCGAGCGTCTTCTCCGGATGGTCCTTCCAGATGTCCTGTGTCGTGTTCGCGGTGAAGCCGATCTTGTCGACGATGGCGCGGTTGTTCCACGGCTCCCCGACGCAGAAGCCGTCCATGTTGCCGACGCGCATGTTCGCCACCATCTGCGGCGGCGGCACGACGATCGCCTTCACGTCGTTGAACGGATGGATACCGTGCGCGGCGAGCCAGTAGTAGATCCACATCGCGTGTGTTCCGGTTGGAAAGGTCTGGGCGAAGACGTACTCGCGCTTCTCGCGCTCGATGAGCGCTTTCAGGGTCGCACCGTCCTTCACGCCCTTCTCGTTCAGCTTGCTGGAGAGGGTGACCGCCTGGCCGTTGTGATTCAGGTTCATCAGGATGGCCATGTCCTTCTTCGGACCGCCCACGCCGTTCTGCACGCCGTAGATCAGCCCGTACAGTACGTGCGCCGCGTCGAGCTCTCCGTTGACCAGCTTGTCGCGCACCGCGGCCCAGGACGCTTCCTTGGAGGGAACGATCTTGATGCCGTATTTCTTGTCGAACTCCATCACCGAGGCCATCACCACCGAGGAGCAGTCGGTGAGCGGGATGAAGCCGATCTTCACCTCCTTCTTCTCGGGCGCATCGGATCCCGCCGCCCAGGCGACGCTGCGCACCGCCGCGGGTACCAGGCTCATGATGCCCGCCGCGCCGGCCTGCTTGATGAATTTGCGCCGCTTGTCCGCTCTGTTCTCATTCATTTTTGTCTCCGAAAACGAAAAAGGCGTTCGTTTGCGACGGGACTTCCCGCCGCTCGACGAACGCCTTTGCCCATCTACGCGACCGCCTTTGATCGCGTACTCACTTACCTGCTATGCAATCGATATGCCAACACGGCGATGCGCCTCGGTTTCTCAATCGTTACAGCGGGTTGTCGTGTCATTCCCACGGTAAGCAGGACGAGCATGGCCCTCTGCAGCGCACTGTTGCGGTGCAGCAAATCTCCCCTTGCACTGCCTTGGCCCGTCCCTAGGCCAGCAGATCCGCCATATCGATGACCTGCCTGGCGATATCGACCAGGCGCTTGCCGCGATCCATCGCCATGCGCCGCAAGGCCTGAAATGCCTGCTCCTCGTCCATGCCGCGTGCCTTCATCAGGATGCCCTTGGCGCGTTCGACCAACTTTCGTTCCGACAGCTTGAGATTGGCCTCGGCGAGTTCCGTGCGCAGCCGTTGATGCTCGCCGAATCGCGCCACGGCGACGTCGATGATCGACTTGACTCGCGCCGGATCCAGCCCGTCAACGATGTACGCCGACACGCCCGCACGTACGGCTAGTCGAATGGTCTCGGGCGCATCATCGCTTGCAAACATCACGATCGGCCGCGGTTGATCGCGTGTGATCAGCACCACGTGCTCCAGCACGTCGCGGCTGGGCGATTCCGTATCGATGATGATGACGTCGGGCTTCACTTCCTCCACCGCGCGCAGCAGCTCGAGCGGCGAGGCGAGCGCCGCCGCGACCTCGTATCCGGCCCCTTCCAGCCCCTCGCGCAGCACGGCGATGCGCTCGGGTGATTCATCGATGAGCAATACGCGCATAGTGTTACCAGTGCAATAGCCGTGCCACCCGGCGCCCATTGCGCGAGCGCGCGGCATGGAAGCAAAATCAAGTTGTTGCTACTTTGGTGTGGAGTGGGAGCGGGCATCCAGAGCAAGGAGACGCATCATCGAGGTGCACAGCGATCCCGACATTTTGACCGGGCAGTCGTCGGCCGCTAAGCTGGGCCATGTCCTCGAGCGCAGTCATTCTCTTTGCCCACGGCGCGCGCGAAGCCGAATGGGCTCGCCCGTTCGAGAGCGTTCGCGACAGGCTTCGATCGGAGGGCCTGCGTGTCGAGCTCGCGTATCTCGAGATCATGACGCCTTCGCTCGAAGACGCCGCCCGGATCCTCGTCGACGAAGGCATCGAGTCGGTGACCATCGTCCCCCTGTTTCTCGCGCAAGGAGGACATGTGAAGCTTCAGTTGCCGGAGACGGTCGCCGCGCTCAAGCGGCAGCATACGGACACCGAGTTCCGCGTGACGCCCGCGCTCGGCGACGATCCGGAAATCGTCGCGGCGATCACCGCCTGGGTGAAACGCGCGGCGCGTTAGAAAAAATTCGCGCCGGTCCGTGCCGGCGCGAAGAAGAAGTGAAGTTGGCCGATAAGCCGGGTTCTGTCGTGGACAGTCATTCCTCTAGGCCTTGAGTTGCCCCAAGGCTCGAGCCACCTACCCGCGGACTCGGCGAGCCACGTCGTTGTCCGCCTATTTGATGTTGCTCCGGGTGGAGGTTGCCGCGTTTCACTCCGGACTGAACCGGCTCGTCTCTGTGGCCCTGTTCGTCGCCTCGCGGCGCCTGGGCGTTACCCAGCACCCTGCTCTGTGGAGCCCGGACTTTCCTCTGGCGGTGTCGCATGCCAGCGACTGTCTGGCCAACTTCGCCGGCGATTTTAACGCATCGCGACCCAAACGGCTTGCTTTCGGGAACCGGGCGGCGTATGAAGGACCACACAGTCTTGTTTCAAAGGAGGCCGAGATGAGACGCAGACTGTATTTCCTTCTCCCCGATCTGGGCAGCGCAATGCAAACGGCCAACGACCTGCTGCTCGCGCGGGTGGAAGACCGTCACATGCACTTTCTCGCGCGGCGAGGCACTTCCCTGGGAAAGCTGCGCGAAGCCAGCTACCTGCAGAAATCCGATGCCGTTCACGGCGCCGAATTGGGCTTTGTTATCGGCGGCGTGGGAGGCTTCCTCATCGGCGTCTACATCTACTTCACCCCACCGGCGGGCGTGGATCTGCAGCTTGTCACGGTGCTGATCGGCACGGTGATCGGAGCCCTGTTCGGCGCCTGGGCGGCAAGTCTCGTGGCGATGTCCGTGCCCAATTCCCGCCTGAAGGCGTTCCAGAAGGAAATCGACGCGGGCAAGCTCCTGCTGATGGTGGATGTCCCGCCGTCGCGCATCCAGGAAATCCAGGATCTGGTCCACCGCCGCCATCCGGAGGCGACCGACCACGGCGTCGAGCCGACGCTGCCCGCGTTTCCCTAGGCGTTCACCCACCCGGGCCGGAACTGCGAGAGGTCGTCGTAGTAGTCCTCCCGCTCGTTGGCCGGCTCCCATCCAGGAACGCCCAGGATCGGTAGCGGCGACAAGCTGCGCGTCGAGGCGAGAGCCCGTGCTCCGGAAAAATAGCGTGCAGCGCGCTCATCGAGCTCCGCGAGTTGCCGCTCCGTCGTCGCGAGCGGCAGCTCGGGCGCGACATCGACGATCAGCGCTTTCGCCGTCACGCCTTTATAGGGCTCGAGGGTTTTCTCGTAGATCGCGTGGCCGAACACATGGAAACGCATTGACCGGTGCACCTTCGCTCGGTGCGTCCAGAACAGCTCCTTCCACCTGAAATCCCGCAGGAGCCCGGACAGCTTCGCGTCCGACGAGCCGACCACCACTCCGCCTTCGTCGAACAAGGTCAGGACATCGCGCGCTGTGCCTCTCGAGCGCTCGCCGCGACGCGCGATGATTTCACTGCGATGGTGCCGGTTCAGGACCGCCTTGGTCTTGGGGAACGCGAGCCATACGAGCGCGTTGAACAGATCGTGCCAGCTATCGGGGCGCGTCGGCACTTCGCCGGTCTCGAAAATTCGGAGCTCGTACTCGGCCGAGGGCTCCCGGACAGGCGCGGGCGGGACGAAGCGGATCGGCGCGCCGCCGCCGCTCACCACCGAGGAATTGGCGAGTGCGTTGAGCTCGTCGTGCCGCGGAAACATGCCGGACGCCAGCCGCGAGAGCGAAGGCCGCAGGGCGTCGAAGATCGGCGCCGCCAGGGCCGCGTTCCAGGAGCCGGTCTTCATCCTTCGGCGAGCCGCCAGCCGACGGACTCGCCGGCGCGCAGCGGCACCACGGTGGCCGCGCCGAACGCAAGCTCCCCCGGGACCGTCCACGCTTCCTTGCGCAAGGTGATCGACCCCGTGTTGCGCGGCAGTCGATAGAAGGCCGGCCCGTGAAAGCTCGCGAACCCCTCGAGCTTGTCGAGGGCCCCGGCCTGCTCGAAAGCCTCCGCGTAGAGCTCGATCGCGGCATGCGCGGAATAGATTCCCGCGTGCCCGCACAGCGTCTCCTTGTCGGCGCGCGCGTGCGGAGCGCTGTCGGTGCCGAGAAAGAATTTCGGGTTGCCGCCGGTAGCGGCGCGCAGCAGCGCCGCGCGGTGCTCTTCGCGCTTGAGCACCGGGAGGCAGTAGTAGTGCGGCCTGAAGCCGCCGGCAAACAGCGCGCCGCGGTTGTAGAGAAGGTGGTGAGCGGTGATGGTCGCAGCGATCTGCGGGCCGCTCGCCGCCACGAACTCCACGGCTTCCCGGGTGCTCGCGTGCTCGACCACTATGCGAAGCTCAGGGAAACGTCGGACGATATCGGCGAGCACGGTCTCGAGGAATACGCGCTCGCGATCGAAGACGTCGACGCCCGAAGTCGTGACCTCTCCGTGAACGAGCAAGGGTAGGTCGTGCTCCTGCATGGCGGCGAGCGCGGCGTGGACGCGCTCGATCCTCGTCACACCCGAATCCGAGTTCGTCGTCGCTCCGGCGGGGTAGTACTTCACGCCGCAGACGAAACCCGAGCGCTTGGCGCGCGCGATTTCGTCGGCGCCGGTGTTGTCGGTGAGATAGAGGGTCATCAGGGGCGCGAACCGGGAGGCCTTCGACAGGGCGTGGACAATGCGCTCGCGGTACGCGGCGGCCAGGGCGGTGGTGGTGACGGGGACCTTGAGATTCGGCATCACGATGGCGCGGGCGAAAACCCGCTCTGCGTGCGGAAGAACGCTCGCCAGCTCCGCCCCGTCGCGAAGATGCAGGTGCCAGTCGTCGGGACGGGTAATGGTCAGGGTTTGCATCGGCGCTCAGTTTCGGCTCTTGGCCGCCAGGCTCAGCGCGCGCTCGTAAACGGGGTTCTTCTTGGCCCCGGTGATCTTGCAGGTGAGCTTCACGGCGCGCGCGAGGGGCATTTCTTCGAGCAGCGCGGCAAGCACCGGCTCCCAGTTTGCGCCGGGCTCCTTCGCCGGAGCGCCTTCGGCGATCAGCACGAACTCGCCGCGTTGACGGTCCGGGTTTTCGCGCAGCCACGCCGTCGCGTCGCTCAGGGGACAGCGGTGGATTTCCTCGAACATCTTGGTCAGTTCCCGCGCTATGACCACGTTGCGATCCGCGCCCAGTACGCCGGAAAGATCCTCGACACACTCCACGATCCGGTGCGGCGCCTCGTAGAACACCAGTGCGTAGGGCAAGTCGCGGAGGGGCTCGAGCGCCTTGCGCCTTGCCGCGGACTTCGGTGGGAGAAATCCGAAAAAGAGGAAGGGGGCGTCAGGCAATCCGGCGGCCGACAGGGCGGTCACCGCGGCGTTCGGGCCGGGAATCGGGATCACCCTGAATCCCGCCGCGCGGGCCCTCGCGACGACCAGCGCTCCCGGGTCGGCCACCCCGGGCGTGCCGGCATCGGTCACAAGCGCGATCGTCCTCCCCCGGGCCAGCTCCCCGATGATCCTTTCGGCCGATTGCCGCTCGTTGTGCTCGTGCACGGCGATGAGCTTTCCGTGCAGGTGATGGTGCTCCAGCAGCCGCGCGGTCACACGCGTGTCCTCTGCGGCGATCGTATCGGCGCGGGCGAGAGAATCGAGAGCGCGCGCGCTGACGTCCTCGAGGTTCCCAATGGGCGTCGCCACCACATATAATTGACCCGCCCTGCCCGGGCTCCCGCCATGCCTGCCGGTCCCTGCGCCCAAGTCTGTTTCGCTCTGTCGGCTTTGCTGAGTCCGGCATTGTGCGCGGCCGTCGATGATCCGGCAAGCCGGATGCCGGCCGACGCGCCGTTCATCGGGCTTCTGCTCCCCCTGAACGCGCCCGAGTTTTTCCGGGCCTCCGAGGCGGTGCGCCTGGGTTGCCAGGCGGCGCTGGCCTACCTGGACAAGCGTACCCCGCTGCAGGTGGTGCGGACCGACGCGCAAGCCTCGAGCATCATCGCGGAATACGAGGCCGCGGTGCAGCGCGGCGCCGCCGTGATGGTCGGGCCGCTGACACGCTCTGGAGTCACGGCCCTCGCCACTGCGGGCCATATCACCGTGGTTACCCTCGCTCTCAACGGCGCCGACGGCGACTCGCCGCTGCCGCCCCGCCTCTACACCTTCGGGCTTTCCGCGGAATCGGAGGCCCGCGCGGTGGCGCGATCCGCTTTCGCGCGGGGCTTGCGCGAAAGCGTGGTTGTGGAAGCCTCGAGCCTGCTCGCCAAACGGGTTGCACGCGCCTTCGCCGACGAGTGGTTCTCGCTGGGTGGCAGGATCAGCGACGTCAGGGAATTCGGGCCGCGCGGTGACCTGGTCGACATGCGGCGAGGGCTCGCCGACTCGCAGGCCCAGCTCATCTTTCTCGCTGCGGAGGCCGACCAAGCGCGCACCGTTCGCCCCTATCTCAACAACCAGATTCCGGTCTTTGCGACTTCCCAGATCAACGACGGCAGGAGCGACCCTCTTACCAATGGGGATCTCAACGGCATCCGCTTCGTCGACATGCCCTGGCTGGTGCAACCCGATCACGCTGCGGTGATGGTCTATCCGCGCCTCGAAGGGCTTTCCACCGAGCTCCAGCGATTCTACGCGCTCGGCATCGATTCCTGCCGCATCGCGGGGCAATTGCTCGGCGGGCAGCAGACCATCAACCTCGACGGCGTGACCGGAAAGATCTCCTATCGCGGCGGTAGTATCCTCGTACGCGAGCCGATCCAAGCGGTATTCCGGGAGGGCGTCGGAGTTTCGCTCGAGAGCGCGAAGTGAAGCCCGGCGACCACGCCGAACGGATCGCCGCCGCGTACCTGCAAGACCAGGGTCTGGCTTTGATCGAAAGCCGCTACCGGTGTCGCTGGGGAGAGATCGACCTCATTCTGCGGGATCGGGATACCGTGGTCTTCGCCGAGGTCAGGCTGCGCAGTTCGAAGACTTTCGGGGGCGCTGCGTACAGCGTGGACAGCCGAAAGCAGGCTCGAATCATCGCAACCGCGCGCCACTATCTGGCAGGCGCGAGGGAAGACGCCTGCAGGTTCGACGTCGTCCTGCTGGAGAGCATCGAGCCTCCGCGGATCGAATGGATACGTGATGCATTCTCGGCATGAGGACGGTCGGAAGCTTGCGGTAAAATGATCATTGAATGAGCCCCACACCACCCCGCCCGGCCGACGATAGCGTGGACCTGCTCGAACGTATCCGACGCCATTTCAACGACAGCGCTCAGCTGAAGCTGAAAGCGCATGAGGTGCTTGCCGAACCCATCGCCCACGCCATCGAAATCATGGTGAAAGCGCTTCTCGCCAACGGGAAGATTCTTGCGTGCGGAAACGGCGGGTCCGCCGCCGACGCGCAACACTTCTCCGCCGAGCTGCTCAATCGATTCGAGCGCGAGCGCCCCGGACTCGCCGCCATTTCCTTGACGACCGATACGTCGACCCTGACCTCGATCGCGAACGACTATGCATACGATCAGGTCTTTTCCAAGCAAGTGAGCGCCCTGGGCCAGCCGGGCGACGTGCTCTTCGCAATCTCCACCAGCGGCAACTCGAAAAACGTAAGTCGCGCGCTGGCCGCCGCTCACGAGCGCGAAATGCGCGTGGTCGCCCTTACCGGCCGCGGGGGAGGCGAGATCGGCAAGCTGCTCGCGGCGGAGGATGTCCACATCTGCGTTCCCCACTCGCAAACCGCACGCATCCAGGAAGTGCATCTCCTCACGCTCCATTGCCTTTGCGACGGGATCGACTGCATGCTGTTGGGGGCGGAATGAGGCGATGGGTCGCGGTGGGGCTGTTGCTCGCTTCCGCCGTGTTGCTCCAGGCCTGCGCAGAGGCACTCATAGTAGGCGGTGTCGCAGCCGGGGTGGTGCTGGCGGCCGACCGGCGTCAGGCCGAAGTGATGTTTAGTGACCAGCGGATCGAATTCAGCGCAAGCAGCAAGGTCGATGACGCCCTAAAGGGACAGGGACACGTAAACGTCACCAGTTACAACTACACGGTTCTGCTCACGGGAGAGGTCCCGACCGCTCAGGCCAAGGCGGATGCGGAGAAGGCGATCACTCAGGTCCCGAACGTGAAGACCGTGGTGAACGAGCTGCAGATCGCCGGTACGAGCTCGGCCGCTTCCCGCAGCAACGACGCCTATATCACCAGCAAGGTGAAAAGCAATTTCCTGGGAAACGGCAAATTCAAAGCGACAGACATCAAGGTGATAACCGAGGCCAGCGTCGTCTATCTGCTGGGCCTGGTGACGCGCGAAGAGGCGGACGCCGCAACCGAGGTCGCGCGCGGCACCGGAGGCGTGCAGAAGGTGGTGCGCGTCTTCGAGTACGTGACTCCGTCCCCACCCCCGAAAAAGCAGGAGAACTCGCCCGAGTTGCCCTAGGGCCTGGGCGCGGACGTCGAGAGCATCCGCTCGATCTCGCCCACCAGCTTGCGGTCGGCCGGATCGACCGCGCTTCCGAACGACAGCACCGCGTCGCCGGAGCGATCCACAAGATATTTGTGGAAGTTCCACCGGGGCCGCTCGCCGGTCTTCTTCGCTAGCGACGCGTAGAACGGATTGGCGTTGCTCGCCGAAACGCCGGACTTCGCGAACATCGGAAAACTCACGCCGTAGTTGAGCTCGCAGAATTTGGCGATCTCGCCGTTGCTGCCCGGCTCCTGGGCACCGAAGTCGTTCGCGGGAAAGCCCAACACGACAAGTCCCTTGTCGCGGTAGCGGCGGTACAGCGCTTCGAGTCCCTGGTACTGGGGCGTATATCCACACTCGCTCGCGGTATTGACGACGAGCAGCACCTTGCCTTCGTACTGGCACAGAGTGGTGGGCTGGTCGGCCAGACTGGGAAACGTATACCCGAGAAGCGCCGGGCAGGCGGCCGCAGCCGGCGCGCAAGCAAGTGCGCCTAGAACGAGGCCCAGCAGAGAGCGCATGGTTTTGAGTCCTTCACCGGGTGACGAGCTAAGTTACCGCCGGCAGATCGTTCTGTCAAAGTCATCGGGTAAGATACCCCCAATCCAATGGAGCCCCAATTCCAAGACAAGGTCTGCCCGCCAGAGAAACTTTCGGCGCGGGTCGGCACGTACACGCGACCGCTGGTGTTCACCAACGGCGTGTTCGACGTTCTTCATCGGGGGCACGTCACCTATCTCGCCGAGGCGCGCGCACTCGGCACGACACTCCTGGTCGCCGTCAACAGCGACGCCTCGGCGAAGCGTCTCGGCAAGGGCGACGACCGCCCCATCAATCGGCTGGCCGACCGCGTCGCCGTCGTTGCGGCTCTCGAAGCGGTCCAGCTCGTGACTTGGTTCGACGAAGACACGCCGCTCGCGCTGATACGCGCCTGCCGGCCCGATGTGCTGGTCAAGGGCGGAGACTGGAAGCCCGAGGCCATCGTCGGCGCCGCCGACGTAAGGGCCTGGGGTGGAAGCGTCCATTCGATTCCCTTCAGGCACCAGCTCTCGACCACCGCCTTGCTCGAAAAAATCCGCCGCGGCTGAAAGCACGGCCCCGCTCAGTTCGCGGCGCGCCTTTCCTCGGTGGCGCAGTCCCTGAGCTCGGCGCCTGCGAAACTCTGGCGCAGGTCGTTGAGCCTCGCGACGAGAGCGTCGGGCACATCCTTGACGGCGAAATAGACCTTCTGCCCCGAGGTCTCCTTGGGGCCCACTCGGGCCGTCCGCACGCCCTTGGTCCGGAGCTCACCCAGCCGCGATCGCGCCGCTTCTTCCGTCCTGAACACGCCCAGGGAAATGGCGAACCTGAGCTTGGGATCCTCCTGAACGATGAAGAAATCCTCGACGCCCAGCTTCCTGAGCTCGACGGCCTTCTGATTCGCCGCCTGACGATTGCGCAGCGGCGGCATGAACACCCAGAAGCTGGCGACTTCCTCCACGCGCCGCTGGGAAAGCCTGGCTCCGAGCGCAAGCGGCTCGAGCGCCTGCTGCACCCGTGGCGCTTCGGCCGGACTGAAGGCGCCCAACTCCAGGCATCCAACGGGCGTTCTGAGGGCCGCCTTGGGGCGCTCGACCGCCTGCTTCGCCCGCTCCGCTGCAAGCCGGGCGATTTGGTCGGCGCTCAGCAGGCGGATCTCCTGCGGATTCAACTGCTGCTCCACCAGCTGCGATTCATCCGACCGGCCGGCCCCGGCAAAGTAGGCCCACGCGAAAAAGGCGAGGTTGGCAAGCAGCAGCAGAAAGAAGACGATTCTCACGGCGTCTTGGGTGGCTCCGGCGATTCGTTGGCGATCCGCACGAGGCCTTCCAGCACGAGATTATCCACAAGACGCACGGGAATGCTAAGGTGCGGCGCGATTCGGGGCGCCGCACCTCCGGCCAGCACGCAGATCGCACCGGGCTCCATCGCCGCGAAGACCATCTCTATCGTCCCGGCTTGCGCGAGCAAACACCCGGATTCAATCGCATCAGCGGTGTTGCGCGGCGCTCTGGAAAAACGCCCTCGCGTCATCGCAAGCCCTGCGGTGTTCTGTGCGAGCGATCGCTTCATCAGGTCGAGGCCCGGAAGTATCATGCCTCCGGCGAACGTGCCGTCGCTCCTGAGCACGTCGACGGTCGTCGCCGTGCCCGCGGCGACCACCAGACATGGTCCGCGAAGCATCGACCAGGCTCCGACCAGCGCGGCCCAGCGGTCCGGGCCGAGCTGCGCGGGTTTGCCGTAACCATTCGTGACGCCGCATTCATGCCGTTTCGCCGCCACCCAGATCGGTGTTGCCCCCGGGCCCGGGAGGACGCCGTTGAGCTTCCTTCGCGCGGATTGCCCCGCGACATTGGCGACGACGATCTTGTCCGGCGGCGGGATCTTCTTCCATGTCCTCTTCAGCCTTGCGAGCCCCGGGAGCGGCACGGTCCCGCTCTTGAGCCAGCCGTTCCGATCGTGCAGACCCCATTTCAGCCGCGAATTGCCGCAGTCGACCGCGAGTATCATCCGAGCGCTATTCCGACGTCTATTCGAGAGGCTTTTCGCAACTGAGTTCGCAACTGAGCTCGAGGCTGAGCGAGAGCTCGCCGCTGTGGAACCGCCGTATCTCCCGCTCCGAGGCCAACTCTAGCGCGCCGTCCTCGGCGACGCCGACCACCTCGCCTTCCGCAACGCGGCGGTCGGCCTGAGAAAGAACCACCCGTCGGCCCTGCCAGGCGTGGCGGCCGAGCCACGCCTGCCGAAATGGCGCAAAACCCTCGCGCGAGAACCGCTCGAGCGTCGATACGATGGATGCAAGGAGCTCGACCAGCACCGCGGTGCGCGACGGCGCCGCCGCGCAGTTCGTGACGACATCGGTGGCCGGCCGCCCGATGCGTTTGCTTGCCGAGGCGCCCAAGCGCATGTTGATGCCGATACCGACGATGGCGGCACTCGGGCCCGCTGCGTCGCCGGTCGTCTCTATCAATATCCCGCCGAGCTTCCGCTCCCCGCAAAACAAGTCGTTCGGCCATTTGACCTGCACATTGCGAGCGCCGAGCCTCTCGAGCGCCTTCGCCGCGCCGACCGCGATCGCGAGGCTGAGGCCCGCCAGTGTTCCGGCACCCCGCGAAAATCGCCACAGGACGGAGAACGTAATGCTTGAGCCGATCGCCGAGACCCAGACATTTCCGCGCCGGCCGCGTCCGGCGCTCTGATGCTCGCATACCAGAACCGTGCCGTGCGCGGCGCCCGCTCTTGCGCGCTCGGCGAGGACGGTATTCGTGGAAGGACATTCTTCGAGCACTTCGAGGTGGAGCTCGGGAGACATCCCCTTCATTCGCTCCGCGAGCACGTTCGCGTCGTACAGGTCTATGCGGTCCTCGAGACGATAGCCGGAGCCTGTGCGCCTGAGCACGCGCAGACCGAGCGTTTCAAGCTCGCCGATCAGCTTGTCCACCTCGATTCGCGAAAGATTCAGAGTCCGTGCGATTCGCTCCTCGGAATGAACTTCGCCGTCGGCCAAGATGCGGAGCAGCGAAAAACGGACGGTGTCCATGCGCGAGAATCACAAGAAGGAACCGGGCAATACTAGCATCGTGAAAGCGATAACGGCGTCGGTCGTGAAAAAGTCACGCGAGCGGGGCTTCGAATTTTCGACTTCGTTACATTGTGCACACCAGCCTGCTGAAATTTCCGGGAGGAAAATCTCTCGACCTTGTCCCACGCTTTCTCCGGTGATATGATGCCGTCATAGTTGAATATACAGCGCTCGGAGAGGTCCGCCGGGCGCTTCAAGTTGCCCGCCGGCCCAGCAAACGGCGGCTAAACGGGGGAAACCCTCCCTTCCCCCGTTTTTTTTCGCCCGCTTTTTTCGTTTACCTCCCTCGCCATCACCGCCGACCGTAGTATCTATAATGTGCTCCAGTCTGGAGCACATGACTCGACGCATGCAAAGACCTTGGCCCTATCCGAGGATCATCGCCCATCGTGGCGGCGGGACGCTCGCTCCCGAGAACACCCTGGCGGGGATTCGCAAGGCCGCTGAGTTGGGATTCGGCGGCGTCGAGTTCGATGTGATGCTCTCCGCGGACGACGTTCCGGTGCTGATCCACGATGACACGCTGGAGCGCACCACGAACGGTCGCGGGAGCGTCGCCGCCACGCCCTACGCAACGATCGCCGGCCTCGACGCAGGTACCTGGTTCGGTCCGAAGTACCAGGGCGAGCGCGTGCCCACCTTCGAGCAGGCCGGGAAGCTCTGTGTCGAGCTCGGGCTGTGGGCGAACGTGGAGATCAAGCCGGCGCCTGGATTCGAACGCGAGACTGCCGCGGCCGCGGCAAAGCTTGTGGCCGAGCTGTGGCATGACGGTTCGCGCAAGCCGCTGCTTTCCTCTTTCCACGAGACTTGCCTCGACGTAGCCCGCACCGCCGCGCCGGATTTCGCGCGCGGCTACCTGACCGACCGTATCGAGCCGGGATGGCACGAAGCGGCTCGACGACTCGGGTGCACCTCAGTGCACTGCAATTGCGAGCGCCTTACGGAAGCACAGGCGTACGACATCAAGAACGCCGGCTACTGGCTTCTTTGCTACACCGTGAACGAGGCGGACTCGGCGCGGCGTTTGTTTTCCTGGGGCGTGGACGCCCTGTTCACCGATCGACTGGACCTGTTCCCTCCAAAATTCACCTGAGCGGTACGCGCGTCAAAACGCCTCCCCTGCGTGTCTTCGAACGAAATCGCCCAGCTAGAACGGCAGCTTGGCGTCCGGTTTTGCGGCGAGCAGCACGCGCCGGAACTCCGCCTCGATGCGCGCCAGCCCGGCCTGGTCGTCCGCCTCGAAGCGAAGCACGACGACGGGCGTCGTGTTCGACGCCCGCGCCAGACCGAACCCGTCGGGATATTCGACGCGCAGGCCGTCCAGCCGGATCACCTCGGTCGCGCCCGGAAACGCAGCTTTCTCCTGAAGCATGCCCATGAGACGGTGCGGCTCGCCCTCGCTCAAGGGCAGATGCAGCTCGGGCGTGCTGACCGAGTCGGGCAGCTCCATCAACGTCGCCGTCGCGTCGGGGGTCTTGCTAAGGATTTCGAGCAGCCGCGCGCCCGCGTACTGCGCATCGTCGAACCCATACCAACGCTCGACGAAGAATGTGTGGCCGCTCATCTCCCCCGCAAGCGCCGCGCCGCGCTCGCGCATTCTCGCCTTGATCAGCGAATGACCGGTTTTCCAGAGACTGGGAACACCGCCATATTTGCGTATCCAAGGGGCGAGGTTCCGCGTGCTCTTGACGTCGTAGATGATCTCGGCGCCGGGCTGGCGCGACAACACGTCCTTTGCGAAGAGCATCAGCTGCCTGTCGGGAAAAATGATGCGCCCTTCCGCGGTCACTACGCCGAGGCGATCGCCGTCGCCGTCGAACGCGATTCCGATTTCCGCCTGCTCCCGTTGCACCAGCGCGATGAGGTCCTTCAGATTCTCGGGATGGGAGGGATCGGGGTGGTGATTGGGGAAGCTCCCGTCGACTTCGCAGTAGAGCTCGCGGACCTCGCAGCCCAAACGCCTGTAGAGCTCGCCGGCAGTGGCGCCGGCGACGCCGTTGCCGCAGTCGATCGCGATCTTCATGGGCCGAGCGAGACGCACATCCGACACGATCCGCTTCAGATAGGCTTCGCGAATGTCGGCGCGGCGATGGCGCCCGGCGCCCCTCGCGAGGTCGCCGGATACGATGCGCTGGCGAAGCCGCTGCACATCCTCGCCCGCGAGCGTCGTTCCCGCGAGCACCATCTTCAGCCCGTTGTACTCGGGCGGGTTGTGGCTGCCCGTGACCGCGACCGCGCTGCCGCACCCCAGCTCGTGGGCAGCGAAGTAGGCGACCGGGGTCGCGAACATGCCGATCTCGACAACGTCCACGCCACTTGCGCAGATGCCTTCCATCAAGGCTCCAGCCAGCTCGGGGCCGGAGAGCCTGCCGTCCCGGCCGACGGCGATTTCCGCCCGGCCGCTCCCGGCGTTGCGGTCGAGCAGCTCGCTGCCGAGCGCCTGGCCGATGAGCCGCACGCCTTCGACGGTGAGCGATTTGCCGACGACGCCGCGTATGTCGTAGGCCTTGAAAATCTCCTGGGGGGGTAGGTTCATGCGGGAGCAGTACCTCGGTGCGGGATTATCCCATTCGCGCGCGCATGCGATCCAGTGCCGCGCGCGGCCATAGCCTCCTCGAAAAACGCCGTGATCCGCCGCGGCATCCAGGCGATATCGCCGGGGAAAGGGGAGCTGACGAAAGCGGCGTGGCCGCCCTCGTCGGGAAACTCGAGCCGCACCGAACCGGAAGCGTCCGATGGGCCCGGGAGCGCCGCCGCGGGGAGGAAGGGGTCGTTGCGCGCGTTCAGCATCAGCGTAGGCGCCTGGATGCTCCTCAGCACGGGCTTCGCGCTCGCGCGCGTCCAGTAGTCGTCGGTGTCACGGAATCCGTGCAGCGGCGCGGTGACCACATCGTCGAACGCGCGCAGCGTGCTCGCCCGCCGCATCGCGTTTCCGTCGAACAGACCGGGAAAGCGCGCGAGCTTTTCCTCCGCCTTCCTCCTCATCGTTGCGAGAAACGCACGCGTATAAACGAGATTGAATCCGCGGCCGAGCGCATCGCCCGCCGCCATGAGATCGACGGGCGCCGAAATCGCCGCGGCGGCCAGAAGGACATGCTTCGCCTCGGCATCTTCACCGAGCCATTTGAGAAGTGCGTTTCCGCCGAGCGAAACGCCGGCCGCGAAAAGCGGCGCGCCTCGCGACTCGGCCGCGAAGCGCCGGAGGATCCAGCGTATCTCCTCTGCGTCGCCGGAGTGATAAGCGCGCGGCAGCCTGTTCGGCTCACCCGAGCAGCCGCGAAAGTGGACGACCGCGCCGCGCCAGCCGCGACGCTCCAGCTCGCGCGCGAGCGCACCGGCATAGTGGCTGCTCGAGCTGCCCTCCAGGCCGTGGAAGAGAACGACCAGGGGAGCGCCCGTCGGACCAGGCAGGCGGTCGACGTCGACGAAATCGCCGTCGGGCGTGTCCCAGCGCTCGCGCTTCCAGCCGACCTTCGACCCGGCGAACAACACACCGTACAGGGTTTGCAAGTGACCGCCTGGCAGCCACCACGGCGCTCGGTAGGGAATGCTCGAGCTCAATGCAGGATTTTCGGCGACGACTCGGCGGGAACCCGCGCTTCCGCCGGGGCGGGGGACCCGTGATGCAGGATCATTCTCCAGCCCTTCCCCGTACGGAGGTAAACATTAGTGGCCGTGATCGGCGCGCGCGCGCGCGATTCGCCCTGGACGAGGATGTTCTCATGCACGCTGTGAATCGCCAGCATCATGCCTGACAGCACCACTTGATTGGAGATATGCACCTTGAGCCGCTGGCCCGAGCCGAAAATCTCCGCCCAGCTGCCGCGCACCTGTTCGAACCCTGCGAGCCTGGGACCCCCCGGGTGCACGCAAACGATTTCCTCGTCCTCGGCCCACACCTCCATCATGGCATCGAGGTCGGCGGCCTCGAGCGCTTCATAGAAAGCGGCTTCCGCGTCCTGCGGCGTCGGAAAGGTGCTTTTCTTCACGGGGACCGGCTCCGGAGCCGCGTAGCGTAGCCGAAAAAGCGCGCAGCCGCCAAGGCCGCAGCGCCGGACCGCTCACCGCGTGGGGCGCTCGAAGGCGACGGCCGCCTCGCACCAGCGCGCGACGCGCAAGAGGCGGACGTCCTCGTGGGCCGGGCCCGCGAGCTGGATTCCGTAGGGCAGACCCGCGTCGGAGAGCCCCGTGGGAATCGTGATGGCGGGGAATCCCAGCAGGGTCCAGAGGGTACAGAAGCTCGGATCGCCCGTCATGTCCAGCCGCGCCGGGGCTGCGCCGGGCGCAGGGAGAGAGGCGACCGCGTCGCAGTCCGCGAACAGGTCGAGCGCCAGCTCGGTGAGCGCGGCGCGCTTTGCGAGCGCAGCGCGGTATTCGTCGTGCGACATCGCCAGCCCTTCGTCGATCGCCGCATTCAGCACTGCGCTGAAGACGCGCCTGTGCGCAGCTTGCCGCGGCGCGTGCTCGCGCGCCCCTTCGTAATACATGATCGTACGGTGAACGCCCTTGGCTTCTTCGAATTCTTCGGGAAGATCGAGAGCTTTCACCTCGGTTCCCACGGCGGCGAGCCGGCCGACGGTCGCCTGAAGCTGGGCTGCCGCATCCCGCTCCGCCGAATTCCAGGGGAAGCGCGGGAGAACGGCGATCCTGGGCGGACGCGACAATGCATCGACCTCGGCGGGGAGGTTGCCGGGATCGGCGAGACAGGCGGTGAAATAGGCCGCGTCGGCCACCGAGCGCGCAAACACGCCGACGTGATCGAGCGTTTGAGCGAAAGGCAGCGCGCCCTGGATCGGGATGGTATCGAGGGTCGGTTTGAACCCGACGACCCCGCAGTACGCCGCGGGCCGGATCACCGACCCGTTGGTCTGCGTGCCTATCGCGAGGGGAACGTGGCCCGCAGCCACCGCCGCCGCCGAGCCCGATGAGGAACCGCCGGGCGTATGCCTCGGATTCCACGGATTGCGCGTCTCCGCCGGATGCATGAAGGCGAATTCCGTCGTCACCGTCTTGCCGAGGGCATAACCGCCGGCGGCGACGATCCTCTCGACCACCTGGGCGTTTTTCGTCGGTTGGTTTCCGACGAAAGCGGGCGATCCCATTTCCGTGGGCAGATCGTTCGTATCGAAAAGATCCTTCACACCCACCGGAATACCGTGCAGCGACCCCTGCGCGTCCCTGACGTCGCGCGTCGCCGCGATGCCGCGAGCGCGGTCCTGGTCGAGCACCACCCACGCTTTGATCACCGCTTCGTTCGCGCGAAAACGCGCGAGACAGGACTCGCAGTAGGTGCGTGCCGTGAGGGTTCCGTCCCACAGCGCCTCGAGCGTGGCTTTCAAATCTCCGGCCCGAGCCAGCTTGGCGGGCGAGCTGCTGGAGGGCATCCGGTGCGGCTCCTAGCGGCGCCGCTTGGCCCAGGCTTCTGGATTGAGCAAGCTGGGCGGACGCTTGCCCGCGAGAGCCGCGGTCAGGTTCTTCACGGCGAGCAGGTTCATCTTCATGCGCGTGGCCAAGGTACCGCTGCCGATGTGCGGGATCAGCGCGACGTTGTCGACCTCGAGAAAGCCGGGATTGAACTTCGGCTCGCCCTCGAACACGTCCAGGGCCGCCGCAGCGATACGCTTGTCCTTCAAGGCCTGTACCAGCGCCGCGTCGTCGACGATGCCGCCGCGCGCCGCGTTGACGAGAACAGCGGTCGGCTTCATTAGCGACAGCTCCCGGGCGCCGATGAGGTGGTGCGCCTCCTTCGAGTACGGCAGGTTGAGGCTGACGAAATCCGATTCCTTGAGGAGCTTCTCGAGGCTCACGTACTTCGCCCCCGACTCCTTCTCGACGGCCTTGGTCGCGCGCCTGCGATTGTGATAGAGGACGCGCATCGAAAAGCCCTTGGCCCGCCTCGCGATCGCCTGGCCGATGCGGCCCATGCCGACGATCCCTAGGGTCGCATGGTGCACGTCATGCCCGAGGAGCCGGTCGTATTTCCATCCCTGGATCCAGTTTCCCCCGCGCAGCCAGCGCTCGGCCTCGGTGATGCGCCGCGCCGCCGCCATCATTACGGCCCACATCGTGTCCGCGGTGGTGTCGTCCAGGACTTCGGGCGTGTTCGTAGCGAGAATGCCCCGCTCGCTGCAGGCGGCGAGATCGATATTGTTGTAGCCGACCGCGACGTTGCACACCGCCTTGAGGCGCGGAGCGGCGTCGAGTATCGCGGCGTCGAAGCGGTCCGAACCGGTGGAGAGGACGCCGTCCTTGTCGGCGAGCCGGCGCCTCATCTCCTCACCGACGAGGGGCGTATCGTCCTTCTGATTGTCCTCGACGTCGAAGCGCTCGCGCAGCTTGGCGATGACGTCTTCGAAGGTGGCGCGTGTCACCAGAATCTTGGGTTTCAAATTGCCCTTTTCCATCCAAGGAGGATCTCAGCGACCGTACAACACCTGGGGCAGCCACAGGCCGATCGCCGGGAACAGGTACAGCAACACCACGGCAATTACCTGGATACCCATGAAGGGCATCATGCCCGCGAATATCTGGTTGAGCGTGACGTGCGGCGGCGAGACCCCTTTCAGGTAGAACGCCGCCATCGCCACCGGCGGGGACAGGAAGGCCGTTTGCAGATTCAGCGCCACGAGCAGCCCAAAGAACAGCGGGTCGATGCCGAAGTGCGGCAAGAGGGGGATGAAGATCGGCATGAAGATCACGATGATCTCGGTCCACTCGAGCGGCCAGCCCAGGATGAAGATGATCAACTGGGCGAGGATCATGAACTGCACCGGGGTCATGTTGAGCGAGAGCACCCACTTCTCGACCAGGTCCTGTCCGCCGAGCAGCGCGAACGCCGCGGAGAATATTCCGGAACCGACGAACAGCCAGCACACCATGGCGCTCGTCTTGGCGGTGAGGAAGGAGGATTCCCGGGTGATGACGCCGAGCTCTTTCACGGTATTGGAGATTGCTGCAGCCTTGGTCCCGGTACCTTCGCGCCAGTGATGGAACAAGCGGTACGCCGCGGCGAGAATGAAGCCGCCGAATGCTCCGACCGCGGCCGCTTCCGTCGGGGTCGAAAGGCCGAACACGATCGAGCCGAGCACCGCCAGGATGAGCACCGCCAGCGGGAAAAACGACGCCAGCAGGAACTTGAACACCTCCAGCCGCTCCCAGTTGAGCAGCCAGGAGATGGCGCCGGCAGCGGCGACGCCGATGGCGAACACGATCCAGAACCAGCCGGGAATCGGCAGCCGCCCCTGCGACGCCGGCGCCGCTTCCGCCGCCCCGGGTGTCGCGGTCTGCGGTTCCGCGGCGGGCTTGCTCCCTTCGGCGGCCTTGGCGTCGGCAGCGGCCACCTTCGCATCCTCCTGCGCAGCGCCGGGGGCCTCGGAGAGCCCTGTCGCGATTTCTTCCTCCTTGATGTCCGCCGGATCCTCGCCCGATTCGACCAGTCCCGCGGTGTCGACTTTGACTTCCGGCGCGGTCGCCGCGTAGTAGGTCACGCCGAGGAGCGCCGCAATGGCGAGCGCCGGCAGCAGGGAAATGACGAGCTGCATGCCCGCGGTATGCCGAGCGACGTTCGCACTTCCGGTCAGCGCGCGCCACAAACCGGCGAGGGCGTTGCGGCCCTTCGGCGCCAGCGCCTGCGCAAAGGCGGGTAGCGCAATGAGCCGCTCCTCCTTCGACAAGGGCGGCATCAACTCCGGCCTCCACTTCGCGAGCACGATGATGTAGCCGATGTAGAGTCCCGCGAGCATGAACCCCGGGAAGAAAGCGCCGGCGTACAGTTGCACCACCGATACGCCCGCGGTTGCGCCGTAGACGATGAGCAGCACCGAGGGCGGAATGAGGATGCCGAGGCACCCTCCGGCGGTGACCGCGCCGGCGGACACCTTGATGTTGTACCCGGCCTTGAGCATCGCCGGAAAAGCGAGCAGGCCCATCAGGGTCACCACCGCGCCGACGATCCCGGTCGCTGTCGCGAATATCGCGCAGGTGATGATCGTCGCCACGGCGAGCGAGCCCGGTACGCGCGCCGTCGCGAGGTGCAGGCTCTTGAACAGCTTGTCGATCAGCGCCGCGCGCTCCACCAGGTAGCCCATGAAGACGAAGAGCGGTATCGCGATCAGCACATCGTTCGACATCACGCCGTAGGTGCGTTGCACGAAGAGGTCGAGCACCTGCCGCAACGCCGTATCCGGATCCGCGGAGCGGTAGGAAAGCCAGGCGAAGAACACGCCCAATCCCATCAAGGTAAAGGCGGTGGGATAGCCGAGCATGATCGCGACCACGATGAGCGCGAGCATGATCAGGCCCAGGTGGCCGTTGCTGAGATGTCCCCAGGGCGTGAACACGGCGATGGCGACGAGGATCATCGCCATCAGCGAGAACCCGAACCACAGTTCCTTGCGCAGCTTCACTTGCCGTGCTCCTGCTTCAGCACGTACGCGTCGAGGTTCTGGATGTCCTCGTCCTTGACGTGGACCATCTCCTTCAGCTTGTCGACGTCGACTTCCTCGACGTCCTCCTCGCGCGACGGCCAGTCGCCTTCCTTCAGGCAGATACCGCAGCGGATGATCTCGACGATGCCCTGCACCAGCAGGATCGCCCCGGCGACCGGGATCACCGTCTTGAATTGATAGAGCGGCGGCCCGTCGGCGGTAATGCTCGAATGCTCGAGGATGCGCCACGAATCCCCGGCGTAGTAATAGCCGGCATAGGTGAGCGCAATGACACCGGGGATGAAGAACAGGATGTAGAGCGTGAGATCGATCGAGGCCTGTACCCGCGGCGTGAAGAAGCCGTAGAGCACGTCCCCCCGCACATGCCCGGCTTTTGCCAGGGTGTAGGCGCCGGCCATCATGAACAGGGTTCCGTACATCTGGATCATGATGTCGAACGCCCAGGCGTGCGGATTGTCGAGCGCGTAGCGCGAGAACACTTCCCAGCTGATGAGCAGCGTGAGCGTCACGATCAGCCACGAAAACGCGTGGCCGATGAAGGTGCTCACCTTGTCGACGAAAAGAAGCAGTTTCTGCATGCGATCTCCCCCGCGGGCGGAACGTCACCGCCCCTCAAAAAACGAAACACCACCCGGCGATGGTACCGGATGGTGTTTGACGCTGCCTGACTCTTGACTTGCGCTCAGGCCTTCTTCTGACCCGCCTGCTTGCCGAAGTAGTGGTTGTACGCCATCACGCGGCTGACGTTGTTCTCCAGGTCCCAGCGGACGACGCGCTCGGCGAACGCCTTCTGCGACGCGAGGATTTCCTTGAACAGCGCGTTGTCCGCGCTTTTCTTCTCCGCGACCTGGTCGTAGACACTGAGCTGCGTCTGCAGGATCGGAGCCGGCGTTCTGTAAAAGCTCACCTTGTCCTTGGTCCTCAGCTCGACGAAGTCCTTGGAGTAGCGGTCGATCGCCTTCCACACCAGGTCCTGCGACGCGGCTTCCACGCCGTTGTCGATGATCGCCCGGAGCTTGGCCGGCAGCGCATCGTACTTGGTCTTGTTGAACATGATCTCGAACTGCTCGGCGTTCTGGTGGTAGCTCTGCAGCATGCACACCTTGGAAACGTCCGGGAAACCGAGGATGCGGTCGGAGGTCATGTTGTTGAACTCGGCTGCGTCTAGCAGGCCGCGGTCCATGGCCGGAACGATTTCGCCGCCGGGCAGCGCGTTCACCGCCGCGCCCATGCCGTTGAACACGTCCACCGACAGGCCCACGGTGCGGTACTTGAGGCCCTTGAAGTCGCCGGCTTTGGTGATCGGCTTCTTGAACCAGCCCAGGGGCTGGGTGAACATCGGCCCGTAGGGATACGAAACCACGTTGGCGCCGATCGAGGCGTACAGCTTGGCGAGCAGGTCTTTTCCGCCGCCGTATTTATGCCAGGACAGCAGCTGTTGGGCGTCCATTCCGAACGCGGGTCCCGAGCCCCACAGCGCGAGCGCGTTCTGCTTGCCGTAGTGGTACACGAGCACGCCGTGGCCGCCGTCGAGCGTCCCTTTGGACACCGCGTCGAGCAGGCCGAACGCCGGAACGACCGAGCCGGCCGGCAGCACTTCGATGCGCAAGTCACCGCCGGTCATGTCGTTGACCTTCTTGGCGAAGTCGAGCGCGTATTCGTGGAAGATATCCTTCG
>Ga0137403_10001544_pt1 | contig 28894 bp, 29 predicted proteins | sample CZOMad2_1_16fung_FD_122057 | JGI IMG/M metagenome (GOLD analysis project Ga0137403, IMG submission 122057) | Vadose zone soil fungal communities from Angelo Coast Range Reserve, California, USA - CZOMad2_1_16fungal (Hybrid Assembly) | ecosystem: Environmental > Terrestrial > Soil > Vadose zone... | reverse complement strand
TCCTCGACACCAACGGCAACGGCAAGCGCGACGAGTACGTCGAGCCCGACCAGCCGGTCGATCCGACCAAGGACAAGCGGGTCGTGGCGGCCTTCTACGGAATCGGCGTGAACCCGAACGACGGCACCGTGTGGGGCACGGTGCTCGGCTTCCCGGGGTACGTCATCCGCCTCAACCCGGGCGCGAATCCCCCGGCGACTGCTCTCGCGGAAGTTTTCGAGCCGCCGCTCCCAGGATACGGGCCGCGCGGCATGGACATCGACCGGAACGGCGTCGTGTGGACGCCGCTTTCCAGCGGGCATCTCGCGAGCTTCGACCGGCGCAAGTGCAAGGGGCCCCTCAACGGGCCCAGGGCGACGGGACAACACTGTCCCGAGGGCTGGACGCTTTATCCGTACCCGGGGCCACAGCTTGCGAACGTGACGGATCCGGGCAGCGCCGAGGCGAGCTACTACGCCTGGGTCGATCAGTTCGACACCTTCGGCCTGGGCCGGAACGTGCCGATCGGCACCGGGAACGCCAATGAGGGGCTCCTCGCCCTCGTGAACGGAAAGTTCGTCGTCCTTCGCGTCCCCTACCCCATGGGCTTCTACGCCAAGTGGATGGACGGCCGCATCGACGACCCGAATGCCGGCTGGAAAGGCAAGGGGCTCTGGTCCACCTACGCCACCAGAACACCCTTCCACGTCGAAGGCGGCAAGGGGACGACGAGCAAGGTCGTCAAGTTTCAGCTCCGTCCCGATCCACTCGCGAGGTGAGAGCGTGCCGATAACGACCATCACCATTCCGCATTTCGCGACGGGCCCGACACCGCCGCGCGCCGCCAACCCCGACGGGCCCAACACGCTCCGTACCCGCGTGGCCGACCTCGTCGCCAAGATGGGACCGCCGCCGTGGTCGCGCCGGGTCATCCAGGACGAGCGCCAGCTCGTCACGCTGATCGCCAATCGTCCGGGCGGCGGCAATCGCCCGCACTGGCACGCCGACTTCGACGAGTGGTGGGTCGTCCTGGCCGGCGAGTTCACGTGGGAGCTGACGGGCGGCATCGTCGTCGATGCGCGCAAGGACGACATCGTCTGGGTGCCGCGCGGCACCGTCCATCACGTCAAGACCGTGGGCACCGAGACCTCGCTGCGGCTTGCGGTGGCCATGCCGCCGGCCACGCACTACTTCGCGTCCTGCGAGCAGTGCGGGTATGACGACGAGGGCCCGCGCGAGTGGAACGCCTAGCGCGCTAGCTTCTCGATCATGCGCGGATCAGGGTCGACGCCCAGGCCGGGCCCCTGGGGCACGGCGATGCGGCCGTTCTTCGGGTGGATCGCGTCGCCCAGCGGGTTGTCGGCGAAATCGCAGTAGAAGCGCTCGACCCACGATTCGGTCGGCATCGCGGCGATGCAGTGAATCGACGCGAGCAGGCCCGGGCCGAAGTACGCGGAGTGCGGGACGACGTGGACTCCGAACGCCTCGGCGACCGTCATGACCCTGCGCATCTCCGTCACGCCGCCGATCTTCGTCACGCTCGGCTGGGCGTACGTGAGCGCTCCGGCCTCGAACGCACGGCGAAACTCCCAGATCGTGCCGTAGTTCTCGCCGGCGGCGGTCGGGAGCCCGCCGCGCGCGCGGACCTCGGCGAGCCCGGCGAGGTTCTCCGGCGGCCACACCGGCTCCTCGAGCCAGTGTGGATCGAACGGCGCCAGGCGCCGCGCCATCTCGACCGCCTGCGCCACCGTCCACGGACAGTTCGTGTCGATCATGATCGGAATCCCCGGGCCGGCGACGTCGCGAGCGGCCTTCACCTCGGGCACCGTGATCTCGTGCAGCTTGATCAGCCGGTAGCCGCGGCCCAGCGCCTGCTCCGTGTAGCGCGCGACCGCGTCGGCCGTCCCGTAGCGCAGGAGGCTCGCGTAGGCGGGCAGGTCGGCACGCGGGCTACCGCCCAGCAGGCGGTAGAGCGGCACGCCGGCGACCTTGCCCGCGATGTCCCAGAGCGCGATGTCGATGCCCGACAGCGCGTAGATCACGGGTCCGTTCCGGCCGATCCCGTGCAGGAGGCGCTGCATCTCGTCGTTGATGGCCGCGATCTGGCTCGGGTCGCGGCCGACGCACATCGGCCCCAGGAGCGTGTCGATGGCGGCGCGCGTCGCCGGGAAAATGCGGTGGCCGAACGCCTCGCCCCAGCCGGTGACGCCGCCGTCGGTGTCGATGCGGACGAGCAGCATGTCGATGCTGGTCCGGGGCCGGCCGCCGAGCATCGGGGGCGCGCCCTCGATCACCATCGGCAGGTTGAGAACGAGCGTCTGAACCCGTGTGATCTTCATGGGTGATGATCCTCTAGACTGCCGTGGTAGGGTACCCGGAGTGATGACCAAGGAGCGGTTCGAGCAGGGCATGACCCTCCCGCAGTACATCGATCACATGTCCGTCAACCGCGAGCGTTTCGTCGAGGCGCTCGACGAGACGACGATCGAGCCGGAGGACACGCGGGTCCTGGCGCGGCTGGGCGCGGTGCGTCGGGTGCTCGTCCTCACCGAGGACTGGTGCGGCACCTGCCTCGCCCAGGTTCCCTACGTGGCCAAGCTGGTCGAGGGCCACGCGAACGTCGAGATTCGGCTCTTTCCCCGCGACCTGAACCTCGACGTGATGGACCAGTATCTGAAGAAAGGGCTCTACCGCTCGATCCCCGTGTTCGTGTTCTTCGACGAGCACATGAACGAGGTCGCGCGGTTCATCGAGAGCCGGCCCGCGTGAATCCATGCGGGGTATTGTAGCGTCTCAAGGGTCAGGGGGTTGGTGACGATGACTGTGAACGTGACGGACGCGACGTTCGATGGCGTGGTCACGAGCGAGCGGCCGGTGGTGATCGACTTCTGGGCGCCGTGGTGCGGGCCCTGCCGGGTTGTCGGGCCCGTGCTCGAGGAGATCGCGAGCGAGCTGGGCGACCAGGTGACGATCGGCAAGGTCAACGTGGACGAGCATCCGGCGCTCGCGTCGCGCTTCGGGATCCAGGCGATCCCGCAGCTCCTGTTCTTCAAGGACGGCGCGGAGAAGGATCGGCTGGTCGGCGCCGTGCCTAAGCGCGAGATCCTGAAGCGGCTGGAGAACCTGGCCGGCTGACCGCGATCGCCGAGGCGAACGCGGCCGCGAAGCGCCGCATGTCCTGCCGCGTGCCGATGGTGAGGCGGAAGCTGCCATCGATGACGGGCTTCCCCGCCATGCTCCGGACGAGGATCCCCTCGTCCCGGAGTGCCTCCACCACGTCCTCGCACTTCCCCGGGGGCCACACCAGGACGTAGTTGCCGCCGTCGCCGGCACAGCGAGCGCCCAGCCGGCGTATCTCGTCGATCGTCCACGCCCGAGCGGCCAGCACTTCGGCGACGTACCGCCTGAGGTGGCCCTCATCGGCCAGTGCGGCCTTCCCCGCGATCACCGCGAACATGTTGATGTCGTATGGTCCCGTCACCCGACGGAGTCGCTCGACGATGCCCGGGTGGCCGATCGCGAAGCCCAGCCGCATGGCCGCGATGCCCGCCGCCTTCGACAGCGACTGCAGCGTCACCACGTTCGGAAGCTCGAGCGCCGCCGGCACCACCGTCTGTCCCGTGAAAGCCACGTAGAGCTCGTCGACAACCACCAGGGTTTCCGGCGCCGAGCGGGCGAGCGCCACGATCGCGCCCGGCGCCAGGAGCGTTCCCGTGGGATTGTTCGGATTGCAGATGAAGCAGAGCCGCGGTCGCGCCTCGAGCCGCCGGGCGACCGCCTCGAGCGGGAAGCTCAAGTCCTCCGGGTACGGGACCTCGTCGATGACCATGCCCTGCTGCTGCGCGCAGGGCGCGTAGTACCCGAAGGTCGGCGTGGTAGTCAGGAAGGTGTTGCCCCGCTCGCCGTAGCCGTCGAAGATCGCGCGGATCGCGGCGTCCACGCCGTTGAAGGCCTCGACGTGGCTTGCCGGCGCGCCGATCGTCGAGGCGTACGCTTCGTTGAGCCCGGCGTACTCGGGATAGGTCCCGTAGGCTTCGGGAGGCAGGCGCCGGATCGCGTCGACCACCGCCGGGCTCGGCCCGACGGTGCTCTCGTTGAAATCCAGACGCAGGAGCGATCGGCGGCCCTCGAGCGGCGCGACGTACGGCGTCATCGCCTCGACTTCCGGTCTGGCCTTGATCATGTCCGCTAGCGCGCGGCGGTCTTCTTCTTGAGCTCGGGGATGACGTGCTTGCCGAAGAGCTCGATCGACGTCATCACCTTCTCGTGGGGCACCGTCTCCGTCGCCATGAGGAACTGCAGCTCGTCGACTCCGGCTTCCTCGTGGATCGCGATGCCCTTGAGACAGCTCTCCGGGTCGCCGGCCACGAGTACGCCGCGCTCAACCAGCGTGTCGGCGTCGATCTGATTCCACAGGGCGGAGGCGATCTGCCCCGATCCGCCTGAGAGATCGACTGTCGGCGCGCCCTCGGCGCCCTCCGTCTTGAGGTAGCGCGAGAAATTCGCCTTCAGATGGTCGGGCACGCCGCCCCACGAGGCGACGAGCTGCTCGTAGAGATGCGTCTGGTCCTTGAGGTACGGGCGATCCGGTCCGAAGAACGTCCGCAGCGATTTAGCCGCCAGCTCGCGGGCGCCCTTGTTGTCCCAGTCGCAGATCGCCATGGTGGAGCTGAGCCACTGGTCGTTGATGAACTTCCCCACCGGCTTCGCCTTGCGCACGCGCTCCTTGTACTGCTTGATGTGCGGCGCGAGGTACGACGGCGAGGCCACGCTGAGCGCCATCACGCCGATGCCGGTCTCGGCAGCCAGCTCGTAGGTGGCCGGCTGCAGCGCGGCCACCCAGATCGGCGGGTGGGGCTTCTGATAGGGCTTGGGACGCACCTCGCGCGGCGGCACGTTCCAGAACTGCCCTTCCCACGAGAACTGGCCGTCTTCCCAGATACGCGGAATCATCCGGAGCGACTCTTCCCACATCGCGCGGGTGTTACGCGGGTCGATCCCCATCCCCATCTGCTCGTACGGTGCCGAGCGCCCGGTGCCGAACTCGACGCGGCCGCCGGACATGTGGTCGACCATGGCCACGCGCTCGGCGACCCGCACGGGGTGGTGGTAGGGCAGGATCACGACGCCGAATCCCAGACGGATGCGCTTGGTCAGCTGGCTCAGCGCGCCGAAGATGACCTCGGGGCACGGCGACATCGAGAAGCTCGTGAGGAAGTGATGCTCGACGAACCAGACCGTATCGAAGCCCATCCGATCGGCGAGCACGCACTGCTCGAGGGTTTCCTTGATGACCGCGTGGTCGTCGACCACCGGGCGCTGCATCTCGTAGGCCAGGCTCAGTCTCATTCGATCCTCCGTGGGCCCAAGTGTAATCGAACCCCGGGAATGTGCGCAGGCGAGATCGGATCGCGAGCGACCCGGCGGCCCGTGCGCTCGGAAGCGCCCTACTCGAGGGCGAGAACGGCGGCGCGGAGCTCGGCGATGTGGACGGCCCGGACGATCGTCACGCCCGGTGTGATCGTCGCGTCGGTCCACGCCGGGGCCGCGAGCCCGCGCGCGGTGTAGACCGCGGCGACGGCGGAGCGCATCTCGACCAGATGGCTCCGCTTGATGACGGTGGCGCCCGTGATTATGGCCGAGTCGGTCCACCCGAACGCCGCGAGCCCCTGGCGGGTGCGCAGGGTGTCGATCGCGGTCCGCAGCTCGGTCACGTGGAGCGCGCGGATCACGCTCGCGAGCGGAGTCAGCGTCGAATCCGAGAAGACGCGGCTGAAGCGGGCCGTGACCGCACGCGCCTGATCCAGTACGACCGTGCAGGAGCCGGAGCCGGTGCAGGCGCCCGACCATCCCGCGAACACGGCCCCGGCGGCGGGCGCCGCGCTGAGCGTGACCGAGGTTCCCGCCGCAAAATTCACGGTGCACGCGGTGCTGCACGACAGGCCGGCCGGTGCGCTGGTCACCGTGCCGGTCGCGGCGCCCGTGACGGTCACCGTGAGTGCGATCGTCGCGGGCGCGAAGGTCGCGGTCACTGTCGTCGCGCTCACGGGCGAGACCGTGCAGGGGCTCGTTCCCGTGCAGCCGCCGCCGGACCAGCCCGTGAAGACCGAACCGCCCGTCGCCGTCGCCGTGAGCACGACCGGGCTGCCCGACGGGAAGCTCGCCGAGCAGCTCGTGCCACAGGAGATGCCGGGGGGCGCGCTGGTGACGCTGCCGCTGCCGAGTCCGGCCCGGATCACCGTGATCGTCACCGGCGGCGGCGAGAAGGTGGCCCTCACGGTCGTGGCCGTCGTGAGCGTCAGCGCGCAGGCTCCTGAGCCCGTGCATCCGCCGCCGAACCAGCCCATGAAGACCCAACCCGCGGCGGGTGTCGCGGTGAGCGATACGGACGTCCCGGAGGCGAAGCTCGCGGCGCAGCTCGACCCGCAGTCGATGCCACCGGGCGTGCTGGTGACCGTGCCGGTGCCGGCTCGCGTCACCGTGAGCTGGACCGGCCCGGCCGCGGTCGGGAATTCGTAGGCGCCGATGTCCGACGCCGGCCCCTGGGGTCGCGGCGCGCCCTCGAGGTCGTCGGGCACGGTGGCGAGCGTCACGCCTGCGTCCCGCGCCGGCGAGGTCGCACTCAGGTGGTAATCGTTGCCGGCGAAATTGACGAAGAGCGCCGCCGGCGTGGCGATGATCGAGCTCTGGTCCTGGCCGGTCGCGGCGCGCCACGCCGCCAGGCCGATGCGCGTGTCGCCACCGTCCACCGAGAACCGGTCCATCACCACGTTGGTGTCGCTCACGAAGCCGGACAGGCTGTCGGCCGAGATCGCGACGCTGCCGCGGAACGACTGCTGGTTGAAGAGAATGTTGTTGCGCAGGACGTTGCCGGTGCTCGCGTTCTGGATGTTGATCGCCCAGCGCGCGTCGGTCGCCATCACGATCGTATTGTTGAGAACCTGGTTGTCGCGGGCGGGCTGCGCGGCGTCGATCTGGTAGAGGGAGATCCCGCTGGCGTGGTTCCCGTACAGGAGATTGTTGCGGAAAACGGAGCTCTGCACGCCGTCGCAGTTGATGCCGGAGCCGCCGCCGAGCCCGTTGTCGTAGATCGTGTTGGCCTCGACGAGCGCGCCCGAGATGATGCCGTCGCCCCCCTGGCTCACGTCGCCGTTCATGTGGATGCCGTTGGCGCGGTTGCCGAACACGACGTTCCGGCGGATCACCGGCCGGTCGCCGCTGTTCGAGACGTAGATGCCGTGCTCGGCCTGTGAGCGCGACATCACGTTGTTCTCGATCAGGATGTCGTCGCTGAAGCCGGTGAGGATGCCCCAGCGCCCGTTCAAATCGCCGGTATTGCCGCGGATGATCACGTGATGGTTCACGACCGAGCGGATGCCCGCGCGCGGCACGCCGGTCACGGTGAAGCCCTCGATCACCACGTAGCTCGCGCCCTCGAGGTTGATTCCGTCCTGCGTGGTCGGGTTCTGCGTGTCGACGATGGCGCCCGGCTCACCGTGGAAGGCGATTGGATCGATCGCCGTCCCGCTGGTCGTCAGGTAGAGGCCCGCGTAGTGGCCGGCCCGCACGATCACGAGGTCGCCGGCGCGGACCGTGTTCGCCGCCTTCTGCAGCGTCCGCCACGGCTGGGTGGCCGAGCCGGCGGCCGAGTCGTTGCCGGTGGGATCGACGTAGAAGGTCCGGAGCGGGGCGGCGCCGGCGGGCCCCGAGACGAGCCCGATCGCCAGGACGGCGGCGGCCAGTATTCGGAAGGCCCGGGCCATGCGCATGGATGAAGCACTGCCGGTGCCAGCCATGGCGCGGCGGAAGTCGAGACGCGGTCGGCAGAATCAGGCGCCGGCGGGTGCCAGAACGGCTGTCGGCGCGCCGAGTCGTCACGCGAGCGCCGTCTGTGCGATGCTTTCGGCCGTGCGTGACGGCGCGCTGTACGACGAGATTCGCCGGGCCGGCCTTCAACGCCACGTCTGGCAGTGGCGCGGAGGAGGAATTCCACCCCGTGCTCTACACGAGCCGCTCGTTCGGCGACCTGCTGCAAGCTACGACCCTCGAGGTCGTCGAGGCCTGGCGCTACAGCTGGCTCCCCCGCAACCACCTGAGTCGCCTTCCGGCTATCATGAGCCAGTCACCCGCGGGGGTCGCGATCATCAACTCGATCGACGCCGGGCTCGAGCGTGTCCTCGCCCCGTTCTGTCAGAACTGGGCCTTCGTGCTGGTCAAGCGGCCCGCCGCGACGGAGAGATAGTCATGCCGGCCTCGCCGGAAGTCATCGTAGCGATCGGAGAGCTGCTCCAGCCGCTCCTCGAGACCATCGAGCGCGTGAGCTGGGTTCAGCGTCATCTCTTCCCGCCCCTGGCGAGCCGTCTCGCCGACGAGCTGGCGCCAGGCATCGACGAGATTGCCGGACCGCTCAAGGCCGCCGAGGCGCTCGACTGGCCGGCCGATCTGCGGTTCATGCGCGATCGGCTCGTCGACGTGTCGCGGCAGACCGTCGAGCTGGTCACCGCCTTCGTCGCCGCCGCGAAGTCACCGGACAATCCGATCGATCTCTACCGGGCGCTGCGTCGCTTCGCCCGCGTGCAGGAGACGCTCTATCCGCTGGCCCCTGCCCTCGAGCCGGTGAGCCGGTGGTTTCTCGAGCCCGAGCGGCGCGACGACGACGATCTGGTGGCGCGCCTCCGTGAAGGGGCGCTGCGCGACGACGACCTGCGCGTGGGCGTGCTCCACGCCGACAACGAGCGCGACGCGCGGGGCGGCTTCTCGCTCTACGTCCCCGAGCAGTGGGACGGCCGATCGGCGATGCCGTTGGTGGTCGCCCTGCACGGAGGCAGCGGACACGGGCGCGACTTTCTCTGGAGCTGGCTCAGCAACGGACGCTCGCGCGGGGTGCTGGTGATGACTCCGACGGCCCGCGATCGCACGTGGTCGATCATGGGCGGCGAGGACGTCGACGGCGAAGCGCTGCGCGAGATGATCGAGTCGGTCGCGGCGCGCTACCCGGTCGATCGCGCGCGCGTGCTCCTGACCGGCATGTCGGACGGCGCCACCTACACGTTCCTCTGCGGCCTCCGCGAGGGCATGCCCTTCACGCACCTGGCGCCGGCGTGCGGCGTGCTCCATCCGTTCCTGATGGTCCCCGGCGGGCTCGCGGCTGCGCGCGGCAAGCCGATCTACTTGATCCACGGCGCGCTCGACTGGATGTTCCCGATCGCCACCGCCCACTTCGCCCGCGAGGCCCTTCGGGAAGCGGGCGCGCAGGTCGTCTACCGCGAGATCGCGGACCTGTCCCACACCTATCCGCGGGACGAGAACCCGCGAATCCTCGACTGGCTGGTCGACGGCGCCGGCGCTACGGCTTGAGGATCACGCGCGTCGCGGCCGTCCCGGCGTTCTTGCCCTGCCACTCGGCGAACGCGAACGCCTTGTTGACCTCCGCGAGCGGGAAGCTGTGCGAGACGACCTTCGAGAGCGGGTACTTGTCCCGCGTCCGCACCAGGAACTCGAGCGCGCTCGGCATGATCCACGGGTTGTAGTGCATGAGCCCCGTCCACTTGATCTGCTGCGAGATGACCTTGATGGCGGGAAAGCTCACCGGCTGCGGGACGATGTTGCCGATGTCGACGAACTTGCCGCCGATCCGGACCATGTCGAGCCCCTCGACCGTCGCCGCGGCGATGCCGACGACCTCCACCACGACGTCGGCGCCGCGCCCGTCGGTGAGATCCTTCACGCGCTGCACGCGCGCCTCCGGCGTCGGAAACTCGTTCATGTCGATCACGTCGGTCGCGCCGCACTGCCTGGCAAAGTTGAGGCGCAGCGGCTGCTTGTCGATCGAGATGACCTTCGACGCGCCCTTCTCGGCGGCGATGGCGGCCGTGTAGATGCCGAGGCCGCCCGCGCCCTGGATGGCGACCACGTCGCCGAATTGCATGCCCGAGTACTCGAGGCCGTGGAGCACCTGGCACATCGCGCAGTTCACCGGCGGAATCGCGTCGTCGGGAAGAATGTCCGGCACTTTGAACACGTAGTGGCCGGGCGGCAGGAAATAGTATTCGGCGTAGCCGCCGTCGCAGTACGGGTACTCGTCCAGGTTGAACTGCATGCTCCGCCGCTGGCGGTGCGGGCAGGCGTGGTGCTCGCCGCGGACGCACCAGTAGCAGCGGTTGCACGGGGTGAAGAATGGGAACGCGACGCGATCGCCTTCCTTGAGGGGCCGGCGGAGCGAATCGGTCGTCACACCCTTGCCGAGGCTGTGCACGACTCCGGTGAACTCGTGACCCGGCACGCGACGGAGATCCGGTCCGGAGTAGTTGCCGTCGTTGCGCCAGTAGTGAAGATCGGAGCCGCAGATGGCGGCGGCGGTGTTCCTGATGAGGATGCCTCCCGGCTCGACCTCCGGAGTCGGCAAGGTCTCGAGCTCGAGCGGCTTTCCAGGCTGGTTGAGTACGACGGTCAGTCCCTTTGGCACCGGAGTGTCCTCCCTGGGGGTTCATCCTAATGGATCCGCGGCCGAAAGTCGCCTCCCGGCGCCCGGCCCTTGCCCTGACAATGGCGGCGATGATAGGAAGTGTGTACACAAGTCAGGTGGCCGTGCCGCGCTCGCGCGGCGGGATTCCGATGCGAGGAGAGATCGATGGCTGACGTGCTCACGGTGATCGCGAAAGTCCGGGCGCCCAAGGGCAAGGGCGACGCCAAGGACGACGCCGCGTTCGATCTCCACCGCAAGGCTCCGCACCTCGCGGCGTACCGAGAGCGGCGCGAGAAGGAAGGGCTCGTCGCGGGCCCGCCCGAGGTGGAGATCTACCGATCGCTCACCGAATAGAGGCTCGGCCCGCGAGCCCGGCGGCGACCGAGCGACCCTCGCTGTTCGCCGCCCTCAAGACGCGAAACTTCTGTCTGTACTGGGTCGGGCTGGTGTTCTACGTGCTCGGCCATCGGGCGGAGTACGTCACCTTCGCGTGGATGACGTGGGAGCTGACCCAGAGCCCGCTCTACCTCGGCTATCTCGGCCTGGCCCAGGGCGCGCCGCTGGTCGTCTTCCAGCTTCTCGCCGGAGTCCTGGCCGACCGCACCAGCCGCCTCCGCTTGCTCCTCGGCACCACGATCATGACCTCGGCGACGCTGATCGTCGCCTTCGGGTTGACGGTGCTGGGGGTCGTGCGCGTTCCCCACCTGCTGGTGCTGGCGGCGCTCGGCAGCACCTTCCGCGCGTTCGACGAGCCGAGCCGCATGTCGCTGGTGCCTCAGCTGATCGACCGCGCGCAGCTCCCGAACGCGATCGCGCTCGGCTCGATCCCCTGGCAGACCGGGCGGATGATCGGCCCGTCGATCACCGGGATCCTGATCGCGGCGTTCGGCGGAACGACCGGGTTCGGGCTGGCCGCGGTGGCCTCGTGCGCGGCGCTGGCCCTCTACAGCCGCATCCGGGTCAGGGAGGACATCAAGCCGAGCGATGGACGCGACATGCTTTCGCAGCTGATCGAGGGCCTGCGCTTCGTCGGTAACAACTTCGTCTTCGCCAGCCTGATCAGCCTGGCCCTCTTCAATGCGATGTTCGGGCTGTCGTACATCACGCTCCTGCCCGTCTACGCCGACCAGTACTTCGGTACCGGCTCGACCGGGTACGGGCTCCTGAGCGCCGCCCACGGCGCCGGCTCGATGATCGGCACGCTCATCATCGCCACGGCCGCGCTGCGGCTCGTGCGCCCCGGCGTGGTGATGCTGACGGCCGCGACGGGCATGGGGCTCGCCCTGATGCTGTTCTCGCGGTCACCGGGCATGAGCTTCGCGATCCCCATGCTGGGGCTCGTCGGCTTCTGCAGCACCTTCTACCTGACGCACGTCACCACGATCATCCAGCAGCAGGTACCCGATCACCTTCGCGGCCGCGTGCTGAGCCTTTATTCTCTCTGCTGGAACCTGCTGCCGCTCGGCGGCTTGCTGGCCGGCGCGATGGCGGCCGCCGTCGATGCGCGCTTCGCGGTCTTGATCGGCGGCATCATGGTCGCCGCGAACGCGCTCGTCCTCTTCACGTCACGGCGGCTGCGCGCCGTCGGCTAACCGCTTCCCTAGACCGGCAGCTGCTCGGCGTCGGGCGGCGGCGCCATCTCGAAGGCGTTCAGCAGGCCGGTGATCATGCCGTAGTGGCCGATGACGCCGGTCAGCTCGACGACCCAGGGCACGCCGTAGCGGTCCTTCAGCGCATCGAAGACGGCCTGCTCCACGCGATTGGTCCGGAGCAGCTGGCGCACGTAGGTCACGATCGCGCGCTCGTCCGGCGCGAGTCCGCCCGCGTCCTTCCGGTCGCGAACGACGGAGATGGCTTCCTCGCGCGTCCCGGCCTTGCGGGCCAGCGTCACGTGGGCGGCCCAGACGAAGGGGCAATCTTTCTCGCGCGCGGTGGCGATGATGGCCAGCTCGCCTTCCTTCGGCTTCACCGACGACTGGAAGCGGAGGAAGTTGCTGGTGGCGAGCACACGCCCGCACATCTCGGGGCTGTGCATCATGATGCTGAACGGGCCCCGCACGCTGCCGCGGCCCTCCGCGACGGCGTCGAAGATCGGCTGGTGCTCGGAAGCGACCTGTTCCTTGCTGGTGATCGGCGTTACGCGCGGCATGGGTATTGGCTCCTTTCGGGTCCCTTAGGGTTCACTGAATGAGTCGATCCGCTCGCTGGAGCAGCGATCTCGGGATCGTGAGGCCGAGCGCCTTGGCGGTTTTCAGGTTGATGACCAGCTCGAATTTGGTCGGCTGCTCCACCGGCAGGTCGGCGGGCTTGTCGCCCTTGAGAATCCGGTCGACCAGCCTCGCCGCCTGGCGGCCCAATTCGCCCTCGACGGCGCCGTAGCTGGCCAGGCCGCCTCGCTCGGCGAAGAACGCGCCCTGGAACATCGTGGGGATCGCGCCCTTGGCACCAGTGGCCATGATGAAGCCGGGGATGTTCAGGGAAAGCACCCGTGGCGCGAAGATTCCGTCCACATCGCCTCGCCGGAGTCCGCTGATGACCGCGCCCGCTTCCTCCTGGCTCCGCACGGGTCGCTCGACGAGCGTGAGGCCAAGGCTCCGCGCGGCGGTGCGATAGGGCTCGAGCTGGTCGAGCGTCTGCTTGTGCGTTCGCTTGTGCGTCGCGTCGTACATGAGGAGGACACGCTTCAGGCCGGGCACCAGCTCGCGGAAGATCTCCAACCGTTTCGGGGCGAGCTCGACGTCGAGCGAAGCGATACCCGTCAGATTGCCGCCCGGGCGCGCCAGGCTTTTCACCAATCCCAATTCCACGGGATCGCCTCCACCGATGAAGACGATCGGGATGCGATCGGTTGCCATTTGCGCGGCCTTGGCCGTATTGCCGCCCTCGGTCGTCACGATGATGTCGGCGCCGCGCCGCACGAGCTCGCGCGCCGCGGCCAGAAGCTCGGCGCTCTCCCCTTGCGTGAAGCGCACGCCGATCGTGAAGTCCCGGTCCTCGCGGTACCCGAGCGCTTGCAAGCCGTCACGCAATCCGATGATGCCCGGCGTCGGGCCCCAGGATTCGGTCAGCGCCCCGATCTGGACCGGCCGGGCTCGCTGACCCTCGGCGACGCCGATCAGGCCGTGAATCGCGAGGACGCCCCCGAGCGCCAGAAGACGGAGGCGGCGACGCATCATCGGGCGTCCGCGGGCGCCGGTTCGGCGAGCAGCGCCTGAATGAGGGCACGCGCCGCCGGGCTCGCCCATGCGCGAGGCCCGACCGCGAATGCAACGGCGCGCCCATCTCGGCCGACGAGGAAGGTCGTCGGAACGCCCACGACGCCGTACAGGGCGTTGATCTTGCCCTCAGGGTCCAATACGAGAGGAAAGGTCAGACCCAGCCCGCCGGCGTAAAGGCGGATCGCTTCTTTCTGCTCGCGCGCGTTGACTCCAATCACGACCAAACCCTGCGGCGCGAAGTCCCGGTGAAGCTCCTCGAGCATGGGCATCTCGGGGCGACACTCGGCGCACCAGGTCGCCCAGAAATTCACGAGGACCACCTTCCCCCGGAGGTCCATCGTCGAAATCCGACGCGTATCGATGGTGCCACCAATGAAGTGGGGCGTTGCGATCCGGGAAGCGTACCCGACGAGGTCGAGCGGCTTGAGAAGCGGAGCCGCCGCCGATTCGGCCGGCGCCGCGCTGCCTGGCATGACGGCGAGCAATGTGCACGCGATCAGGAGTCGCTCGGTCGCGAGCCAGGCCCACCACGGAGTCCGCCTCGGCGCCCCGCGGACCATCCTCACGTCACGGCTTTCCCATGATCGCCTGGATATCCCGCAGAATAGTGTCGCTGTACACGACGGTCGCGATCGGGTCGGCCAGGACCCATTTCTTGCGGATCATTCCCTGCGGGTCGATCAGAAAGAACGTCCTGATCGCCGTCATCGTTCGTTCGTTGAGGATCCCATAGGCCCGGATGGTCTTGCGGTCGGGAAAATCGCTCAGCAGCGGGTACTGCACCTTCAGCGATTCGGCGAACGTCTGCTGAGAGAAGGTCGTGTTGGCGCTGACCGCGAGGATCTGGACCCTGAGCGCTTCGAATCGCTTGTAGTCGGCCTTCCTGGCCGACAGGTTCGCAGCTCAGGTCGGAGCGAAATCCGAGCCGTAGAACTCGAGGAAGACCCACTTCTTGCCTTTGAACTCGCTGAGCGAGATGTCCGGCCCAGTGGTGCTCGGCAGGGTGAAATCAGGCGCCGGCTGGCCGGTCTCCGCCGCCCCGGTCTGGACGGGCTGGACGAGTGAGCACAGCGCAAAGGCGCAGGACACGAGCATGCCGAGGGTGTGTCGCGTGAGGATCATTGGCATCTGCCCCCCATTCCCCATCTACGCGTTTGGCCATTCTTTTTCAATTCGCAACCCGTTTGCAAGTCAAGCTGGAGCGGTGCCCACGCTCGAAGGCGTCATCTTCGGGCGCCGCGCTTGACGGCCCGACCGTCACCGGCGCAGTATCGCGCTCGATGAGCACGCCGGGCTCGAGCGCCTACACCGACATCAACACGCTGCTCGAGGCGCACGTCCGTCATCGCCCGGACAAGATCTTCATCGAGAGCCCGGACCAGAACGGACGGATCTCGTTCGGCGCGTTCGAATCGCTGACCCGGCGCTTCGCGAATTTTCTGACGAGCGAAGGCGTCGGCGCCGGCGACCGGATCTCCCTGCTCGCCGACAACGGGATCGAGGCGCTGATCGTCTTCTGGGGCGCGCTCCGCGCCGGCGTGATCGTGAACCCGATCAACGTCGAGATTCGCGAGAAGCACGTGAGCCAGATCCTCCACGACGTGGCGCCCCGGGCCGTCTTCTGGAGTCGCGAGCTCCCGAACGACCCGCGCCGGCTCGGAACCGGCGGCGCGCGATGGTACGCGTTCGGGGACTGGGCGGCGCCGAGCCCACCGGCCGACGATCTGTTCACCAGTCTCCGCGCGGCGTCGGACGCGCCGGTGGCTGCTCGCCCCGCGCGAACGGACTGGTCGCTGATCAACTACACCTCCGGCACCACCGACGCCCCGAAGGGCGCGATCTGGACGCACGAGGCGTACTACGCCATGTGCGAGTCTCCGATCGACCGGCTCGAGCTCGGCGAGCGCGACACGATTCTCGATTACCGCCACTTCAGCTGGTCCTCGCCCCAGATCCTCTCGGTCGGACCGAGCCTCCTGACCGGCGCCACGCTGGTGCTCGCGCGGAGGTTCTCGCAGGCGCGGTTCTTCGAGTGGCTTCGCGACTACCGCGTCACCGTGGCCGTCGGCATTCCGACCGTCATCAACATGCTGCTGGCGCGGCCGGTGGGCGTGACGAAGGCCGACCTGCCGGCGCTCCGCTTCATGACCTCGAGCACGGCGCCCCTCTCCGTCGACAAGCACCTGGAGTTCGAGAAGACGTACGGCATCCCGATCGTGCAGCTCGCCGGCGGCACCGAGACCGGCTTCATGTGCGGCAACTCGCCCGGTCAGCGCAAGCTCGGCTCGATCGGCCGGCCGACGCTCAACATTCGTTTACGCATCCTGGACGATGCCGGCCGGGAGCTGCCGCCCGGCCAGGAGGGCGAGATGGTCGTCAGCGGGCGCCAGCTCGCGTCGGCCTACTGGCAGGGGCGGGACACGCTCGTGCCGATTCCCCAGGACGGCTTCCGCAACGGCGATCTCGCGCGCCGGGACGAGGACGGCTTCGTCTACATCACCGGCCGCAAGAAGGACATCATCATCAAGGGCGGCGTCAACATCGCGTCGCTCGAGATCACGAATTGCCTGCTCGAGCACCCGGATGTCGCCGACGCGGCCACGCTCGGCGTGCGCGACGACATCTACGGCGAGGTCCCGGTGGGCTTCGCGGCGCCCCGTCCCGGGCGGAGCCCCGGGAACGCCTCGCTGCTCGAGCACTGCCGCGCCAGGCTCGTGGCCTTCAAGGTGCCCGCGGCCGTCGTCGTCCTCGACGCCGTGCCGAAGAACGCCAACGGCAAGATCGACCGCGAGGCGCTGTCGGCCATCTGGCGGCGGCGGGCGCCCCGGTGATGGGGCCGCGGTTCGGGCTGAGCCTGCCCAATCGGGGCGTGTTGTTCGGCGCGACCAGCGTGGACGAGCTGCTGGCGCTCTCCGAGACGGCCGAGGCCTCGGGCGTCTTCGACTCCATCTGGGTGGGCGACAGCCTCTTCGCCAAGCCCCGGCTGGAGTCCCTCGTGCTGCTCTCGGCGATCGCCGCGCGCACGCGACGCGTGCGGCTCGGCACCTGCTGTCTCTCGACCTTCCCGCTCCGCGATCCGATTTTCCTGGCCGCCCAGTGGGCGGCGCTCGATCACGTCTCGAACGGCCGGATGATTCTCGGCGCGTGCGTCGGCGGAAGCCTGCCGCGCGAGAAGGCCGAGGCCGAGTTCGCGCCGTTCAAGGTGAGCCTCGTCGACCGGGGACCGCGGCTCGAGGAGGGCATCGCGATCCTGCGCCGGCTCTGGACCGAGGACCACGTGAGCCATCAGGGGCGCTTCTATCAGTTCAACGACCTGACGCTCGAGCCGAAGCCCGTCCAGAAGCCGCTCCCGCCGATCTGGGTCGCGACCAATCCCAAGCCCGAGCTGACCGCGCCGCGCGTCGCCGATCGGGCGCTGCGGCGCGTCGGGCTCCTCGCCGACGGCTGGATGACCGACAACACGCCCGTCGCGCGCTTCAAGGAGCGCTGGCAGCTGATCCGTCAGGTCGCGCGCGAGGCGAATCGTCCGACCGAGCGGATGGAAGCCGCACTCCATCTGATGGTCAACATCAACGACGATCGGCGAACCGCCTTCGAGGAGGCCGTCAAGTTCCTGCACACCTACTACAGCCCGGCGATGACCCGCGAGTACATCGAGGGCTGGCTCGCGTACGGATCGCCCGGGGCCGTCGTGGAGAAGATCCGCGCGTACGTCGACGCCGGCTGCACGACGCCGATCCTGAGATTCGCGTCGTGGGATCAGAAGGGCCAGCTCGCGCGCGCGCTCGCCGACGTGCTGCCGGCGGCGCGCGCCCAGTCGTTGCCCGTCTGACGGCGGCGCGTCAGCTCGGGATACAGGCGGTGGCCGTGATCTCGATCACGAGCTCGGGCGAGTTCAGCGAGGCCACGGTCACCGTGGTGCGCGCCGGCTTGTTGGTCGGGAAGTATTTCGCGTATTCCTCGTTGTAGGCGCCGACGTCTTCCCGCCGGGTCAGGTACGTCGTCACCGTCATCACGTTGTCAAGCGATGTACCGGCGGCCGTCAGGATCGTCTTGATGCGCTCCAGGATGTTCCGCGTCTGCTCGCGGATGTCCTTGCCCACGTCGCCGCTGACCGGATGCCGGCCGGTCTGGCCGGACACGAAGACCAGGTTGCCGAACTTGGTGGCCAGCGACAGGTTGGGGTTGGCGGCGGCGGCGTTGACCTGAACGATCTCTTTCTTGGGCATGAGGCCTCCTTAGCGAACCTTCGGAAACACCTCTTCGGCCAGCATGTGCAGCTCGTCGAGCACGAGGCTCTGCGGCATCCCGGGCCACTGCACGCTCATGATCAGATGATTGATCCCGGTCGCGCGATTGAGCGCGAGCATCTGCTCGGCCACCTCGTCCGGCGACCCGAGCAGGAAGCGGTCACGAATCAGCTCGTCGAAGTCGGCGCCGAGGTCGTTGTCGCCCGCGGGCATCGCCTTGTCCTGGCCCCACTGGTGATACGCCGCGTATTTGGCGGCCAGGTACGGCGCGCTGAGGCGGATGGCCTCGGCCCGCGATTTCGCCACGAACACCTCGCGCCGCGCCGGGAACTCCGCCGGAAACGGCTTGCCGAGCTCGTCGAGCGCCTGCCGGTACACGCCCACCTGCCGCACGATCGTGTCGATACGGTTGTGCGGGTTGACGTACCAGCAGTCGCCGAGCCGGGCGGCGCGGCGGATCGCGGGGTCGGCGTTGGCGCCGATCCAGATGGGCGGATGCGGCTTCTGCACGGGCTTGGGCGAGGCCGAGGCGCCGAGCAACGTGAAGTGCGAGCCGACCATGTCGACGGCATCCTCGGTCCAGAGCCGCCGGACCGCCTCCAGGTTTTCCTCGAAGCGCTTCACGCGCTCCTTCTGGGTCGTGCCGAACGCCAGGAACTCGACCTCGCGGTAGCCGAGCGCGATACCGAAGATGACCTTGCCGCCGCTCATGACGTCGACCGTCGCGATCTGCTCGGCGACGTCCAGCGGCTTGTGGAGCGACAACAAGATAAGGCCGAAGTTGACGCGCAGATTCGGCGCCTCGGCCATGACGCGGCAGAGGAACGGCAGCTGCTGCAGGCTCTGCAGGGGCGCGCTGCTGTAGTGCATGCCCTTGGTGATGGAGTCGAAGCCGAGCGCGTCGGCCAGCCGCGCCTGCTCGAGCTGCTCCTGGAACCGCGCCTGCATGTCGTCGCCCTGCGGGAACTGGGCCCGCAGCATCAGGCCGAACTGCATCATGCGCGGACCGGCTCCGGCTCCCAGCCCCACGGGTGCGGGCCCCACTCCGGCTCGAACACACGGCCGCGCTTCACGGTCAGCACCGGCACCACCGCCTTGTCGATCTTCATCGAGTCCCGCAGGGTGTCGTAGACCACCCACTTGCCCTCGCGGATCTCCAGCACCGAGATGTCGGCCTGGCGCCCCACGGCGAGGCTGCCGAGCCGGGCGTCCTCGCCGATCGCCCGCGCCGGGTTGATCGTGGAGGCGGCGATGACCTGCTCGAGCGTGAAGCCCATGCCGAGGAAGCGGGCCATGATCTCCACCATGCTGTGCACGGTGTTGAGCCGCCCCGGAATGGTGAGATCGGTGCTGATGCAGTGCGGGATCAGCCCCTGGTCGAGGACCTTTCGCCCCACGTTGAAGCCGAAGTTCATGCGGCCGTGCGCCGTGTCGAGCCACACGCCCCGCCCGGCCAGCTCCTTGGCCTCCGGCACCAGCCGGCCGTCGGCGTCGAGGACTCCGCCGGGATTCGCGGTGAACAGATGCGTCACGATATCGCCCGGCTCCAGGATCGGCAGCAGCTGACGGATCACGCTGGCGTCGTAGCGCTTGGTGGTGTCGCCGATGTGGACCATGAGCGGCAGCCCGCTCTCGCGCGCCGCGCGCTTGGCCAGCCGCGGCATCTCCATCCCGAAGATCTCGAGCGCCGGCGAGACCATGCGCGCCTTGATCCCCTTGATGAGCCCCTTGTGCTCCCCCGCCACGCGCAGCGTGCTCTCGAGATCGATGCTGCTCTCGGCGATGATGTCGGGGTTCGTGGCGAGCCCGGTCTGGCAGATGTGCAGGAGCGGGATGACCTCGGTCTCGCACTTCGGCAGGATGTGCCGCGGAAACGCGCTGAACGTCGCGCAGCCCGAGCTGCCCGCGTCGACCACCGTCGTGACGCCCGCATGCACGCCCGCGATGTCGGGATGGACGCCGTTGGCCGCGACACCGTCGAACACGTGGGTGTGCAGATCGATGAGGCCGGCCGTCACGGTCTTCCCGGTGACGTGAATGACGCGCCGGGCTTCCGCGGCCGGGATGTTCGCGGCGACCCGGGCGATCTTCCCGTTCTCCACCGCCACGTCCAGCGCCCCGCGCAGGTTCTGCGCCGGGTCGATCACGTTGCCGCCCTTCAGCACCAGGTCGTACATGGCGAGCCTCCTTCGATCAGCCTGCCGATGGCGGGAGAGTACACGGGTCCGCGCGACCCGTTCAAGCCACCATGAACACGATGGCGAAGATCACCACGAGGAGCCCGGTCGTGAGCTGGATCAGTCGCAGCGACGGCCGGATCTCGCCGACCGAACGGCCCGGCCTCAGGACCCATCGTTGAAAGGCCGGCGACCGCTCGACCGCGAACGAGGCGACGAGCACGACGGCCAGCGCCAGGAGCACGAGCACGCCGGGCTTTTCGGGTGGTGGCTTCCCGGGCAGGAACCCACCAAGGATGAACAGCGCGTTCCACACCACGACCAGCGCGATGATGAAGCTCCAGCGCACCGGGATCCCCCGCTTGGCCGGTGCGGTTGGAGGTGGCGCGGTCGGGACGAACCCGACCTGGCGGATCCGCTCGATCAGGCGCGCAGGATTCCGAAGGCACCAGAAGATGATCCCGGACGGGTAATCGGGATTCGAGTGAACGACTCGGATCCCGCGATAAATCACGGGGATGGAGCCGTACGGTTCCAGCCGGATGATCCGCTCGGGCGTGAAGGCGTAGGTTCCGAGCGGCCACGTACGAATCACCAGGGATCGCGGCGTGACCGACAGCTCCGCGAGAGGCCAGCTGGCATTGATCCAGCCGATCCGCGCGCCGCCCGTGCTCTTGAACCCTTCAGCCACGTTCCGCGCTAGCCGGTCGGTCCGTGAAGTCGCCGCCACGCCGCGGCGCGGCCGCCGGTCGTCCACTCCGTCCCGGCGTTCGGCAGATACTCGACGACGGACTCCTGCGAGGCGTTGGGGGCGGGGTCGGGCTGATAGATGACGACGTAGCGCTCGCGAAGGTCTTGCAGCATCTTGCGACGCGCCCGCACGGCGAACACGAGATTCACGTCGCACCATCCGGCCACCGTGACCATGACGATTCCCATCAGCGGCAGACCCTGGGGCTTGCGTAGGTTAGCGACCAGGTGAGCGACGGCCACGACGTTCATCACCAGGGCGATGACGAAGCCGGCAAGCTTGACCCGCGGGAGGTACGCGCGAAGCTCGGAGCACTCCCCTTCCGACAGGGGCCGCTGGTGGAGGCGAAACGTGCCGTCTTCGGTCTCGACCGGCTTGACGTACTGTGCGGCCAGCCGCGCCTGATCCGGCGCGCCGGCCGTCCGGCCTCTCTGCACGACGACCCACGACTCCTGCGGATGTCCGTTGACCGACCAGACCAGCCTCGACTGCTTCAGGACTTCCAGCACGACCTCGGAGCTCTCGCCGCTCTCTCGGCGGAGATGCTCGAGCTCCGGCGGCTCGGCGACGAGATCCGCGACCGCGCCCTCGCAGACCAGAACCTCCGAATCGCGATATTGCCGTTTCAGGAGGGCGGCGAGCTTGAAGTAGTCGTTCGACATCACGATGCAGAGCGGGACGCCGAGGAAGATACCGAGGATCACGAGGATCAGGACGGCGTTCGCCACCAAGGGCTCGCGGGGCTCCGGCGAGATCCCGAGAACAGCGGCACAGGCGGCGAGGATGACCAGAGCGGCCAGGAGCCCGGCCGAAGCCTTCCCGAGGTTCACTCGCCAGCCCAGCTGGATTCTGCGAAATTCCGCGACGGTCAGCAGACGCGACCGGGTCACCCGCAGCCCGGCGCACCAGTCGTGCGCGGCGTCAGTCATGGACGCGCGCGAGAGCTACCCGACGGGCTGCTGGGCGCCGCGCGGCGGCCCCTTGACCTCCTCCAGAGACTTGGCGAACGCGAGCAGCTCCGCGTCGGGCTTGTCGAGGTCGATGACCTCGCCGAGCGGCTGACGCACCTTGTACGGGGTCGTGTAGTAGAGCTCGATCCGGTTGTCCTCCGGATCGTAGAAGTAGACGCTGCAGGCGATCCCGTGGGTGACCGTGCGGTCGATCTTCATGCCTTCCTGCTGGAGCCGATGGTAGAAGGCGCGCACGTCGTCGAGTGTCTTCACCTTGAACGAGACCTGCTGCACGTTGTGCGTCTTCTGCCCAGGCTCCCTGGCCTGCACCAGCGCCAGCTCGTGATGCTCGGCGTCGGGCGCCGCGCTCAGAAAGCAGATGCCCCGCTCCAGGTTCTCGTCGCTGATCGTCAGGCCCAGGACCCGCGCGTAGAAGCTCCGCATCTTCGGCAGGTCGTTGCAGAAGAGCCCGACGTGGCCCAACCCGCTGATCTCAGGCATGTCTCACCCCTCAGGTCTGCTTGTAAAACCTGGCCGCATTGTCCCACAGGAGCTTCTTCTTCGTGTCGGGCTTGAGGCTCGTCCATTTCAGGACGTTGTCCACGGAGTTGGGGAACTGGCACTCCGAGTGCGGATAGTCAGAAGCGTACATGAGGACATCGTCGCCGAGCACGCCCCGCACGTAGTTGAACATCTCCTCGCCCTCGTGGTGCTCGATGCTGCAGAAGAACCGGCCGCTGGTCATGTACTCGCTCGGGGCGTGCTTGAGCGGGGCGGTGCCGCCGACGTAGATCGCCTGCTCGTCCATGCGCTTGGCCCAGAAGGGCAGCCAGCCCATGCCGCATTCCAGGATGCCCATGCGCAGGCTCGGATAGCGATCCATGATGCCGCCGCCGATGAAGGCGGCCATGAACCGCATGCCGCCCCAGGGATGCGAGGCCAGGCGGCCGAGGAAGATGTTGTCCCACAGATCCTGGTAGCCCGGGAAGTACGGGGGATTCCAGGTCAGGCTGTGGTGCATCACCGCCAGGTCGTGTTCCTGGGCGGCCTGCCAGATGGGCTCGAGGTCCGGGTGGTCGACCGGAATGTCCTTGGCGAGCAGCGGCCACACCGCCACCGCCCACTTCGAGGTTCCCCACTGCCGGATCTCGCGCACCGCCTCGTCCACATTGCGGGTCGAGGCCACGACCATGGTCTTGAGGCGCGCCGGAGCCTGCCCGCAGAAGTCCGCCGCGTGGCGGTGGTAGGCGCGAATCAACCCGACCTCGAGGTCGACGTCCGGAAGGCCCACCACGCTGACCCACGATGTCGGGATCAGCAGATGCGCGTCGGTCCCCTCGTCGTCCATGTCCTTCAGGCGGTTCTCGGCCAGGTCGTCCTGCACGCCCGGCCGCGGTTGCTTCGTTCCGCGCCAGTTGGTGCCGCGGCCCGTGAACGTCCCGTGGGCGCTCGCCTCGCCGAGGACACGGGGGTAGAGCTTGGTACCCACGCGGTACTGGTGGCTGCCTGGCGTGCCGCCGATCTGGCCGGTCGCGTGTCGGTGGGTCGCCAGCTCGGCCAGGCGCGGTCGGAAGCCCGGATCGACGTAGCGATCCAGGACCTCGGCCGCGGGGTTGACGTGGGTATCGGCATCCCAGGCGCGCAAGCCGTTCCTCATGGTGTCCTCCCCGTCACGAGCGGACCATCAGCTGCAGTCGGTGTCCGTCGGGGTCCGAAAAGTAGATGCACCGGTCTTCCCCCGGACGCCCGCTCACGACCACACCGTGCTTTTCCAGATCGGCCTTGAGCACCTCGTAGGTGCCGGCCGCCACGTTCAGGGCCAGGTGGTTGAGGTCGTTGCCGGTCGTCAGGGGCGTCTCGCCTTGCTTCTTGAAGAGCGCCACCCCCTGCTGGCCCGCGTGCAGGAACACCTGGCGGTCGCTCTCGCGGTACACGGTCATGCCCAGAACCTCGGTGTAGAACTTCCTGGCGCGGGAAACGTCGCTGACGTGCAGCACGAGATGGTCGATCCCGGTGGCCTGAATCATGCGCTGGCCCTCCCTCGGCTTCTCCGACCCTGCCCCGGCCCTCGATATACGCCGTTCGCGGGACTCAGTCCAGGGGGGATTTTCTCTCTTCGGCCTCGCCCGGCTTTGCCGGAAGGCTGAACCATTGCTCCTTCGGGACCACCTTCGGCGCCTCCGGATCGCCCTCGTAGGCGGGGGTCATGATCTGCACGCCGTGCTCGTTGAAGACGTCGAGGATGTTCCGGTGCAAGGCGGTGTAGATCTGCCCCATCGCCTGCACGTTGTCGCAATAGCCGTTGATCTCGTAGGTGATGGCGAAGTCGCCCAGGGCGAGCTGGCGGACGAAGGGCGCCGGCTCCCGCATGAGCCCGGGCGTCCGCTCCGCGGCCATGAGGAGCATCGCCTCCACCTGGCGCCACGGCGTGGCGTACCCGACGCCGACGGTGGTGTGCAGGATCAGGCCGCGGGTGCGCGCCAGCGAGCTGTAGTTCACGACCTCGTTGTTGAGGATGGTCGAGTTGGGAATGATCACTTCCTCGTTCTTGACGGTCCTCAAGTGCGTGACCTGAAGCCGCATCCCGGTCACGTAGCCCGTCGCGCCGCTGATCTTCACCCGGTCGCCGAGCCTGAACGCACGGCGATAGGTCATCGTGTAGCCGGCGATCAAGTTGGCGATGGTCGAGGACGAGCCCAGCGAGAAGACGATGCCGATGAAGATCGAGATGCCCTTGAAGGCCTCGGAGCCCGAGCCCGGGATGTACGGGTAGGCCACGACGAGGGCCAGAGCGACGATGCCGATGCGCAAAAGCTTGTAGGTCGGGTCCGCCCACTCCGGCTCGAAGCCGGCGAACGTGACCTCACCGCGCCCGACGGCGGCGAAGAACAGGTGGACCACCTTGAGCAGGTAGCGCGTGACGAGGAAGAGGACGGCGAGGAAGAGGAGGTCGGGGATCACGACGACGATTCCCTGGGCCATCGTCCCGAGCGGATTGAGAACGTATTCGACCAAGCGGTTCCCGGTGCCCCGGGTCCAGGGGAAGAGACCGAGCACGTACTGCAGGTACACAAACCCGATGACGATGATGGCGAGCACGCGAGCCCCGTCGAGCGATCGCCGCAGCGCCCCCCAGATCTGCTCGGCGCGCACGACCTGGAACGATTGGATGCCGACCGACTGCACGCGCCGGTGATAGCGCGCCTCCAGCGACGCCTCGGCCCGCCGCCAGAGCCAGATGACCAGCGCGAGGAGCGCCACCAGGATCGCGGTCGCGCCCACGCCGCGCAGCGCGCTGCCGAGCAACGCCTCTCGGCTCCGCGCCTGACGGTAGTCCACCACGGCCGTGCGAATGGCGCGCACGAAGAGCTCCGTGAGCACCTTGCGCTGCACGGATTCCAACCGGGCATCGGAGTCCACCACCAGCATCACCCGGTGGCCGTCGGCGACGATCGCGGTACCGAGCTCGATCTCGACGGGATGCACGCCGTCGGGCGACACAGTCGGATCGGCGGCGAGCGCCGCGATCCGCTCCGCGATGCCCGCAGCGCGTCGGTCCGCGGGAAACGCCGACGTCCCGCGCACGCGGAACAGCACGTTGCCGTCGATCACCACCGGAGCCGTCGGCAGCTCGGCCTCCAGCTCGGTGCTCTTCGTCGGGCTCTCCTCGGCAGCACGCGCTTCGACCGCGAGCGCCGGCGCCTCGAAGGCGAGCGCTCCCGCGAGCAGCGCGACGATTGTCGCCGTTCGCCCGCCTCGCCGCTCGGCCGCCCTGGTCGCTGGACGCGTCATGGCCCGCAAGCATAGCTCACCGCGGGCCCGAGACCGGCCTCGATCTGTCTCGCCCCGTCGACGGGCTGCCGCGAGGATGATATGGTGCCTCGCGTTGCGGGCAGGAGCTCCCGAGATATGCGGAGGGGAGGACACCGTGAAGCTCGTCACGTTCCAGATTTCCGGAAAGCCTGATCTGTTGCCGGGTCTCTTCACCGACCGCGGCGTGGTGAGTCTCGCCGACGCGGTGCCCAGGGGTGCCACGCCGACGGCGACGATGACGGGCATCATCGACGGCTTCGACCGGCTGCGGCCGACGCTCGAGCGTCTGTCCCGCGAGGGCCAGGCGCTGCCCGTGTCCGACGTCCGCCTGCGCGCCCCGCTGCCGCGGCCCGGCAAGATCCTGGCGTGCATCGCCAACTACTGGGAGCACGGCGCGCTCGAGGCGCGGCCGCTCAACATGTTCCTGAAGAGCGCGGACGCGGTGATCGGCCCGGGCGACACGATCGTGCTGCCGGAGTTCACCGAGCCGTGGATCTTCATGCACGAGGCCGAGCTGGCGCTGGTCATCAAGGGACCGGCCAAGCTGGTCAAGCGCGACAACTGGCGTAACGCCGTCTTCGGCTACACCGGCATGATCGACGTCTCGGCGCGGGGCGAGGGCCGGCGCACCTGGAAAGCCGGCAGCTGGCTCGGCAAGTCGTTCGACACGTTCGCGCCCATCGGCCCCTGTATCGCCACGCTCGACGAGATCCCGAATCCCAACGACGTCCACGTCCAGTTCTGGGTCGACGGCCAGCTCCGGCACAACTACAACACCGACGACATGGAGCATCTGGTGCCGGAGCTGGTCGAGTTCGCCACGACCATCATGACGCTCAACTCAGGCGACCTGATCGCGTGCGGGACGAATCACGAAGGCCTGGGGCCGCTCCAGGACGGCGAGGTCGTCGACTTCGAGATTCACGGGATCGGGCGCATGCGCCTCGACGTCCGCGATCCCCTCAAGCGCACCTGGGAGAAGGGGATCTACATGGGCGCCGACTCGACGCACCCGGAGGCGGTCAAGCGCAACCGGCCGCCGAGCGTGCGCTGACGCGCCTGAGAGCCCGCGGCGCCCGCAGGCGCGTGAGCGCCGGCGGTAAGCGTCGTTCCGGTCGCATCATCGGAGTTGTCGAATGTCCAAGCCGCAGTGATGGCAACGACGCCGGAAGATCGAGAAGACACCAAGAAGGTAGAAGCTGAGTCCAGGAGAGAAAAAGTTCTCGCAGCGCGGGCACCGAGTCCACCAAAGGAAGATCCATATCACGCTGCAGCTGACTATCCATAGTAGGCCAGCACCGAGACCAGTGGACGGGCCTGTGAGAGCGCCAACGAGGAGGACCATGGGCCCCCCGCCCAGGAACAGCGCGATCGCGAGCCGCCTGCGCCTCCTGATCTCTAGCAAGCCGCGCCTGACGCCCGCATGGATTACAGGACGCAGTTGCTCAGTCATTGGTAGCTAACGGCTCGGCGCTCAGTTGTGTCAGATTGATCCTCATGCCGGGCTGAAGCAAGGCGGCTGGGAGAAGATATCCCAACATCGAAATCACTATAGAGCCAGGCAACGCGATCCCTAAGATGACTACCCACGCGAATACCGGTGCTCCTCTTGGTGCCGTCTGGAACCACCGGGCAATACGGCCATTGCCGACAGTCAGGACGGCCCAGCTGAGTGAGGCGAGCACCAGGACGGGCGACGCAAAGCCCAGTGCTACGCCGTACAGCGCGCCACCAAGCGCGACGATCGGCCAGGCGCAGTCGTGAACGGGCGGACCACTACACAGAGAGTTGACGAATGCGATTCCGGCGTGAACTGCGCCCGGCAGGGTCAGGATGGAAGGCAACGCGAGCATTGCGCCCGCCAGGGCGAGCGAAGCGAGCTCTGGTCGGCGGCACTGCGAGGTTAGGCGCCGCGTGGTCGGCGCGACATGTTCGCTCTTCCTCAAAACACCGTAGTCCCATTAATGCCGAAGAACCGCGTTGTAGCTGGGCGCGTGAAGAACCACAACTGATAGAGCGAAAAGAGCGTACCAGCCCGAGAAGCGGTGACCGCCATGACTGTCTCTGGGTGACTTCCTATGGAAGGGATGATCGTGGACGCCGAGCCGAATACGATCAACGATACGACCCACGGCTTACGAAGCCGTAGGCCGAAGTAGATGACGGCACCCGTTGCAACGCAATAACCAATGCCGAGCCATTGTCCGGGCGAGAAGCGCGACGGGCCTGTAAGCGGCAACAAGAGAAGAAGTGCTAGGCAGCTCAACACCAAAGCGAAGGCGTAGATTCCTTGAATGGCACCGACGATCCGCTGGACTTGGCGCAGGCCGGATAAGTCGATATCGACCTCGTGGTCTTCTGCGGTGTGGAGGGTGACCATTCTTCCGCTTTGGCAGCTAACGCCTCGGCGCCGAGCGGCCGGCGCTGGTGGCCGTGGCTCGCCACGATGGCTTGTTAGACGGCCGAGTGGCGCGGGGCTCGGCCTCCTTCCTTTTCAGTCGGCGCCTTGTGCTTTGGACGAAACGTTCCAGCTCGCGGTCGATGTGCTGGTTGACCCTGGCCGTGAACTTGGGCCCGAAGCTGTAGGGAACGGCTCGTGGGAAGCCCGTCTCGTCCTTGATGGAGCTCCAGCTGAACCTCGACCCGCTCTGCGCCAAAGTGTAGTGGATACCCGCAAGCGCCTCGACAAGAGCCTGGCAGGAATCGACTCCACGCCCCGCAATGTGAAGGGTCTCTCCCAAGCCGGCGAATTGGACTGGGCACGCCCACTCGCCGACTCGGACGCGACGGGGCCGTCCTATCCGTATAGTCACGGGGCGACGACCGCCACCGAGAACATTCAGGAAAAACGGACTAGACCAATTCTCCGGACGGTCGCCGATCGCGGTGTAGAACACCCGCCCCTTGCCGTCCATTCTCGCCCAGGTCATTGGGTAAGGTGCACGCTGGTACGGCTCTCCGCTCATCCCTTTGGTATCGAGCGTCAAAATTACGTGTAGATCAGTTCTGAAGTCCTTCAGCGAATACCACTCCTCGTTAAAGCTGACCGGAGAGGGAACTCCCTCGAGGCCTGGGAACTTCGTGTCGTTGATAATGATGTTCGCATCCTGCAGGCGCGGCGTGCTGCCGTGAGTAATGAACTCACCGCCCAACATTCGCAGATAGGGATCAGATTTCTCCCCATGGGCGATGTAGCGGTTCGCATTGTCCACAGTATCGGGCGGGGTATGGAAAGTATCGCTCGCGGCATGGACGCCCACAAATCCAAGTCCCCCATGGATGGCATGGAGC
>Ga0137403_10001543_pt1 | contig 28896 bp, 24 predicted proteins | sample CZOMad2_1_16fung_FD_122057 | JGI IMG/M metagenome (GOLD analysis project Ga0137403, IMG submission 122057) | Vadose zone soil fungal communities from Angelo Coast Range Reserve, California, USA - CZOMad2_1_16fungal (Hybrid Assembly) | ecosystem: Environmental > Terrestrial > Soil > Vadose zone... | reverse complement strand
TAGCTGTGCTATTTCCTTGTTATTCATGCGGCGCAATGTGGTTCAAAAGTATTGTGATGCTGACCCCTTTAATTCCTCGACCCCTTTGCCGTTCTTGTTAAGCGACTTTGAATTTAGTTAGGTTCTTCGGCCAAAGGATGATGTATTCACTTCCGGTGACCTCGCGATAAGCGATGCGGACATCAACCCAAAAATCGCGTGTGCCAAGAATGGCCTTTACCTCGTTGAAGGCGTGCTTTGGATCGTCGGTATGAATGAAAACATTTACTTCGCCCGATCCAGCATCGTGTCCATCAACATCATTCACCGCAGACAGGTTTTCGACCAAGGCATTCTCAACCTCAATTATGGCATCGTAGTCCTTAATTGAGGACGCTGGCCACTGCAACACAAGTTGGTATTTCATGGATTGTAAGGAGGCGGTTTTAGCCCCTTCTCGATTTGCTTCTGAATGTAAAACTTTTGAGCTTCTTCGGGCCCAATGGGAAGAGTCTCGTGCAGATTACGTTCAAGTTGGAGCATGTCTTGGCGAGGTCCTTCCGTGAGGATTCTCAATTGGCCACCACCAAGCTCTTCTTGGGTATAGCGCGTCGCCGGATTTTTGGTGATGCCGAATTTCAAATGTTCACCCTGAGCGCCAACTTTCTGGTAAAGGTAGGTTACGTCTTCCGCTGCCGCCGCTACCCCCTTTGCCACTTGCGCCCCGCCTTTTTTAGCTGCTCGAATCCCCAACCCCAAGCCAGTAGCGCCAAGGGTATATTGGCACACTTCGCAACCTTTCGGGGAGCTTGGTTAGCGCATACCCACCATGCTTTGCTTCCACAATATCAGCAGCAAGCCTAGCAACGCCGCTGCTGCACTGCATGAATACAATACACTTGCGCCAAAGTGTTGCCATATCGGCCCGCTCAACAGTCCGCCCAGCATCCCGCCTGCTCCATAAGTAATACTGCCGAATAGCGCCTGGCCTTTAGACTGATGGCGTCCTTGAAAAAACTCATGCACCAGCCCGACTGAAGCGGCGTGATAAGCGCCGAAGGTCGCCGCATGCAAAATCTGCGCGATGAGTAATAACAACAAAAAATCAATGCCCCAACCAATCAGCAAAAAGCGCACGATCGCGCAGCTAAAACTAATCAACAGAATGTGAGTGAGGCTGTAGCGGCGCGCCAGCCAGGGCATCAAGAAAAATACGCCGATTTCACATAGCACACCCAGCGCCCATAAACCCCCTACTGCACTTTTTGCATAGCCGTGTTCGACCAGATAAATCGAGTAGAAGGTGTAGTAAGGGCCATGCGCCACCGACATCAAAAAGCATGCGCTGAACAGAGCGATCACGGCGGGCCGTAACGCGATCTTTTTGATCGAATGGCTGTCGGTGTGATGCGCCACCACTTCGGTAGGCGGAATCTGGCGGGCAAAAATTAGGATGCCCAACTCACAAACCAGCCCTGCCCACAGCAGCCAGTAGATGGCAATGTGATCGAAAGCGTAGCCGAGCCCCACTACAGAGAAAATAAAACCAATCGAACCCCAAGAGCGGATGCGTCCGTAGCGTGCGGTGTGCTTGCCCAGATAGGTCAGCGTGGTCGCTTCGACCAACGGCATTGAGGCGCTCCAGAAAAATCCCATCAGCGCCAATACCAGCAGCATGCCCCAGAAACTGGTAGTGGCGAACACGCCCAGATAACACACTGCGCTCAAGGTAGCGGCGATCTGCACGACCAATAATCGCCTGCCTGAATGATCGGCCAGCCAGCCCCAGATATTCGGGGCGACCATGCGCATGATCGGCTGCACCGAGAGTAAAATGGCAATTTCGATCGCGTCGAAGCGGATGGACTTTAAATACAAGCTCCAGTAAGGCGCGAACATGCCGACAAAAGCATAGTAGAAAAAATAAAAGCCGGCGATGCGCCAGTAATCGTTTTTGTTGGTAGGCATGGGAATACTGCGTCTGGATGGCACATATTATCTCACGTGAAAAAATTAATTTTGCGTTCGACTCTTGAAATCGGGCACTCAGCCCCAACTGAGGCAAAGTGAAAATTGGAGAGCGTCATGACACAAAACGAAACAAACGAACAGAATAAAGCCAACCCACAAACCACGCCTGAGCCGGATACCGATACGCCCGAGGCGATGCCCAGCCTGGAGGAGATGCTCAAGGAGGCTGAACGCAGGGCACAGGAACACCATGACTCATGGATGTACGCCAAAGCCGAATGTGAAAACATCCGCCGTCGCAGCAACGAGGATGTGGCCAAAGCGCAGAAATATGCCGTGGAGCGTTTTTCCAAGGAAATGCTGGCGGTTAAAGATACCCTGGAAGCCGGCCTGACCGTTGAAACCGCCAATGTAGAAAGTTTCAAGAATGGAATGGAATTGACTCTCAAGCAACTGTCCGGCGTATTCGAAAAATTCAATATCAGTGAAATCAATCCGGTCGGCGAGAAATTCGACGCCCACAAACATCAGGCAATCAGCATGGTAGAGAGCGATCAGCCCGCCAACACCATAATCAGCGTCATGCAAAAAGGCTATGCGCTGAACGAGCGAGTATTGCGCCCCGCACTAGTACTGGTATCAAAACCCCAATCAACCACTTGAAATGTAACACCTGCGTCCCCAGCTCAGGACGTACTGATTCAGCATAATTCATTGAAAGGAAGCATCATGGGAAAGATCATCGGAATTGATTTGGGCACGACTAATTCTTGCGTCGCCATCATGGAAAACGGCAAAACCAAAGTGATTGAAAATGCCGAGGGCGCGCGTACTACTCCTTCCATCATCGCTTACATGGAAGATGGCGAGGTGCTGGTCGGCGCGCCGGCCAAACGTCAGGCTGTCACCAATCCGAGAAATACCTTGTATGGTGTGAAACGTTTGATTGGGCGTCGTTTCGACGAAAAGATGGTGCAAAAGGACATTTCCATGGTTCCGTTCGGTATCGTCAAAGCCAAAAACGGCGATGCTTGGGTCAAGGTACGCGACAAGGAAATCTCCGCGCCGGAAGTCTCTGCCCAAGTATTGATGAAAATGAAAAAAACCGCTGAAGATTATCTCGGCGAACCGGTTTCAGAAGCGGTCATCACCGTGCCTGCCTATTTCAACGACAGCCAGCGCCAAGCCACCAAGGATGCGGGTCGCATCGCCGGTCTGGAAGTAAAACGCATCATCAACGAACCGACCGCAGCCGCACTGGCCTTCGGCCTGGACAAACAAGAAGGTGACCGCAAGATCGCGGTATACGATTTGGGCGGCGGCACTTTTGACATCTCCATCATCGACATCGCCGAGATCGACGGCGAACATCAGTTCGAAGTGCTGTCCACCAACGGCGACACTTTCCTGGGTGGCGAGGATTTTGATATGCGCGTCATTGACTACCTGGTGGAAGAATTCCAGAAGGACAGTGGCATTGATTTACGCAAGGACATGCTGGCGCTACAACGTCTCAAAGACGCAGCAGAAAAAACCAAAATCGAATTGTCCTCTACACAGCAAACCGAGGTGAACCTGCCTTACATCACTGCGGACGCTTCCGGCCCGAAACATTTGGCGGTGAAAATCACCCGCGCCAAACTGGAAAGTCTGGTTGAGGATTTGGTCGCGCGCACCATAGAGCCTTGCAAAATTGCCATGAAGGACGCCGGTGTCAGCAACGCCGACATTGGTGACGTGATTCTGGTCGGGGGTCAGACCCGCATGCCAATGGTGCAGGAAAAAGTGAAGGCCTTTTTCGGCAAGGAACCCCGCAAGGACGTGAACCCGGATGAAGCTGTTGCAGTAGGTGCGGCCATTCAGGGCGGCGTGTTGCAGGGCGAAGTGAAAGATGTACTACTGCTGGATGTGACACCGCTATCACTGGGTATCGAAACCATGGGCGGGGTGATGACCAAACTGATCAAAAAGAACACCACGATCCCGACCAAGGCGTCGCAAGTATTCTCAACTGCCGACGATAACCAAAGCGCGGTGACCATCCATGTACTGCAAGGCGAACGTGATGTGTCTTCCGGCAACAAGAGTCTGGGGCAATTCAATTTGTCCGATATCCCCCCTGCGCCGCGTGGCATGCCGCAAATCGAAGTGACCTTTGACATTGATGCCAACGGTATCTTGCACGTGTCTGCCAAAGACAAGAACACCGGCAAGGAAAACCGGATCAAGATCCAGGCCAGCTCCGGCTTGAGCGAAGAAGAAATCAAGCGCATGGTGAGCGATGCCGAGGCACATGCCGAGGATGACCGCAAGATTTTGGAATTGGTAACTGCCCGCAATCAACTGGACGCGCTGATCCACTCAACGCACAAGTCACTCAAGGAATATGGCGAGCAGTTGAATGCGGAAGAAAAAACCGGCATTGAAACAGCCCTGAAAGAAGCTGAGGAAGTGGTGAAAAAAGACGATAAGGAGGCCATTGAGGCCAAAGCCGAAACACTGGCAACCGCTGCACACAAGCTGACTGAAAAAATGATTGCCGCTGCGCAAGCCAAAGCGCAGGCCGGAGAAGCCCCCGGTACAGAAACGAAAGCAGGTCATGATGATGTTGTGGATGCCGAATTTACCGAAGTAAAAGACGAAAAAAAATGAGCTGAGCACCGGTAACTTGTAGCGAACGGCAACAATAATTGCTACTGGCTGCAAGTTCCCTGTTACCAGCTAGCGACTACAAGCCACAAGCTCCTTATGCCAAAAAAAGACTATTACGAAGTGCTGGGTGTTAACCGCGATGCCTCAGACGAAGAAATCAAAAAGGCTTATCGCAAACTGGCGATGAAGCATCACCCCGACCGTAACCCGGACAACCCGAAATCCGAAGAACATTTCAAAGAGGCCAAAGAAGCCTACGAAACCTTGAGCGACGGACAAAAACGCGCTGCTTATGATCAGTATGGTCACGCCGCATTCGATGGCAGCGGCATGGGAGGCAGTGCGGGCGCGGCGGGCGCAGGATTTGATTTCTCAGACATCTTTGGCGATATCTTTGGCGCCGGACGCAGCGGCGGGCGCGGCGGGGTGCAACGCGGCTCAGATTTGCGTTACAACCTGGAAATCACATTAGAGCAGGCGGCACGCGGCACTGAAACAAAAATACGCATACCGACCATGACGGAATGTGAAGTCTGCCACGGTTCGGGGGCAGAGCCCGGCACGAAACCAACCACCTGCACAACCTGTAACGGGCAGGGGCAGGTTCGCATGCAACAAGGCTTTTTCTCCATACAGCAAGCCTGCCCGCGCTGTCATGGCTCCGGCAAGATCATTCCCTCGCCATGCAAGAATTGCAGTGGCAACGGGCGCATCAAACAACACAAAACCCTGTCCGTAAAAATTCCGGCGGGTGTCGATAATGATGACCGCATCCGCTTGACCGGTGAAGGCGAATCAAGTCCGAATGGCGGAACAACCGGTGATCTGTACGTGGTCATCCATACCAAACCACACCCGGTTTTTCAGCGTGAGCATAACGATTTACATTGCGAAATGCCGATCAGTTTCAGCACTGCTGCGCTGGGAGATGAGATCGAAATACCCACGCTGGATGGCGTGGCACGCGTCAAGATTCCCGCCGAAACGCAAAGCGGCAAGGTCTTCCGTCTGCGCGGTAAGGGTATCAAGGGCGTGCGAAGTTCCAGTTATGGGGATTTGCATTGCCACGTCGTTGTGGAAACACCAATCAACCTGACTGATCGACAAAAGGAACTGCTGCGTGAGTTTGAAACGATCAATGCTGCCGACAGCGAACGCCACAATCCACGCGCAAAATCGTGGATGAACAAAGTAAAAGATTTTTTCGGCTAGCAATAAAATCCTGGGCAGGATCACCGTTACCTGCCCGGTTTAAATAATTCCCGTCTGCACTTCGGCACGCACATAAAATATTTCCATATTTTGCGCGCGTAGCACATCCAGCAACTTGTCGGCGTATGGCCCTTCAACGATGAATTCGACTTTCATTGCGAGTTCACCGGCCAGCTCAAAAAAGGTTTCTTCATGCAGTTTGCCGTGCCGGCCAAAACCAGCAACAGCGCGAAACGCCGAACCGCCGGAGATGCCCATAGACTTGGCTTTTTCGAGTATCCACTCGTACAGCGGCATACCGGCATGATGTTGTTTTTCACTGACATAAAACGAAAGCTGATACATGATCCCGCTCCTAGTTTTGCAGCCATTTGAAAGTCTGGATACCCAACACGGTCATCAACAATGATCCGCCCAGATGCGCTGCGATGATGCCCGTACCCCATGCATATTGTCCGCGCAACAGCAGCGTGACCGTTTCTGCCGAGAAGGTCGAAAAAGTGGTGAGCCCGCCCAGAAAACCGGTGATGATGAGTAATCGCCATTCCGGACTCAAGTTGGGATAATGAACAAAAAAAGCGATTGCCAACCCGACCAGATAGCCGCCAACCAGATTAGCCGCCAGCGTGCCGAGCGGTAACTCCGGCAATGCCGGATTGAACCATAGCCCGAATCCCCAGCGCAGCCATGCACCGAGCGCAGCGCCGACACCCACCGCAAAAAAAGCATATAACGTCATGATTGATTAGCCCATATGGTTGCGCGTATTCTATCCCACTGCGCTCACCAACGAGAAACCGCCGCCTGGTGTACGGAGGTTGGTGACCTGCCCCTGATAAAGGCGCGCAGCAACCAGTTGCACCTGCCCCTGATACGCATAGCAACGCACATCGGTTTTCAGCACATGCGCCACGTCGTCCGTGCAGACCGTGCGTTCACCAGGCACAGCAAGCTTTTGCGCAACATAACCACCCTGCATGATTTCGCCGAACACACGCCGCGTCAGATTCGCCCCGCGGTACGCACCCTTGCCGCCGTAGCCGCTCACGGGTTTGAAAAACCATTGTTTGCGCTCTGACCAAAGCGTAGCTTCCAAATCAGATTTCACTGCAATGGTGTGCGGAATACCGGCTTGCAGCGTCGCAATGTCCGCCTGCTTTACACCAAGCGCATGCAAACCTGCCGCATCGGTCAATCGCACCAGATTACGTTTATCAGCGTATTGCGCATAGGCGTACGGATGAGGCGTCAATACAACCTGCCCATTCAGATAAGCTTGTTGCAAGGCAGGATGCTGCTGCAACGTAAAATCTGTCAGACGGTTGTAAATCAAATCAATTTTTTCTGCGCCCAGATAAAGCCCGTCCGTGCGGGCCTGTAACCTGTCGGGCGCGACGATGTGAGCCGTGATGCCCGCCCGTTCGAACAAATTTTTCGCCAATAAAAATTCCGGGTAGAGATATTGATCCTGCGGCTGCTCATCGACGATGGCAACGCAGTTGAGTTGCGCATCACCCCGCGCCAAGCGCCACTCATTGCGAAACATGGCAAGAAAAGTCTTGTCGAGATCAGGCTTGGCAATAATTGAACCGGGCAAATCCGCCTCGCGCTGACTGCCAATCAACAGTGCATTAAGCAAAGCGCCGCCCGCGTTGGTATTGATTTCGATGAGGTGCGTGCCCTGCTGATTGAGATGAAAATCATAACCAAAAAAAACACCTTGCGCCGCCGGCCTGATTTCATCTGATGCCGGTTGCCACCCGGCAATCCTGACCACCCGCTCTATCGCCGCAATTACCGCATACATCTGCTGCAACTGTGTGTCAGTGACGAACAACGCCGCATCGGCAAACAGGTGTGGGCAACGCTCTTTCACCAGGTTGTACCACGCATCACCTTGTGCGTGCAGTGCCTGTTGCAACACAGCCTGATTCAATTTTCCGGCATGGCAATCGGCATTTAGCCGCTCTGCGCCAACCACTACCGCCCGCCTAATAATTTCAATTTCAGATCATCCTGCACCGGTTTGTCGCCCAGCCATATTTTCATCAATGCGCGATGAAATAGCTCGCCGGGAATTGTTCCACGTGCATCACCGTTGACGCTGATGAAAGTGCCTTTACCCGGAAAATAATCCAGTGTCATCACCTGCCCTGTCTTGACTTCTCCAACGACGTGAAACACATGTACCATCTGCTTGAGCGGGATTTTGATGGCGGCCATTTCAGCCGCCGTATTATTGTCAACCATGCCATCCATGACCGGGTTCAATAATTGCTCCTCGGTCAGATCAAGCAATATGTGCAAGGCCATGCGCTGCGGATTCTCATCGGCCAGTATCGCCTGCGCCGAAGTTTCTTTTTTGGTCAGATAAAGCGCCGCCACATATACTTTGAAAAACAATTTGGTGCGCGTCCCTGCGCCGTTCAATACCAAGTCAACACCATTCAGTTGCGCGCTGTCCGTCAACTTCAGCCCCGCCACCTCCAGTGCGTTCGCGTTCCAGCTCAGCAACAAACAATAAATCAACAACAATATCTTTTTCATTTTTTCCCCAAGCGGCGCGCAATAGATTTACAAGGCTTCAAATATCCCTGCCGCGCCCATCCCGGTGCCGATACACATCGTCACCATGCCATATTTAAGTTTGCGTCTGCGCATGCCATGCAGCAACGTGGCAACACGAATCGCGCCGGTCGCACCGAGCGGATGGCCCAATGCAATCGCGCCACCGAGCGGATTGACCTTTGTTTTATCTAACCCAACGTCGTGGATGACGGCCAGCGATTGCGCGGCGAATGCTTCGTTCAACTCTATCCAATCCATATCATCCAGTTTCAAACCAACCTGAGTGAGTGCGCGGGGTATCGCTTCCTTGGGTCCGATGCCCATGATTTCGGGTGGCACACCGGCCACCGAGTAACCCATGAAACGGGCCATGGGAGTCAGGTTGTAACGCTTCAGCGCGGCTTCGCTGACCAGCAGCACCGCGCCCGCGCCGTCTGACATTTGCGAACTGTTTCCGGCTGTCACCGAGCCTGCTTTGGCGAATACGGTTTTCAATTTACCGAGCGCCTCAAGCGAGGTATCGGCGCGCGGCCCTTCGTCTTGTGCCGCATCGCGTTTGGTAACATGCACTTTGCGCGAATTCAAATCCGGAGCGTGATCTGTTATTTCATACGGCGTGATTTCGTCCTTGAATTCACCTTTGACTGTTGCCTGAACAGCGCGCTGATGGCTGGTCAGAGCAAATTCATCTTGCGCCTCGCGTGACACCTTCCAACGCTCGGCAACTTTTTCGGCAGTGATGCCCATGCCGAATGCGATGGCGATATCTTCATCATGAGCAAAGATTTCAGGATTGAATGCGATCTTGTTGCCCATCATCGGCACCATACTCATGCTCTCCGTGCCCGCCGCGATCATCACGTCCGCCTCGCCAAGACGAATCCGGTCTGCCGCCATCGCCACGGCCTGTAAACCGGACGAGCAAAAACGATTCACCGTGACACCCGGCACGCTGTTCGGCAGCCCCGCCAGCAACAGGCCGATGCGCGCCACATTCATGCCCTGCTCCGCCTCCGGCATGGCGCAACCGACGATCACATCACCGATGGCGGCAGGGTCGAGCGATGGCGCTTGTGCCAACACCGCCTTCAACACATGCGCCAGCAAATCATCCGGACGGGTGTTGCGAAACATCCCGCGCGGCGCTTTGCCAACCGGGGTGCGCGTCGCGGCGACGATGTAGGCGTCTTGAATTTGTTTGCTCACGATATGAACCTCACGAAATCTAACGTTTCGCAGCCACGCGATAAACGGCATTGCGTTCCCGTTTACCAACCGCAACCACGATCACCAACAACACAGCATCACGCACTTCATACACCAGACGATATCCCACACTACGCAGTTTGATTTTGTAACGATGCTCATGTCCTGCCAATCTCGCCGCAGGAACACGGGGATTTTGCAGACGTTCGCCCAGCTTTTTTTTGAACTGCCCGCTCACCGTTGTGTCCAGCTTGCGCCACTCCACCAACGCATCAGGATGGAAACTCAACTTATAGTTCATCCAGCTTTACCGGTACCAGTTTCTTACCATCTTTCAAGCGCGCATCGGCAATGGCATTCAGTTCCATATCTTCCAGTTTATCCATCAACGTCTCATAAGCTCTTGCCGGAACGCAATAGAAAGTTGGTTCATTACGATTCAAAATCGCCACCGGAAAACCCTCTCCAGCCGCCACTGTTGCCATCGGATTCTTTTTCAATTCAGAAACACTCGCGGTTGTTTCCGCCAAAATTACATGTGCCATTTGGTTAAACCTCCATTTATAGAGTGCTCAATATAGCACTCTAAAAAGGTCTCTGCAATGGTCTTTAAAAAGTCATAAATTCAAACACGCGAATACCGATAACCCAGTAAAACCGTCGCCCACCGCTTGGTCATTAGCCTTAATTTCTAAGTGGCTTGCCGTTCTTCAGCATGTACTCAATCCGCTCCTGCGTCTTGTCCGTCGCCAGCAACGCCACAAAATGCCTGCGTTCCAAATCCAGCAGCCATTGTTCATCCACCAGACTGCCCGCTTCGACATCGCCGCCACACAAGGTATCGGCGACGGCGCAACCAATCTGGTAATCGTGCTCGGAAATGAAACCGCCTTCCAGCATGTTGACCATCGCGGCTTGCAGCGTGGCAGTGCCGGTTCGGCCTGCAACTGGAATTTTCGTGGGCATCAGCGGCGCGCGGTAATCAGTTGCGGTGAGCGCGCGCAGTTCGTTCTTGGCGACATGCAGTAATTCAAAGCGATTCATCACGATGCGGTCAGCAGCACGTAAATAACCCATCTCTCTCGCCAGCTCCGCGCTCTTGGCGACTTCGCCCATGGCGATGTTCTGAAAATAGCGGCGCAAGAACGGGAACACGTCACCGCCGCCATTCGTTGAAATAGCTCGGGCTTCTTGAGCGGCGCGCAAAGTGGCTTCTTTGCTGCCACCACCGGCAGGCAACACCCCGACACCTACTTCGACCAGGCCGATATAACTTTCCAGTGTGGCGACCACGCGTGCCGAGTGCATGATGATTTCACAGCCGCCGCCGAGCGCCAGACCGTCCACCGCCGACACGACCGGCACTTGCGCATATTTGATGCGTTGCGTGACTTGCTGAAATTTGGCGATCACCGCTTCGACTTCAGGCACATTGCCGGTTGCCGCATTCAACACCGCGCCCAACCCGCCGCCGCCTGCAATGGTGTATTTGACGCGGCTGGCGGCTTGTTTGAACTTGTCCATCAATCCGTCCTGCTGCGCCTGCGGTTGCACCCCCTGCATCAGTTGCAACAGGTTCGCCCCGGCGGAAAATGGCAATTCGGTCTGCCAGATGATCATCCCGCGCCAATGCGCTTCAGCCTCATCCACCGCACGCAAAATGCTATCCAGCACGTCGTCACCGATCACGTGCATTTTGGTCTTGAAGCTGAGAATGGCGATGTCATCGCCGCTATGCCACAGACGAACCGCATCATTCTCGAAGATGGTTTCGCCATAAGATGCGACCTCACCCAACAGCCGGTCCGGAAATTCCTGACGCTGATAAACAGGCAATAGAGTGCGTGGTTGCTGCTTGCCTGCGCTGGGCGAATAAGCGCCTTGCGTGTCATGCACGCCGCTGCGGTTGGCTTGCCTCGCCCATTCCGGCAAGGGTGTGGCGGACATGGTCTTGTCCTGAGCGCGCTCTTGTTCTATCCAGCCGACGATTTTTTGCCAACCTGCCGCTTGCCAAATCTCAAACGGCCCGCTGTCCCAACCAAAACCCCAGCGCACCGCAAAATCAATATCTCGGGCATTGTTGGCGATGCCGGGCAAATGTACGCTGCAATAATGAAACACATCGCGGAACACGCTCCACACAAATTGTGCGTGCGAATCCGGATTATTGCGCAGTGCTTGCAGCTTTTCTGCCCAATCACGACCGCGCAGTATCGTCTTCACACCATCATCCACCATGTTCGTAGCGACCTGATATTTTTGGGTATGGACATTCAGTACGTGAATTTCTTTGCCGATTTTTTGATACACCCCGCGCCTGGTTTTTTGCCCGAGCGCGCCTTGTTGTATCAGCCCATTGAGCCAGTCCGGCACAGCAAAATATTTGTGCCACGGATCGTCGTGCAAATTATCGCGCATGGTGTTGACCACGTGCGCAAAGGTGTCCAGCCCGACCACATCCAGCGTGCGGAAAGTGGCGCTCTTGGGCCTGCCCAGGTAACGTCCGGTCAAGGTATCAACGGTATCAAAACTCAAACCGAGACGCTCGGCATGATGCAAACTGGCCAGAAACGAAAACACGCCGATACGATTGGCAATGAAGTTCGGCGTGTCTTTTGCGCGCACCACCCCTTTGCCCAGAGCTGACACTAAAAATGCCTCAAGGTCGTCGAGTAAGGCACCTTCCGTTTCTGTGCAGGGAATCAGCTCGACCAGATGCATGTAGCGCGGCGGATTGAAAAAATGAATGCCGCAGAAACGGTGCTGTAAATTTTCCGGGAATGCCTGCGCCAGCTGGTTGATGGAAAGACCGGAGGTGTTACTGGCAAAAATGCTGTGGCTGGCAAGGTAAGGCGCGACTTTTCGATACAGATCAGACTTCCAGTCCATGCGCTCCGCGATTGCTTCGATGATCAGATCGCAATCACGCAGTTGATCGAGATGCTGGTCGTAATTCGCAGCCGTAATGAAATTCAGTTTGGCGGGACTGGATAACGGGCTAGGGTCAAGTTTCTGCAACCCTTGCAGCGCCTTGTTGACAATGCCGTTTGGCTCGCCCTGTTGCGCGGCCAAATCAAACAACAGGGTGGGCACATTGGCGTTCACCAGGTGCGCCGCAATCTGCGCGCCCATCACCCCTGCGCCCAACACAGCGACCTTGCGTATCTGAAATTTTCCGCCCATAACGCACTTCCTTTTGACACACCAAACGGGAGGCAACGCTTCCCGTTTGGTGAATTAACTAAAACCCATAGGTGTATTGCACACTCACAATATCTACAGAATTGTTGTACGTGCCAACCAGATTACCTACCGTAGCGGGTGACGGTGTGCCTGCTGATCCATTGCTGTTACTGATACTCGCGTTCTTCACAAACAGGTGCGCATAGCCAAAATCCAGAGCGCTTGCTTTGTTGGGTTTATATTGCCCGCCCACTGCCAGCCAGGTGCGATCACTATCGGGAATGCGCGCGGTGCGGTCGGCATCAGATACCGGGGATTGGTCGAAAGCCACGCCAGCACGCGCCGTCCACTGTTCGTTGTAGTGGTGGTTGACGCCTAGAGAAACACGATAGGTATCTTTCCAGTTTTCATTGGTCAGTGCCGCGGTCGCTCCGGTTGAACTATTCACAGCTCTCAGTTCCTTGAATTTGCTCCAGCCTGTCCAGGTAATGTCTCCCATCACATCCCAGCTGGAATCAAGCTGATGAATTGCGCTAAACGATAAGGTATCCGGGGTTTTTAAAGCCGCAGTTACAGCGGGATTTTGTATTACCGCTCCCGTTGGCCCGGTAATCAATAAATTTCCTGATACCTGATAGTTGAGGCTGGAGCGGTAGGCCAGTCCAAGCAGGGTGTCCGGACTCACCTGAAACAGCGCGCCCAGATTGTAGCCCCAGGCAGTATCATCGCCGGTCAACTTTGCGTTCCCTACCACCCCAGCACCCAACACGACGTTATTGCTCAATTCGGCATTGATTTTTTGATAATCAATGCCCACGCCCAGCGAAATGTTGTCGTTCAACTGGTAGGACACCGTGGGATTGATGTTGATCGTTTTTATCTCCGATTTTAAAGCTTGAAAACGCCCTGCCCAACCTGGGTCGTAATCGGTTTTTAATCCAAACGGAGCGTTGATGCCCAAGCCAAATTTCATTTGCGGATTGACATCCATGACATAGTACAAACTGGGCACCACGGCCAAATCTCCGGCGTTGCCGCCATTTCCGCCCAGAGGTTGACCAGATGCAGCGGCCGGGCTAGAACCTGTATTGGAAAATTTCACCGATGGCTGGATGAAGCTGCCCGCGGCCGCAACTTGACTCCCCTCCAAACGCGACATACCGGCCGGGTTAAAGAAAATCGTCGAAGCATCTTCTGCGGCGGCAGCGCCGCCAGCATAGGCGTTCCCCAACCCGCTGCCGCTTTGTTCGAGCAGTGCAAAGCCGGATGCTTGGGCATTTCCCGACATTACAAGCATACCCGCCAGTGACCAACCTACCATCTCCTGTTTTGACATCATGATTATCTTCCCTCCATTATTATCGTTGAGTCTCGAACGACTAAAATCTGTTCGCCCGTCGGCTCACAGTATTGCAGGAACAACACGCGGCTTGCGATCTTCACCCACCGCCACGTAGGTCAGGGTAGCCTGGGTTACCTTGACGCAAATCGGCGAGGCCGGATCACGTTGCGCATAAACTTCAACATTGACCGTGATGGAAGTACGCCCGACTTTGTCGATATGCGCATAAAAACTGACTACATCGCCCATAAACAAGGGCTGCTTGAAAATAAACGAATTCACCGCCACAGTCACCACTCTGCCGCGCGCGCGCTGCACTGCGGGGATGCTCCCGGCGACATCTACCTGCCCCATGATCCAGCCGCCAAAAACATCGCCGGTATAGTTGCAATCTGACGGCATGGCAACCACGCGCAACGTCGGCTGACGATCCGGCAGCGCAATATTCTCCGGTTGATTTTCTGCCATGTTCAATGCCCTTCGTAAAGTTGTTTGATCTGATCGGCAAATTGCTCCGCTACTTGCTTGCGCCTGAGTTTCAGGGTCGCTGTGAGCAGCCCGTTCTCGCTGGTCCATGGCTCGTGTAACAACAGCACATTATTGACTTTTGCATAGCCAGGAAAAACACGCAAATTCGTTCGGATACGCTGCAACACATCACCCAGAACACGACTGTCAGTAAGCGATTCTGGCATGTCGGCGCGTACTCCGAGCTGCTTGGCAAGTTGCAGCCAGGCTTCTGGATTGATGACCGCCAACGCAACCAGATACGGGCGCGCCTCACCAAATATCATTACCTGATCAAATAACCTGTCTTGCCGTATCGCCAGCTCCATATCTGCCGGCGGTATTTTTTCACCGTTCGACATCACGATGATTTCCTTGACGCGACCAGTGATATGGATGTGCCCAGTATTGCTGATACGCACCGTGTCACCAGTATTCAGCCAGGCTTCTGCGTCGATGATGTCACGTGTCGCTTCCGGATTATCCCAGTAGCCCATCATTACGTTCGGCCCTTTGACCAAAAGTGTGCCCTGCTCATCAAGACGCACCTCAACATCGCGGATTAATTTGCCCACGCTATCCGGCACATTATCTTCGAGCCGGTTGCAACTGATTACCGGGCTGGTTTCAGTCAGGCCGTAACCTTGCAGGATGGGCAACCCCAGGCTGATGAACATGCGTGAAATCTCCGGCGCCAGCGCCGCGCCGCCACTGACCGCCATGCGCAGCCTGCCGCCCAATTTATCAAGGATTTTTTGCGCCACCAGTTTTTTCAATAACGGCCAAAGCAGAAAGGACAGCTGCCACGCGCCTCTGCCTTGCTGATGTTCAAAGCGTCGCGTGCCGATTTCTACTGTCAGATTGAATAATGTGCGTTTGAGCGGAGAGCCCTCATTGAGTCTGGTTTTGATCGCAGCATAGGTGCGTTCATAGATGCGTGGCACGGAGATCAACAGGGTCGGACGTATCGTTTGCAAGTCTTCGGAAAGTTGCGAAATGGAGCGGGCGAACGCCACGGTCGCACCGGTCATCACGGTCAGGTAATAGCCCAGGGTGCGCTCAAAGCTGTGCGACAAGGGAAGAAAAGACAAAAACAAATCGCCGCTACGTACTGGAAAAGCATCCAAGCAGGCATGCGCGTTGCTGAGTATATTGGCATGGCTCAGCATCACCCCTTTGGACCTTCCGGTGGTGCCGGAAGTGTAAATGATGCTGGCAAGCTCGTGGCTTTTACACGGAAAGGCGGACTCCAATTGCGCTGCAGGCGGTAGAAAATCGGCCACAAATTTCAGGCGTGGCTCATCGGTATTGCGTAACCTGACAAGACTGACAAAGCGAACGATGCCAGTGAGTTGATCTTGTACAGTGCGTAGCGCCTGCCACTGCTCGCCCGTCTCGAACAGTAGCACTTTCACACTGGCGTTATTGACGATGTAGGCAAGGTTGTCCGGCCTGTCCACGGTATAGAGCGGTACAACTACCAGACCCAATGACATTGCGGCCTGATCGAACATGATCCACTGCGGACAATTGCGCAACATGATAGCGACCCGATCCCCGGGCTTGAGATTCAATCTTGACAGGGCTGCCTGCCAGCGCGCCACTTCTCCGCGCATTTCACGCCAAGTAATACTGCGCCACTCATTTCGTTCAAAATGACGGTAAGCGACTCTGTCCGGGGTACGTTTCACGCGCTCCAGAAACAAGCCGTGCAGTGTTCCCGCTTGTTCTGGGGTGATGGCATTGGTGTTGTGCACAGACATCAACTATCCTTTTTAGTCGAGGAATAAATCACTTTGCAGCGGTGTACCCGGCGCTACGGCATATTGCCCGAAATCGCTCACCCCTGTCGAACATAATGGGTCTTCGTCAATACAAAATACCATTGTTAGCGCGGGTGGTACCGCTGACAAACACGACTTTGTCACGCAATGAATTCACCCTTGATTTGCCATCAGCTGCTTGGGCGCAAAGTCATCCACCATGATGACCTTGCGCCGCAGCGCATAATCGCGTTGCAACTGCAAAGCCTCGTCCACGGTCAAAATGCCGAGGTCACGCGCTTCGGCAATGCGTGCGACTTCTTCCAGTTGTTTCAGCTTGCCTGCCTTGCGTGCTTCTGTCAGTTCGGCTTGTAGCGGCTCACACAGCAAGGTGCTGTGCAATGCCGCTTCCAGCGCACCCACAGCATCTTGTTCGTCGCTGGGGAGGTACATTCCCACAGTCAAACGATCACGCGCTGCGCCTGGCTGCATCAGCAAAGCGGCAATCTGATGGCCGGTCTGGTCAGACGGTGGCGACAAACGCGCGCCCAACGGGAAAATCAACCTGCCCAAATTCCAGCGCACCAACCGGTTGGGGAAATTTTGAATCACGCCTTTGAGGGCCAGTTGAATTTTGTACAACGCATCTTGCATTGCCCAATCCAGTAACGGTAAATCATCGGCAGGACGTCCATCATCTTCAAACCGTTTCAGTGTTGCTGTGCCTAAATACAGCAAACTCAGCACATCACCCAACCGCCCTGATATTTTTTCACGCCGCTTCAAAGAGCTGCCCAGCAACGCCATCGCCACATCCGCGGACAAGGCGAACGCTGCCGAAAAACGGGTTAATTGCTGATAGTAACGCTGCGTCTCAACGCCTTCCGGCACATCTATGCCGCGCCCGGCGGTTAGCCCGAACACGAAGCTGCGTGCCGCATTACTCAAAACAAAACTGAGGTGTCCGAATAATGCCGCGTCGAATTGCAGCAAGGCACGTTTACGGTCTTTATCATTTGCCGCAGCTACTTCTTTCAATACATAGGGGTGCGAACGTATCGCACCCTGCCCGAATATCATCAGCGTGCGAGTCAATATATTCGCGCCTTCCACAGTAATACCGATTGGTATTTGCTGATAAAAACGCGCCAGATAATTATCCTGCCCCAGACTGATACCCTTGCCGCCATGCACATCCATCGCGTCGTTGATGACAATACGTCCACGCTCGGTGGCGTGATATTTGATAATGGCCGAAATCACCGATGGTTTCTCGCCCATATCTATCGCCAGCGCGGTGAATTTGCGTGCTGCATCGACCATGTAGGTGTGCGCACCGATGCGTGCCAAGGGTTCTTCTACGCCCTCGAATTTACCGATAGGCATGTTGAATTGTTTACGGACGCGGCCGTACGCCCCGCAAGTGCGCGCGGCGAGCTGCATGCCACCGACGCTGCTGGCGGGTAACGAGATGGAACGGCCGGCAGCCAGGCATTCCATCAACATGCGCCAACCTTGTCCGATACGCGCAGCACCGCCGATGATGTAACTCATCGGTATGAATACGTCTTTACCCTGCGTCGGGCCATTCAGAAACGCCGAATTCAGCGGAAAGTGGCGGCGGCCAATTTGCACGCCCGGCGTATCGGTAGGAATGAGCGCAAGCGTAATGCCCAAATTCGATTCGCCGCCCAGTAAATGTTCCGGGTCATGCAACTTGAACGCCAGGCCAAGCAGGGTGGCCGCCGGAGCGAGAGTGATATAGCGCTTCTCCCAGTTCAAGCGTATACCTAACACACTTGCCTTACCCTGAAATTCGCCGAAACAGACCACACCATAATCCGGAATGGCAGCCGCATCCGAACCGGCAAACGGCCCGGTCAGCGCAAAACACGGCACTTCGATGCCCTTTGCCAAACGATACAGGTATTTTTCTTTTTGCTCCGGCGTACCGTAATGTAACAACAACTCGGCAGGACCCAAGGAATTCGGCACCATCACCGTCACTGCTGCCGTACCGCTGCGTGACGCAACTTTGCTCACCACCGCCGAATGCGCTTGCGCCGAAAATTCCAGCCCGCCATATTGCTTGGGAATGATCATGCCGAAAAAGCCCCGGTCTTTGATAAACTGCCAGACTTCAGGGGGTAAATCAGCGCGATTATGGGTAATGTCCCAATCATTCAGCATGGCGCATAGTTGTTCGACTTCGTTATCGATAAACGCTTGCTCCGCAACGCTTAGCGAACACTTGGGCAAGGCTGACAGCCTGTTCCAGTTCGGATGGCCGCTGAGCAACTCACCATCCCACCAAACCGTGCCGGCATCAATCGCTTCTTGTTCAGTGGCAGAAATGTGCGGCAGGTTGTTACGAAAAAATTTCAGGAGTGCGTTGCTAATCACGTTGCGGCGCAAAAACGGGACACCAAAAAACAGCGCGAACAAAAACAGCAATGCAGAAACCACTTGCAAAGCATTATCCGAAACCCGCGCCTGACTGGCGATCACAAAAACCGCCAGTACCATTGCCAATACCCAACTGGAAATGGAGACACGAAAAAACGCCAGTAAAACGAATATTCCCAGCACCAGCAGAATGGTTAACAGCATATTTACTGCTCTCCTGATTGATTGTTTTTGTGTCTTAGCAACGATACTTTAATGCCAAGCAGCATAGCGCACAACAGGGCGGGTCGTGTGGCCGTGATTAAATCCGCCACGGTCACTCAGCGTATCCGGTTGACCGCTTCTTCGACCCGCTCGACCGTGATGATTTCCATGCCAGAAATGGATTGCTTGGGTTTATTCGCTTTTGGGATGATAGCCTGGGTAAAACCCAGTTTGGCGGCTTCGCGCAGACGTTCCTGGCCGCGCTGTACCGGACGCACTTCACCGGCAAGGCCGACTTCACCGAACACTACCAATTTATCCGGCAACGGCTGATTGCGCAGCGACGACACCATCGCGAGTATCACCGCCAGATCCGCACCGGGCTCGGTAATTTTTACACCTCCCACCGCATTGATGAACACGTCCTGATCGTGACAGGCAATACCGGCATGTCGGTGCAATACCGCGAGCAACATCGCCAGGCGATTTTGTTCCAGGCCCAACGATAAGCGCCGAACATTCGGCGAATGCGCTTCATCGAGCAGCGCTTGAATCTCAACCAGTAAGGGTCGTGTACCTTCTTGCGTCACCATCACACAAGAGCCCGCGACTTGTGTGCCGTGTTGCGACAGAAACAGCGCGGAAGGATTGCTGACTTCGCGCAAACCCTTTTCCGTCATCGCAAACACGCCCAGCTCATTCACTGCGCCAAAGCGGTTTTTGAATGCGCGTATCAGGCGAAAACTGGAATGACTGTCGCCCTCGAAATACAACACCGTGTCAACGATATGTTCCAGTACACGCGGTCCGGCCAACGCGCCCTCTTTAGTCACGTGCCCGACCAGAATCATGGTGATGTTGCCGCTTTTGGCCATGCGCGTCAGTTGCGCGGCGCATTCGCGCACCTGTGCTACCGAACCCGGAGCGGAAGTAAGTTGCTCAGAATACATGGTCTGGATGGAATCGATCACCACCACGTCCGGCTTGTCCTGGACGATAGCCGCTTGAATTTTTTCCAGCTGGATTTCCGGCAACAGACGCAAGCTGCGCGCATCCAAAGATAAGCGCTTGGCGCGCAATGCAATCTGCTGCGCAGATTCTTCGCCGGTGACATACAAACTATTTTGTTGCCCGGACAAATGCGCCAATACTTGCAATAACAGCGTGGATTTGCCGATGCCCGGATCGCCGCCGATCAGCACTACCCCGCCGGATACCAACCCGCCGCCGAGCACACGGTCAAATTCGGCGATACCGGTAGGCGTACGCGGCACTTCCTGCGCTTCCACTTCTGACAGCATTTGCACTTTCCCACTGGTGGCCAGCACGCTGAAACGGTTAGTGCCCTTGCCCACCGGCTCCGCCACCGACTCGATTAAAGTGTTCCAGGTCATGCAATGCGGGCACTGCCCCTGCCACTTTGGGGTCTGTCCGCCGCACTCCGTACAGGAATAAATTGTTTTTACTTTCGCCATATTTATCCCGGCTATCGCATCACTTCACGCATCAGTTTTTACCCGCCTGCGATACAAACAAACGACGCTTCAACTCCCTTGCCGCCAGGGTGTATCCGCCATCGCTGCCATCAACAAAATGCAAGTGGTTGCCGTTATATGACTGGATGATACAGGTCACCAAAGCCTCGGGTGATTGATGCATGCCATATACCAGCCGTCCATTACAAAATTCGCTTTCCAGGTAGCTGCGCAACTGTTCGGTTTGTCTGTCGCTGCCATCTATCACCATGCGCAACATGCCATCAAATTTACGGAACTCGGCGTTATCGACCAGCTCATCGCCATACCGGCTCCAGCGCACTGCCGCGGTATCAAGGTTAAAAGCAAACAGAATGCGACCCGCCAGAATTTTGAATAATAACTGCAACCAGTGTGTCAGGCGTGACCAGAAACTGGTTCCGGGCAAACTGACCCGCCATTCATTCAACAGCAAGCGTGGATTAAAAGTCAGGCGGAGATGGCTGGCGCGGAGTGGATGATGGCTTCGCACGTCACCGTAAATGGACAGGATCTGATCAAGTACCTGACGATACAGAATGCGATTGGCCTCCGCATCAGAAGAGATTGCCGCTACCAGCAAAGAGAGTTTATGGTCACGAAAACTGGGAACGCCCTGCCAGCGACATTCAAATCCTTCAAAGTTCACATTTTCCGGGCCATCGCCTTCCTGTACGCGCAACACACCAATGGCGCTCCGATTTTTGATACGCCGTTCCACTTCCTCCCAGCCGCGTCCTGACAACGCCGTCTGCGTGGTATTCGGCGACAAACGCACCTTGGCAAGCCGCACCCAGAAGCCCTGCTCTACCAGTTCACTTACCTGCACCAACCCAACACGCAGCTCCAGTCCAAAACTTTCTCGTGCCAGACGTTGCGCACCGCGCAACGCAAAAACCGCACGTTCACGCATCACGTCCGGTATCGCACAAGTCACACCATCTCCGCCAAACACAAAGGGCAAATCGATACTACGGTCCACGTTGACGACTGCCGCGATACACGCCACGCCAACGGTATTCACTTTTTTATAAGCGCCCGCTTCGATAGCCTGTGTGGAATTGATGATATCGGCGACCACCACCCACCAATCGCCCGGCACATCAACATGCAAGCGGCCTTCCGTCGCTTCAATAAAAGTGGTCAGCATCGGTAAATTACGGTAGAAATTGACCGAACTATCCGCAGCAGAAAATAACCTGATGTCAGCAACTATATCTTGCATGGTCGTCTATACACTAAAAAATACCAGCACCCAGGCAGCACCCTTGAGCAGGTAATAATTTTGAACGAATGAGCACAAATGCTACAGCACCTCACACCATTGCGGGGGATTAGATGGCGTTGCCAAAACTACTGGCAACAAACTGCTCAAGCGTAACCGACTTTAAGTTAACATCACGCTTGTTGTAAATTTTCTCATCCATATTGTGTCTGCCGAAGTCGAACGTTTTTTCTCCCAACAAAGTCCGCTTGCTGCCGAAGTTGCGACATTTCGCCCGCGCGAACAGCAACGTGATATGGCTTTGGCTGTTGCCGAAGCGATACGCGATAATGCGATTCTGGTAACCGAAGCCGGCACCGGCACGGGGAAGACTTTCGCCTATCTGGTGCCTGCACTGCTCAACGGCGGCAAAGTGATTATTTCTACCGGCACCAAAAACTTGCAGGATCAGCTATTCCAAAAAGACTTGCCTATCGTGCGTGATGCGCTGCGTGCAGCGGCTTCCATTGCATTGCTCAAGGGTCGCGCCAACTATGTGTGCCACTACCATCTGGAGCGTGCGCTCAGTGATGGACGCTTTGCGACGCGCGAGGACACTAAGCATCTGGGCAAAATCAGGCAATACGCCAAAGTGACGCAAAGTGGCGACAAGAGCGGCCTGGCAGATGTGCCGGAGAACGCGCCGATCTGGATGCACGTTACTTCTACACGCGACAACTGTTTGGGTCAGGAATGCCCCAATCACAAGGAATGTTTCGTGCTCAAGGCGCGCAGTGAAGCAATGCAGGCAGACATCGTGGTGGTCAACCATCATTTGTTTTTTGCCGATGTAATGCTGCGCGATGAGGGCGTGGCAGAGTTATTGCCCACCTGCAATACGGTGATTTTTGACGAGGCGCATCAACTACCGGAAACCGCCAGCCTGTTTTTTGGCGAAAGTCTGTCCACCACACAATTACTCGATCTGGCGCGCGACACGCGTATTGAGGCAGCCGCTGCCGCCAAGGATTTTGCGCCACTACCCAAAGCCACCGATGAATTGGATAAAGCCGCGCGCGATCTGCGTCTGGTGTTCAAGAAAGAAGGCCGCTTACCCGCCATTGCGACCGCAGACTTCAAGGATTGGCCGGACGCGCTGAAAATGCTTAACGATAAACTTGCCCAGTTGAATGGCCTGCTGGAAAAACAGGCCGAGCGTAGCGAAGGACTGGAAAATTGCTGGCAACGTGGGCAGGCCTTGGCACAGCAACTCAAACAGTGGCAGGGTACCCAGTCTTCTCCGTCCACAACGGAAGAAGGCGACGGCTTTGTGCGCTGGCTAGAGGTCTTCCATCATTCACTGCAATTGAATACCACTCCGCTATCCATCGGAGAGATTTTCGAACGCCAGATCAGCGGCACTCCGCGCGCCTGGATATTTACTTCCGCGACCCTCGCAGTAAAGCAGGATTTCTCCCACTATCAAACCGAGATGGGGCTGCTCAAGGCAAGGACAGCACATTGGGACAGCCCCTTTAATTTCGGCGAACAGGCGCTGCTGTATGTCCCGCAAAACCTGCCCGACCCGAACAGCATGGAGTATACCGAGGCCGTGATACAGAGCGCCCTGCCTTTGATCGAAGCCAGCCAAGGCCGCGCCTTTCTGCTGTTCACCAGCCTGCGCGCCATGCAACGTGCGCATGAAATTTTGCTGGCCACGTTTGAGCAACGTGGCTGGAATTATCCGCTGCTGTTGCAAGGTGAAGGCTCGCGTAGTGAGTTGCTGACGCGCTTTCGCTCGTTAGGCAACGCAGTACTGCTGGGCAGCCAATCGTTCTGGGAAGGGGTGGATGTGCGTGGCGAAGCATTGTCGCTGGTAATCATCGACAAGCTGCCGTTCGCTCCACCGGACGACCCGGTGCTGGCCGCACGCATTGCGCAGATCAACAAACAGGGGCGCAATGCCTTTATGGAATACCAGTTACCGCGCGCCATCATCACGCTCAAACAAGGCGCGGGGCGGCTGATACGTGATGAAACCGACCGGGGCGTGTTGATGATCTGCGACCCGCGTCTGATTACCAAGCCCTATGGAAAGCGCATCTGGCAAAGCCTGCCGCCGATGAAGCGCACCCGCGATGAAGCGGAGGCAGTGGCGTTTTTCCATGCCATGCCATCGCCCTGATCGCCCATTCCAATTTGGAATCAGCTTGTCAGACGCGCGCGCATCGCCTTGGCTGCCTCGACCATGTTGATCAGCGCGGCCTCCGTTTCCGGCCAGTTACGTGTCTTCAGGCCACAATCCGGATTGACCCACAAGTTTTCCGGCGCGATAACACCTTGTGCCTTTTCCAGTAGTCGCACCATTTCCGCCACCGCCGGAATACGCGGCGCGTGGATGTCATAGACCCCAGGGCCGATTTCATTGGGATATTTGAACGCGCCAAAACCGCGCAACAACTCCATATCTGATCGGGACGTTTCTATGGTGATGACATCTGCGTCCATCGCTGCAATTGCGGGCAGGATATCGTTAAATTCCGAATAGCACATATGCGTATGTATCTGCGTCTGATCGGTGACGCAAGACGCGCTGATACGAAAAGCACGGCTTGCCCAGGCCAGATAGTCAGCCCAATCTGCCTTGCGCAGGGGCAAGCCCTCACGTATGGCGGGTTCATCAATTTGAATGATGGCAATCCCGGCTTTTTCCAGATCATGCACCTCATCACGTATCGCCAGAGCGATCTGCAACGCCGTGGTGGAGCGCGGCTGGTCGTCGCGCACGAATGACCATTGCAAGATGGTCACCGGCCCGGTCAACATACCTTTCATCGGTTTGTCAGTGAGCGACTGGGCATACACCGTCCAGTTCACCGTCATCGCTGCGGGTCGTGAAATATCACCGTAAATGATCGGTGGTTTGACACAACGGCTGCCGTAGCTTTGCACCCAGCCGTTCGCCGAAAATATAAATCCGTCCAGTTGCTCGCCAAAGTATTCCACCATGTCGTTGCGCTCTGCTTCGCCATGCACCAACACGTCCAGGCCGATCTGCTCCTGCTTGTGTACCGCGTATGCAATTTCTGCACGCATGGCCGTTTCATACTCCCCCAGACCTAATTTGCCGGATTTGAAGCTCGCCCGGGCGGCACGAATTTCTGGAGTTTGCGGAAAAGAACCTATCGTGGTGGTGGTGAAGCTTGGCAGCCTGAAACGAGCGCGCTGCACTGCTTGCCGAGTAGTAAAAACGGAGGTGCGTCTGGCATCATCATCGCGCAATGCAGCCAGTCGTGCAGCTACCGCGGTACGGTGCACACGAGTTGAAGCCTGACGTGATGCAATAGCCGCAACATTACTTTCAAGCAGCCGGGTTGCGCCGGGCTCATCACAGCGGAGCGCGGCCTTGAGCAAGGCAAGCTCAGCCAGTTTTTCTTGCGCAAACGCCAGCCAGTTTTTGATTTCCGGATCCATCGCCTGCTCACTCTCCAGACTGATCGGCACATGCTGCAAAGAACATGAACTGCCTATCCACAGCCGTTCACCCAAGCGTTCGGCAATCGGTTTAAGGAATCTGTATAACTTGGCGAGATCGGTTTTCCAGATGTTGCGCCCGTCGATCACACCGCAGGACAGCACTTTGGTAGAGGGCAGCCAGTCCAGGATGACGCCAATCTCGTCGCCTCCCCTCACGCAGTCCACATGTATACCGGCGACCGGTAATTGCAATGCAGTTTGCAAATTATCTTTGAATGGGCCAAAGTAATTTGCCAGCAAGATTTTCAGCCCGGAATTTTGCAGCGCAAAATAAGCGCGCTCGAATGCCATGCGCCACGCATTGGGAATATCCAATGCCAGGACAGGTTCGTCAATTTGCACCCATTCCACGCCCTGCTGTTTCAGTCGTGCGAGCACCTCGGCATAAACCGGCAGAAGTTTTTCCAGCAAATCCAGCCGATTCAGTTGCGTATTTTTTTCTTTGGCCAAATAAAGAAAAGTTAGCGGACCGATTAATACCGGCTTGACCTTGAATCCGGCAGCTTGAGCTTCCGCTATCTCATCAAACAACCATTCGCTGCCCAGGGAAAATTGCGTGTCTGGCGACAACTCAGGGACCAGGTAGTGGTAATTGGTATCGAACCATTTAGTCATTTCCAGTGCCGGTTGTGCAGCATTGCCGCGCGCCAGCTGGAAACACTGCCCTAGGGAAATTTTACCGGCAAATCCAAACCGCGCAGGCGCGCAGGAAAACAATGCGATGTGGTTGAGCATCTGATCGTAGTAGGCAAAATCGCCCACCGTGACAAACTGCAAACCAGCCTTAGCTTGTTGACGCCAGTTATCCAGGCGAATTGCTTGAGCCACTTGATGCAAATCTGCCGAAGTGATTTCGTCGCGCCAAAATTTTTCCAAGGCGAATTTGAGTTGGCGCTGTTTATCGATACGCGGATAGCCATTAACATGTATATTATTCATAATTTATTTGCTTCTTCATTAAAGAAATGCAATCATGTCAGCCAAAATATAGGCAGTCCAGCGATTTTTTCTAATAATTAGAATGAAATATATTCATGATAGAGATTCGTCATTTACGTCTTTTGCAGGAATTGGCGGCAAGCGGCTCAGTCACTGTTGCCGCTGATCGCTTGCACCTCAGTCAATCCGCCATCTCACATCAGTTAAAAGCACTGGAAGAAGCGCTGGGTATCACGCTGGTCGAGCGCGCAACCCGCCCGGTACAAATCACCAGTGCCGGCAAATGTTTGCTGGATTTGGCGCGTAAAACCTTGCCCGATGTCGAGGCAACACTGCAAGACATCGCAAAAATTAAGGGTGGCGAAGCGGGACAATTGCGCATCGCCGTGGAATGTCACACCTGCTATGACTGGCTGATGCCCGCGATGGACATATACCGCGCGGCATGGCCAAAAATCGAGCTTGATCTGGTCGGCGGGTTTCACCCTGATCCACTGGATTTGTTGACTGATGGACAAGCCGATCTGATTGTCACTTCCGACGCGGAGCCGCGTGCCGGCGTCACGCACACCGCCCTGTTCAGCTACGAAATCGTCGCGCTGCTGTCCCAGTCAGATCCGTTAAGCAGTAAAAAATATCTGGTAGCAAGCGATTTTGCGACACAGCCGTTGATCAGCTATCCGGTTCCGGACAATCGCCTGGATTTAATTCGACGCGTGCTTGCACCGGCAGGAATCAAACCAGTCAGAAGAAACGCCGAACTGACCATTGCCATTTTGCAGATGGTCGCCAGCAACCGCGGTATCGCCGCCTTGCCAGCATGGGCATGCGCACCTTACGTTGAACGTGGCTACGTTGTGTCGCGCCCGATCAACGCAAAAGGATTATGGGGAGAACTATATGCCAGCGTGCGCGAACGCGACGCAGAAAAAGCGTTCGTGCAAAATTTCGTATCCGTTATGACCAAAGAAAGCTTTGCGCAACTACCCGGCATACGCTCAGGCAACCCGGCATAAACCGCCTTGTGAAATAGTCTTTTACGCTGCAATATTTTTTAACGGCAACACCAGTGTGGCTGTCAATCCGCCCTGCTTACCATTCTCCAAACGGAACTTCCCGCCGTGCAGACTGGCGGCGCGCTCGACGATAGCCAAGCCCAGACCTGACCCCGTCGTATCACTGCGTGCTTTTTGCAAACGAATAAAGGGGCGCTTCACCGCTTCGCGTTGTTCAGCAGGAATACCCGTACCGCAATCCGTTACACTTAACTCGATACTGTCCGCCACTTGGCGCAATAACATCCTTATTTCACCGCCACCGTGTTTGACAGCATTATCCAGTAAATTGCCGAGTGCGCGTTTTAATAGCAGCGGCCTCACGGCAAATATCGGCGCAGACTGAAAATCAAACGTAAACGATTTGGCCTGCGATATGAAAGGCTGCGCAACTTCTTGTATCAGATTGCGCACATCGGTCATGACCAGCGCCTCATTTTCATCCAGGCGCGCATAGTCAAGAAACTGTTGTATCACCGCATCCATCTGTTCCACGTCAGCTGCCAACCCTGCGCGCAGCGAGTGATCTGCGCTTAATTCTGCGGCAAGCCGAATCCGCGCCAATGGCGTACGCAGATCGTGCGATATGCCCGCCAATACCAAAGCACGCTCACGTTCATTTGCCGCAAGGTCGGCCGACATTTGATTAAACGCATGCGTCACCGTGATGATTTCCTGAATGCCCTGCTCCGGCAAAGGTTGCGGCTCGGCTCCCCGTCCAAGCTGCTGCGCTGCCTGAGTGAGCTGCCGCAAGGGATGCACGACCTGTCGAGCAATAAAATATGCGCCTAATAAGGCCAAACCTAACAGCACACCGCCCAACACCAATAATATTTGCGACACGGGATGATCAACGCGCTCTTTTGGCAAAGCCACCCAAAATTCTTCGTTGCCGATGAAAAAACTGACCCATATGGCCTCAACCCCATTACGTTCCGATGCAAAGCGAGTGTTGCTACCCAATACCTCGCGCACCTTTTTTTCCATCAGATGCAACTCAGGAGGATCATCCGGCAAAGGCACCAGCACATCACTGGCATCCACTATCTGTAAGCGCAATTTTTCTGCTCCGGACAGTTCAGCCAGTAATGCGGAACGCCATTCCGGCGCGGCAGATAGCACCGCCGCCCGGGTTAAATTGACCACGGTCACCACCAATTGCGCCATCTGCTGGGTGCGGGGTTGCTGCTGGACATAGCGAAAAATTGCCAGTGACGCGGCAAGCGATAGCACAGTCAAAATCATGATCAGCAAAAAAGAGCGCGCCAGCAGTGTTCTTGGCAAACGGATCAAGATTTGGCCCCATCAGGCACGAATACGTAACCATGACCCCACACAGTCTGGATAAAGCGCGGCTTGGCGGAGTCAGGTTCAATCAATTTACGTAACCGTGATATCTGCACGTCCACTATTCGATCGAACGGATCCAGATCACGCCCACGTGTCAGCTCCATCAACTTGTCACGCGACAGCGGGTGACGCGGATGAGTAATCAATACTTTGAGCAAGGCAAATTCTCCGGTGGTCAACGCAACGGCAACCCCATTTCTGGTCAATACCCGGGTGGCAAAATTCAATTCACAATCGCCAAAGGCAATATTTTTTTCTTCTGCGTCAGGCGCGCCGGCAGGGTGAGAATCTTGCCGGCGCAACA
>Ga0137403_10001541_pt1 | contig 28913 bp, 26 predicted proteins | sample CZOMad2_1_16fung_FD_122057 | JGI IMG/M metagenome (GOLD analysis project Ga0137403, IMG submission 122057) | Vadose zone soil fungal communities from Angelo Coast Range Reserve, California, USA - CZOMad2_1_16fungal (Hybrid Assembly) | ecosystem: Environmental > Terrestrial > Soil > Vadose zone... | reverse complement strand
TAAAAAATTCGGAAACTGTTCGTAGTCCAAATTCTAAAAAAAGCAAGATTCCTCGTTTCACTCGGAATGACTAATCAAGTGTCATCCCGAACAACGTGAGGGATCTTGCCAATCACACTTTTTAAGCGATGGCTTATTTTGAATCACGCCGAACAGGCAGGTGGCAGGTGTGAGAAATCCAGTAATGTCCGGCGCCGCATGCAAGTTTGCAGAGGCAAGCGTTGATGCAGCTATAGCGGATCGCGTAGCTTCTATCGAAATTCGATCCGTATTCAGCGCAGCGCATGGAGCACGACCCGCTTTCTTCGTAAGGCATCTCGAAGCCGTCGAAGTGTTTATCTCGTTTCATCAACCCGGCACTACTTGTCTTTCCTCCAATCCTTGGCCAAGATGCTCACGACCAAAGGCAGGAGGAAGATGCCGATGAGATGTAAGGCTTTCAGCTCAAGGTCGATCAAATAAAACTTAACCGTCAGGAGGAGAAGAACGAGCGCGGACGACAATGTCACGCCGGTAGCGATGAACCTTTGCTCTCGGTCGAAAAACAAGAACAATTTGAAAGTAACGAAGGCGAGAAAGAAAGTAAGAAGCAGCGAACCCAGCAGCGCCCGCGGAAAACCAAACGGATCTTCGAAACTCAGCACACCGACAGCAACAACAATCCAGACGACGACCTGAAACAGAAAATGCTTTAGGTTGAGCTCCGACATGCCTTTTTAGACAATTCTCTGTTTTTTTCGCATGTTCAGAGCTTTTCTTCGCCCGGTACGATATCCGTCACCAGATCGCGGATTAACGGCCGCTTCGGCAGCGGCTCGACTGTAATGATGTTAGGGCTCAGTTTGGCGATGCAGGTGTATTCGACTTCGCCGTTGACCAGCGCCATGCAGGTCTTACAGGCATTGGCGTTGATGCAGCTGTAGCGAATCGCTAGCGTGCTATCGAGATGGGTGCGAATCCAGCGCAGCGCGTCGAGCACCGACATGCCTTCTTCGTAGGGAACGTCGAAGTCATCGTAATGTCGCGCCTCGCCCGGCGAGCCACGGCTTATTCGTAGACGCGCGGTTTTGCTCATTGAGTCAAGCATGGCGTGCTTGGCTGCGATTGAGCCGGACCGGCGCGACCCATCGAGCAGCGAATTCCCAGTCTTTTAGCTCCACCACTTGGTTCTTGAGCAAGTGATAATCGGCGATGGGAAAATCTTCCCGCTGATGGGCGCCACGGCTCTCGGTTCTTCCCAAGGCCGAACGAACTACGGCTTCGGCGGTCGCCAGCATCGCCCGCAATTCGAACCAATCCTGCAAATCCAGATTGAACTGACGTTCCGCTCCGACGCAGAGATCCGGAAGATCATGCCGCTGCATTTCTTCGATGCGCGCGAGAGCCGCGGCCAGTCTTTCTCCGCTTCGAAACGGCCCGGCATTTTCCCACATGAGCGTTTGCAGGTCGGCTTGGAGGTGAGCGGGCGGAGTACCACCTGAAGCAGCATTGCGGCGCAACTGCTCGACTTGATTTCTCGATACCATTGTCAGTGTCTCGTCCCAGCCAAACTTCGTTTGCTTCGCCTTCTCGGCGGCGGCCGATCCCGCCCTCGCGCCAAATACGAAGGCTTCGGTGATCGCATTGCCTGATAACCGGTTGGCGCCGTTGGCTCCGCCGACCGCTTCGCCAGCGGCATAAAGCCCGTCGACTCGCGACTGCATATTCAGGTCAACACGAACGCCGCCCATGTGATAGTGCGCCATCGGACCGACTTCTACGGGCATTTTCGTGAGGTCGATGCCGTTGGCAAGCAAGCGATCAATGACTGGACCGAAGGCACTGCGAAGTTCTGCCTCGGAAATATGGCGGAAGTCGAGATAAGCGCCGCCGTGAGGTGTGCCTCGACCGGCTTCGACTTCTTTCAAGATCGCGTAGGCCGCAATATCTCGGGTCGCATTGTATTTGCCAAAATCGCTGCTGCCGTAGCGATCGATGAATTCGTCGAACTGCCCATTTAACAATTTGCCGCCGAGCTTGTAACGAAACGGATCCCACATGATCGGGTCCATGCCCACCAGCCTCGGCGCGAGATGGCCGATGGGAAAAAACTGCACGAACTCCATGTCGATGAGCTCCGCGCCGGCCCAGAGCGCGAGCGCGTAGGCTTCACCGCCCATATTCGCGGACGCGCTGTTGCGCGCATATATTTTTGTCAAACCTCCGGCAGCGAGAACAATCGCCTTGGCCTGAATGGTGACGAGATCACCGTCAACGAGATTGAGCGCAACGGCGCCGAGCGCACGCGCATCGCGCACGAGAATGTCGATCACCGCGAGATTGCTGACGCGCCGAATCTCCGGAATCTCGCCAACTTTGCGCCGCAGCGTCGCGGCCACGGCCGGACCGGTGTTGAGAAAGTCGACGTAACAACAACGCTTGACACTGTGGCCCGGCGCCATCTCTTGCTTGATGTGGTCGTTTTCTCTCGCCCAACGCACGCCCCACTGATCCATCTCGAGGATGCGCGTCGGCCCTTCTTCACAAACGAGCGCGGCCAGCTCTTCGTTGCACAGACCGCGTCCCGCCCTCAGGGTGTCTTCGAGGTGTAATGAAGGAGAATCAGGTTCCTCCTCGCCCAGCGCAACCGCTACGGTCATCTGCGCCATGATCGTGGCGCCGCCGCGTCCTACCTGGCCTTTGTCAACCAGAAGCACCGAAGCGCCGCTGCCCGCCGCGGTGATCGCCGCATACATGCCGGCGCCACCCGCGCCCACGATCAGAACATCTGCGGAGAGATGGGACATGATCGGTTTGGTTACCCATCCTTTACGGTGGCAACGAAAGTTTAGTCCCGCGAGCTTTGCGCGTCGCTCTCTTTCAGCGCGTCGAGGGCTTTCTTCGCTGCTTCCTGCTCGGATTGTTTCTTACTTCTGCCCTCGCCTTTGCCCAACACCCTGCCACCGACAGCGATCTCCGTGGCAAAGAGTTTTTCGTGATCCGGCCCGCTTTCGGAAACCACGCGATAAGTGGGCGGGGCATGGAAAAGCCTCTGGCTAATCTCTTGCAGTCTCGTCTTGTAATCGTGTTGGCCGAGCGTCTTCGTCGTCACGTCGGCAGCAAAGTAGCGCTCCACGACGGCGCGGGCCGCTTCGTAACCGCCCTCGTGATAAACCCCGCCTAATAAGGCTTCAAACGCGCCGGCGAGGATCGATGGCTTGGTTCGTCCGCCGCTTCGTTCCTCGCCTTTGCCGATTTGCAACGCGGGGCCCAGTTTGAGCAGCATGGCCTTCTCCGCGAGCACGGCAGAATTGACCAGCGCCGCCCTCATTTTGGAAAGATCGCCTTCACTCTTGTCGGGATTTCGGCGCATCAAGAGATCGCTCACCGCGAGGTCGAGGACCGCGTCGCCGAGAAATTCCAAGACTTCATTATGGCCCTCGCTTTTTTTTCCGTCGTAGGAAACGTGCGTCAAGCAACGCAGCAGGAGTGCAGGATCTTTGAATCTGTACCCCAGCTCTTTTTGCAGCAGCTTGAGTTGAGAATCAATCTTTAATCCGGCCCTATTGGAGATCGGCGGCAAAAAAATCCCCGCAAGCGGAAAAATCGGCAATTGCATTTGAAACTTTCCCGGTCAGCCAGCCGTTGCGAAAGCCGTCGAGATGAACATCAATTTCTCGGTTGGCGAGATCGCCGGCAGCGGTTACGGCGACGGGCAAATAGTTTCGACTGAAGCCTCTGTGGAGGCCGGTCGTCCTATCGACCTTTGCTTCAATCAAAATCTGCGCGCGCCGCCCGACGAAGCCGTCGCAAAACTCGCTCTTCTTTTGTCCGCCCAACTCGCGCATGCGGCGCGCGCGGCTCTTTTTTACATTGGCCGCAACAGGGTTCGGCAATGCTGCGGCGACCGTGCCGCGCCGGGAAGAATAGGGAAAGACATGAAAGTAGGTAAGCGGCAGCGAGGCAAAAAATTCCAGAGAACTTTCGAACTGCTCATCCGATTCACCGGGAAAGCCGACGATGATATCACTACCCAAGGCGGCGTCGGGCAGGCGCTCGCGCACCCGGTCCAGCAAATCGCGGTAATACCTCGTGTCGTAGTTGCGCCGCATTCGTTTCAATACCTCGTCTTCTCCGGCTTGCGCGCAGATATGCACATGCGGGCAAACGACAGCGGATTCCGCTATCAAGTCCAGCAGCCGATCCGGCACTTCGCGAGGATCGAGGGAGCTAAGCCGAAGCCGCGAAATCAAACCGCTTTCAGCGATCATTTCGACAAGCGCCGTGAGATCCATTTTCGGACTAAGATCCTGTCCATAGCCACCGAGATGAATGCCGGTGAGCACGATTTCTTTGTATCCGGCGTCGGCCAGCTGGCGCACCTGCGCCATCGCTTCCCGCGGCGCGACGCTGCGGCTAAGCCCACGCGCCGTCGGAATAATGCAGTAAGTGCAAGAATAATTGCAGCCCTCTTGGATTTTGAGAAAAGCGCGTGTGTGCCCCGGCAGTGCTCGCGTGCCCAGCACCGGCACGCCGCGCTCCCGTTTCACCTCGCTCACAGCGATCTGCGTCGCGAGTTCCGGCGTGGTCTCCACGAAACGAACAAGATCGTCGAGCCGATTGAGCCCGACCACGTAATCAACCCCGGAAACGCCGGCAACCTCTTGCGGGTTCACCTGGGCGTAGCAGCCGGTGACCAGCACTTTCGCCGCGGGATTCAAACGCTTCGCCCGTCTGACGAGTTGCCGCGCTTCCCAATCCGCCCGATCCGTCACCGTGCAACTATTGATCACGTAGCAATCGGCCGGCTCTCCAAAGGGCACGAAGGAGTGTTTGGTTTCCAGGCGGCTTTGAATTACCGCGGAATCGTATTGGTTGATCTTGCAACCGAGTGTCGTAATCGCGATACGCATGTCTTCGCTTCGCGCAGAATTTCAAATCACAAATCTCATATCTCTTGGCATCGACATTTGGAATCTGAAATTCGCGATTTGTCATCGCGCGCACTGCGCTAAGTGCGCAGAGCGCGCTCGATCCACCCGCCGCCGAGAACCTGGTCCCCGCGATAGAAGACCGCCGCCTGGCCCGGCGTCACTGCCGGAAATGCTTCCCCGAACTGCACTTCGCATGCACCGTCGGAATTCGGCCGAATCACGCAGGGAATCGCCGCTGATCGATAGCGAATCTGTACCTCGGCTTCAATCTCCGCCTCGTCAGGGAATTCGATCCAAGTGACGGACTGGACAGTCATGCCGGCGCAGCTTAATTCATCTTTCTTCCCCACAACCACCTGCTTCGTTTCGTCGTCGATCTCGACGACATACAGCGGCTCGCCAGTCGAAATTCCCAAGCCTCTCCGCTGTCCGACAGTCACACGATGAATCCCGCTATGCTGGCCCAACACCTTGCCCGATCGATCGGTGACCTCGCCGCTGCGGAGCTCGCTCTCGTCAGCATAGGATTCCACCAGCGCCTTGTAATCACCGAAACAAATATCTTGGCTTTCCGGACGTTCCGCCACCGGCAAGCCAAACTGTCTCGCACGTGCGCGGACCTCGGTCTTTTGCATTTCGCCGAGCGGAAAGAGCGCATGCGCAAGCTGATCTTGCCCAAGCGAAAACAAAAAATAGGACTGGTCCTTACCTCGATCTGCGCCGCGAAAGAGTGACGCACGAGAAGCGGAATCAACCCGCATCACGCGCGCGTAATGGCCCGTGGCAACGAAATCGGCGCCTTGCTCCCTGGCCCATCGAAGCAAACTGCCAAGCTTGAAATCGCGATTGCAAGCCACACAAGGATTGGGCGTGCGGCCGTGCAAATAATCCTGGGCAAACGGCTTCACCACAGTCTCGACAAACTGCGATCGAAGGTCGAGGAGTGTGTGAGAAATACCGAGCAGCGAGGCAATCTCTTTTGCGCCGCGGTGATCGGAACAAACCCGTGGCCCGGTTTCTCCTTCCCACATGCGCAGAGATACACCCTGAACGTCGTGCCCCTGCTCGACGAGCAGCCCCGCGGTTACGGAACTATCGACGCCGCCGCTCATGGCAACGACGACCTTTTGCTTTCGCGTTAGCATCTTTATTTGTCAGGCATGGGACCACGCTCGAACTGTAAGGGCACGGCATGCCGTGCCCCTACGGGACGCGAAACACGAGGCCCGAAACGCATTTGTCAGCTTCCCGCATGCTTTAAAAGCTCTTTTACCTTGTTTAAGACTTCGTTCTCCTCGGCGGTTTTCTCCTCGAGACCGCCTTGGCGAGCGCTCAGTTCGTCGACCTTTTTCTCCACTTTTTCAACATAGTCGGCGAGACTGCCGATCGCTTTCGCGATGACGTCGGGGAGGTCGGCCGAGTTGAGATCAATGATAGCCTTACCTGTCGACGTGTGCCGCGCCTCGATCTTCACGACTCTGCCCGGAATGCCGACCACCGTGGAGTGCTGCGGGACTGAGGTCACCAGCACCGAGCCGGCGCCCACCCGGCTGTGGCGACCGACGGTCACCGGGCCGAGGACGGCGGCGCCGCTGAAGAGCGTCACCGAGTCTTCGATTGTGGGGTGGCGCTTGATCGGCTCCGTCGACGTTCCGCCGAGAGTGACGCCCTGGTAGATCGTCACGTCATTGCCGATTTCACTGGTCTCTCCAATCACGACTCCCATGCCGTGATCGATAAAACAGCGCCGCCCGATTTTTGCTCCGGGATGGATCTCGATCCCGGTGAGGAAGCGGCCGACGTGGCTCACGAACCGCGCCAACGTGGTAAGCTTCCGCTGCCAAACCCAGTGCGCCAGCCGGTAGATAAGGATCGCGTGAAAACCGGGATAAGCAATTGCCACTTCCCACGTCGACCGCGCCGCCGGATCGCGCTCGAAAACCGCTTGGATATCTTCTTTAAGCGTTTCCCACATGACAGAAGATTTGGGGAGATGGAGTGTTGGAGTACTGGAGTAATGGGTCAAGATACTCCGCCCAATACTCCATCATTCCATCACTCCATTACTCCAGTTTTATCAGTTCGCTTGCCGATGTCGGGCATCCTTGTAAAGCTTATAGTCAATACTATCCACCAGCGCTTGCCAACTCGCCTCGATCACATTGTGCGACACGCCGACCGTGCCCCAGCGCTCTTTGCCGTCGCCGGACTCGATCAACACGCGCACCACCGCGCCGGTCCCTTCTCCCGTCGAGAGAACCCGGACCTTGTAATCCAACAGTTCCACTTGCTTGAGCGACGGATAAAATTTGGTCAACGCGCGCCGCAATGCCTGGTCGAGAGCATTCACCGGGCCGTTGCCCATCGCCGCGGCATGTTCCATCACGCCTTCGACTTGCACCATGATGGTCGCTTCGGAAATCGGCGGCTCGCCTTCATGGCGCTTCTCGTCGATGACTCGAAACCCGACCAGGCCGAAGTTTTTCTTTTTTCGCCCAAGCGCTTCTTGGATCAAGAGTTCGAAGGACGCTTCCGCGGCCTGGAATTCGTATCCCTGGCTTTCAAGCTCTTTGGTGCGGCGCAGGATTTCCTTGGCGGCGTCGGCGTGGTTTTTCAAGTCGATGCCGTACTCTTTGCTCTTGTAGACGATATTGCTTCGGCCCGAGAGATCGGAAACCAGCACGCGCTGGCGGTTGCCAACGAGCTCTGGATCGATATGCTCGTAGGTCTCGCGGTTCTTGAGCACACCCGAAACATGCAGTCCACCTTTGTGCGCAAAGGCGCTGTCACCGACGTAGGCCTGGCGCTTATTCGGTTGAATATTCGCCAACTCGTAAAACAGCTGGGAGACATCCCGCAGCTTTTTCAACTGCGCCGGCGTGACGCACTTCTTGCCCATCTTCAACTGCAAGTTGGCGATCACCGAAATCAAATTTACGTTGCCGCAGCGTTCACCGAAACCATTGATCGTGCCTTGAACCTGGGTCGCACCGGTCTCGACACCGGCGAGTGTATTGGCCACCGCCAGCTCCCCGTCGTTGTGACAGTGGATGCCGAGCGGAGTCTTGATTACCCGGTTCACGTGAGTGAGCGCCTCGTGAATATCGCTCGGCAAACGCCCTCCGTTGGTTTCGCAGAGCACGATCCAATCCGCGCCGCCCTCCTGTGCCGCCTTGAGACATTCCAACGCATAGTCCGGATTGTCGCGAAATCCGTCGAAGAAGTGCTCCGCATCAAAAATTACTTCATCGACGCGTTTCTTCATGAAAGCAATGGAATCGGCGATGATGTCCAGATTCGCTTTTTGGCTGATGCGCAAATCATCGCGGACGTGCAGATCCCAGGCTTTGCCGACCAGCGTCACCACCGGTGTATCGGCGGACAGAAGGACTTTGAGATTGATGTCCTGTGACGGTTTAGCGCCGAACTTTCTGGTGGTGCCGAAGGACGCGATCTTGGCATTCTTCAACTTCAGCTTCTTCACCTGCTTGAAGAAGTCGGCGTCGCGCGCATTGGAGCCCGGGTAGCCGCCTTCGATATAGTCGATGCCCAACTCCTCGAGCTTCTCCGCGATGCGTAGTTTATCCTCGAGGGTGAACGAAACATCCTCCGCCTGACAACCGTCTCTCAAAGTCGTGTCGTAGAGTAAAACGTCCTTCATACCTTTCCCTGCTTCCCGATAAATGCATCATGCAGCACGCGCACAGCGAGCTCGGTATATTTCGCGTCGATGACGACGGAAATCTTGATTTCCGAAGTGGAGATCATTTCGATATTAATCCCCTCCTGCGCGAGCACCTGAAACATTTTCGCAGCAACGCCCGCGTGCGTGCGCATGCCGACGCCGACCACGGAAACTTTGGCGATGTCGGTGTCGACCCGGATACCCTTGGCATGCAACGCGGGCAAGGCGTTTTCGACGATCGCCCGGGCCTTTTTATGATCCGCCTTGGGTACGGTGAAAGTCAAATCCGTGGTGCCGTCTTCGCTGGCATTCTGGATAATCATGTCGACGACGATGTGGGCGTCCGCTATCGGACCGAAAATTTGCGCTGCCAAGCCGGGCCGATCGGGAACCCGCACCAGCGTGATCTTCGCCTCGTTTTTATCACAGGCCACACCGGATACTAACACATCGCTCATACTCTCCTCCTCGGCGACCAGCCATGTCCCTTCAACCTCCGAAAAAGTCGACCGGACATGCACCGGGACGGAAAACTTTTTGGCAAACTCGACGGAACGTATTTCCAAGACTTTGGCGCCCGTGCTCGCCAGCTCGATCATCTCCTCGTAGGAAATGCGCTGGAGCTTGCGCGCGTCCGGACAAATCCCCGGATCGGTCGTAAAAACGCCTTCGACGTCGGTGTAGATCTCGCAGGCCCCGGCGCTGAGAAACGCCGCCAGCGCCACTGCGCTGGTGTCCGAGCCGCCGCGCCCGAGCGTCGTGATGTTGTCGTCTTCATCCACGCCCTGGAACCCCGCGACGATCACGATCTCACCGGCACTCAATGCCTGCACGATCTTGGTCGAATCGATGCTTAAGATGCGGGCTTTGCCGTAGGCATTGTCGGTTTCGATCCTGACTTGATGCCCCAAGTATGATCGCGCCGGCTGTCCCAACTCTTTAAGGGCCAGAGTTAATAAAGCCACTGAGACCTGCTCTCCGGAGGCCAGCAGCACATCCTTTTCCCGCTCGTCCGGTTGTTCCGAGACTTCGTGCGCCAGCGCGATCAAACGGTTGGTCTCCCCCGCCATCGCCGAGACCACGACCACCAAATCATGACCGGCGCGTTTCGCCGCCGCGACCTTCGCCGCGACATGCTTGATGCGGTCGATCGATCCGATGGACGTGCCCCCGTATTTTTGCACTAACAGCACTTACCTAACCCCTATGCCTCATCCGAGTCTCTTTCTTGACCGTTTGAACTCTGGAACGCTTCAACTTTTGAACCATCTTCTCATAGCGTTCGCCATGGCCGACAAATGTGAGCTGCCGTTTTGTTCCGCCGCCGTGAGCGATCTTTAGTTCAAGATACTCGTCCACTTCGTTCGCCGGAACATGCTCGAACCATTCGATCAAACTCACTCCGTCCGCGTACAAGTACTCGCGCAGATTGAGCCCTTCCAACTCATGACGTTCACCGATCCGATACAGATCGATATGATAGATCGGCAGCCGGCCGTGGTACTCGTTGATCAAAGTGAACGTGGGACTACGAATCCACGCGTCCTTCCTGACTTCCAGCCCCGCCGCAAAGCCGCGCACGAAACAAGTCTTGCCGGTCCCCAACTCGCCGACTAGGCCGATGATTTCGCCACCCTTCACCAATTGCGCCAATTTTCGTCCCCATCCCATGGTCTGGCGGGTAGATTTAGAAACAATGCTCCACGAACCCATGAAAGTGGGGGCCCCACAAGACAAGTATTATATTTTTATGGAGAATTCGAGACTGGCTCAGTCTCACTCATAAGCGGACGGCCGAACCGGGTTTCGGGCAAACCGACGGATATAGCCCACCCTCAGTGACCATCCTGAGCGTATGCGTATGGCCTCCGAGCGGAAAAAGACGATTATTGTATTCACTCACGTTCCGCCGCCGCTAGGGCGCGCATCCCCGCCGGCAGCCCTTCAATAATATCCGACGCAATAAGTCCGATCTCGCCTTTTTCAGCGGCCACCATGTCGCCAACGAACCCGTGGAGATAAACACCCAGCTTCATGGCATCTTCCGCGGAGAAACCCTGGCCCAATAGCGCGGCCAGAATTCCCGCCAGCACATCGCCCATGCCCCCGCTTGCCATCCCTGGATTGCCGGTCGGATTGATAAAGATTTTTCCTTCAGCCGTCGCGATCACACTGCGCGCCCCTTTGAGCACCAGGTGACAACGATGCTCGAGCGCAAATGATCGCGCCACCGTCACTCGATCAGCGTTGACAGCCGAATTACTTTTGCCGGTGAGCCGCGCCATCTCGCCGGGATGAGGCGTCAGGACCGGAGGAATTTTCGCGTGACGCAAGCGATCCATTTGCAGCGCGAGGGTGTTGAGTCCGTCGGCATCGATCACCCACGGAATCGACAAATTCCGCAGCAACCATCGCAGTGTATTTTGTGTGGTATCGCTGACGCCGATCCCCGGTCCGAAGAGCAAAGCGCTCTTCCGCTCCAACAATCGGTGCCACTCGTCGTCGCCCAACGGTTCCATTTCCTCTGCGGCGTTATCGCGCAAAGGTTGCGTCATCACTTCCACCAGCGCGCCGGCAAAAATATTATTGAGCGAGCGGGGCGAAGCCAACGTCACCAACCCGGCGCCCGTCCGCATGGCGGCGCGACAGGCCAAAATCGCCGCGCCAGTTTTACCGCGCGAACCGGCCATCACGAGCACATGACCGTAAGTACCCTTATGCGTATCCGGCTCGCGCCGGGGCACAAGCCGTTGGATGGTCTCGCGGTCCAAGAGCTCGGTCTTCGGCCCAACCTCCGCGACGGCTTCGGCTGCGATGCCTATGTCGGCGACTACGAGATCGCCGACGTATTGCACGCCGGGGTAGATCACTTCGCCGAGTTTCGGGTAGCCGAGCGCAACCGTCAGCTCCGCCTGGATCGCTACGCCGAGCGGCGTGCCTTTGTCGGTGTCGAGTCCGGACGGAATATCCACTGCGACGACCGGTAACCTGGACGCGTTGATCAGCCCGATCGCCTCGGCAAACAGGCCCCGCACTTCGTTTTTCACCCCAGTGCCCAAGATCGCGTCGACAATCAAGGCATTCTTGCCGATGCGCTGGCTCAACAAACCCAACCCGTTAGCGCCGATTTCCACTAGTTTCCCTTTAACCTTCTGGTAGGCGCGCAGATTGTGGCTCGCGTCGTTGGAAAGCTCATCTCTCTGCGCCAGCAGCGCCACTTCGCAGGGGAACCGCTTTTTTTTGAGCAGGCGCGCAACAACGAACCCATCGCCACCGTTATTGCCTTTCCCGGCAACGACCAACACCCCCTTTTTCACATTACGTCTGTAGCACTCTACGATTGCTCGAGCGATGCCTTCGCCGGCGCGCTCCATCAGCGTGAGGCTCGGCACGCCGTACTTTTGAATCGTCAACCGATCCATCTCGCGCATTTGTTCGGCGGTGACGACGATCATAGGAACCGTGAACCGTGTTCGTGAGGCGTGTTCGTGAGAAACTCAATCAGTGATCGGGCAAACACGGTCACGATCACGATCCACGAACACGGCTGAGCAGTTCTTTCATCTCGCGCACGGCTTGCTCAATGCCGACGATGACGGCGCGAGCGATGATGCTGTGACCGATATTGAGTTCGATGATCTCGGGAATCTCAGCGATCGGGGCGACGTTGCCGTAGTCGAGGCCGTGCCCGGCATGAACTTCGAGGCCCAAGGTTTGCGCCAACGTTGCGGCTTTGGTGATCGCTCGCCGTTCCTTCTCGCGCTCTATACCGGTGACGTTACAATAACCACCGGTGTGGATTTCGATGGCGTAAGCACCGACTTCCCGTGCCGCTTCAATTTGCGCGCCCTCCGGATCGATGAAAAGGCTAACGTGAATGCCCCGATCCTGAAGTCTGATGACGGACTCTTTGATTTTCGTCCTATGCGCAACCACGTCGAGGCCGCCCTCGGTGGTTAGCTCTTCGCGCTTTTCCGGAACGAAGCACGCGTCATTGGGCTGTAGTCTTTCGGCGAACGCGACCATGGCCGGCGTGGCGGCCATTTCCAAATTGATTTTGCTCGTGGCTCGCTCGCGCAGGAGCTCGACGTCGCGTTCCTGAATATGCCGGCGGTCTTCACGCAAGTGAACGGTAATGCCGTCGGCGCCGGCCTTTTCCGCAACTAGCGCGGCTTCAACCGGATCCGGCACCTCGGCTCGGCGCGCCTGTCGCACCGTTGCCACATGATCGACATTAACCCCTAAACGAATCATTTCTCAGGCGCCGATCTCCGTGCGGATTTCATTGGCGATGTCTTGCGCCATAGCGCGAATCTTCTTTTCGTCCTCGCCTTCCAACATCACTCGCGCCAACAGCTCGGTACCGGAATAGCGTACCAGCACGCGTCCGCGTCCAGCCAACTCGTGTTCGACTGCGGCGATTTTTTGCGTTACGTTTGGCATGCTGGAAAGTTCTTTTTTTTCTTTGATATTGACGTTGAGTAACACCTGCGGCAACCGCGTCATAACACCCTTGAGCTCGCTCAAGCGTTTGCGCTTTTCCACCATCAACGCGAGCATCTGCAGACAAGTAATCGCGCCATCCCCCGTGGTGTTATGGTCCAAAAAGAGAATATGCCCCGACTGTTCGCCGCCGAGATTGTAATCACCCTGCACCATCTTCTCGACTACGTAGCGGTCACCAACCTGAGTTCGAATGACTTCCAAGCCGGCCTTTTGCATCGCCAAATCCAGTCCCAAGTTACTCATCACCGTGGCAACCACGCCGGCGCCCTTGAGCATTCCTCTTTGCTGCATGTCCAACGCGCAGATCGCCATAACTTGATCGCCATCGAGAACCTCGCCGGTTTCGTCGACGAAAATAGCTCGATCGGCGTCGCCATCCAGCGACACGGCGAAATCGGCTCCCTCATGGAGTAGCACTTCTCGCGCGGTCTCCGGGTGGAGCGCGCCGCAGCGCCGGTTGATGTTCTCCCCATCCGGCTGCACGCCGATGGGAAGAACTTCGGCACCCAATTCGGACAGCACCTCCGGAATCACCCTATAGGCCGCTCCATGGCCGCAATCGACAACGATCTTCAAACCCTCAAGAGTTAAGTGGCGCGGAAAGCTGTTCTTGAGAAAGACATTGTATCTGCCCACCGAGTCGGAAATTCGAAAGGCTTTGCCGATCTCCGAAGCGGTCGGTCGCGATTCCTCTGTCTCGCCGCTGAAAATCATTTCTTCCATGCGCGCTTCGACTTCGTCCGGCAGCTTAAAGCCGTCCCACGAAAAGAATTTGATACCGTTATCCTGATAAGGGTTATGCGAGGCGGAGATCACCACGCCGGCATCGGCGCGCATGCTGCGCGTCAAAAACGCCACGCCGGGCGTCGGCAATGGCCCAACCAATAGCACGTCGGCGCCCATAGAGACGATGCCCGAGGCCAACGCGGTTTCCAGCATATAGCCCGACAGCCGGGTGTCCTTACCGATCAAGATCTTATAGCGATGTTGATCACCTTCACCGTTTTTGCGCGAAAACGACGGCGGCATGCGGCCCGGGGGCTGGTTCGGCTTGGACTCGTGCAACACTTTGGCAATCGCACGTCCGAGTTTTAACGCCATCTCCGATGTCATCGGCTCTTGATTGGCGACGCCCCGCACACCGTCGGTGCCGAAGAGGTGGCGCTTGGATTTTTTAGGTTTTACTTGCACCTCGCTCATCGCGGAAAACTCCTTTGCGAGAAAAAACTCACTCTGACAACCTGGTTATCCGAACTTTAAAACGCTGCGGCCTCTGTTCGAGTATTGTAACGTCCGCCGGCAAATTAAACGTCAATGACACGCTATGATCGCCCATCGACATCCCCTTCAAATCCAAATAGACTTGGTCTGAAGTCAATTTTAGTTTCTCAATAGCACTTTTTGGGCCGGAAATCCGCAAAAACACCGTCTGCGGCGCGACGCTATAATTTCCTTTGAAATCTCTCGCATGGACCTCGATCCGGTCGAAATTTCGGCTCACTCGCTCTTCCTCGATCGCGATCGTTACCTCAACCTGCTCAGGGATCAGCGTTAACGGCTTGCCATCGGTCGATAGCCTGACTCGACGTTTGATGGTGCCGCGGCTGCCTTCGATGTCGACCGGCACCGTTTCAATGGCGGACATACGGCGCACGTCTTCAGCGGGTCCTTCGACCGATACATTTTCCGGTTGAACGGTGGTCTGCGCGACCCGGTAGCCCGGAGCGGGACTGCCTGAAATCCGTACGCTTACCGGCAACGTCCGCGTAACCACGGGTTCCAGTCGAAGATGAATCACCGGCGGAGTGATTCTTGTGACGGTGACTCCGCGCGGGATATTAAAATTGTTCACGGTCAGTGGAATGCTCAATGAGCCAGGCTTCGCTCCGTTTAGATCCAAAGAGAGTTTCATCGATTCGGCATCGAGCGTGGAAACTAGCGTGCGCGGGCCCACCACACGCAACACCACGTAATCGACGCGATTGTCCATGACCATCAAATCGGAAGGAATATTGTGAAACTCCACCGGCACTTCGATAGCGCGCTCGGTATCGCGATGGCCTGCCACCCACAGGCCAATGGCGATGATTAGCGCCAGCGCCTTGAGACCGACATTGCTGCCGGCCAACGCGACGATTTTTTCCCATAGCTGTTTCATCCCTTAACCAAATCGTGGAGCGCGGAACTTAGCCGTTCCGCGTCGATATTTTCCGTCACGTTGCCGCCGACCACGAGCGCCACCGTGCCCTCCTGCTCGGAGATAACAACCGCGACCGCATCCGTTTCTTCCGTCACACCGAGCGCGGCCCGATGACGGGTACCCCACGTCTTGCGCAAGTTGGGATTCGTGCTCAGCGGCAACAGACAGCGTACCGCCGTGACCCGGCCCTTTTTAATCACCAGCGCGCCGTCGTGGATCGGCGAATGGGGCATAAACACGCTCTCGACCAACTCGCGGCTTACCCGGGCGTCGAGCCGAGTGCCAATTTCCATGTATTCGTTAAGCCCCACTTCACGCTCGATCACAATCAGCCCGCCGACATGTTTTTCCGCTAGAGCCACCACCGCTTGAACGACTTCCGCAATGATATCCTCGCGCCGCTGCACCATCCGCTCGGCCGTCGCAAAGAGCGGCGCGCTGCCGACTTGGGTCAGCGCGCGGCGAATGTCGCTCTGAAAAATCACGATGATCACTAAAATGATCGATCCCAGGAAGTTGTCGAGAATCCAGTTGAGCGTGAATAGTCCCAACGCGCGCGATGAGACGTAGGCGACCAGAATCACCGCAAGGCCGATGATCATCTGCATCGCCCGGCTGCCGCGAACGATCTGCAGCGCGCGGTAGATTAGGAAGGTGATGATGCCGATGTCGACGATGTCCTGCCAACGAATCTGCCGGATCAACTCCAACATCGGCACATCCTCATCATCGGGGAAATCCAAAACGGATCGCATCCGCGATCTTGACCGCCTTGCATGTCTCGGCGACGTCGTGTACGCGCAAAATATTCGCGCCGGCTAGCGCCACGGCCACCGCTGCGGCAAGGCTCCCTTCCAGCCGCTCATCGGGCGTCGCATTCAAAATTTTCCCGATGAAAGCCTTGCGCGAGACGCCCACGAGCAGCGGCTGTCCCAGAGCCGCCAACACCGGGAGCCCGCGCAGCAGCTGCAAGTTGTGCTCGATGGTCTTGCCAAAGCCGATTCCCGGATCGATGATGATCGCCTCCGGTGCAACGCCGGCATCCATCGCTTCATGAAGCTGTGTCACTAGAAAATCCCGCACCTCTCGCACCACGTCGCGGTAACGGGGTTCTTGCTGCATGGTCCGCGGCGTCCCCTGCATATGCATCAAAACCACAGGCACTTTTTCCGCAACCACCAATGAAATCATCTTTGGATCGAAGCGCAGCGCGCTGATGTCATTGACGATGTCGGCGCCGCCATCAAGCGCCGCGCGAGCGATGCTCGATTTGTAGGTATCAATTGAAATCGGCACGGTGACTTCGCGCCGTAAGCCACGTACCACCGGCAACACTCTGGCCAACTCTTCTTCTTCCGCAACCGGCGGAGCGCCGGGCCGGGTGGACTCGCCGCCGACATCGATAATATCCGCGCCGCTCGCCGCCATCGCCGCGCCATCGGCGACTGCCTTGGTCGGATCGAGCCGTTGGCCGCCGTCGAAGAATGAATCGGGCGTCACATTGACGATACCCATGATTAAGGTGCGGCGCGCGAAACCGAGCTTGCCGTGACGGGTGAGCAGATATCCATGCTCCGCCGACGCAACCGGTAATAGCGGCGCGCGACGATTCAAGGCTGAGGTCAAATCCTGCGGTTTCTGATCAGGCATCAACAACCCATTACAATGAGTATTACGAGATTCTACGGCCCGAGTGGTGGTCTCAAAATCGCGGGGCACCTCTCCCGGAGCCGGGAACCAGAAACGCCGGACTGGGAAAAGGGTCGTGAAATGGAACGTGGAGTTAAGGAGCCAAGGCTCCAGCAAGACGTAGCTTAGGCGACAGCCGCGGCGGCCGACGGAGTAAGCGGGTCTCCACCGTTCCCGCCGAACTCTCTAACGATCGCGTCGATCTCGGAGCCGTCCAGAACCTCTTTTTCCAGTAGCGACTCGGCAACTTTATGGAGGAGCCTGAGATTCTCCTTCAGGAGGTTCTTCGCTTTGTGATAGCTTTCTTGAATGATGCGTCTGACCTCGGCATCGATCTCGATGGCGGTGCTCTCGGAGTAATCCACCTTTTGGGTAAAATCTCTTCCTAAAAAGATCTCTTCCTCTTTTTTACCGAACGTCATCGGACCGAGCTTTTCGCTCATGCCCCACTCGCAAACCATACGATGGGCAAGATCGGTCGCCTTTTCGATGTCATTTCCTGCGCCCGTGGTCATGTGGTTGAGCACCAGTTCTTCGGCGACACGGCCACCGAAGAGAATGACCAGGTTATTGAGGAGATACTCTCTCCCATAGGTGTGTTTTTCGTCAATCGGCAGCTGCTGGGTCAAGCCCAGAGCCATGCCGCGCGGGATAATCGTCACCTTGTGAATCGGATCGGCGCCCGGCAAGAGCTTCGCCACCAGCGCATGACCCGCCTCGTGAAACGCGGTATTGCGCTTTTCATCGTCGCTGATGATCATGCTGCGCCGTTCCGCGCCCATCATCACTTTGTCTTTGGCGAGCTCGAAGTCGAGCATGTCGACTTTATCTTTGTCATTGCGCGCCGCCAAGAGCGCTGCTTCGTTGACCAGGTTTTCCAGATCGGCTCCCGCGAACCCGGGCGTCGCCCGGGCGAGCACGGCGATGTCGACATCCGGTGCAACCGGAACCTTGCGCGTATGCACCTGGAGGATTCCTTCGCGCCCCTTTACATCCGGCCGCGGCACTACCACCCGGCGGTCAAAACGGCCCGGGCGCAGTAGGGCCGGATCCAAAACATCGGGCCGGTTAGTGGCAGCAATCAGAATGACGCCTTCGTTTGCTTCAAAGCCGTCCATTTCCACCAGCAACTGATTTAGCGTTTGTTCCCGCTCGTCGTGACCACCGCCGAGACCGGCGCCGCGGTGGCGCCCGACGGCATCGATTTCATCGATGAAAATGATGCAAGGCGCGTTCTTTTTACCTTGCACGAACAGGTCGCGCACGCGAGATGCACCGACGCCGACGAACATTTCGACAAAATCTGAACCGCTGATACTGAAGAACGGGACACCCGCCTCGCCGGCGATCGCCCGAGCCAAGAGGGTTTTCCCGGTCCCCGGAGGACCGACCAGCAGGCAGCCTTTGGGAATCCGTCCACCTAGTTTGGTAAATTTCTTGGGGTCTTTCAGGAATGCGATGATTTCCTGGAGATCGTCCTTAGCTTCATCCACCCCGGCCACGTCGCTAAACGTCACCCGATGCTGGTTCTCGGTCAGCAATTTTGCCCGGCTTTTTCCGAAAGACATCGCTTTGCCGCCGCCAACTTGCATCTGGCGCATGAAGAAAATCCACACGCCGATCAACAAAAGCATCGGGAACCAGTTGAGCAATAGCACCATGTACCAAGGCGAATCTTCTTCCGGTTTGGCGGCGATCTTAACCTTTTTCTCGCGCAACGACTTGACCAACTCCGGATCGTTGGGCGCGAAAGTGCGAAAACGCTCGCCGTTTTTGTATTCTCCCTGGATATTGTGACCTTGAATCGTGACCCGTTGGACATCACCGCGATCAACGGAGGTCATGAACTCGCTAAAGACGATTTCCGGCTCACGTCCGTGTTGCTTATTGAACACACTGAAAATGACGAGGAAAATCAGCGCTAAAACCAACCAAAGGGCGATATGTTTCGATGACTGACTCAACCGATACTCCCTAACTATTCAGAATTCAAAAAAGTTTAACATACGTGACCGGTTCTATCAATAACAGTATTAGCAGCTAAGCTCCGATGGGTACTGCTTTTATGTGAAGAATGGACGTGGTTTTTTCGGTCAATCGAGCGGTGTCGCTCCGGCCGTAACCGGGAATCCAAAGGATCTCATCCCCCGTTGCCAAAAGCGGCAGGGTCGCCCGCGCTGATAACGGCACCTTCTTGTCGATAAAGAGTCCTTTCACCTTCTTATGACCGGTCATCCCCAAGGGTTTAAACCGATCGCCTCGGCGAAAGTTCCGCACGACCAAATTTCTCGGTAGGGCTTCACGATCGAACAGCGCCTCCATGGGCTCGGTGGGAACGGCGCCAACGGAAATATCGACCTCCTGACTGCAAAGCTGCATCCCCGCTTCGGGAATCCGCAAAACTGTGCCGATACTAAACTCGTACGTATAACAAATCCGCTTTAGACTTCTAGAGGCCTTAGCCAGTTTGACCGTGTCGTATTCGCGCACCAATTCCCATCCACCGGGAATTGACAGCCGACCTTGCGGCGGCCCCTCCTTTATTAGACGCAAAAGTTCCTCAATATGAACGAATTCCAGGCTGCGCAGGTGGCCGCGTGTAAGGCCAATCCAGTGGCGGAGGATTCTTCTTTGCAAAGCTTTTGGTTCGCAGAGCAGGCCAGCTCGGCTGAGCCCATTTGAATCGCGCATGCTTTCATAACTTTTCCGCGCAAGATCTTCCAAAAAACGATCTTCGTCACGAATCATTGCCGCAAGATGGCTCAATCGCGCCGAAAAGCCCGTGCCGACTCGTTGGTGAATCTTTGGAAGCAGCTCCAAGCGGATCCAATTGCGCAGCAAGGCAATATTCTGATTGCTCCGGTCAACTCTGTAGGCGCATTTTCTGTCGTCCAAGTATGCGAGAATCTCGGATTTCGAAACATCCAGCAGCGGACGAATCACCGTGAGCGTACTCATCGAATTCTCGGCAGCTACACGAAGGCGATGCACCGGCGACATACCGCCCAATCCTTTCGTGCCCGCGCCGCGCAAAAGCCACATCATCACAGTCTCTGCCTGATCGTTCTCAGTATGCGCCGTCGCAACTTTATCAAGCTTGCGCTCCCTCACTACCTCGGCAAAAAATCGATGACGCTCTTCGCGCGCCAACGCTTCGAGATTCCCCTTCCCTGCCTCCCACTTCATCTGTGGCAAATTCATTTCTCTCAGGTGGAAAGGAAGCTTTAGATCCTCCGCCAACTCCGCCACAAACCGCGCATCCTCTTTCGCCTCTTCGCCGCGAATCCCATGCTGCAAATGAGCCACTTCCAGGTGCAACTGAAATTCTTCTCGAAGCTCGTACAACAAATGCAGCAGCGCCACCGAATCCGGCCCGCCGGAGACGGCGACGAGAATGCGGTCGCCATGCAACCACAGTTCATGTTTGACCGCAAAATCTCGAATCCAACTACGAAGCATTATGCGTACTCAGATTCTCAGCTTCCCCGCGTACCCCGTCATTTCGACGTAACCCTTCCCCTCAACGGGTTTGCTATGAAAGTTACCACGAATCTGCGCGGCGCCTTCCCAGTAGGTCACACGGGTACTTCGGTTGGTGATCAGCTCCTGGTCGGGAAATGCCGGCTGGATCTCTAACTCAATCTGTTCGGAAGGAATCGCTACTTTCCACTTGATCGGATAGTTGGCGCCGCTCTTTGGGCTCTTCCATCGATCCAAGACCTCGATGCGGAAATCCTTGAGCGCAACATGCTTGGTGGTGCCGTCCGCTTTCACCAACGTCCCGCTCGAATACGGATCGGGCGAACCGTCTTTGCGCCGGATGACATAAAGCATCACCTCCATTTGATTGTCGAGCTGGATGCTGAACCAATCCCAGCCGACCTGATCCTCGCGCAGCTGATTGCTGCCGAATTCGTGATCCATCCAGCTCACGCCGCGGACTTTTTCTTTCTTGCTGTCAATCGTTAACTCGCCCTCGGTTTGCATGCCTGTCAACGAGTAGTAATACGACGCTCTCCCCTCACCTTCGCCTTTTTGGCTGAGACCGTTCATACCGTGCAATACAGGCGGTTTGAGCGATTTTAACCTGAGTCGCAGTTCGGTCCCTCGGTCGCTGACTTGTATCGCGTGATTCTTATCATCGCCGTCAACTTTCCAGTCTTCGTTCCAAACTAGATAGCGATCCGTGGCGGCTCCCGCCCTCTCTCCGTAGCCACGATTGATGCGCTCACGATAGGTAAATTTTTTCGCCGCAATATCCGATAGCGCAAAGTGGGCCATGTACAATTCACTGAACAACGGCTGTTCCTTCGTCTCGTTCTGGCGATCGCGTACGCCAAAGCGAAAGAACGTGACTTGATAGCCGTATCGTTTGCCGCTTTGGGTCTCCAAGTGGCCGGTGTAATACCACCACTCAGTTTTGAAGTCAGGATGAGAATAGTGGTCCGCCGGAAACATCAGTTTACGGCCGGGCAGGGCGAGCTGGTAGGTGAAGGCGGTAGCGAGTTGTTGACCCTCACCCTGCCCTCTCCCAGGAAGGGAGAGGGTAAGAGTTAGGGAAAGGCAAAAAGAAACCAATGCGGAGATCAGACTTGTCTTGAGCTTCTTGTCCGATTGCATGATTGCAGTGGCTTTTCGACTAATGCTATAGGGACGCTATGGAAAAACAATATACGCGCGAAACGCTCCTCACAACAGTCGCTGAATTGCAATCGAAACTCGGCTCACCGAATGTTTGTATTATCGACGTGCGGCCGGCGGAAGATTATGCCAAGGGGCATATTCCGGGAGCGACTCATTTCGACCTCTTCGGCCTGAGTTTGGTCGACACTACCGAAGCGCCGCTCAAGGCGTTCATGTTCATGATCCACCATGTGCTCGAGCTGCGTGGCGTGAGCGAATCAAAAGAGATCGTATTCTACGAGAACAACTCCGGCATGCGTGCAGCGCGCGGTGTGTGGTTTCTCGAATACTATGGTCATCCGAGTGTAAAGATGCTCGACGGCGGGTTCCAGGCTTGGAACGCCACGGGCGCGCCCACCACGACCGACGCCAGGCCGCCGAAAGCAGCGACCTTTAAAGCTGCCGATCGCCGCGAAGTTCTGGCGACTGTCGGCGATGTGCTTGGGTCGCTTAATACGAAGGATATTACAATTTTAGACACACGCAGCGACGGAGAATATCTCGGCACCCATGTGCGCGCGGCACGCGGGGGTGCAATTCCCGGTGCGATTCATATCGAATGGACGAATAACCTCGATTCCAGCGGCAAGTTCAAATCGAACGAAGAACTAAAGGTGATGTACGACAAAGCGGGTATCACGCCCGACAAAGAAGTGATCCCCTACTGCCAGGGCGGATATCGCTCCGCGCATAGCTATGTCGCGCTCCGCTTGCTCGGCTTTCCAAAGGTGCGTAATTACATCGGCTCTTGGAAAGAGTGGGGCGACCGCACGGATCTACCGATCGAGATTCCTCAAGGTAAGAAATGACGCCGCTCCGCCGAACGGCCATCGTCGTTTTCGCGGTTCTGACTACTGCGACGCTTCGAGCGCCGATCGCCGCCGGAGCCGATTTGAGAAAAGTCACGTTTTCCTATTCCGCCGTGAGCATGACCTGGTTTCCGGTGAAAGTCGCCGTGGAAAAAGGCTTCTTCCGCAACGAAGGATTAGAGCCGCAACTTGTTCAAATGAACGGCAATGTCGCAACCGTCGCGTTGGCCAATGGCCATATCGACTTCTCGCTGAATATTTCTCCCGTGCTTAACGGCGCGATGCAAGGCCTCGGCACAAAACTTGTCGCGGCGTTGAATTCCCGTCCCTTGTTCGCTCTGGTCGTACGGCCGGAGATCACTTCGGCTGCCGAACTCAAGGGCAAAATCTTCGCTGTCGCGTCGTTTGGCAACACGCAAGCGATTCTTACGGAAAAACATCTACAGCACTTGGGACTTCGAAAAGGCGAGTATCAATTGTTGGCGATGGGCGCCACGCCGGCGCGCATCGCCGCCATGGAAAAAAACATCGCGCAGGGCAGCTTGATGCCGCTGCCAACCAACGTTCAGATGGAAAACAAGGGATATCGCCTGCTCGGCAACACGGCGGAAATCGTTGTAAACCCCATCGCCGGTCTCGGAGTGCACGAAGACAGAATCAAGAAAGACCCCGATCTGGTTAAACGCATTATTCGCGCGTCGTTGCGAAGTTTGCGGCTTTTGCAATCGAATCCCAAAGAGACCATTAGAATTCTCATGGACTGGACCCGCGCATCGGAAAACGACGCGCTGCGCTCGCTGGAGCTTGCCAAGCCCGGCTTCAGCAAGAACGGCATGCTCACCGACGAGGATCTCAGCATTGAATGGGGCTTTATCCAGCAGCAGACCAAAAAAACCAACGTGCCGGTTTCCATCGCCCACGACATGACTCTCCTCCGCGAAGTTCTGAGGGAACTCGGATATAGCGCGCTATGAAGATCGAAGGGCAAGTCGCAATCGTTACCGGAGGAGGCAGTGGGCTTGGACGTGCGATGGCAATCGGCTTTGCACGCGAAGGCGCCAAAGTTCTAATCGCCGAAGTGCGCGAGGACGAAGCGCGCCGGGTCTCCCTGGAAATAAAATCTTTCGGCGGCGGCGCCGAGATTTTCGTCGGCGACTTGACCCAGGAGTTTGCGGCGCAACAGATGATTGATTTTTGCGCGCAGAAATTTGGCAGGGTAGACGTCTTGATTAATAACGCCGGTCTGCGCATGGAGGTTCACGACGACGGCGTCTACGAAGACTGGCGTTGCCTTCGTCAGCGACCGACGCACGAGGTGCCGGTCAGCGATTGGGATTTGCTCATTGGCGTGAATCTCCGAGCAGTCTACCTTTGCACTCATTTCGTCCTGCCGCACATGATTAAACAGCGGCACGGTGTTATCATCGGTATCTCATCCAATGCCGGCCACGAAGGCGTCGCCGGCAAATGCGCCTATGTCGCGTCGAAGCACGCAGTCGAAGGGTTGATGAAAACCGTCGCAAGGGAAATGGAACAGCATGGCATCAGCGCCAATGCGATCCATCCCGGCGGCAGGGTCAATGTCGACGGCCGCGGCGGACAATCACCGGACGTGGTCGTGCCGCTCGTGTTATTTCTTGCCGGACAAGATCGACCGGCAATCACCGGGAAAGTAATCAAAGCCCAGGACTGGAACGCTGGCAAACGCGACTTCTGACCGAGATCAATCACAAAAGAGGAGAAATGAATATGCGTACACTAGACTTGCTCGCCAGCGACTCGTCCCATCTACCTTTTCTCTACGTCTTCAAAGAATCCAGGGTGATGGAGAAATACGGCTACGAAATCGATCTGCACATCGTCGGCGGCGCCAAGGCGCCGACCATGGCGCATCGCGCCAAGCTCGCGCTCGCCGGAGAAATCGATTTCTTGAGCGGGCTGCATCATGAAACCTATCGGGAGCGGGCCAAGGGCGAAAAGCGCCTCACCTATCTTGCGCAGGCGCAGAACAACTGGGATGACCGGCTCGTTGCGTCCGCGGAAATCAAGAATGTGGAAGATCTAAAAGGTCGGAAGATTGTGTGCCACGCCAAGGCGCCCTGCGTGTCCGGCAATCTGCGTGCGGTGCTGGAAACTTGCGGGCTCAAGCCTGAGGAAATCAACATGGATGTCATTGACGACAGGTCCGGTAAATTTTTGGAGTTCGTCGATGAAATCACTTCCGGTAAAGCGGTGGCAGCGCTGGTCGACATGCCCTTCGATCTCTACGGCATCAAGAAAGGCTTGCACGTCGTCGAGCTGCCGGACCGTCCGGTGATTCATAATACGACGTTGCTCGCGACCACCGATTACATCAAGGACAACGAAGAAACCGTCTACGCCTTTCTAAAAGGCTTCATCGAGGCGCTGCATTTCTTCAAAACCAAACCGGATCAAGTCGTTCCGATCTTGAAGGCAAATCTGGCTGCGCGTTACGGCCTGCAGGATGACGAATACTACGTACACCTGCAGCGCGAGTGGGCGAAACTCTTATCGAAAAAACCCTACCCGTTGCCGGGCGCGATTCAGAATGTTTACGATCTCGACGTCGGCAAAGATCCCAAAATGCACCACATCGGTCCGATGGAGCCCTGGGATCTTCACTATCTGCGAAAAATCGACGACAGTGGTTTTATCGATCAGCTGTATGCGGCGTGAGAAATTTTCCGTGCTGGTGGCCGGCATTTGCTTGTCGGTCGCGACCATCGGCCCCACGCCTTTCGCCGCCGACACCAAAGCCGGTAGCCGAATGCAACTCACAAGCCCGGCGTTCCAGCAAGGCGCGGAGATCCCGCGCAAGCATACTTGCGATGCCGACGACGTGTCACCGCAGCTAAGATGGGCCAATGCGCCCTCGGGCACAAAAGCTTTCGCGCTCATCGCCGACGATCCTGACGCGCCGGGTGGAACTTGGGTACACTGGGTGATTTACGACCTGCCTGCTGATGCCAAAGATCTGGCGCAGGGAACAGCAAAAACAGAAACGCTCTCCAACGGTGCGAAGCAGGGAGTGAATGATTTTCGCAGAGTCGGTTACAGCGGTCCCTGCCCGCCTCCGGGACCGGCGCATCGCTATTATTTCAAACTTTACGCGCTCGATGCTCAGACAAACTTAAAACCGCGGGCGACAAAGCAGCAATTGCTGGATGCAATGAAGGGACATGAGCTCGGCGAAGCTGAGCTCATGGGACGTTATAAGCGATAGCCTTTTTTCATTCGTCGCGGCCATAGTATTGGGTTCAATCGAACCTGCGCGCGGTTCGACGGCAAACGCGAAACTTTGCGCCTCGACAACTAACGGTCACTATTCAACGTCAATGATGAGCGGACCGTTGCGCGTCTGCTGCGACTGTAAGATTTGACGCGAGTTGTCGCTGAACACCATCGGCTCACTGATGTCCCAAAGGTACAACTGGTGCGAATTGCCTCCCGCATCACGGTAAGATTCCGCGATTTTTGGCTGCCATTCTCTCATATCAAACGTGTATGAAACCACGCGCGCGCCGGGCTTGAGCTGCCGCATTAATTGCGGGCGGACGGCCATGTTGCCGTCGTAGGACAGGTAGAGGGTCACTACGGACGCCGGTGATAAATCGGCTGTTAGGAAGTCCTGCTGGCGGATCTCGACGAGTTTTTCCACGCCCTGCTTCCGCGCGTTTTCACGCGCCAGCTTGACCAATCCCGGATCGACCTCGAAGCCGACCCCGCGAGCACCGTATTTTTTCGCGGCTGTGATGAGAATCCGTCCATCGCCGGATCCCAGATCATAAACCACATCGCCTTTTTTGACTGCGGCGAGAACGAGCATGCGTTCCACCACTTCTTGCGGCGTTGGGTCGAACGGCGCGACCTGGCCGGGAAGGCGCATGCGCGCATCGTTCGGCGATTCGTCGAAGTAGCGGCGCTCGGCCTGGACGACGCCGGGCGCGACTTCCGTGATGACATTGTTGCCGATGACATAAGGTACGTCGAAAAACACCAGTCCCGGATGCCGGTGAAAAAACCAGTGGCGGTGAAACGGTACACTGCCTAAGATAAAAAACGGCGGCCGTGATCTAAAAAACGGCGACGGCACGAATCCGCCTCCTCGATGACTTTGAATTGTCCGAGGCGCCGACGAAAAGCCCTGCCTTTGAAATCCCGGCGAGGCTTGGATCGTGGGCGGCGCGGAGGGTCCCCGAAAGCCTTGCGACCCTTGAACAGCTTGACCGGTAATTACTCCCGAAGCTACCGGAGCTGTTGCGCTTCGCCCGGCTGCCGCCGATGGCATTGACATTGTGGCACCTCCGCCACCTCCTGCAGAGCCACGAAACGCTTGAGCCCGCGCCAGGCTAGTGCCGACCAACAAAATGACACAAACGGAAATCAGTGCCACTGGTTTCATAAAGCCTCCCAGATAACGAAATGATCATAGAAGGCTGAGGCATAGCGAGTCAACCGGCGCTCTCCTCTCTCCAAATTGCGAGATTCGACCGTGTTGGTCGGCCAGCCGACTGTATCTCTCCTAACGCTCGCGACTCAGTGCGCCGCCCCGAACGCAAGCGAAAGGTTTGTCGACCCATGAGACTTGCGCTAACCCCATTCGAAGGATTTCTGCGTGGAGTTTTACCTTGAGTTTATGGGCCTCGGAGTGACAATGGTGCTTCACCTGAACACGAGAAACTTTTCAATATCCCGATTTGGACCCTGACTTTTCCCACTAACGCCCAATCCTCGCACCACCGGCGCACGCCACGCCACCAGGCGGGCCAACACAATCACCAACAACCCATGTAACTCACGGTCGCGGCTCCGAGACTCTCGAAGGATCAATGGCGGGTTTTCAGCAGCCTGCTAAAGAATGAACGAGGCGACCCAAAGCACGGCCGCTATCGTTTAATTGGCTCTACTGAGAAGCCTTGCATCATCAGAGCGGATATAGCCGGGCGGTTTCCCGTGTTTCGACCTGACTTCGAGCCATTCGCCGACGGAGCGCACAACCGTCACTTCTGTTCCCTTGCCGATTTGCGCTATTGCGCGAGCGGAATTGGACGGTTCTTCGTAAACGGTAGCAGGGCGAAGCGTTTCGTAAGTACCCGCTTCGGCCGATCGGCGCGCAGACGCCGTAGAAGGCGGCGGCAACGGATCAGCGGTTCGCGTCGCCGATCGCGGCGCAGAGGCAGCGCGGCTCGCCGCCAAACGGTCGACCTCACGATTGGCATCGGTCAACTTACGTCGCGTTGAAACCAGGTCCTTTTCAGTCTCTTGGAACTTGGTTTTGAGTTCTTCGATCTGGCTGGAGCTTCCCTGGTGCTCTTGGCGCAATTGGGCGAGCTGCGCTTCGAGAGTTTGAATCTTTTGGTCCTTTTCTTGAAGCGCCTTTGCTTGGTCCGCCAACACCGGGCTCAAGTCACGCCGCTCGCGGTTTCCGCCGACGAGATAAACCCCCAGAGCGAAAACAAGCAAACCCAACGCCAGGATGACTTTCGACCCTATCGGGAGTCTTTCTTTCTCGACGATGAGGTTTTCATTCTCGGCAGCGGGGCTTCGCCACACCACGTCCTCAGACCGCCGAGGCCACTCTGGCGCCGCTGAGGGAATCAAGTCCGCTTTGCAATAGGGGCAGGTCAGAGCATCCAACGCGATGCTATTGGCACAGTGCGGACAGAGGCGTGTCTGGATGGTTGCTTGCGCCATCAATGATTTTTCCTCTCACGGGCAAAAACTAGCCGATCACCTGAATGAAAGTGCATGTTGCTCCTTATTTTGAATCCAACCGTTAGAGGCGTCAAGGTTTATGCCCTGTAAACGTCCTAATGGAGAAATTTTAATACCTTGCCCCGATATCACCCTTGAGCTATAGAACGCTGGGAGGATTTTTCAACCATGGCATTAATCGTCAGTGAACCGCAAACCAGAAAGCTCATCGATATGGCACAAGCCGTGGCTCAGCTCGACAGAATGTTCCGCGACCGGGCCGCCGGCAAAATGCGCAGCGTGCCCCGCCGCCGGCTCAAAGGCAGCGAGAAGCAGCTCAACATGATGGCTGCATGGCATCAAGACTCGGACCTCATCTGCCTACGCTCCTACGCAGCAGATGCCAATACCATCACGCTTTACCACGGCCGCAAGGGCGGCATCCAAGCGATTGTCAACATGGGCTTCTTGAGCAGCCTGCGCACGGGCGCCGCCACCGGCGTCGCCGCGAAGTATCTCGCGCCGGCAAACCGCAAAGTGCTGGGCATCATCGGCCCGGGATGGCAAGCTACTTTTCAGGTGGAAGCCGTCGCCAAGACCTGTCCCATAGAGCAAGTAGTCGTTTGGGGCCGCACACCCAAACGGCGCAAAGATTTCATCAAGCAGATGAGCAAGGTCGTGAAGGCCGATTGGAAAGAAGCCGACACGGTCGA
>Ga0137403_10001540_pt1 | contig 28919 bp, 20 predicted proteins | sample CZOMad2_1_16fung_FD_122057 | JGI IMG/M metagenome (GOLD analysis project Ga0137403, IMG submission 122057) | Vadose zone soil fungal communities from Angelo Coast Range Reserve, California, USA - CZOMad2_1_16fungal (Hybrid Assembly) | ecosystem: Environmental > Terrestrial > Soil > Vadose zone... | reverse complement strand
TACCAGCTCACGAAGTTCAAGCGCTCGAACCAGAACACCTGCATCAACCAGAAGCCAGTAGTGCTGCGAGGGCAGCGCGTGGAGAAGGGCCAAGTGATTGCCGACGGCCCTTGCACCGATCATGGTGAGCTGGCGCTTGGCCGTAATGTGCTTGTGGCTTTCATGCCATGGCGCGGTTACAACTTCGAGGACGCGATTCTTGTCTCCGAGAAGCTGGTGAAAGACGACTACTACACGTCGCTGCACATCGAGGAATTCGAGATCGAGTCTCGTGACACCAAGCTCGGCCCCGAAGAAGTCACGCGCGATATCCCAAATGTCAGCGAGTCTATGCTGCGCAATTTAGATGAAGCGGGCGTGATTCGCATCGGGGCAACGGTGAAGCAAGGCGATATTCTTGTGGGCAAGGTCACTCCCAAGGGTGAGACACAGCTCACGCCGGAAGAGAAGCTGCTGCGCGCGATCTTTGGCGAGAAGGCCGGCGACGTGCGCGATGCTTCGCTCTACTGCCCGCCGGGTATCGAGGGCGTGATCGTCGATGTAAAGATCTTCTCCCGGAAAGGGCAGGAAAAGGACGAGCGCGCTAAGGCGATCGAGGCGACGCAGATTGCGAAGCTCGAAAAGAATCTTTCGGACGAAATCCGAATTCTGACCGACGAACGCCTTAAGCGCCTGGAAAACATTTTGGGCAGCAAGGAAGTGCTCGCCGACTTGCACGACGAGCGCACCAACAAGCGCCTACTGACCAAGGACACGATCCTTGACCGCGACACCATCGAGCGCATCTCGACCCGTAACTTGAAGCGGATCAAGTACGCCGACAAGGATCCGCGAGTGAATGAGCAGATCGATGAGATCGAGGAAATGACCTCGCGTCAGATCGACGTGCTCAAGAAGATCGTCAACGAAAAGAAAGACAAGTTGACCAAAGGAGACGAACTGCCGCCGGGCGTGATCAAGCTGGTCAAAGTCTACATCGCGATGAAGCGCAAGCTGAGCGTTGGCGACAAGATGGCTGGTCGCCACGGCAACAAGGGCGTGATCGCCCGCATTCTGCCGGAAGAGGACATGCCGTACCTCGAAGATGGCACAGCAGTCGAGATCGTGCTCAACCCGTTGGGCGTTCCATCACGTATGAACGTGGGCCAGATTCTCGAGACTCATTTGGGATGGGCCGGTCACGAACTGGGCGGCAAGATCGCGGAGTTGCTGAAGGAGAACTCGAAGGAGGAAGTCATTCGCCGCGAACTGAAAGCCCTGTTCAAAGACACGACTTTGGCAGATGCCATCTCGGAGCTCGATGACGAAGAGCTCGCGGCTTTGGCGCCGACCCTTACTCGCGGCGTGTTCACCGGTTCGCCGGTGTTTGACGGCTCAAAAGAGAGCGAGATCAAAGCACTGTTGCGCAGTTCTGGCTTGCCGGAGTCGGGCAAAACATATCTGTATGACGGCATGACTGGCGAGAAGTTCGAACAGCCGGTCACAGTCGGCTACATCTACATGCTGAAGCTGTCGCACCTGGTGGATGACAAGATTCACGCGCGTTCCATCGGTCCGTACTCGCTCATCACTCAGCAGCCGTTGGGCGGAAAGGCCCAGTTCGGCGGACAGCGCTTCGGAGAGATGGAAGTCTGGGCGCTCGAAGCGTACGGCGCGGCGTTCATTCTTCAGGAACTGCTGACGGCGAAGTCGGATGACGTTTATGGCCGCACCAAGATTTACGAGGCCATCGTCAAAGGCGAAGCCGCAATGGAGCCGGGCGTGCCCGAATCGTTCAACGTGCTGATTCGCGAGTTGCAGTCGCTGTGCCTGGATGTAGAGCTGATCAAGGCGGGCGACAGAAAGCCGGTGCAAGCCGCGGCAGCGGATTGAGAGCAGTTCCGAGTGGCCAATACTCAGTTGTCAGTTCGCCACCGGGCTCGCAAACAGATTTGAGACACAGTTCCGCATGGTGTTCGCTCTCGGCCTTGACGGAACATTAAAACTGGCAACTGGCCACTAGCAACTGGCTGCTGCCTTGAGAGCAGGAAGTGGAGGAACACCTTGTTTCGTTCGAGCCCCTTTGACCTGGCAAATCCAATCGCCGATTTCGATGCCATTCGCATCAGCCTGGCCTCTCCGGAAAAAATCCGGAGCTGGTCGCACGGCGAAGTAACCAAGCCTGAGACCATCAACTATCGCACTTTTAAGCCGGAGCGCGATGGCTTATTCTGCGCGCGCATTTTTGGCCCAGTAACGGATTGGGAGTGTCTCTGCGGAAAGTACAAGCGGATGAAGCATCGCGGCGTTATCTGCGACAAGTGCGGTGTGGAAGTCACGCTGTCGAAAGTTCGCCGCGAGCGCCTGGGCCACATCGAGCTGGCCTCTCCCTGCTCGCATGTGTGGTTCTTTAAGGGACTGCCCAGCCGCATCGGCCATCTTCTTGATATTTCTTTGCGTGATCTCGAGTCCGTTCTGTATTTCGAAGCCTACGTTGTGGTTGAACCTGGTGACGCTCCTGTAAAAGAGCGTGAGGTCATCAAAGACGAGGCGAAATACCGCGAACTCGATCAACAATACCGGCCAGCGGGCTTTAAAGCCATGATGGGCGCGGAGGCAATTAAAGAGCTTCTCAAGCGGGTTGAGGTGGAAGCTCTTTCCAGCGAGCTGCGCGAGAAGATGAAGAATGAAACCTCGCTGCAGAAGAAGCTCAAGCACACCAAGCGGCTCAAAGTGGTCGAAGCGTTCCGCAAGAGCGGCAACAAGCCGAACTGGATGATTCTGGATGTCATTCCTGTCATTCCTCCTGAGTTGCGGCCGCTCGTGCCGTTGGATGGTGGCCGGTTTGCAACCTCTGACCTTAACGATCTCTATCGTCGGGTCATCAATCGCAACAATCGGCTGAAGAAGCTGATGGACCTGCACGCGCCCGAAGTGATCGTGCGCAATGAAAAGCGCATGTTGCAGGAAGCGGTGGATGCATTGTTCGACAACGGCCGCCGTGGGCGAGTGCTGCGTGGCGCGAACAATCGTCCGCTAAAGTCGCTCTCCGACACGCTGAAGGGCAAGCAAGGCCGATTCCGCCAGAACTTGCTCGGCAAACGTGTGGATTACTCGGGCCGCTCAGTCATCGTAGTCGGTCCGGAGCTTAAGCTGCACCAGTGCGGACTGCCCAAGAAGATGGCTTTGGAGCTGTTCAAGCCATTTATCTATCACCGGCTGGAGCAGACCGGCCACTGCACGACCATTAAGCAAGCCAAAGAAATGGTCGAGCAGCAGGAACCGATTGTTTGGGACATCCTGGAAGAGGTCATCAAAGACCATCCGGTGCTCTTGAACCGCGCTCCCACTCTTCACCGGCTGGGTATTCAGGCTTTTGAACCGGTGCTGGTAGAAGGCAAGGCGATCAAGATCCACCCGCTGGTCTGCACGGCTTTCAATGCTGATTTCGACGGCGACCAGATGGCGGTTCACATTCCGTTGTCTCCGGAAGCGCAGGTTGAGGCCAGCGTACTGATGTTGTCTTCGCACAACATTCTTTCCCCGGCTTCGGGTCAGCCCATTACTGTGCCGACACAGGACATGGTGCTTGGACTCTACTATCTGACCAAAGAAAAGCCGGGCGCGAAGGGTGAAGGACGTTCGTTCGCCAATATTGACGAGGTTGTGCTGGCGCTCGAAGCCGGAGAAGTCGAAACCTTGAGCCCGATTCGTCTGCGCTACACGGGCGAAGTGATCGACTTGACCAGCGCGTACGACGATCAGGAGATCATCCACACTGATCCGGTAAATTACGATCGCAGTTTCCTGAGCACGACAGTTGGCCGCGCCATTCTGAATGATCACCTTCCCGAAAGCATGCCGTACATCAATGGCCTGCTGAAGAAGAAGGGCATCGGACAATTGGTGAACTATTGCTATCTGCGGTTCGGGCTGGAGACTACGGTCAAGATGCTCGATGAAGTCAAGGAGCTGGGTTTCCGCTATGCGACCCGGGCGGGGCTCTCAATTGGCATCGATGACATGGTCATTCCGGACAACAAGAAGATTCTTGTCCGCGACGGCGAGAAGCAGGCGGTAAGCGTTCAGCAACAATATCTTGACGGTGCAATTACCAATGGTGAGCGCTATAACAAGGTCATCGAAATCTGGTCGGCGATCACAGAAAAGGTTGCTGATGAAATGTTTGGTGACATGCAAAAGCACGACAAGGAAGGTGTTATCAACCCAATTTATGTGATGGCGGATTCCGGCGCACGCGGATCGAAGCAGCAGATCCGCCAGCTCTCTGGAATGCGTGGACTGATGGCTAAGCCCTCGGGCGAAATCATCGAATCGCCGATTACGGCCAACTTCCGCGAAGGACTAACCGTGTTGGAATACTTCATTTCCACGCACGGCGCCCGTAAAGGCCTGGCTGATACGGCGCTTAAGACAGCCGACTCTGGCTACTTAACCCGTCGTCTGGTTGACGTGGCTCAAGACGTCATCATCAGCGAATACGATTGCGGGACGGTGGATGGCATTTACGTCTCCGGTATCGTGGAAGCGGGTGAGATTATCGAGCCGCTGCGCGACCGCATCGTTGGCCGCGTATCGCTCGAGAAAATCAAGGACTACGACGGCAACGTGGTAGTGGACATTAACCAGGAGATCACGGAAGAACTGGCTAGCTCGATTCAGGCAGCCGGCATTGAACGTGTGAAGATTCGCTCGGTGCTCACCTGCGAATCGAAACGCGGCGTCTGCGTGATGTGCTACGGACGCAACCTGGCTTCCGGACGCCTGGTTGAGCTGGGAGAAGCCACTGGCGTGATCGCAGCACAGTCTATCGGCGAACCTGGAACGCAGCTCACGATGCGTACCTTCCATATCGGCGGTACAGCATCGCGAGTCTCCGAGCAGTCGCGGCTGGATGCGAAAAACACAGGGACAGTTCGGTTCATCAATGTTCAGACGGTGAAATCCAAAACCGGCGATCTGGTGGTCATGAACCGCCAGGGTTCGATCGCTATTGTCGACGAGAAGGGCCGGGAGCGCGAACACTACTCCGTGGTGTACGGCGCCAAGGTCAAGGTCAACGAAGGCGATCAGGTCCAGCTCGGGCAAGTGATGGTCGAGTGGGATCCATACACCTTTGCCATCCTGACTGAGATCGGCGGCACTGTGCAGTTCAAAGACCTGCAGGAAGGGGTCACGCTGCACGAGGAAGTCGACGAAGTCACCGGATTGTCACGCCACGTGGTCGGCGATTCTCCTGACGAGAAGCGCCAGCCGGCGATCGTGATCAAAGGCAAGAACAGCAAACGCTATCTCATGCCTTCACGGGCTCACCTGATGGTGCAGGACGGCGATACTGTTTACCCGGGCGACGTGCTGGCTAAGATTCCACGCGAGACCACCAAGACGAAAGACATCACCGGAGGTCTGCCGCGCGTGGTCGAGCTGTTCGAAGCCCGCAAGCCGCATGAGACTGCGGTCATCAGCGAGATCGATGGCACGGTCAAGTTCGGCGAGGTGGCGAAAGGCCAGCGCAAACTCTACGTGCAAGCCGATAACGGCACAGAGAAGGAATACTCGGTGCCGCGAGGTGTTCACATCAATGTGCAGGAGGGCGAACGCGTCCGGGCAGGAGAACCGCTCATGGATGGCCCGCTCAACCCCCACGACATCCTGGCCGTGCTCGGCGAGAAAGAGCTGCAGGCTTACCTGGTAAACGAAATCCAGGAAGTTTATCGCTTACAGGGCGTCAACATCAGCGACAAACACATCGAGGTGATCGTTCGCCAGATGATGCGTTGGCGCAAGGTGGAGGACGTTGGCGATACGAAGTTCCTTCTGGAAGAGCAGGTGGACAAGTTCGCATTCGCCGAGGAGAATGAGCGGGTCATCAAAGAGGGTGGGCGTCCGGCGACGGGCCGGCCGCTGCTGCTGGGCATCACGAAAGCTTCGCTCTCGACAGATTCGTTCATCTCCGCAGCGTCGTTCCAGGAGACAACGCGCGTTCTCACCGAAGCCTCCATTCAGGGTAAGGTTGATCACCTGAGAGGATTGAAAGAGAACGTCATTGTTGGACGCCTCATCCCTGCCGGTACCGGCATGGAGTACTACCGCAACGTGCGCCTCTCGCCAGAAATGGAAGAGGCCGCCGCCAAGGTGCAAGAAGAGGTCTCTGCCGCCTACGAGGAGGCCGAGCGCGCGCTCGAGCTGATGCGTCACGAGGGCGAGACCGAGGAACTGACAGCCGAATGATTCAGCAAGGCGCAAAGGGCGGAGCGATCCGCCCTTTGGCTTTCCTGTTTAGCCCCATAGTTCCCCATGCACGCCAACGCCAAACGATTGCCAGATCAGGAACGCAACCACATTTCTGAGTTGCAGCCAGTACCCTCTCCGGATACTCTGGGCGCACTCGTGTTGCGTTTCATGCGCTTGTTACGGTTGGCGTTCTGGCGTGCGTTTCAGCATGATGCGTTCGCCATCGCCAAAGCATCCGCCTATTCTTCCATCCTGACTTTTTTCCCGCTTCTACTGGTGGTTGGCTCGGTGCTCGCGACCTCACACAAAACTGAAGCTTATCTGCGCGAGATTTCCTATGCGGTTGGACGAATTCTGCCCGCAGGTAGCGGGACGGCGCTCGCCTACTTGAAGGGCAGCGCACAAAGACCTGTCGGAGTGCTGATTTCTGCTTCGTTGATTACTCTGTGGACCGCATCCGGCGTCATGATTTCCTGGATGGAAGGTTTTCGGCGATCTTATGAGTTGCCCAAAATATGGGGACTGCTGAAAGAGCGTCTAATTGCATTTTCGCTGGTGATCCTGGCGGGCACTCCCCTCACCTTCGCAACTGTGCTGGTCGCGTTCGGAAGCCGCATTGAAGCGCGCGTCATATTTCATCTGAATCACGAGTACAGTTACCTCATTCTGTTTATGTGGACAGTGATCCGCTGGTTGATCGCGGGGCTGACGAGTATCGCCGTGATTGCGCTGATCTATCACAATGCCGTGCCGCGCACCCAGCCCTGGCACAGCGTTCTTCCAGGAGCGACTTTGGCTACCGCCGTTTGGTTCGCGGCGACCGCTCTATTCGGCTGGTATCTCCAACGTTACGCCGACTACAGCATCATTTACGGATCGCTCGGCGTTGGCATTGCGCTGCTGGTGTGGATGTACATGATCTCACTCATCATTCTGGTGGGAGCGGAATTCAACGCTATGATCTTTCCGCGTTCGCGCCTGGGGCAGGAACTGGTTGCGATGGCGAGCCGGACCCTGACAAACGGCAGTAGCGACCGGGCTCGTTGAGGATTCTCTAATTTCAGCCCGCAATGTGCTTAGCCTTAAGGAGAACTTGGAACGAAGCAAGTTGGACGCGGCTCCTGCCGATGTGTCTTCCAGTTCTACCCAACCATCTGTGCGCCGCGCCAAGATCATCTGCACCATAGGCCCTGCCTGCAATACCGAAGCAATGCTTCGCGACCTAATGCGGCTGGGGATGGATGTCGCCCGCCTGAATTTTTCTCACGGCACACACGCCGAGCACACGCGCAATATTGCGCGGCTGCGCCGAGCGGCCAGGCTTGAGCGGAGATCCATCTGCATTCTCCAGGATCTTCAAGGCCCCAAAATCCGCACTGGCAGCCTAAAAGGGCATGAGCCGGTCACATTGAAAACAGGGTCGCGGGTGACGATTACCCCGCGTGACATTTCTGGGACCTCAACCCTGATCCCGACTACTTTCGAGGGTCTGGCACGCGAGGTGAGAGCCGGGGCGCGGATTCTTGTATCCGACGGATTGATCGAGCTGAGTGTCACGCGCGTTCGCGGTGACGACGTGGAGTGCGAGGTGATTAACGGCGGAGTCCTGGCCGAGCATCAGGGAATCAATTTGCCGGGCATCGCGTTGTCGATACCCGCGCTCACTGAGAAAGATCGCAAAGACCTGGAGTTTGGGCTTAAGCACGGCGTAGATATGGTTGCGCTCTCGTTTGTCCGCTCGGCGAGTGATGTCCGCATGGCGAAGCAAATCATAGTTGGCCGCGGCAGCGACCTTCCTGTGATTGCCAAGTTGGAGAAGCCGCAGGCGCTGAAACAACTAGAAGAAATCTTCGAGGCAGCCGACGGCATCATGGTTGCGCGCGGGGATTTGGGTGTGGAGATGCCAGCAGAGAAGGTTCCGGTAATTCAGAAATATGTGATTCGCCGCTCCTCGGATTGGCGCAAGCCGGTGATCATCGCCACGCAGATGCTCGAATCTATGATTGAAAATCCGCGTCCCACGCGGGCTGAGGCGAGCGACGTGGCGAATGCGATATTCGACGGGACGGACGCAGTGATGCTCTCTGCCGAGACAGCCAGCGGCCTTTATCCGCGAGAAGCGGTGGCGATGATGGCCAAGATTGTGCAGGAGGCAGAGAGTAATATGGCTGAGTTTACTCAGCCTCGACGCCGAGCGCAGCGGCGGCTTTCGATTGCGGAAACAATTTGCGAATCGGTAGCCCATGCGGCTGAAGACCTGCACATGGCGGCCATCGCGGTGTTTACAGAGTCAGGGAACACCGCGCGTTTGATTTCGAAGTACCGGCCGCCGACTGAGATCTACGCTTTCAGCCATAAGCCCGCAGTTTGCAACCGTATGAACCTGTTATGGGGAGTACAGCCGGTGCGGAGAGGGTATTCGCTTACCGCCGAGCAGATGCTGTCCGCTGCCGAGCAGGAATTGCTGCGCCGCGGAAGCGTGAAAAGCGGTAATGTGCTGGGAGTCGTGGCGGGTACGCAAATGGCCTCGGGCTCAACGAATTTTATGCGCTTGCACGTGGTCACCGCCGAGGAAGAGCGTAAGGCGGCGCGCCGAAAGCGCCGGGGCGGTAAGCAGAAAGATTGAGCGAAATGGCTCAGGAAATACTTTCATTGGCAATTTATCAGCCTGTGCCCGGAGAAGAGGAGGCCTCGCTGGCAACCATGCGCGATCTGGTGGCGGTGCTCGCTGCCCGTGGTTACAGCCGAGACGTGCTTTATCGAGATGGTGCAGGACATTACGTGTTGTTCCGATGGTGGGCATCTGAAGCAACGCGGCAGGCGGCACATGAAGATGCGGACGTCTTGCGGTGCTGGGCGAAGCTGGGGAATGAGATTCGAGTCATCAAGATTTACGAAACGCTGGACCAAGTGAGTCTGAAATAATCTGACGGGAATCATGGCTGCAGAATTCTTCCAAGACAAATCGCTGGATCCAGCCGTCAGCGGATTTGTTTATCGTGCTGCCGATTCCGCCGCAGACGCGCTGGTCCTAACCCACGGCGCCGGCTCAAATTCGAAATCTCCACTTTTAATTGCTCTCTCGGACGTCTTTGCTGGCGCGGGAATCACGGTTTTGCGATGCGACTTGCCATATCGGCAAGCAAGACCTTATGGTCCCCCGCGCCCGAGCGATGCGGAGCGTGATCGTTCTGGGCTGAAAAATGCGGCGGCGGCCGTACGCAAGCTTGTTTCCGGAAGAATGTTTCTTGGTGGCCAGTCTTATGGTGGGCGGCAGGCTACGATGCTGTGCGCCGACGAACCCGAGTTGGTGGATGGTTTACTCGTGCTCTCCTATCCGCTGCACGCACCGAGCCGGCCGGACCGGCCGCGGATTCAACACTTGCCAAGCCTGAAAACGCCTGCGTTGTTCGTGCATGGTACGCGCGATCCTTTTGGATCGATTGAAGAGATGCAATCGGCTTTGAAGCTGATTCCCGCGAAAACGAAGCTCTTGCCCGTGAATAATGCCGGACACGATTTGGGATTCAAAGGGAAGTCGAGAAATGAGGAGTTGCCTGGCAAAGTGCTAGAGGAATTTTCAGATCTTCTTTGTGTGACGGTTGTCCCCGGATGGCGATCGCTAATTTACCCAGCCAGATTTTGACCCACCATTCTTCTTGTTCAAGTCTTCGGGCGGAATGTAGTTTCCATGCTCGTCAAATTCCACGGTGCGGTTATGCTCCCGCATATAGACTTCGAACTTCCTGGCGGCTCGCCGGCGCTTCCAGCGGTAGTAGGCATTTCGCAGACTGAAGTAGCGCTCGCTCATTCCAAGCGTCAGGCCGCGTTTTGGAAAAAATTTGATATACAGGAACCCGAACAGCAGGCCACCAAGATGGGCGAAGTTGGCTATGCCGCCTTGTGAAGGCTGAAAAGTCGCGATGATGACCAGGAAAATCATGATGGCCACCATGTACTTGGCTTTCATCATGAAGGGCAACGGAAACATGATGATCTCGCGATCGCCGTAAAGCATGCCGAACGCCATGAGGATGCCGTAAACGCCTCCGGAAGCGCCCAGGGTCGTTGTCGCAGGTGTGACGCCGGGCAGCGGCGAATAGGCAACGGCAATTGTCACCAGCCCCGCGCCTGCTACGCAGAATAAATAGAACTCGATAAAACGCTTCGGTCCCCAGTCTTGCTCCTCTTGAGCGCCGAACATCCACAGCATCAGCATATTGATCAGGACATGGCCAACGCTGCCATGCAGAAAGGAATACGTCAGGAGTTGCCAAATCATCCCATAGTGGATTACCAGACCAGGCACCAGGCCCGCATAGAGTTCGAAATACCGCCCGCCAAGCGGCAAGAAGGCGCCAAGCAGGACTTGCAGAAAATAAATAACGACGCTGGCGATGATGATGCGCTTCACCCAAAAGGTAAAGGGAGGAAAGCTCAGCGTGAGTGTTCGTCCGCGATACATGAAAAGTTGTCAGTTCTCAGTAGTCAGTTGCCAGTGAGCCGTTTGAAGTGCCCACCGCCCATCAAGTAATCCTACCAGTTTCAGCGCTCTGGCATAGGTGTCACTGGAAGGCTCCGGTGGCCTTCTCCGTCCCCCGCCCGTACAGCGAAAATCACATTATCCTTCGAGATCGGGAGTGTTGCGCGGGTTACATTGCCCACATCTTTTGCATGTTCCCAATCTGGACTAGCTGTCGCCCTCCACAGAACCTCGTATCCGGAGGCACGCGGCGATTTGTCCCAGGTCAACGTCGAGTCATTTTCCAGCTCTTTGGTCAGCAGATGAACGTTCTGTGGCGGGGCAGGCGCCGACGCCAGCGATGCCAGCGTTGCGGCGTTCAGGCGGGCCACACTGGCCACGTAATCGAAGTTGACGAACTTGGTCAAATCGCCGTATTCGATGCCATTTTCGGTGCGCACGTTCTGATGCTGGTGGTGGTAATCTTCGCGGAATTCGGTAAATCTGACGGCCGCGAAGCCGTATTGGTTGAAAGACGTGTGATCGCCTCCGCGCAGATAGCGATCCGGCCGGAATGTAAGAAGGGGAGAAACATCTGTTGAATACGCCTGCGCGACTTCCGCTATGTAGCGGGCCAATTGGCGTGAGGATGAGTCGTTCTCTCCGCCGAGGGCTCGCATTTGCCTAAGATTCTTTTCAACAGACACTGCCTCCGTCTCTAGGGATGCTGGGCCGCGCATCGGATTTAGCATGTCCGAAGGTATGCCTTCTGAAAAGACCCGCACGGTGCGGGGATCTTGTTGCGGATTCTTATCGCCGCCCACGATGTCATTGTTCAACACAGCCTCGATCTGCCATTCATCCCGCTTTTGATCTGCAATCCATGCAAAATGATGGCTTCCGTTAAGCCCTTGTTCCTCGCCTGCGACGGTGAGAAAGATGATCGTCGCCGGGAATTTCATCTTGCTGAGAATGCGAGCGCATTCCAGGCTCACAGCCGTGCCGCTGGCGTCGTCGTTCGCGCCCGGAGCATCTCCGTTAACATCTAATGTGTCACTATTGCGCGAATCATAATGGCCGGTGACCAGGACGACTCGCTTCGCGTTCTCCGGATCAGTACCGCGCAGAACCGCATAAACATTAGTGATTTCCGTCGGCTTGGGAATGCGATCGGCGGGCGGCTGGGTGAAAGTGTCGGTCCTTACTTCAAGGCATCCGCCGCAATCTCGCGAGTAGCGTTCGAATTCGCTTTTAATCCACTCACGTGCCGCGCCGATCCCGTGACCCGCTGCAATGGAACCCGGATCCTGTGCGGAAAGCGTCAGCCGAGTCCCAAAGCTCACCAGTTTCTCAATGGTGCCCTGAATCTGCTGCGGCGATATTTCCTTCAAAGCGGCAGCTATTTTGGGATCAGCGGGCAACTTAGGCTGCGGGAACTCCCTCTTTTGTGCGTCGAGGCCAAACGGAACGATGGCAATAGCGAAAAGAAGGGTCAGCATTGAGCAAACTCTGAAACGATGCATGTTTTGTCCAGAGACAATGCCAAGACAGCTAAAAATCGCGGCCTCCCAGCCACTTGACCTCTGGCTGCGAAGAAACTAAATATTAACAGGTGACGTCTGAATCCAGGCGGAGGCAATCATGGTTTTTTGTCCAGAATGCGAAACCGATCTCGACATCGAGGAAGATGATATCGATGAAGGCGAGGTCGTGTCCTGCCCGGAGTGCGGCAGCGACTTCGAAGTCATCACCATCAACCCGGTTGAGCTGAAACCGGTAGAAGAAGAATACGAGGAAGAAGAAGAGGAAGAGGAAGCTGACGACGGTGACAACGCCTAGGCTGCGCACAGGCTTTCCTTTCCTTCAGGTTTCCACCCTCCGCAGTCTTTTTCGCGTGGTTCTCTCCGGGTTCCTACTTTGCGTGCTGTGCTTTGGATGGGTGTGGCCAGCGACGGCTGGCGGTAAGGGCCCACATGACAAGCCGAAACCGTATGCCTTGATCTTCGGGACAGTTTGGTCGCCAGACAATCGGCCACTGTACCGTGTGAAGATAAAGATTCGCCGCGCCGATCAGAAGAAGGCGCGTTGGGAGTTATATTCCGACCACAACGGGGAGTTTGCCCAGCGGTTACCTCCGGGCAGGGCTGATTACCTTGTGTGGTCGGATTTGAAGGGATACAAACCCCCTGTTGGCAAGCAGTTACAACCGGGCGAGGAAGTCAAGGTGCACATTGAAGGTGACGAGCGGGTAGATATTGGTCTGCATCTAAAATAAGCAGAGACTCTCATAAACGGCTAGTGTGGAATGAGGAGTTGGGGAGGACCTCATGAGAACACATCGAATCCTGGCTTTAGCTGTACTTATCAGCCTGGCCGCATGCGTGCACGGCTATGCCAAAGATAAAGATAAGGGGGAGTCCGGCCGGCTGCTCACGGGCAGAGTAACTGACAAGCAGGAAGCGCCCATTGCCGGTGCCGTTGTATACCTCTCAAATACCCGTACGCGCGCGGTGAAGACATTCATCGCCGGGCAGGATGGAATTTACCGCTTCCCCGCGCTCTCCCCAAGCATTGATTACGAGGTCTACGCGCAGTTCGATGGCCACAAGAGCGACACCAAAACGGTGAGTCAGTTCGATACTCGGCCAACCGTGAACATAAATCTGAGTATTGATACAAAATAACCAAATGTGGCGCGGGCGCCCTCGCCCGCGTGCAGCCTCGATTCGCTACTTTCAGGTGAGATAAACAATAAAGGCCGCCATTCCTGGCGACCCCATGTTTTTCGCGGGCGAGGCCGCCCGCGCCACATTTTGAGATCCTTCGCTCAGTTGTTTTCGCTGCCGGCGCGTTTCCAGGATACCAACTCGCCAATCGTAGATCCGCCAGTGCTGGAGGCTGGGTGCTTGTATGCCTCCACTTCGGTACGCGACGCTTCCTCTCCCACCGCGCGAATACTGAGCCCGACTTTCTTTTCATCCTGGTTCATTTTGATGATCTTAAAGTCGTGTTCCTGGCCTGGCTCCAGATGAACCGGCTGGCCGTTGGCATCGACGGCTTCGGAATTGTGGCAGAGACCTTCAACTCCGTCGGCCAGCTCGACAAACGCGCCGAAGCTGGCTACGCGCAGCACTTTGCCGTGCAAAACGTCGCCGACATGATGCTGCTCGAAGAACGTCTCCCAGACATCAGGCTGAAGCTGCTTGACGCCGAGTGAAAGACGACGCTTATCCGGCTCAATGGCTAAAACGACTGCCTTGACGCGGTCGCCTTTTTTCAGAACCTCGGACGGATGCTTCACGCGCTTAGTCCAACTTAGATTACTCACGTGGACCAGGCCATCGATGCCATCTTCAATCTCGATGAACGCGCCGAAGTCGGTGAGATTGCGCACGCGGCCTTCGACGTTCGCGCCCACGGGATATTTGTCATGCAGAGCGTCCCAGGGATTAGGGGCGAGTTGCCGCATTCCCAGCGAGATGCGTCGCTCTTGCGGGTTCACATTAAGAACCACGCACTCGACTTGATCTCCAACATTGACCAGCTTCGAGGGATGCTTCATGCGCTTGGACCACGTCATCTCGCTGACGTGAACCAGCCCTTCAATCCCCTGCTCCAACTCCACGAACGCGCCGTAATCCGTAACGCTGATTACGCGTCCCGAAACGTGCGCGCCTACCGGATAGCGGTGCGAAGCATCCAGCCAAGGGTCAGGAGTGAGTTGCTTGAATCCCAACGAAACGCGCTGCTTGTCTTTATCAAACTTCAGCACTTTCACTTGGATTTGATCGCCTACGTTGACCAGGTCGCGGGGATGCGTGAGCCTCCCCCAGGACATATCGGTAATGTGCAACAGGCCATCAATGCCGCCGAGGTCGACGAACGCGCCGTATTCAGTAAGATTTTTGACTACGCCGGTGAGCATCGCGCCCTCTTCCAGATGCTCCAGCGTTTTGGATTTTTTCTCGTTCTGTTCCTGTTCCAGAATCTGCTTGCGCGAGACGACGATGTTACCGCGCTTCTTGTTTAGCTTAATAACGGCAACTTCGAGCGGATGCCCCTTGAGGGCATCGAGGTTGCGCACGGGGCGCAAGTCGGCTTGTGAGCCAGGCAGGAATGCCTGGGCGCCGAGAATATCGACGGTAAGACCGCCTTTGATCCGCTCAACCACGCGCGCTGTGATGGGCTTGTTTTCGTTGTAGGCCTTCTCAATTTCATCCCACGCGCGCAGTCGTTGCGCCTTCTGGTGGGAGAGATTGATATAACCTTCCTCAGTCTCGCCCTTCTCCCGCATGACGTCGATCTCATCACCGGGCTGGAACCTGGGGTTGCCCTGGTGATCGAGAACCTCGGCGATGGGCAGCATGCCTTCGGATTTAGCGCCGATGTCGACCACGACGTGAGTCGGCGTAAGCTTCAACACGGTGCCTTTGAGCACGTGATCTTCGCTGACCGCTTCCTCGCTCTCGCTAGTGAAATTCTCTAGGGCGGCGGCGAAGTCGTCACTGGTTCCGGGCGGTTTTTCGTCTTGAGGCTGGGAAGTTGTTGTTGGCTGGGGCGGGACGCTGTGCAGGGTCGAGCCCTCGGAGGAATCCGCCGGGTGCTCAGCTACTTCAGTGGTCGCGGAATCCAGGCTATGGGCGATATTATCGTCGAACAAGATTAATGGCCTCTCTGCGGCATTTCGGATGCGGGCTGTTACTCTGCGGACTGCTGGCGTGCGTCTATGGTTATGTTGAGCCCGTCCTGGCGGACGAACTGGACAATCCCAGCGGCCGGACTGTTAAAGCGAACCCGCGTCCAAAGGTGAACTCTTCGACTATAGCAACGGTTTCGGAAGAGTGTCAAACAAGAATCAGCACGGGCAGCAGAGATTTTTTTCATCGCGGAAAGATCGCGTGAGTTCCCGAAAACTGCGGCTATCTGGTACCCTGCCGTGCGATGGATTACCTCTGGACGCCATGGCGCTATGCCTATGTGACAACTGCGGAAAAGGACTCCCGCTGCATCTTCTGTGAATTGCCCAACACTGGAGATGACGCTAAGGCGCACATCGTCCATCGCACGCACCATTGCTATATCGTGCTGAATACGTACCCATACACATCAGGGCACGTGATGATCGTGCCCTTTGCGCATGTAGATGAACTGCAGAAATTGCCAGCAGAGACTGCTCATGAAATGATCGAACTCACTCAACGGATGGAAGGAGTGTTACGTCAGCTTTACGCGCCCGATGGAGTCAATTTGGGAATGAATATTGGTAAAGCCGCTGGAGCAGGTGTGGCCAGCCACGTTCACATGCACATCCTGCCGCGGTGGATCGGTGACACGAATTTCATGACAGTTGCGGGAGAGAGCCGAGTGCTACCGGAGTCGCTGGAGATTACGTATGAGAAGATCAAGGGAGCGATGGATCACAATTGATCAGAACCTCACTTCGGCCAGTCCTGCGCACCGTGAAGGATACGAAGAACCTCGACGCCGTCTCCGGGGTATCGGCGAGCCATCTCTGTCTCAGAGCTGAATGCGTTCATCAAAGCGAAACGCAAACGCCTCACGTGTGCGCGCTACCTGAACAGACCAGTTGCTGTCATTGCAGCAGCTCCGCCATCCATTTCTCATCAATTACCTTCACTCCCAACTCTTTCGCCTTATCGAGCTTAGAACCCGCATCCGCTCCGGCGACAACATAGTCCGTTTTCTTGCTGACCGACCCCGTGACCTTCCCACCCGCATCTTCGATCATCTTCTTGGCTTCGTCGCGCGTGTAATGAGCCAGGGTTCCAGTGAGCACGAATGTTTTGCCGGCCAGTTTAGTGCCACGCTCTTTCTTCTTGCCTGTAAACCTGAGACCGGCCTCGCGTAGTTGCTTGATCAGTTCGCGATTCCTCGGCTCACGGAAAAATTGCGCGATGCTCTCGGCGATGCGGGGTCCTACTTCGTTTACTTCGAGCAGTTCCTGCTCACTCGCGTTGATGAGCGCGTCCATGGAGCCGAAATGCTCGGCCAGAAATTGCGCCGTGCGCTCGCCCACGAAACGGATGCCAAGGCCATAGATAACCCGCTCCAGCGGCAACTTCTTAGAATTTTCAATTTCGTCGAGAACGTTCTGGGCAGATTTGTCACCCATGCGCTCGAGTTTCAGCAGATCGGACTTGGTAAGCCTGTAGATATCGGCGACATTCCTCACCATGCCGCGATCGGTGAGCTGATTTACCAGAGCATCGCCCAATCCATCGATGTTCATTACGCCGCGAGACGCGAAGTGGAGGATGGTCTCGCGAAGTTTGGCTGGGCAATTGGCGTTGACGCAGCGATGATCGGCTTCACCTTCCGTGCGTACGACCTGCCCTCCGCAGACCGGACACTTCTCCGGCATGCGGAATGATTTGTGACCGCGTGGATGATCTTTGTCCTCTAGGACGCGAGTGACTTTCGGAATGACATCGCCCCCACGCTCAACTTCCACCCAATCGCCAATCTTCACTCCCAGCCGCTCAATTTCATCCATATTGTGAAGCGTGGCGCGGCTTACCGTGGTGCCCCCGATCGGGACCGGCTTCAAAGCAGCGACTGGAGTTAATTTCCCGGTACGGCCAACCTGAACCAGAATGCCTTCAACTCTGGTTATGCCCGAACGCGCAGCGTATTTGTATGCGATCGCCCAGCGCGGGGCCTTTCCGGTGTAGCCCAGCTCGCCCCACAACGCGGTGCTATCCACCTTTATGACGATGCCATCAATCTCATAGGGAAGCTGTTCGCGCTTGTCTTCCCATTGCTGAATGAAGGCCCACACTTCATCGAAATTCTTCGCCAGCGCCCGCCGGAGATTCACTTTGAAACCCACGGCTTCAAGTGCATTCAAAGTTTCCCAGTGCCTCTTGAAAAACGTACGTCCATCTTGCAGCAGTGAGTAACAGAAATAATCCAGACGGCGCTGTGCGGTGATACTGGGTTCGAGCTGGCGCACGGTACCTGCGGTGGCGTTGCGAGGGTTGGCAAAGAGCGAGAGGCCTTTCTGCTCGCGCTCTTCGTTCATCTTTTTAAAGGCAGCGATGGGCATGAGCATCTCGCCGCGCACTTCGAAATCCAACGGAACCCCGGTTTTCTTCAGCTTCTCTTTTGAAATGGATAACGGGATCGAGCGAACCGTTCGAACATTGGATGTGACATCTTCACCAGTGGTGCCATCCCCGCGCGTGATGCCGCGCACCAGTCGTCCATCTTCATAGCGCACTGCCAATGACATGCCGTCCAGCTTGAGCTCGCAGACGTACTCGACGTCCTTGCGGCCACTGAGCTCGTGAACCCGCCGCTCCCAGTTGCGTAGCTCTTCTTCGGTGTAGGCGTTGTCCAGCGAGAGCATGGGCGAGGAGTGCCGGACTTTTACGAATCCCTCGCGCGGCTTCCCGCCGACACGCTGAGTGGGAGAATCGGCGGTGATCAGCTCAGGATGTTCAGCTTCCAGATTCTTAAGCTCATTCATGAGCCGGTCGAATTCGGCGTCGCTGATTTCGGGATCGTCGAGTACGTAGTAGCGGTATTCATGCTGGCGGATTTTTTCGCGGAGGGATTCGAGGCTCCTGGCGGCGCTTGGCATTGCAGAAATTATAAGTCGTTGTCCGAGGCCACGCTGTGGGCTGGAAGAATAGAAAAAGGGCTGGCCTGCGGCCAGCCCTTGTCAGAGTTTTCGGACTACACCAGATCCTCTACCCTTAGCTGCGCGCCTTGCCCCTTCCACGATGACTGGAACTGCTTCTCAACAAATCCGGCATCGTAGTCGCGTTTCTGGGTCTTCAGCGCCTGCTGCAGGCCAAATAGCGAACGCGGATTGCGCGGATGAGTTTCGATATCTTCGCGGAAGATTTTCTCAGCCCCAGCAGCATCACCGTTCATCAGAAGCGCTGCTCCTAGGGATTCTCGCACCGGGAAGAACCAGTCTTCAGGCTCACTGTATTTGAGCGTGTCCTGAGTCGCTACCGCGCTTTGCAATTTTGCGATTGCGGTAGCGTTATCTTTTCTCGCCAGGGAAATTCTCGCTCCGAGCACATCTCTGGCGATTGCTAGAACGTCCTTGGCTTTGTTATTCACAGGCATGGAAAAGACTACGTCCGGCGAAGTAGCTTCCTCAGCATCAGAGACAATTTTGTATTCAGCATCAGCATCGGCCACTTTGCCTGTGGCCGCCAACGCCATGCCGCGAGCGAAATGCCAAAAAACGGTCGCGGTCTTCATGGCCGGGTCAGGCTGCGGCATTTTCAGAATATCGCCCCAGCGATGGAAGCGTACATTCACCGCGATTGGGATGGTCATGAAACCTTCCAGCGGAGGCATGTCTTTCACGTGCGGCCCCACGTGAGCGGCAAGCAGGTCTGCGGTTTTCTTCGCCTCGTCGTAATTTCCATTCATGGCGGAGCACATAGCGATGAAGGACAGATTGTGGCTGTAATACATCATCGGGTAAATGCCCTGCGCGCCGCTTGCCTTGAGGTACGCTTGGTCGATGGCCGCAGCTTTTTCATTGGTCTTGACAGCGGCGTCGTAGTCGCCAGTGCGGATGTAAATGTGGGCAGGCATGTGTACGATATGTCCCGCACCCGGCGCCAGAGCGGCAAGTCGATTGGCTCCAGCCAGTGCTCGCTCGGGAGAACGCGAACCCTCAACGGAGTGAATGTAATAGTGGACAGCGCCCATGTGATTGGGGTCGCGTTTGATCACGGATTCGAGCGTGGCAACGATCTCTTCCGTGCCCGCCTCGGGCGTGCCATCGGGATGCCACAAGCCCCAGGGGTGAAGATTCATGCCAGATTCGGCGAAGAGAGTAGCGGCGTCGAGGTCATCCGGGAATTTCTTTGCAACTTCGCGCATGGCATCGTGATAAGCCTCGGCAGCCTGTCTGCGGTCGGCATTTCCCCCAGGAAAACGCAGCGCCATAGCTTGGATGTAGGCCTTTTCGACGGGTGAAGCGGCGGCCGAGAGATCACCGGCTTTCTGGATCGCCTCGTGTGCCCGTTTGAAACGATCATCACTGGCAGGATCGTTGTAGTTCGGACCAACCGCTTCGGCAACACCCCAATACGCCATCGCCAGCTTGGGATCGAGTTCCGCGGCATGGCCGAAGGAGCGTGCTGCCTCATCGTGATTGAAGGCGTAGATGAATCGCAACCCCTGATCGAAAAATTTTTGCGCCTCGGCATTGCTGGTCGAGACAGGATGGTGCAAATCGCCCAAGCCGGACACCATGGTCACTGGCCGCGATTGAGCATGATTCGCGTGGTCCTGAGCAGAAAGAGCGCCGCAAAGCAGCAAGGTGAGCAGAACTGAAACCCAATACCTCATTGATTGACCCTCCTCAAAGTAGAAAACAGAAAACAGACAAGCCCCTAAGCAGTCACATAGCTTAGTCAAAAGGTAGGTAGGGTGCAATCGAGATTCTGTAGAATCGCAATTCCATGCGGAAAGCTGCGCTGCTTTACAACCCACTTTCGGGGCGACGCCGCGAGCGGCGGGTGAAGGACGTAGAAGCAGCGCTCGCCGTTTTGCAAGAGGCGGGCGTGGAAGCAAATGCGGAGCCGACTCTTGGACCAGCAACCGCCGGAGATCAAGCTCGCGAGGCAATCGCGCAGGGCTGTGACACGATATTAGCCTGTGGCGGCGATGGCACAGTCAACGATGTTCTGCAGGGGATGGTCGGAACCGATGCAGCCCTCGGTGTAATTCCTTTGGGCACGGCTAATGCGTTGGCGCATGATCTCCGGCTGCCGTTTTCGGCGGCGGCATCAGCCCACGCGGCTCTGGTCGGCCAGCGGCGGCGCGTTGCCGTAGGACGAGTGGATTATCAGAAGTTTGATGGTGGGAGTGACTCTCGTTATTTTACAGTCGCGGCCGGCATCGGTGTCGATGCACATCTTTTCTATAAGCTAAACATGCTGCTGAAGGGCCATCTCGGCATGGCCGCGTACTACTTCCAGGCGACACGGCTGTGGCTCACGCATCGCATGCAGAACTTTGCAGTTGAGATCGGCGGGAGTTGCTATGAAGATGTGTCGCAGCTCTTGGCCGTTCGCATTCGAGATTTCGGAGGAATCCTGCGCGAATTGGCGCCCGGGGCGTCACTGGAGAGCGATGATCTGCGGCTGGTGCTTTTTCGTACGACCAGTCGCGCGGCATATTTGCGATACATCATTCGCGGATTGCTTGCCAGTAAGCAGGAGGGGAAGGGCATTGAATTGCACTCGGGCGGGAAGGTGATCTGTCGTGCGCCTGGGCAGTCGGCCAGGACTCAGCGAAAGATCTATGTTGAAGCTGACGGAGAGCTGTTGGGAACTTTGCCCGCCGAGATTTCCGTTGTGCCGGATGCGCTGACCCTGCTAGTGCCGGCAAAGGCGTGAACCTGCTATGGTTGCGAACGCATCCAAAAGATTTTCACGCGTTCTTGCTTTGGCGTCATAAAACACAATTTTGGAACCCATCACTCACTTTCTGACTGGCGCATGTCTTGCGCGCTCTGGATTTAATCGGAAAACGGCTCTAGCGACCGTCACCATGACGCTGGCGGCGGAGGCGCCTGATCTCGATGTGCTCGGCAATTTCAAAGGCCCTGTGTTCGGATTTGCCCATCATCGCGGATTTACGCATTCATTTCTTGGCCTGTTTTTGGTTTCGGCCGTTGTAGTCGGATTCATGTATGTGGTTTGGCATTTGCATGGGAAGAAAATCAAAGAGCCCAACCTGCCGCCGCGCTGGGGACTGCTGTATTTATTCTCTCTTGTCGCTGGCCTGACGCACATCCTGCTGGATTTTACGAACGGCTATGGTGTGCGTCCGTTCTGGCCGTTTTCTGAAAGATGGTATTCGTGGGACATCGTTTTCATTGTCGATCCGATTATTTATGCTTTGTTGCTCGCCGGCTTGGTCGTGCCCACACTCTTCTCTCTGATCGACAGAGAAATTGGAGTTCGTCGCCGAGGACCCGCAGGCAGGTTTGCCGCTACTTTGGCATTGGCTGGAGTGGTCGGACTTTGGGGGCTTCGTGATTACGAGCATCGCCGCGCACTTAACGCGCTTCGGGCCCGCGTTTACGAAGGTGCTGATCCCGTCCGCGCCTCAGCCTATCCCTATTGGTGGAATCCGTTCCGGTGGTTTGGAGTTGTGGAAACTGAAAAGTTTTATGCACTGACAGTGGTGGATTCGCTTGGCCCCGAGGTCGATCCCGCCGGTGACACGCGAATCCGCTACAAGCCGGAAGAGACTCCCGTGACATTGGCCGCAAAAAGAAGTTACCTGGGCCGCGTTTATCTGGATTGGGCGAAGTATCCAGTGACCGAAACGGAGGAGATCGAAAATCCGCGACCAGGTTACATCGTGCGATTCGAGGACCTTCGCTTCGCGTATCCAGAGCGCAGGGGAACGAATCTCCTGCGCGGCGGCGTAGTGTTGGATCGTAACCTGCGTGTAGTTACTGAGACCTTCGGTTCCCGGGGAAAACAGCTTCCAGATTAGCGGAAATAAGGCAGGTCGCGGTAGATCAAACCTTGACGATTACCGTAACCGAGCGCCACAATGATTCTTCGAGCGAGGTGATCCGTGCTGGCTTACATTTTTGTGCTGGCTGCGCTGGCAATACGCTTCATGCCTCATCCATGGACGTTCACGCCAGTGGTGGCATCGCTGCTGTTTTTCGGCGCGCGTGGATCACGCCGCCAACTTTGGGCCCCGTGGCTTTTGCTCGCCGCATCGGATGTGGTACTCACCAAGCTGGTGTATGCCTATCCTTTCTTCACATGGGATCACTACGTGACCTGGGCTTGGTATGCCGTGATTCTGTGGCTGGGAACGAAGTTGCGCGGAGACACAAAGCCGCTGCGTGTGATCGGCGCAGCTTTGGCCAGTTCGGTTTCGTTTTACCTAATAAGCAATTTTGACGTGTGGGCAGCGACGAATCTGTATCCGAAGACTCTATCCGGCCTGATGACTTCTTATACGCTGGCCTTGCCGTTCTTCCGCAATGCCGTAGAGGGAGATTTACTGTTTACGGCAGTGATGTTTGCCACTCCTGTTGCGCTGCACAAACTCGCAGAGGCATTCGGGCAAAGCGATCATACAGCGGCAGTTTGAGGGGCGTTGCCACTTCTTAGGATGGAGCAGGCCCTAATAGCGACGCTCTTTCAAGCTGTTCTCTGCGAACTCAGCGACTCCTTCGCGTTCTCCGCGGCTAAGTTCTTCCTTGCAAGCCTCGCCCTTCTGATCAGCAGCCAGATCCCAAGCCCCACTGCCACCGCCGCCAGCACCCAATGAAAATGCTGCCGGAACACTCTGCCGGAGAAGTCCACGAAGCCGGGACCGAATCTCAGGGTCAAAAACGAGAGCACTAAAAATCGCACGCAGCGCCCGGAGAAAATCGCCAGCAAAAAGTGTCCAAACTGCATTTCGGAAACCGCCGCCGCGAGCACGAAGAGCTTAAATGGAGTCGGCGGAGGCAGCATGGCGGGGAACATCAGGCTCCAGAACGGATGCTCATCGAAGGCTTTGTGGAATTTCTCAAAGCGCTCGGGGGAGATGCGTTTTCGCAGCAACTCCTCGCCGCCTTTGTAGCCGATCAGGTAAATGACGATGCTTCCCAGGGCTGATCCTGCGGAGGCCAGGAAGACGTACAACAGGAAGCGCCCGCGGTTCTGATAGACATAGGTGGCAACCACCGGGTCCATTGGTAAGCCGAGAAAAGCCGCGTCTACGGCGGAAATCAGGAACACCCCCCAAGCCCCCAGAGGCTTCAGCAGCGCCCAAAGAAAGGTGCTGTAGCGGAAAAGGATGTGTTTGATGGTCTTCAAACCGTAAGGATTTAAGTGTACGCGAAAGCCGGGTAGCTGGTCTTGCCTTGGACACTTTCGTGCGTGTAGTTATCGGATGCGATGAGGATAAAAAAGAGGAAATCTCACCAGGTATAGTGCGCCGTGTAAGTTATAGTCTTTTCTCCGTCAGGCGCGATCGTTACCGGAAACTCGATGCTCTGGCTATCGAGCTTCTTGTACGAATCTGATTTGGCAGTCACATTCCAGGTTAACCAGCGGTAGAGATGTTCCACCACGCGCACATCTACCGACTCCTTCTTGTGGTTGCGCACCTTGATTTCAAACGATTCGTCCAGATAATGCTGGTTGATCTCCAGCCGGTAATCGGTACGGCGGCGCTCGCCTGTCATGTCGAACGCGTTACCGGTATACACACGGACGTTCTCATCGCGCGGAGTGTGGTCGATCACGTTCTCACCGGTAAACTCAATCTGCCCATCATCGTTGTGGCGGTAGAAACGCACGCGCCCTTTGGGAAGTGGCATGCCCAGGTGATTCGCTTCAGAGTTGGCGAACTCGCGCATCACCCAGATTTTGGGGTTGGATTCGGTGCCGTATGAATAATCGTTGCGAATACTTTCCCAATTCCAGCCGTTGTAGCGGTTCGAATCGATCTTCACGCCGTCGTAGACGTAAATTCGTTTTGATGCCACGTTAGCCGCGCGGATGAATTCCACCTGTTTGGTCTCGCGATCATGCAAAGTAGTCGGCCGAGCTAGGGTGTAGAGATGATATTCGTCGAAAGTCCTCTCTGTTACCGCCGGAGCAGGAGCGGCCATACCGTTCACGGCGCGGCTGCTAACTTCCAAATCGTACATTTGCCTCGGCTGAATCTTGCTCACATCGCCCGCCATCAACTTGATCCGCGCATTATCAAAAGTTTTCCCGCTCTGGTTGTCCATGGTGACCCAGCCCACCAGGTCAACGACATCGCCTTTATCGGGAGCGACGATGTTGTAGTCCGCTTCCCAGGTCAGCCCCCCAGTAACGTAGGAAAACTCGGTGCGAATCGGCCCAGCCTGATCAGAAGACAGCAGCCACTGGAGTGTAGGCTTGAGGATCGTCTCATCGCCCAGTGAAGGAAAGAGCGGCACGCCGGGAAGGCCAAAGCGCAGTTTGCCATCGACTTCAATAATAGGTTGCTCGTTGCCACCCTGCGCATAGGCCATCTGCGCCTGGTAATACTGCTGGCCATAGCGATTCATGGCCATGTAGTTGTGAGGGGTGTATCCGCTACGGATGATTTTGCCGGTGACGACCTCCTGCTTGTTCTCGCGCTGCACCAGGAAATCGATCGTCTTGCCCTCGTTGAGCGAAAGCAGCAAAGACTCAGAAATCGGGTCGGCACGGTAGTTCTGTTCCAGCACCTGAATCGGGTGTTTGCCACTCGGATCACGCAGAATGACCGAGTCCGGCTCCAGGTGCATGGTGATATCAGTCACCTGAATTTTGTTCGGCCCCGCTTTCAAGTTCAGAGGCAATTCCTGGCGGACGACGGCGAAATTCTGGTTATAGATGGTGAGCGACGGTTGCACTGCCTCATCAGCGGGCAAACTCGAGACACACAAGGCCAGCACACATGCGATGCGACGGAACACGATTCCTCCTGGGCGGGGGAACATTGGCACAGCGTACTCTGAATAAGAACGCCCGCGGAAGTGCTACTTGCAATACTTACTTGATTCAGGAAGAAGGTTAGGAATGCTCGGTATCCCCGCTCAGCAACTGTAGCGCATGAGGGAGCAGATCAATCACGGCCTCGAGCGATTCGACGGCGCCGCGAGGACAGCGCCCAGAGAGAAGCGCTGAAGCGGAAAAGGATGTGTTTGATGGTCTTCAAGCCGTAAAACTTCAAGTGTACGCGAAAGCCGGGTAGCGGGTCTTGCCTTGCGTACTTTCGTGCGTGTAGTTATCCCGCAACGCGCCATTACCGTCCGCGTCGATTCTTCTTCCACCGCAAGTCGGCAGCTACTTGGGGGCTCATCCCTGCGAAGAATCCAGCGGCGGTCGCCAATGCCTCGGTTATATCAGCAAGCAAGGCACACACTGTTGTGCTTCTTGCTGATCGAGTCAGCCCATGCCGTCATACGTTATGAGCCAACCTGGCGGCGTCAGTTTCTGCACCTCGCGATGCGGCGTGGCCGTGCCATCGCCAAGGTAGCGATGGCCCGCAAACTGTCAGTTCGGCTGTACTGGATGTGGCGTAAGGGATGGGATTATCAGCAGACTTCGAAGTTCGGTTCGCACGTGGGGTAGCTCGGAACTGGGTCATCGTGTGCCGTAGATCACCGTCAAACTGATTGGGCGCCCCGCTCCCGCAAGGGAGTTCGAAGTAATAATCATGGTCGAAGTAGTGGCCGAATAGATGGCTGGGTCGGACCGAGTTCCACCCGCAGAGATTAGCAGCGAGCCTTGGTCGGCGATGGCAACATTTTTTTCCACTAGAGCGAAATGGCGCGCTTCCCCGAGTGCACGCGGTAGTGCCCAAAGAAGTCCTTGACAGAGCCGACACCTTCATAGATAAGCCACTACCGATCCCATGCTTTGTTGACGGGACGCGCGATTCTGCCTAAGATTGCTCGGTTTGCGAACCGGGATTGAGGGCGTCCATTGAGTACGCAACTGGCGACACTAGTCGGGCAGAATATCTCGCATTACCGCATCGTTGAACTACTCGGTGGCGGTGGCATGGGCGTCGTGTACAAGGCTGAGGACACCACCCTCGGCCGCTTCGTTGCCTTGAAGTTTCTCCCCGAAGAAGCTTCGCAGGATGCTCAGGCACTGGAACGCTTCCGCCGCGAAGCGCGCGCCGCCTCGGCTCTGAATCATCCCAACATTTGCACCATCCACGAGATTGGCCAGCACGAGAACCGCTTCTTCATCGTTATGGAGTGCCTTACGGGGCAGACGCTGAAGCACATGATTGGCCAAACTCCGATGGAACTCGAAGACCTGCTGCGACTTGGCATTGAAGTGGCCGACGCCCTCGAAGCCGCCCATACAAAAGGCATCGTGCACCGCGACATCAAGCCGGCAAATATTTTCGTGACTGACCGGGGCCACGCCAAAATTTTGGATTTCGGCCTGGCCAAAATCGCGCGCAGCCACCGGCCGAACTTGACAGATTCTCAGACTTTGGGGGATGTAACCAGCCTCGATCTCACTAGTCCTGGGACAGCGGTGGGAACAGTCGCCTACATGTCACCGGAGCAGTTGCGCGGTAAGGAACTGGACGGCAGAACAGATCTTTTTTCATTTGGCGTGGTGCTCTACGAAATGGCGACGGGTGTTCTGCCGTTTCGCGGAGAGACTTCTGCGGTCATAACGGAAGCCATACTGAATCGCGCGCCGACTGGGCCCATCCGCCTCAATCCGGCGCTGCCGGTCAAGCTCGAAGAGACAATCACTAAAGCTCTGGAGAAGGATCGTGACCTGCGATGCCAGAGTGCCGCTGAGCTGCGCGCAGATCTCAAGCGCCTTCAGCGCTCGCTCGATTCGTCGCGTACTTCCGTCGTGACCGAGACCGAGCAGTCCGCTAGCGTCGCCAGCACGGGGTCGCAAAAAGTAGTGGTCGCCGCCCCGGCCAAGCGAGGTCGCATGCCGCTGCTGATCGCGCTTTCTGCGCTGGTGGCGCTGAGCGCGGGAGTTTGGGCAGGCAAGCTGCTTTACTCGAAATCACCTGCGCCGCCCCCGCTTTACCGGCAGCTCACTTTCCGGCGCGGCAGCATCCGTTCGGCGCGCTTTGCTCCTGATGGACAAACCATTCTTTACAGCGCTGCCTGGCAAGGTAAGCCCGTAGATGTCTTTACGGCGCGCCCGGAAGCTCCGGAGTCGCGTTCGATGGGGCTTGACCGGACACAGTTGATGTCGATCTCCTCTGCTGCCGAAATGGCTGTATTGCTAGACAGCAAGGCCATCGGCACTTGGGTGACATCGGGCACGCTGGCGCGAGCACCTCTCGCCGGAGGCGCCCCACGCGAAATGCTGGAGCAGGTACAGTGGGCTGATTGGGCACCGGATGGCAGCACTTTGGCAGTGGTTCGCGATTTCGGCGGCCGCAATCGCCTGGAATATCCGGTGGGAAAGTCGCTATACGAAACCGGAGGATGGATCGGTCATCCTCGCGTATCACCCAAGGGCAATCTGATCGCATTCCTCGATCACCCCAACCAGGGAGACGATAGCGGGTCCCTGGCCATCGTCGACCTAAAGAGAAACAAGAGGATACTTTCGGGGGAGTGGTTTACCGTGCAGGGGCTGGCATGGTCTCCAGATGGAAGCGAGATCTGGTTTACCGCCAGCAAGAGCGGTACTGACAGGACCCTGTACGCCATAACACTCGATGGCAAAGAACGCATGGTATTGCGTTTGCCTGGTGCTTTGATGCTGCTGGATATTTCGAAAGACGGCCGCGTGCTTCTCATGCGGGCAAGCTGGCGTCGTGAGCTGATCGGCGTCAGAACCGCGGATACAAACGAACGCGAACTGTCCTGGCTAGACTACTCGTATCCGGCCGACCTGTCCGCAGATGGCAAGACCCTTCTGTTCGATGAGGAAGGAGGCGGCGGAGCACTCGACTACTCGAAATCCGGCGGCTTGACATATGCGGTCTACCTGCGCAAAACCGACGGTTCTCCAGCCGTGCTGCTCGGCGAAGGTGGAGCAGTCGCTTTGTCGCCCGATGGCAAATGGGCTATTGTGCAACCCCAGGGATCACCCACCCAGCTAAAGTTGCTGCCGACCGGCGCGGGTGAACCCAAAGACTTGACTCATGACAATATCAATCACACCTGGGCGCGCTGGTTTCCCGATCAGAAGCGGATACTGTTCACCGGGAATGAGCCGGACAAAGGAGTCCGTTTGAATGTGTACGATCTGCAATCGGGAAAGACGACGGCAATTTCTCCTGAAGGCGTGCATGGCACCGCATTCGTGATCTCGCCAGATTCGCAAACCGTGGCCGGCATCGGTCCCGACCAGAAGGGATATCTTTATCCCGCGAACGGCGGTGAGCCGAGTGTGATCAAAGGATTGAATCCCGGCGAACAGCCGATCGTCTGGAGCGCCGATGGGCACGCGGTTTACGTTTATCAGCCCGGTGAATTGCCAGCGCGCGTTTATCGTGTCGAACTGCAAACGGGCCAGCGTACTCTGTGGAAGCAGTTGATGCCTTCCGATCCTGCCGGCGTCGAAAACATCGGCCCCATCCTCCTCACCCCCGACGCCAAAACCTGCGTGTTTGGGTATCACCGCATGCTTGCGGATTTGTACCTCGTCGAAGGATTGAAGTAAAGGCAGGTGAGTACGCGATTCGCCACCCGGCCAAGTCGATTTCGGCACGCGGTAGGACTTGTAATCGCGTCCTAATC
>Ga0137403_10001538_pt1 | contig 28948 bp, 31 predicted proteins | sample CZOMad2_1_16fung_FD_122057 | JGI IMG/M metagenome (GOLD analysis project Ga0137403, IMG submission 122057) | Vadose zone soil fungal communities from Angelo Coast Range Reserve, California, USA - CZOMad2_1_16fungal (Hybrid Assembly) | ecosystem: Environmental > Terrestrial > Soil > Vadose zone... | reverse complement strand
AGCAGCGTCTTGCACCTGCTGGGGGGACTCTACACCCCGTGGAGCGGGACCGTCCGAGTGGCTGGCGCCGACCCCACCGTGTTGACCGATGACCAGCGTCGACGTGCGATGGGCGTGGTCCAGCAGGTGGTGCACCTCTTCCGCGGCACGGTGTTCGACAACCTCACGCTCGGGGATACATCGGTGTCGCGAGAGGCCGTCCAGCGCGCCGCGGCCATCGCCGGTGCGGACGCCTTCATCCAGATATTGCCCCAGGGGTATGACACGCGGTTAGGCGGGGGCATCCAACTCTCGGCCGGACAACGCCAGTTGCTCGCCCTCGCCCGGGCCCTGGTGTGGGAGCCGGCCGTGCTGTTGCTGGACGAGGCCACGGCCGCCGTCGATAGCGCCAGCGAGGCCGCCGTACGCGCCGCCATCCGTGCGGCGGTCATGAGCAGCGGTCGCACGGTCCTTACGGTGGCCCATCGCCTGGCCACGGCCCAAGACGCCGATCGGGTCCTGGTGATGGAGGCTGGTCAGATCATGGAGATGGGCCCGCCCGAGGAGCTGATCCGCCGCGGCGGACGGTTTGCCGCCCTGCTGGAACTGGAAGCCGCAGGTTGGGACTGGCAGTCTGATGGACGATCCTTCAGGCCGTAAGTACCTTACCCAATGCTTGCCACACATCTCTTGCGCACCCTCGTGCACCAGGAGACAGACATGCCGATCAGGCAACACACAGATTTCGCGAGGAACTGGAAGGAGATCGCCTCGAGTTTCCTGAAGCTGGGGGCCACGGCGTACGGCGGACCCGCGGTCATGGGCATCATGCAGGCCGAGTTCCAAGACAAGCGGCAATGGGTCCCTAAAGAGCGCTTCCTCGAAGGCCTTTCCTTAGTGAATATGCTCCCTGGGGCCACTCCCATACAACTCGGCATCTTCCTCGGGCATGCACGTGGCGGGTGGTGGGGCGGTGTGCTGGCAGGGCTCTGTTACGTGCTTCCCGGCTTTGGCATCATGCTCGCGCTGACCCTGACCTACGCACTCCTCGGCACGACACCGATCATGCGCGGCGGGCTCTACGGCTTAGGACCGGTCGTGCTCGGGATTTTCACTGTTGCGGTGTATCGTCTCGGCAGGTTCGCGGTGACCACGATTCCTCAGCTCATGATTGCGATGGTAGCGGCGGCCGCCACGGCATGCAGCTCCCTTGGCATTGCGGCCATTCTGGCCCTCGCCGCTGGGATCGGCATCTTGCTCTTTCATTCTCTGAAAGTCGGTGCAGCAATCCTCGTGGCGCTGACGGCCTTCCTCGCCGTCCTATACGTTGCCCCGTGGTCACCAGTCGTACCCGTCACACCTCCGGCGCAAGCGACCACGTCTGTGCACCTAGCGGGCCTCACTGATATTGGTACGTTCTTTTTCAAGGTGGGGGCGTTTATCTTCGGTGGGGGCTTGACGATGGTGCCGTTCGTCCAGGAACAAGTCGTGACCCAGTTGCACTGGCTCACGCCGCAAGAGTTCATTGACGGGCTCGCGCTCGGCCGGTTCACCCCAGGCCCGATGTTGATGGTGGCGGCGTATGTTGGCTACAAGGTCGCGGGGCTCGGGGGCGCTGTGATCGCTGCCACGGCAACCTTTTTGCCGTCGTTCATCCTTATGTTGTCGATTCTTCCCATGTTTGAACGGGTGAGAACACTGGTATGGACCAAAGCGGCGATGATGGGCGTCCAGCCTGCAGTCATGGGAGTGCTCGCGGTTGCCCTCGTCCGGATGGCGCCTTATGCCCTGCCTGATCCCTTTGCGGTCTCCCTTCTGCTGGGTACACTCTTCGCCTTGTTCGCCTGGCGCATTGGCGCCATCAAACTCATGAGTGCTGGTGCGGTCATGGGTGTGTTGCGGAGCCGCCTGTTTGCGCTTCCAGGGTGAATGTGGCTTTCTAATCTCGACGTTTGGTATATCCGCAAACCTTCTATACGGATTTGAACGGTTTAATTTGCAAAGCAATCGAGGAGTCACGTCAGAACATCCTGTACGCCAGTGCGGAGTGAAGCCGACCTTGTGTGGTGCTCACCAACTCGAAGAAGCTATATAGGGAAGCAACAGCGACGAGGCCCCAACATTTTTGTTGACACGACATTACCGCTCGGCTAGATTCGCGCCGTTCGCCACCACGCTGCCGCTTCCTTAGCTGCCAACACTAAGGAGACGCCGATGATGCAGGCAACGCCCCACCTACCCTCGCTGCCTCTCATGGTGACAAGCCTCCCCGGGTTACCCCGCTTTTTGGCAAACCCTCAACTCCCCACCTGCGCCTCACTCTTCCCCGTCGGGAGGGACATCTTCTGTTCCCTAGCACACCCCAACATGCTGATCGCCTCTCTCCGATGGGAAGGGGCCGAAGGGTGGCGAGGTGCCTCCTGTAGAAGCGTGCACTTCCTTGGTGGCATTTTGGGGCGCTTCGAGGTGGATTTCCTACGGCGCGTATCCAACTATCCAAGGGGAGGAATGACCATGACGAAGTCCATGCTTCAGATGGCGCTGCTGACCAGCGTCATCGCTGTGGCCGTGCTCGGTTTCACAACCGACGTACGAGCGCAGTGTTCGGGCGAGCGGTGCTGGCAGCTTCTAGAGCGACCGCTCCACTCATACTCCTCCGGAGTTAACAAACTACCGTTCATAAGAAAAGATTAGCGGCTGATGACGACACGAACCGGAGGGAGGCTATGCTAAGCCTGAAGCCAGGAGGCTCACCGAGGAAGGCTCTCATCGTACGGGTCCTGTGTTGCTGTGCTGTGTATCTGACGCCGCCGGCTCTTCTCTTTGCGCAAGAGGCTCCCTCGCAGCCAGTGAGCCTGAATGGCGCCGTGGAGCTGGCCTTGAGCAACTACCCGGCTATCCGTGCGGCCCGAGGGCAGGCCGCCGCGGCGCGTGCCGGCATTGAGTTGGCCCGCACGGCGTACCTGCCTCGCGCCGATCTGCTCTGGCAGGAGAACCGGGCGACCACAAATAACACTTTTGGCCTGTTGCTACCCCAATCGGTGATCCCGTCCATCTCCGGGCCGGCATTGGGAACGAAATCCTACACGAGCACCTGGGGCAGCGCTGGAGGAGTCCTCTTGTCATGGGAGCCGGTCGATTTCGGCCTGCGCAGTGCCAATGTTGCCCTGGCACGTACGGTGGTGGCTCAAGCGGAAGCAGGCGTGGCGGTCACGCGACTTGACGTGGCGACCTCGGCAGCCGATGCCTTCCTCGCGGTACTTGCCGCAGAACAGGCCGTTCGTGCGGCGCAAGCCAACGTGGATCGATTACACGTCTTCGCTCAGTCCGTATCTGTCTTGGTACAGCAGCAACTGCGCCCTGGTGCCGATGCCTCGCGTGCAGACGCTGAACTCGCAGCGGCGAGAAATCAACGCATCCAGGCACAGCTGACGGTGACCCTCAACCACGCGACGCTTGCTGAGGCCCTTGGTATGGCCGGGACGACGGTGGCCATTGAGGCTGGGCCACTCCTCGACCTCCCCCCTGCAAGAGCGCTTCCTCATCCTCAGCTTGCATCTCATCCGCTCGCCCGTGCGCAGGCCGCGACCGTGGAGACCGTACGGGCCCGCGAGCATGTCCTAGACCGCTCCTACCTCCCGCGCCTCAATTTGCAGGCGTCATTCTACGGGCGTGGAACTGGCGCGCAGCTGAACGGACGGCTGGATGAAGGGGAGGGGCTCCTCCCTGATACGCCGAACTGGGCGGCGGGCTTATCGGTCAGTTTCCCGCTCTTCGACATTTTCGAGCTCCGTGCACGGCGCCAAGCAGAGGCGAGCCATGCAGAGGCCGAGCGGGCACGCTATGCGCAGACCATCCAGAGCCTGACGGCCCAGGACGCCCGCGCACGGGCACTGATTGAGGCCGCGCAGGGCATCGCAGACAATACTCCTCTGCAACTTCAAGCGGCCCAGGAGGCAGAAACGCAAGTCCGGACACGTTACCACTTTGGGTTGACGACGGTTACTGACGTGGCTGATGTCCAGCGGCTGCTCACTCAAGCTGAAACTGATGATGCGGTGGCGCGATTAGGGGTATGGCGTGCGCTGCTCGCGGCAGCACGGAGCCAAGGAGATCTCACCCCTTTTTTACAGCACGTTTTGAACGCACCCTCTCCAAGGAGGCCCTAAACCAACAACCATGTCACCAGGCGCTGAGTAGCCATGGAGGGTCGTGTTCTAGATAATGTACAAAGCCGAGCTTAATGACCGTATCCATGCTGATCTTCAACACCCGCGCTGTGTCCCGGATACCACTGGCATTGAGGCTCATCTCGATCACCTGCTGCTTGATGTCGGGCAGGCGCCCCTTATACGCTGGGTCAAGGACGAAGGATTGCTGGGGGCAGTCCGGCTTTTGGCACCGATAGCGTTGTTTGTCAGTATCAGTCTTGCCGTGTTTGATAATCTGGTCACTGTGACAGTAGGGGCAACGAACAGCAATGAGTGCCCTGGCTTCTCCCCTCAGATGAGGGCATCAGCATCGCACCCATCATCGTGAAAGTCCAAATCTAAAATACGACTCGCAAGACGTTGACGAAAATATTCGACAGATGTCGACATCCTGTCACGACGGCTGAGCCCTCCCTACGCCCCATGCACCCCCTGCCTCATACCGCGAATAGCCGCCTGCAGTATACATTGGCGAATGGCGCAAGGTCGGACCCATGTTTGGCATGAGAAATGCCTCAGGGATGGCAATGGCCACTGCCGTCACATTGAGGCGTTCAAGCAGATGTTCCCCAAGGCCGTGGTGCATTGTAATTGCGGGGGGATATCACCCTGGATCGGTGGCCGCCTGTCCGCAGAATGGAGGCGCCCCCGTGGGGAGCATCAGAAGTGGCGACGCTGTAAGTCACAACGTTCCGTCTGAGGACGATGAGGCCGATACACCAGCAGAGCAGTGCTCGGCTCGTCAGAGAAAGGAGGAGAGATGAAGGTCTACAGGAAGGTCATGGTGCTTGCGCTCGCAGTGGCACTACCGCTCACCAGCTGCGCGGCGATCCAACGGAGCGAGGCGCGGGGCGAGGAGCATTGGCTAGCCTTGGCGGGCTTCCAGGCCCAGCCCGCTGATACGCCGGAGAAGCTCGCCAACCTCAGGGCGATGCCGCCGCGCGAGCTGGTTTCGCAGATGAAGGACGGGAACGTCGTATATTCCTATGCCGACCCTGACTACTGCCAGTGCACGTACGTCGGCGGCTCGGAAGAGTATTCGGCGTACCTGTACCTCTTCGCGGGACCAAAGAGCGACCGACAACGGCTAGAGGCGACGACAAGGCCGATACACTGGTAGGCCCTATACCAACCACCATGTCACCAGGCGCAAAGTAGCCATGGAGAGTGAGGTGGGTGGCCGTGACAAAGAGGGTGTCTCGCTTTCACGGAGCTGGAAACGCCCGAAAACCCATATGCAGAACGGCCGCTGCGGCATGACAAAAAGGCTAAGCCTATGTGTCAGTGGCAGGGATGACTGGCGATACCGCCTGCCTGAACTCGTGCATAATGATGCGATAACTCTTTGCTCAACCATAAGTTACAGCTACTCTGCGGTTCATAGCGCAGTTGTTGGGTTTAGGCCATGGAGCAAGTAGGATGTGGCTCATTAACACCGCTCTGCGCCGTCCGATCACTATTCTGGTCGCTGTCATCGGCATTGTACTGTGCGCAATCCTCGCGTTTCTGCGTATGCCGGTGGATATTTTCCCCAATCTTAACCTGCCCGTGATTTATGTAGCCCAACCGTATGGCGGGGTGGACCCGGCCCAGATGGAAGGGTATTTCGTCTCTTATTATGAGTACCATTTCCTCTACATTACAGGCATTGAGCACGTCGAATCACAATCTATTCAGGGTGTCGGCCTGATCAAATTGTATTTTCATCCGGGAACGGATATGAGCCAGGCCCTGGCGCAAACCATCTCGTATGTGGAGCGGGCCCGTGCCTTTATGCCGCCCGGGACAGTTTCCCCGTTTGTGGTCCGCTTTGACGCCGGCAGCGTTCCCGTGGGCCAGCTGGTCTTTTCCAGCGAGACGCGCAGTGTGGGGGAGATCCAAGACCTAGCGCTCTTCCGCGTCAGACCTATGTTCGCCACCCTACCGGGCGTTTCCGCTCCGCCGCCGTTCGGTGGCAACGCGCGCACGGTCGTCATTCGCGTCGATCCCCCCCGCCTGCGCGCTTACCAGATGTCACCGGAAGAGGTCATTAAGGCGGTCGTAGCGGGCAATACGATCTTCCCTGCAGGCAATGTCAGGATTCAGGATCTGAATCGCCTGGCACCCGTGAACTCAGTCGTGCCGCGGATCCAAGAACTAGGCGATTTGCCGATCAGAGCTGGTGCGGGACCGACCGTGTTCTTGCGAGACATCGGAACGGTGGAGGACAGTAGCGATATCTTAACCGGGTATGCCCTAGTCAATGGTCGTCGGACCGTCTATATCCCGGTGACGAAGCGGGCGGATGCCTCTACGCTTGAGGTCGTGAACCGGGTGAAGGCCGCACTGCCGCGCATGCAGGAGCTGATTCCGGAAGATATGAAAATCAGTTTCGAGTTTGATCAGTCTACCTATGTCAAGAACGCTCTGCGCGGCCTCGTGACTGAAGGCGCTCTAGGCGCGCTCCTGACAGGGACGATGGTCTTCCTGTTTCTGAGAGATGTGCGCAGCGCTTTGATCGTGGTGGTCACGATCCCTTTCGCGCTGCTGGCGGCGTTGGTAGGATTGTGGCTTACAGGACAGACGGTGAACATTATGACACTGGGTGGGTTGGCGCTCGCCATCGGCATTCTCGTGGATGAGGCGACCGTGGCTATCGAGAACATCCATACCCATCTGGCACGCGGAGAATCCCGTGCCCACGCGGTACTGGAGGCCGCACGGGAGACCGCTGTCCCCCGCCTGTTGGCGATGCTCTCCATCCTCGCGGTCTTTGTCCCGTCCTTTTTCATGAGTGGCGTGACTGGCGCGCTTTTTGTCCCCCTGTCGCTGGCCGTCGGCTTTGCGATGTTGGCCTCATATAGCTTATCCAGCACGCTGGTCCCTGTGCTCTCCGCGTGGCTGCTGCGTGAGAGAGCGGAGGGAGATCACGGCCAATCGTTCTTCCAGAGGACACAGGCGACCTATAAACACTTGGCAGAATGCCTCCTGCGCGTCCGCTGGCCCCTGGTGGCTGGCTACGCCGTGGTGGCAGGGACTGGCATTCTTTTGGTGGGTCCCCGCCTGGGTACGGATATCTTCCCCGCCGTCGACACCGGCCAGTTTCAGTTGCGGCTGCGTGCCCCGACAGGAACACGCGTCGAGCGCACTGAGGTCCTTGCGCTGCAGGCGCTTGAGGCGATTCGCGCGGAGGCCGGTCCAGCGAATGTGGCCATCACGCTTGGGTTCGTCGGTACGCAGCCGCCGAGTTATCCAATCAACACGATCTATCTCTGGACGAGCGGGCCGCACGAAGCCGTCCTGCTCGTCGCCCTGCAGCCAAACGCGCACATTCGGCTCGACGACTTCAAAGAGCGCTTACGGCACAAACTGCCCCCCCTCTTCCCTGAAGGCACCACGCTCTCGTTTGAAGCCGGCGATGTGGTGAGCCAGGTTATCAACTTCGGAGCACCGACCCCCATTGCAGTCGCTTTGAACGGTCCGAACCTTGCCGAGAACCGGGCGTTTGCCGAAAAAATCATGGCAGAGCTGCAGACCGTTCCGGCGCTCAGGGACCTGCAGTTTGCGCAGCCCCTGGACTATCCGACGGTGGACATCACGGTAGACCGTGAGCGTGCGGGTCAGCTTGGCGTCACGATCGATCAAGTCGGACAGTCACTGCTGGCCGCCACCTCATCGAGTCGGTTCGTGCAGCCAAATTACTGGCTTGATCGTACGAGCGGTACTGCCTACCAGGTCCAAGTCGAGATTCCCCAATCGCAAGTGAGTTCGATCGAGGAGGTCAGCAGTGTCCCCGCAACGCCCAATGGGACGTCGCGCCCCCTGGTCGGAGATGTGGCACAGATCAGTTACGGCACGATGCCCGGCGAGTACGATCGGTATAATCAACAGCGGATGATCACCATCACAGCGAATATTGCTGGAAAAGATTTGGGCAGCGTCGCCCACGAGGTGGCCGCGGCTGTCCAGAAGGCTGGCAATCCGCCACGCGGAGTGGCGGTGAATATCCGTGGACAGATCCCGCCGATGAACCAAACCCTTTCCGAGCTTGGGCTCGGGCTTGGGCTTGCGATCGTGGTTATTTTCTTGTTGCTCGCCGCCAATTTCCAGTCCCTGCGCCTGGCCTTTGCGGTGCTTTCCACGTCTCCTGCGGTCATTTTCGGCGTCGTGGTGGCGTTATGGCTGACAAGAACCACGTTAAACGTCCAATCCTTCATGGGAGCGATCATGGCCATTGGGGTCTCGGTTGCCAATGCCATTCTGCTGGTTACCGTTGCCGAACGCTCTCGGCATGAAGGCCAGCCGGCGGAAGTGGCCGCGATCGAGGGCGCCAGCAGCCGACTCCGACCGATCTTGATGACCAGCTTGGCGATGATCGCCGGCATGATCCCCATGGCGCTGGCGCTGGGCGAAGGGGGAGAGCAGACAGCCCCTCTCGGCCGGGCGGTCATTGGTGGGCTAGCGGCATCGACTCTAGCGGTGTTAATGATCCTCCCTTCAGTGTTTGCCATCGTGCAGCAGCGGGCCAGCCGAGCGTCAGCTTCGCTGCACCCCGATGATGCGGAGAGTAGACTGGCCCCGACTCGATGATACTGAGGAGAGGTCGCGGGGACAGCAATCTCTTTGATCCGCATCTTGTCTCGTCTTTCTAGGCCGGCAGGATACGCTTTCAGAAACCGAAGGGGGAGAAGCGGTGAGGCATCGTAGCAAGCTCATACTTGGAGCAAGTCTCGTCAGCGTGGTACTTGTCATCGTTTTCTGGAGCCTAGTCAGGAGCAACGCCCAGGAGAGGCAGGACTCACCTGCCCGATCGGCGGCAGATCACTCGGCAACAGCCCAGATCCCAACCGTCCTGGTCACGCCGGTGGTATCCCAGCAACTCGATCAACAGCTTCTGCTGCCAGGGGAACTCCAAGCCTATCAAGACGTCGCGCTCTATCCCAAAGTGCAAGGGTTCGTGGACTGGATCGAGGTCGATCGTGGCTCAGTCGTGAAGGAGGGCCAACTGCTGGCTCGCCTGATCGCTCCTGAACTCACCGCGCAGCGGAGAGAGGCAGTGGCGAAGGTCCAGGCCGCACAGGCACAGCGACTGGAAGCGGAGGCCAAGCTTGCGGCTGATGAAGACGTGTACAAGCGGCTGAAGGCGGCTGCGGCCATTCCTGGAGTCGTGGCGGGCAATGATGTCGAGGTCGCCCAAAAAACGATGGAGGCGGATCGCGCACGCGTGCGTGAATGGAAAGAGAACGGGACGGCAGCCGCAGAAGCTGCACGTGCATTGCAGGACGTCGAGTCCTATCTGCGCATTACCGCTCCGTTTGACGGCATCATTACCGAGCGCAATGTGCACAAGGGGAGCCTGGGAGGACCGTCCGCCGGGCCGGCTGCACTGCCCATGCTGCGGATTCGCCAGATCACTCCCTTACGCCTGCTCGTGGCGGTCCCCGAGATGAATATCGCAGGTATTGAGCCGGGCGCGGAGATGAAATTCACCGTGCCGGCATTTCCGGGCGAGACGTTTACTGGAGTGGTTCAACGCATTGCGCATGCATTAGATGTGAAGACACGTACCATGCCGGTGGAATTGGATGTGATGAATGCTTCAGGGCGATTGTCGCCCGGGATGTATGCCGAGGTCCTCTGGCTGACGCGACGGCCGCAGCCTTCGTTGTTTGTGCCTTCTTCCGCCGTGGCCACTACGACAGAGCGAACCTTTGTCATCCGCATTCGCGACGGGGAAGCAGCGTGGGTAGACGTGAAACGTGGCGCGGTGATGGGCAATCTCGTCGAAGTGTTCGGACAGCTTGCGCCGGGAGAGCAGGTAGCCGTGCGTGGCACCGATGAATTGCGTGCAGGGACTCACGTTGTTGCCACGCAAGTCTCCTCACCCTCGTGATGGCTCCCGCGTCGCTCAAGAGGAGCACTCAAGGTGCTGTCGCGAATTTTGGATGGAGGCGAGTAAAGTCATCACTCAGTGTGAATTATGCCAGAAGGAGTAAAACTGCTCCACCGGCGTCTGGGGGACGTTCCCCATGGTTACCATCTGTCCCTTGTGAATTGCATACATGACTTCAATCCCTGCAATCATACAGCGCACGGCCCAGAAGGAGTTGAATCCCAGCATGGGGCGAGTGATCCGTTTCACCGCTCTGTGGTCTTGCTCAATGGTATGATTACAAATGAAAAATTTTGCCTGATCCGTCAATGTCAGGTCCCGCTCCGGTGGTCCCGCCGCCCGTACCGTTTCCGGCTCAGGAAATCTGACTACCTTCTCGATGAGGTATATCATCGGGAGGGGAGCCATGAAACGCCACTGGCAGATACGTCGGCAATTCCAGCCAACGGCGGACGGCGCGCGTCGATGGGATCAGGTGTACCAATCCCTGCTGCAATGGACGACACCGACCGCGCCGTCCGCCGTGCCCGCCCCATCTCTCACACGACAGGCGGAGGTGTTCCGCAACTTCGTGTTGCAGCTGGAGTGGTTATCGTTCAACCCGGCCGGCCCCAACAACGACAACTCCGGCATCTTCCTTCGGTTTCCTGCTCTCAACGCCAGCAACCCTACGAATGACTGGAAACTCGCCGTCGACCGTGGGTACGAGGTACAGATCGACGATACGGGGTTCAACCCCGCCACTGGGCAGCGGGGAGAGCCACGGCACCAGACTGGAGCCATCTATACGCTCGTGCCCGCCAGTCGCGTGGCATCAAAACCCGCCGGCGAGTGGAACACGTATGTCATTGAGGCACTAACCGACCGTATTAGCGTGCGGCTAAACGGGGAGTTGGTTACTGACTACGTCACCGACGGCTCGCGCCCGCCCGCCGGCCACATCGGTTTCCAGAACCACACGGGTAAAGTTCAGTTCCGCAATATCATGCTCCGGACGCTGGCAGACTGATGCATGAGGTCACGACATATTCACAGAGGTGTTGAGGCCCTTCGGTATTGACGCATGAACGATCAACACGCATAGCGCAGTGAGAAGATCTCTCAGAAGCGCGTCGTACTACCCTTCTGCCTTGATGAGGCATTGTCAAATTAAAGCATCCCAAGGTGATGACCAGGGACCGAGGTGAGAGAGTGACAACTCACTCATTCTCTATGCGGCCATGGTCACGCCACTGATTTCCCGCCGGGTCTGGAATCGTTGCGCCATTTCCTGACGGTAATAGAGGCTACAGGTAGCTGCCAAAACATGGGTTGAATCCGTCCGTTGGTGCCACGCGCCTTGATCCAGCCACGGGTTTACAGGCCGTCAGGAAGATATCCAGCAGCCGCTGGGCGGCCGCATGGCGGCGAGCAATCGTTGCCGAAAATCGTGTAACAGGATGAATAGGACTCCATGGCGCGCGCCTCGCAGGGTCCTACAGGCTGGCTGTTTGCCCGTGAGCAGAGACGGTGGCAAAATCTCCAGGTTTCGAGTAGTCTACAGGAGATAGGAATCCAGCAAGGGCCATCTGAGCAGAGAGGGAGGGAAGTCGCCATGCGCTGGCTTCGCGAATCTCGTCTCCTCGGTATTGTGCTAATTGGCCTTGCCGTGGTCGTCTACCTCGTCATGATGTGGGGGGTCTTCCCCCTTCTCTGGCCGTATCGCGACCATCCGCTGGTGCGGGTGCTTTTAGCGCTTCTTTCTGGCGGCCATCTGGAAGAGCTCTTCCAGGAGACGGGGTCATTACTTTAAGGAGAGCTGCCGTGGCGCATCAGCATGCTGACCGTTCTGCCCATCCGCACGAGCACGCCGGTCATGGCCATCTTCATGGCTTAGCCGACCCTGCCATCGTCACCACCGCGCGCGGCATGTGGGCCCTCAAGTGGTCGTGTATGGGCTTACTCGTCACCGCCGGCTTTCAGTTGGTTGTCGTCGTGCTCTCGGGCAGCGTGGCCCTCCTGGCCGACACCATTCATAATTTTGGCGATGCCGCCACGGCGCTCCCGCTGTGGGTGGCCTTTGCCCTGGCGCGCCGAAAGGCCAGCGAGCGGTTCACCTACGGCTTCGGTCGCCTTGAAGACCTCGCCGGCATGGTCATTGTGCTCATTATGGCTTTGAGCGCCCTTCTGGCAGGCTATGAAGCCATCATGCGGCTCTTTCATCCCCGGCCGGTGGCGTATCTCGGGACGGTGGCGGTGGCATCCGTCGTCGGCTTTCTTGGCAACGAGGCTGTGGCCATCTTTCGCATCAAAGTGGGAAATTCCATCGGTAGCGCGGCCCTCATCGCCGATGGCTATCATGCGCGGGTCGATGGATGGACTAGTCTCGCCGTGCTGGTGGGTGCCGTGGGCGTGTGGCTGGATTACCCACTGGCCGATCCCGTCGTTGGCCTGCTCATCACCGCGGCCATCCTGTGGCTCGTCTGGCAGTCGGGTGCCCTGGTGGTGATCCGGGCGTTGGATGGGGTGGACCCGGAGATCATTGCCGAGCTTCGGCATGCCGCCGCGCATGTCCCACGGGTGCAGGCGGTGACAGAGGTGCAAGCCCGCTGGGTAGGCCATTACCTCCGGGCTGACGTGAGTATTGCGGTCGCACCGGCGCTTTCAGTGGCTGAAGGGCATGCCATCGCCAAGGAGGTCCGCCATCAACTCCTCCACCATGTGCGCTATCTCAGCGGCGTCATCGTGCACGTCGACCCCGCCGATGAAGCAGGCGAGCACTATCATCAGATCCCAGCGCATATGCATGACGGCTTGCCTGCGCATGCGCATTAGCGAGCCTCGCGTCGGTGAGGAACAACGAATATCGGCGTGATCGCCCCGCGCGATGCGCTAGAGGTACGACCAGAGGGCCCGCACTCCGACCTCCCCGAGTACCGCTACCACGCTAAAGTAGACGAGCGTTAGGAGCACCATCACATACCCCGCCAGGATGCACGCGCCGTCCCCTTCGAGGCTCCCGGCGGCGAGCAGGAGAGCGCCATAGGCGGGCAATGTGTTGGAGAAGGGCAGCGGCAACGGTGCCATCAGCAGGAGGCCACTCACCACGAGGAGCAGCCCATTGATGCGCCTGAGGGGCGCTCCCTGGGTCAGCGTGAGGAGCCGCGGGTGGATGAACCGCTCCAGGCGGCTGAAGAGCTGCGCACCTTTCGCCAAGAGCGCCTCGAGGTGCACGTGGGTGAGGCGACGGGCTAAGAGGCACTTCGGGAGCCAGGGAACCCGGTGCCTGAGGAGCCCCAGGCCCTGGAGGGCGATGAGCAGGCCGAAGGGGACACTGGAGCCGGGGATTGACAGCGGCAGGAGGAATGGCACCGTCGACACCATGCAGACCATCAGCTCCCCGCGTTCACCTAACCTGGTCAACAATGCTCCCAGCGTCATCCCCTCGGCGGGAACGACCCGGGCGAGCTCGGCGAAGACGGCGGAGGCGCGCTGATCTGCGGGGAGTCTGGTGGGCACCATCCCGCGCGTGTCGTGGGGGTCAGGCCCTGGTGTCATCGTGTCCTCCCGTGACGGGAGCGATCTGGCGGGGACCGAACCCATGTGTCAGAGGCGTGGGCCTCTGGCGGCCGGGGTCTATCGTCATGCTGCGGCTCCCCTATGGCGTGGTGCGCCATCGGTTGGAGAGGGACAAAATCCGCGCTTCCATCATCGCCGTTCGCGTGCACGCGTGACCATCTCTGTGGTCCCTGGGGATCATGCGGAGGAGCGGTAGCCTCACATTGCCGAGCGCGTCCACGATAGGATATCGTCTCATACGCATGAGATGGCTGAGGCCGCTCCCACGTGACACACCATGACGTCATGGTGGACTTGACGCATCCTCTCATGCGGCATCCCCATTCGCGGTGGGCGGTGGCACGGGGGTGAGGAGTACTTTATCGATACGCCGACCATCCATGTCCATCACTTCAAAGCGCCACCCACCCCAGTCAAAATGCTCCGCAGGCGCGGGGATGTGCCCCAGTTGCAGGATGACGAACCCAGCCACGGTCTGATACACGTGTTCCGCCTCATCCGGGAGAGGGCCGGTCCGAAATAGATCTTTGAACTCATCCACCGGCATCATCCCATCGACGAGCCAAGAGCCGTCTTCGCGCTGGACCGCAGAGGGCTCAGCTGCTTCCCCAGCCTCGGGAATATCCCCGACGATGGCTTCAAGGATATCTGTTGGCGTGACAAGGCCCTCGAGTCCGCCGTATTCATTGACCACGAGCGCGGTATGCGTGCCGGATTCCTTAAAGCGCTCGAGTACCTGTAGGGCTTGCATACTTTCGGGCACGTAGAGGGGCTGCTCAAGGGTGGTCTGGAGATCGATCGGTTGGTCCGTGAGCGTGTGCGCCAGGAGGTCCTTCGCCTGGACCACCCCGGGCACGTGATCCAGACTCTCCCGCGCCACCAGGAAGCGAGAGTGTACACATTCGGTAATCCGCTGGCGGGTTTCCTCGGGAGGAGCCTCCGGATCGAGCCAGACGATTTCAGGGCGGGGGGTCATCAGGGCTTCCACGCGGCGATCACCTAGGCGCAGGACCCCACGCATCATCTCATGCTCGGTGGACTCAAGCACTCCAGCCTGGGTCCCTTGTTGGAGCAAGGCGTGAATCTCGGCTTCCGTCACCGGAGGTTCAGCAGAGGGGCGGATCCGCAAGAGGCGAAGGACCGCATCGGTTGAGGTGCTTAAGAGCCACACAACAGGAAAGGCGAGGCCGGAGAGCAGGCGCATCAGAGGAGCCATGGCAATGGCAACCCGCTCAGGATTATTCAGGGCAAGCTGTTTCGGCACGAGTTCACCGATGATGAGCGACAAATACGTAATGCCGACGACGACAAGGCCGAGGCCTAGAGCCTCACTATACGGCTCTAGCACTGCGACCCCGCGAAACTTTGCCGCAAGCTCTGTCGCGATGGTGGCCCCGCCGAGGGCACCCGCCAGAATGCCGATGAGGGTAATGCCTACCTGGACAGTTGAGAGGAAATCTCCCGGATCGTTGGCGAGGTCCAAGGCCGTACGTGCCCGTGCATTCCCTTCGTTGGCCAGCTGTTGTAAACGCGCTTTGCGCGCCGAGACGAGTGCGATCTCAGCCATGGCAAAGAGGCCGTTAGCCAAGACCAACACCACAATGATCACCAGTTCAAAGGTCATAGTTGCCATCCCATGCTTCCCGTGCCCTCTGGGTTATCGAGTCAGCCTCTCCTGGGCCGTGTACATCACACAGGGCCGTCCCATCTCGATGCGTTCAAACCCTGGGTGCTGATCCATGCTCGAGACCCAAAGGGGCCCAAGCCTGGAAGTGTCACCAGGAACCCGGGCACTGCCGGCGTGATCTCGGATAGGACGCCCTCGGCCATCGTACCCCCTGACCAGCCGAAGGAAATGGGAAACCATTTCGTCTGTAAATGCAATAAGAATTCCGAATGCATTCCTGCCGAAACGGGAGCTGACCTTCATCCACGAGTCCTCGATACTCTCATGGGCACTGAGGAGGATTGATACACATTGACGCTACCATCTGAAGTTCCAATATAAGCGCAACCCTTGATCAGTGGGCGGCTTTCCTCTAGAGCAGAGCGGCATGCTCGAGCGGAGGGTGCACCAGGGGACAGAGCCGCGAAGCCGTGACGCAGCATCTGGCGGAACGGTTGTGCTGGCAGGCGGCTCACCGAGAGGATGCGCGTGTGGCCCGACGCCTGTACCGCCCTGCACGCGCTTGGGGTGGTCGACCGGCTGGGTGATGTCCAGGGGACGGCAGTCCAACGCGAGATGGTGCCGTGCGTCCAGTATCTCCTCCTCTATAGCCTGAAGACCCTGTGTGGGATCGAGTGCATGAATGCCCTGCCCGCCTTGCTGGGCAGCGATGTGGCACTGATGCGCCTGGTCGGCTTCAATGCCCAGCAGGTGCGGCACGGGGTGTGCCAACGGGGCGCTGCACAACGACAGGGGCCGCGCAGCACGGGGCCCATCTGTCCGGAGGCGCTGGCGGATAACCTCGTGAAGCTGAACGTACGGGACCTGGAGGCCTTGTTTAACGGCGCCATCCGGGCCTTGGCCACGGCCGGGGTGTGTGCTGCCAAGGTCACCGGCCTCGTCGATGCCACCGATCTGGAAACCATCGCGCAGTATAAGGGCTGTGGCCAAGCCACACGCACGCGGCAGGTCACCGACAAGCGCGGCAAGGTGCACGAGATCGCGGTGACGGTCTACGGCTGGCAGCTGATCGTGCTGATTGAGGCCCGCACCAAGATCCCTTTGGCGGCGACGGTGGTGCCCAGCCAGGCGCCTGAAACGCTGTCCCTGCGGGCGCTGGTCACGCAAGCCCGCACCAATCTGGCCAGCCACGTCTGCCGGCACAAAGTGGTCTTTGATCGGGGCTTTGTGGATGGCACCGATCTGTGGTGGCTGGCGCAGCCTGGGATGCTCTTGGTGGTGCCGGCCACAGACCATATGGCCGTGACCGTGGACGCCCGGGCCCAAGCCACGGCTGGGGAAGGGATCACTAGCGGCCGTAGGGTGCACACCGGGCGCCATGGCCACGGCAGAACGGCGGGGAGCGAACGACTGGAGACCGCGGTGGTGGGCATCACCGGGCTGACCACGTATGACCAATAGGGCACGTCTGAGCATGGGCGCCACCATAACCGTCGCGACTTCCAGCCCAATCTCATCAACGCCGTGGTCGTCCGCACGTGGAACGGTCGCGAGTACGGCCCAGGATGGAAAACCGTCTGCCTGACCAATGCTGCGGTGGACAAGCCCTTGCGGCCTTTTGCTGCTGCTGATGACCGCCGTCTGATGGAGAATTGCTGTATCCAAGAGAGTCAGCAGCCATGGCGTTTGAAACATCCGCCCCAGAACACCGCACGGGCGGTATGCGTACACGTCATCTTTACGCTGCTGATGTGCGCCTTGGCGACGGCGTACCGGCTACCGTGTGAGCAAGACGACATGGGGCAAGAGCCGGTCGGCTGGCAGCTTTGGCGCCGCCAGCTCTTGGAACAGACCCGGGATCAGGTGATCGTGTGTGCCCAGGGAGGTTACGGCATCTTCCATATGGCGGAGTACTCGCTACTGGTCGGCGTCAACATCAACGATCGCCCTCCCGGAATCGGCACACGGCAGCAAATCCTGGCCAAACACGGGATCACAGCACATGGCTGAGCTTATATCCGAATCTCAGTGACGCTACCATCTCAATTCTTGACTTGCAGACTGTCGCTCGGCTATGCTACACGCTATGCGCGTTCTGAGCCTTGTAGTGATGATGGCTTTCCTTTTCACCGCCACCCACGTGGTCGTTGACCACAGCGGTGGCGAACATAGGGCTGCTGTCCTCATCCCCCATCTGGGCGCCTTTCATGTCGACGGTGATGAGGACAAGCATGAGCCATCAGGCGCGCATGATCCCTGTCCGCATGACGCTGACACCCACTGTCACTTTGAGTGGTATACCACCACGGCGGGCTCAGACGCCCCACTGCACTCGATGGTCCTTGTGGCCATTCACGGCTTGCCGTGGGTGGCTACAGAGCCTCTCATAGGTAGCGCTCCTGTTTATTGTAAAACCCCCGAATATCCTCCCCCACGTCCTCTCCTCTACCTCCAATATTGTTCCCTTCTCTCTTAACGGCCGATCCTGGTCACTGATCGGCACACCACCGGTTGTGGCTTGCACGGTGGTGCTTGAGCGCGCGTGGTGTGCGCCGATCGCGTGTTGAGCGCACCTTTTTTATTACGTGACGAAGCACGCCCAATGCCGAAATCCACGTCTGGTCATCTGGATTGAGCCCAAGAGCAGAGGAGAACCATGTGGTGCACCTCGCCCCTACGCGCCTAGTGCACATCTCGGCATGCGTTACACTCAGCGCGCTTCTTGTTGCCGGCTGCAGCCGCTTGGGAGGCTCCCAAGGAAGCGCGGAAGAGGAAGAGAAAACGGCCCAGGTGACGGTCTGGAGTGAGCAGTTTGAGATTTTCCTCGAACACCGGTTGATCGTGGTCAACACCCCGACCAAATTCATCACGCATGTGACAGATCTGACGACCCTCGAACCCCGAAGGGAGGGGCCCTTGACGTTCATCCTACGCCGTGGTTCCGAGGAGCCGACCACCCACATCGAGCCCACCCCCGCACGCGATGGCATTTATATCCCAGATCTCACCTTCCCGAAGCCGGGCGAGTGGATCGTGTCCCTCCGCATTCCCTCCGCAGGACAGGAGCACGTCGTTGAGTTGCCCCCCTTGACCGTCTTCGCCACGCGCGAGGAGATGGCGAGGGCCCCAAATCCTGCCGCACCCGAAGGCATCAGCTTTCTCAAAGAGCAGCAATGGAAATTATCGACGAAAACCGAGCCCGTGCACAGGCGACAGGTCATCGAACGGATGCGACTCGCCGGTGTCGTGTCCGTTCGACCAGGCCATAGAGCCGCCGTGACGCCGCCGATCGCCGGGCATCTCATGCCTCCACCGGGCGCATCCCTGCCGTCCCTCGGAATTCCCGTGAAGGCCGGGCAGGTGCTCGCAGTGGTGCAACCGCACCTGGCAGGCTCCGATCTCGTGACGTTCCTTAGCAGCCAGCAGCAGCTCCAGGCCCTTGACGTGGAATTGACTGTGAAAGCCGCCGCCGCCGAGGCCGACGCCATCAGAGCGCGCGTGGCCTTCAATCAAGCCGAGCAGGTCCTGCGCGCCGTATTCGCGCGCTGCGCGAACAGAACGCCAAGTCGGCGCGGGAACTGGAGGAAGCAGAGTTTGATCAGCGCAAGGCTGAGGCAGACCTGAGCACAGCTGAGGCGCTGCGAAAGACCTATGCGAGAGCCAAGAAGCAGCTCGCTGATCGACCGCGGTCGGTCGACCTCAGCAATGGAATACCCGCAGTCGAACTGAAGGCCCCCATTGCTGGCATCATCGTCGCGGTCAATGCGACGGTCGGCGAGCATGTGCACTCGGACGCGGCCGTGTTCACCATTCTCAACACCGACACCGTCCTCATCGAAGCACAGATCCCGGAGGCGGACCTGGGGCGCCTCGGATCGTCCCACGGGGCGACCTACGAAACCTCGGACGTGCCAGGCACCTTTGCGCCCATTCTCGACAACGGCGGAGGTCGTCTCGTCTACCTCGGGACCAGCGTCGATCCCAAACCTCGCACCGTTCCCCTGGTGTATGAGGCTCCCAATCCTAATGGGCGCCTGCGCATCGGCATGACGCTGAATGTGTATGTGGAGACGGCGCAGGTTGAAAAGGCCTTGGTCGTGCCTGTCTCTGCATTGGTCGACGAAGACGGCAGGGCGAGCGCCTTCGTCCAGGTTGCCGGTGAAACCTTTGAAAAGCGCGACCTGACGCTGGGCATTCGCGACGGCGAATTCGTCCAGGTCCTCTCGATGGTTGCCGAGGGCGAGCGCGTGGTCACCAAAGGTGCCTATGCCATTCGCCTGGCGTCGGTGTCGGCGACGATTCCAGCGCACGGGCATGCCCACTGAGAGGAAAGAGCTATGATCGATTCCGTGATTCGCTGGTCTCTCCGCAACCAGGCGGTGATCATCGCGCTGGCACTTGTGCTGACAGCGATCGGCGTGTAAACCGCGCGTCGTATGCCGGTCGATGTGTTTCCAGACCTCACGGCCCCCACGGTGACGATCATCACCGAGGCCCATGGCATGGCTCCGGTGGAGGTGGAAAGCCAGGTCACCTTCCCTATCGAAACGGCGGTGAACGGAGCATCGAGCGTGAGGCGGGTGCGCTCGTCGACGGCGGTGGGCATCTCCGTGGTCTGGGTGGAGTTCGACTGGGGCATGGACATTTGCGCGGCCCGTCAAATCGTCAGTGAAAAGGTGTCCCTGATCGCGGCAGATCTCCCGCCAGGGGTCGAACGACCCATCCTGACCCCCATCTCGTCGATTATGGGGGAGATCCTCTTCCTGGCGTTGACCTCTGATCGTCACAGTCCAATCGAGCTGCGCACCATCGCCGAAACCACGCTCCGCCGCCAGCTCCTCTCCGTGCCAGGGGTGTCCCAGGTCACACCGATCGGGGGCGGGGAGAAACAGTATCAGGTCATCCTGGCTCCGTCCAAACTGCGCGCCTATGGCGTGTCCCTCAAACAGGTCACCCAAGCGCTCACCGCCTCGAACACCAACGTCTCCGCCGGCTTCATGATCGCCGGCGGTTCGGAATACCTGGTCACCGGCCTTGGCCGCATGCGCACGCCTGAGGACATCGGCGCCGCGGTCGTGGCGGCGGTAGACGGCGTACCCATCCGCGTGTCGGACGTCGGGACCGTGCGCATCGATGCCGCCCCCAAACGGGGCGAGGGATCCATCAATGCGCAGCCAGCGGTCATCCTTGGCGTCCAGAAGCAACCCGGAGCGAACACGCTCACCTTGACGCGCACCTTAGAGGCGGTCCTCGCTGAGCTGCAGGGGAAATTCCCCGAAGGCATGCGGATTCAACAGGTCTTTCGTCAGGCGGACTTTATCGAAATCCCCATCGAGAACGTCTTTCATGCCCTGCGCGACGGCGGGATCTTAGTCATCGCCATCGTGCTCCTCTTTCTCGCCAACCTCAGGGCCGCCTTCATCACGCTGACCGCGATTCCCCTGTCGCTGTTAACGGTGGTGCTCACCTTGCAGGCCTTCGGTGCGACGATCAACACGATGGCGCTGGACGGGATGGCCATTGCGATTGGGGGATTGGTCGACGACGCCGTGATCGACGTGGAAAACGTCTTTCGGCGGCTGCTGGCCCATCCGGAGGTGGTCTCTGTCGCTCGTCGGACCGGGCGCGCCGAGCTCGACGAGCACGCGCAAGGCGTCGAGGCCGCCGAACTCGATGTGTCGCTTGTCATGCGAGATCGCAGCAAAACGGAGTTCCTCAATGCCCTGCGTCGGGACTTCTCGCTTATCCCCGGCATGAACATCACCATCGGGCAGCCGATTTCGCACCGCATCGATCACATGCTGTCGGGCACACGGGCGAATATCGCCGTCAAAATTTCGACGAGGACCTCTACACCCTGCGCGCCCTTGGCGAAAAAGTCCGCCAGGCCGTGACTACCGTCCCGGGCGCTGTGGACGTGTCGGTCGAGCAACAGATCGACGTGCCGATTCTCGGGGCGCGGTTCGACCGCCAAGCCATGGCACGGTATGGAGTGATGGTCGAAGATGTGGCCCACACACTCGAAGCCGCGCTGCAAGGCGTCACAGTGTCGCGCATCCTGGAAGGGCGATACGCCTTCGATCTGGTGGTGCGCCAGGCGGAAGCTGAGGGATGGAACCCGGAGACGCTCGGCCACCTCGTGGTGGACACGCCCGATGGCGCGAAGATCCCCCTGCAAGTCCTCGCGCAGGTCGGCAAGACCACTGGGCCCAATACCATCAGCCGCGAACAGGTGGAGCGCAAAATCGTCGTGATGTGCAATGTGGCAGGCCGAGATGTGGCCTCGGTGGTGAAGGATATGCAGCAACGCGTCGCTCTCATCATTGCCGAAAAGCCTGGCTATGCCGTGGCTTATGGCGGGCAATTTGAGAGCGCTGAAGAGGCCGGGCGTCTCCTCGGCGTGCTCGGCATCGCCGTCGTCCTCGGCATCGCCCTCCTCCTGCATCTCGCCTTCGGCTCCGCGCGCGATGCCGTGCTCGTGATGGTGAACCTGCGCTGGCGCTCATTGGCGGCATTGCCAGCGTCTTCATCTCCGGCGGCGTGCTCTCGGTGGCGTCGTTGATCGGGTTCATTACGGTGTTCGGCATCGCGACCCGCAACGGCATCATGCTCGTGTCGCACATTCGCCACTTGCAGGCACGGGAAGGGGTGACAGATTTCCGCCAAGCCGTCTTCCGCGGCGCGATGGAACGGCTGGCCCCCATCCTGATGACGCCCCTGGCGGCGGGATTAGCGCTGATCCCCTTGGCCATCAGCGGCAATAAGCCCGGCAACGAGATTCAAACGCCGCTGGCCATCGTCATCCTCTTCGGATTGCTGACCTCGATGTTGCTCAATATGCTGATCGTTCCAGCGCTCTACCTGTGTTTCGGCCGGCCGGTGCAGATGGCTCAGGAAGGGGGTCCCCGATGAAACGCTTGCTGCGGTGGGTCGCGACGCTCCCTGCTCTCATGGCGGGCTGCGCCCTAACGCCCGCACCGGAGCTTCTTCCCCAAGCTCGTTGCAGCCTGCCTGTTACGGAGCGTCATGTCATGGCCACTCCCGTGGCGGCGGTCAGCCTCACTTCGCCGGCTGCCTCGCCACGCCATGAGCGGAGCATCGAGCGCTTGACGCTGCAGCAGGCTCTGGAGTTAGCTGAACGTGTTCATCCTGATTTCGCCGCCGCCCAGGCACAGATCGAGAGTGCCGAAGGGAGAGCCCTGCAGGCCGGGCTATTCCCAAACCCTGAGCTCGTGAGCCGGATCGAGTCGGTCCCCGTGACCGGGCGCATCATCGAGCGGGCAGAGTATATCGTCGGCGTCAGTCAACCCGCCCCTCTAGGCCAGCGACTCGCCGTCGCCCGCCGTGTGGAAACGCTCGATCGGGACCGTCTGGGGCTCGAGTTGGAGGTGAAGCGCCTGGAGATCCGCAGGCGTGTGCAGAGCGCCTTTGCTACCGTACTGTATGGGCAACGGGTCATCCAGGCCCGGGCCGAAGATGTCAGAGGTGAAGTCACATTAACGGTCAACGTGCCGGCTTCCTTATCTGGTCCAGAGCAAAAGGTGTGACAGGAGGATTGAATTAACCACGACAGGAGACGCCTCACCGCTCATCACGGGAGCGCAACAGTGTAGTGCACCCCATTTGTCAAGCAGCCGCGCACGGAGTCCCGTGGCTGAGGTAATAGTGACGTTCAAACTGGTTAGGGGACTGGTACCCAAGGGCTGAGTGCAGATCATGCTCATTGTCGTCTGTCATCCAAACCTCCAGCGCCCTGATGAGTTCAAAGGGACTGGTCCATTCCTGCCGCCACAGACATTCTTCCTTGAGCGTACGCATCACCCGCTCGGTATCAGCATGGCCCTTGGGATTGTTAGAGCTGGTGAAGGCTTGCTGAATCGCCAGGGTGCTGCAGGTCCTCAGGAAGGCCAACGAGGTTGGCTGACTCCCATGGTCACTCATCAAGCCCAAGCTCTGGCCGCGCACCCCATCAGGACACTGCCGGTTGACTGCCATGTCCAGAGCGGTCAGCCAATGCCTGGCGGTGCAGGGGCTGCCGGCATAGTAGCCCACGATCGTGTTCGTCTACCAGTCCAACACCCCCACGAGGGACACACCCCCACAGCCCTCGACCCACACCTTGGTCATCTCGCGGCCCCACCACTCATGGGACCTGGTCGGTCGGGGTGTGCTGCGCGTTGGTGTCCGCTTGGCCTTGAGCTTCGCGTGGGGAATGACCAAGCGGTGGTGTGCCCGCAGCCACCGCCGCATCCGCTGCTGATTGGACGAGCCCCTGCGCGACGACGCGCCTGGAGGCCCAGATGCAGCGATAGCCCCAAAATGGGGGGTCGGCTTTAAGCGCTTGAATACGCGGCAGCAGCTCCTCAGCGCGCGGCATGACCCGAAGCGACCGCCGCCGCGTGATCCCCATCGCTCGTCGCTTTTGTTTAGCTCGAGGGTGAGCTCTCCCACGAGCGTCTTCAGCCGGGCGTTCTCCTGCGCGAAGCGGGCTTCTGTCCGGGTGTGCTGATGCGCCTCAAAGGCGTGTGCCGCATGCGCTAGAAACTGATCACGCCACTGGTAGTACTGGGATTGGCTGATCTGGTGTTCGTGACAGATTTCCGCTACAGGCTTACCCTGCAAACCTTCGAGAACAAGGCGGGCTTTGGTCTTGGCATCCCATTTCCGTCGGTGCATGGCTGACCTCCTTTGATGTCAGCCCCAGTGTACTCTGTTCCGAGGCCCCATGTCGTAATGGGGAGCAGTATAAGGGCTCATTGCAGGACACTACCCATGAAATGAGTGTACACAGCACTCTTCGTTGAAGAGATGAATACGTAAGTGTATTGACGGCGTTCCCTTGTGTCATCTGTGGAGGCGTCTATTGCCCACTGAGGAACAGCTGCTGGAGATCCATCGCCTGGCCGTGCTAGGCGGCGTGGCCGCCATCGCCCAGGACGTGACCGGAAGGCTTGCCGGCGCATGAACTGGTGCCTCGCGCTTTCGCGAGGTCCAGGACCTCTGCCTGAAGACCTTGGAGCTGGGACACACCCCTGACACGCTCACCTATCTGGCCACGGCCAAGACGGTGCTGGGAGAAGTCGAGGAGGCTATGCGGCTCTACCGCACCGTCCTAAATATGTGCGAAGAGGCCGGCGATGGCGCGGCCCTGGCCGCCACCCTCAACAACATTGGCGAGGTCTACCGCCGCACGGGGCTGCTGGCACAGGCCCTGGAGTACTTCCACCAGGCCCTGGCCCTCCATGAGGCGGTGGTCGAGCGCGCGGGAGAGAGTGTGACACGGTACAATATGGCCATGATCTACCGAGATCAGGGGAAACTGCGGGAGGCCGTGGAGGAGTTGCGGCAAGTGGTGGCCTTAGACGAGCAGGTGCACAGCCGTGACCTGGAGTCGGACAGCGCTGTGCTGGCGCAGGTGGAGGCAGAACTTGGTCCGAGGGGATGGCCGGGGTGTAAGTGACCCATTTGTCCATGCAGTACACTTTCACCTACGACTGTGAAAGGCGATTGTCCATCTTCTGTAGCGTCGCGTTGTCTTGCGATAGTGCCACATCTCATCCAGCTCCTGGAGGCATTACTCGTGCCCGTTCCTTCGGGCCAACATGACGATCGAGAGCTGCCCTGGCGCCACCCCTTCGCTCCTTTCAGTACAAAACTGCCCCCGTTTAGGGCCTAATATTTGGTATACTTCCATTGGCATGGTAAACTTGAGCTGCATCAAAGAGATATACGATACAATTCAAAGCCATATCCAAGAGAGATCAAAGCTGACGCGAGGAGCACCAGATGAAATGCCGAATGTCAGGGGTTCTGGTGACACTGATCCTGGGCGTCCTCTTGGCTCCCCTGGCATCCGACGCGCAGTGGAAGAAGGTTCCCATGGTGACCGTCTCAGCCACGGCCACAGACCCACGTCTCCCCCTTGCCACGGAGGCCATCGAGTTCTGGAACCGACAGCTGGCCGAAATCGGTACACCATTCAGATTAGGTGCGGTGACGCAGACGACGGAACCCGTGTCCGCTTCATATCTGGAACGACTTAGTGCTGCAGTCCTGAATCGAGAGCCACGTCCCGATTTCCCTGCCAGCCTGGAGCAAATGCCGGGAGATATCATCATCGCGATGTCTGATGGTAATTTCATCTCGTTTGCCACGCGCTTCCAAGCCGGAGCACAATTGAAGGCGGTAGTCGGGATCAGGAATCACACTTCCTACCCGCTGAATCTGCCCAACGTCGCGCGCAATGTCATCGCGCATGAGTTGGGCCATGCGATTGGGCTTGGGCACAATGACGATCGCACGACGCTCATGTGTGGTCGACCAGCGCCGTGCCGCCCCGATGCGTTCCAGTCGGAGGTGGCGAAATTCTTTCCGCTGACCGAGGACGAGAAAGCGACCGTGCTCACACGCTACCCGCGCACGTGGAACCCTCTCCCATAGGTCACTGGCGACGGTCTCCGCTTGCCCTTGACGCCTGCACCCCACATACCTGCGCCAAGACCACAATGAACCCCTGTTTCACTAACATTCACGCAAACTTCCGACGAATCGTCACAACACATCGATCAGGGAGATCTGCTGGCCGAGGAGCTACCCTGCGATAGCAGACCAAGACTCCCAAGGCTGCGACCTATTTCTGAGCCAGGTGAGCATCTAGGAAGGGTCTAGGAAAAACGGCAGTCTTCTGAAGGTGGAGATACGTTGCGCGTGAAGTTCACAAGGCCTTGTGTCAACGGAGGTAAGGCGCTCTCATGAGGAGGATCGATCATGGTTTCACCACCGATCACTGTACGAGCGCTGGCAACTTCCGGCCAGCGCGAGAGGCATTGTCAATTCGCGGACCAGGCGTTCTCCCGCGAACCGTCACCTGAAAGCGCCAGGTACTGGTATCAGTTTGTCACGACTATGCCCGGGTACCGGCCAGAGCAGCTGAGGGGAGCTTTTCGCAATGGCGAACAGGTCGGAAGCTATTTTCTTCATGAACGGACCATGCACGTGGGGACGGCGCGGCTTCTCGCGGGTTGTATCGGTGCGGTAGTGACGTATCCTGACCATCGTCACCAGGGAGTAGCGACGGCGCTCATGCAAGATGCCATTGACTATGCTCAGTCCCACCACTATCCGTTGCTTTTACTCGATGGTATTCCCAAATTCTACTACCGCTATGGCTATGACGACGTCTTTGATGTGTCCGTTCAGGACATTGATTATGCCGCCATTCTGGCACAACCTCCCAGTGCTCTGCACTTGCGCCCTGTGACGCTGGAGGATGCGCAGCATATAGTTACCCTCTACAACCGCCACTTTGGACCCTTGACGGGCAGCTTCACGCGCACGGTGGAATGGCAGCATCATCGGCTCCATTATCGGTCAGCCGATAATCCGCTCTGGTTAGCCGTCGATGCTGCTGGGCGTCCCCAGGGCTATTTAGCTCTGCAGGGAGGTGCGGAGCGTTTCCAGGCACAAGAGTTCGCAGCCGATACGTGGGCAGCAGCCCTCGCGTTGCTGCAGCACCATGCCCACTTGTTGGACGGTCTCCAGGCTCCCGCCGCACTCCGTTATCGTATCCCTTCCAGCGCTCCAGTCTTGTACGAGATGATGGATGCCCTGCAAGTACCGGATACCTCGCACTGGCGGCATCCTCCCGAAGAGTGGGCCATTCGCAGCCAGACGTATCACCATCGCTTTGCGGCTTGGATGGCACGACTGGTCAGCCTGCCGGCGCTGGCACAGGCACTCCTGCCTGAATGGCAGGCACGATGGCGACAATCCTTAGCGCACTGGTCGGGAACCATCTCCCTTATGGTTGGTGAAGACACGTGTACGTTGCACTTCGACAGAGCCCAACTGCAGCTCATCGATGCGCCTGATAGAGCCACCACTGTGCGGCTGTCCCCGCAACGGTTCACGCAACTCGTGTTCGGTTATCGCCCTGTGGCCTTTACCTTGAAACAAGCGGCACAGTCACCTCCAGATGCGGTGGTCGCTGTCCTCAATGTCCTGTTCCCTTACGGCCATACCTGGATTCCGGCATCTGACTGGTTCTGAATAAAGTGTGCGGGCCATCATCGCTCAACGTCGGGCGGTCTATCGGGCGTTGGCGTTGGCCGATGTGGCGGAGGCAGAGGTGTGCCGTGAGCCGAGATCAATGTCGCGGTGCCCTTGGCCATAGATCCCCAGGAATGCTTGTCACAGAGGCCACCCAGTCGCGGCCGTGTAGACGCGTCGGTGAACTTGGCAATGCCGAGGTCTGCTGACGCACGGCCTGGACAAACTCTTGCAGCTCTGCCTGGTTCAGGTTCGAAACCACCCAGTAGCTCAGGCCCGACACCTGCCAATGCGCCAGATGATAGCCCTGGCGCGTCACCATGGTTGCATTGCCGCCGATCTCGGGTTGGGCGGGCCACATAAACAGATTGATCACATGTTCCCGGCGCTGGTAGACCAGCGCTGCGACCGATCGCTTGCCGAAGTACTCCAGGCGCCCCCCGACTAACAGAAATCCCTGCATCGTTAAATCTGGGGCCGGGGGCGAGAAATCCAACTTTCCCTCGAACCACGGTTTCACGGTATGTGAGTCGGATGAGGTCACATCCGTCAGATGGTTGACCATCAAGGAGCGGACATGGCCGGCAACCAACTCCTGCAGCGCATGATCCGGTGCAGAGGGTTCGATCGAAAGGGGTATCACACTCCACAGCACAATCGCCACACAGGCCACTGCGGCCCCGAGGCTCAGCCCACGCCATGACCACCCCCAGGTCCGTGTATAGGCATTTCTGACACGTCGGACTGACGCTAGGATGCACGACTCCAGAGGCTCAGGAGGCGTAAAATAGAGCGCGCTGTCCCGAAGCGCCGAGCGTAACGCCTGCAGCTGGGCGTGGACGGGCGCGCAAGCCGAACAATCGCGCAAGTGTCGTTCGATGTCCAGCGTTCGCACCAGGTCTAATTCACCATCCACATAGCCGTGGAGCAGGTCCTGTACCTCTTGGCAGCTCACCTTAAACCTCCGTGTGCAGACGACGGGCCAGGGTTTGCTGTAGCCGCTTGCGAGCCCGGGCCAAGCGCGACATGACCGTCCCCACAGGTAGGTCAGCGATCGCCGCAATTTCCTTGTACGATAACCCTTCGATCTCGCGTAAGATGATGACCTCCCGATATTCCACCGGCAATTCTTCCAGGGCTTGTCGCAGCAATAACTAGTTTGTGCGGTGCAGTAGTATCGTTTCTGGATTCGCGGCCTCCCCGTCCAGGCTATGGATTTCCTCGTCGAATCCCGTCATCAGTTCGTGCCCGCGATTGTGCTGCAGCCAGGTATAGCACGTGTGACGCACGATGGCGAGCAGCCAGGCGCGGCCATCCCCACCGTGAAAACCGTCAAAGAACCTGAATGCCCGCACATAAGCCTCCTGCACCACATCTTCCGCATCGTGGTCATTGCGTGTCAGCCAGCGCGCCATGTTATAAGCGGCTGGTAGATGCGGTAAGACAGCTCGTTCAAAAAGCCGGAGCGTCGATTCGTCAGGCACGGCAGGTCTCTCACACCTGGGCAGCATCATGGCGGTCGCGGCATCCTCCAGGACCATCTCTATAATACCACCGGCACCACAATTTTATTCCCGCGGTGAAATTCAGCCCAAACCTGGAATTTTTCTCTACTGAAAATGGTATGAGCAGAGGAAGTTTGTGGGAGGTGTC
>Ga0137403_10001537_pt1 | contig 28956 bp, 22 predicted proteins | sample CZOMad2_1_16fung_FD_122057 | JGI IMG/M metagenome (GOLD analysis project Ga0137403, IMG submission 122057) | Vadose zone soil fungal communities from Angelo Coast Range Reserve, California, USA - CZOMad2_1_16fungal (Hybrid Assembly) | ecosystem: Environmental > Terrestrial > Soil > Vadose zone... | reverse complement strand
GGTGTTACCCGCCATGTCGTCGGTGTTGTTGCCACCGTCAACGGTAAAAGTGTTCTGATCCATGTAACTTCCAGAGATGTCGCCTCTGGGCGTTACGCCGGGTTGCAGTCCCAGCAATGAGGTTGCGTCACGCCCGAGATTTGGCAGCAGCTCAAGTTGCTTTAGATTGATCGTATTTCCAATCGTGGCATTCGCTGTCTGCAGCTCTGAACCCAGGGGTGAGGTGGTGACTATTACGGTCTCAGTCAGAGATCCAACCTCCATAGTAACGTTCACGGTCAAGACCAGGCCGATGCTCACCTTCTGTTGCGCGAGCTTCGCGGTTTTGAAACCCGTCTTAGTTACGGTGATGTCAAAGATGCCCGGCGAAACAACCGGGAAGTTGTAACGCCCGGAGTCGTTTGTCGACGTAGTCTGCTTGCCGTTCGTGGCCAAGTCAGTCAAAGTCACATCCGCCCCCGGCACTGAGGAGCCCTGAGGGTCTGCGACGAGACCTGTGATGCTGCCTGATGAAGCCGTCTGCGCGTGCGCGGAGCTTGCCGAAACGGTGCACAAAACTCCGACGCAAACGACCAATCCGAGAAAGATCGAGAGCCTTTTCATTTAAGTCCTCCTTCTGAAAAAAAGAGTGGCGCTGGGAAGTAACGTCGGAAGGAACCAACGCAACCCCCAGCCGGGGTAGAAACCAAATTACAGAGTTAACGAACCGCTAGAAAAGTACGATTATCAGTCTGTGTCTCGCCCGAGGCAGGGCGCGTATAGGTAACAATGAAAAGACCGCGCCAGTATATAGCCGCTGGCGCAAGCGTCAAGGTTTATTTTGCAATTTATTGGATGCTCGTGCAGTTTTTTGCGCGCCGGCGAATCCCGCACGCTTACGCCCGCGGATTCAGTTGGCAGTAATGTTGAATGCGGAATGATCGATCTTCTGATTGAAATCGAACTGGGTCAGCTTGATCGTCCAATCGGCGAGGAAGGTTCCATTCACCGTGTCAACGGATACCTTGATGCCATAAATGTGCGGCAGATTCAATCCGCCCTCAGCTTTGTAAAGCGAAAACTCTTCAATCATTTTGTAGCGGCCTTCACGTTCCTGCACGTTTGAATACTCAACCTTCCCCATCGGCGCCGGAATCACGCGCTCGTATTCAGTACGGACGTGACGAAAAGTCTCTGAGTCAAAGTAGATCGTGATTTTCAAATCTGAACTTCCGCCCGGCGTGTACCGGATCTCATGTAAGAGATGATCGTCGATCTTTTTTGTGCCCAGGTAATTCAGTTGGGCACCCCGGCTTTGCAGATCGAGCAGGGGCCACGCCGATGAAAGCGTGCCGCACATTAGTCCCTGTTTGAAAATTACATCGTTGGCCATCAGAAAACTTCCGAGTACCGAACGCGTTCCCGGAGTTGCAAATGCCGCCATGAAGCTAACCCCGTTGTAAGCCAGTTGCTCGCGCGGATAAACCGGACTGGGGAAACTCATTCCAAACAGGTTTTTCATAGCTTCAGACGCGAGCACAGCCTTGCCGACCGCCTGGCCCGCCGGGGCTGTCCTAAAAATCACTTGAGAGGTGCCAGAGATTATTCGCGTCGCAATCGCTGCGCGTGATTTCGCCGGACCGATTGACTCAAGGTGTCGCGCAATGACTTCGTTGGCGGTCAGCTTTTGCGCAACCGCCGATCCAACGGATAACGAGCAAACAATAAAGACAAGTGAGGCGAAAATGGCCGTTTGTTTTGACAGACGTAAGGCAGTCATTTTCTTTCCTAACTAAAAGCAGCGAGACATCGATGATGCCTCGCTGCCTCGTCAATCGTTCCCGTCTGCTAGAACAGGAACTTAAAGCCGAACTGAATCACTCGCGCAGCCTCTCCAGTCTGCACGATCGTCTGCGTTGAAGGGGGCGCGACCGTCGCACAGCAAGCTGAGCCAAAGCCATTCGTTGCGGCGATGGAGGGCGAGCCCGTGGAAGCATCACGCGGATTGTCAAAGTTCGGGTGGTTCAAGGCATTAAACATTTCCATGCGGAACTGAAGCTTCCACTTCTCGGTGACGGCGAATGTTTTGATCAATCCGAGATCGAGATCCCAATAATGCGGCGCCACAAAGATGTTTCGACCCGCACCGTTTAGTCCGGGAGCCGGCAAGCAGAAAGCTTGCGTTGGATCGACCCCGCACGTGAACGGCTGACCTGTAACCGGGTTAAATACAACTGGCTTGAACACAACCGGCCCGACTAGCGGTGTCCCGGCAATCTCTTGCAGTTGGGCCGGCGTATATATTTGCACGCCGGCGCGCGATTGGTGATTTCCGTTCGCGGTGAAGGAACCGCTGCGAACCGAAAATGGCTCGCCGGACTGGAACGTGTAAATGGCATTGACCGTCCAACCGCCGAGCACTTGATTGACAACTCCCGGCGAAGATTTGAAGAACCGTTTTCCACGTCCGAAGGGCAGCTCCCAAACTGAAGCAGCGGTTAAGACCTGTGTGCGATCAAAGTCTGAACGGCCGCGCTCGTCGCGGAAGTTGCGAATGTCAGTTGGCGTTCTGGAGTTGGTGTTCGAAAGTCCCCCGCCGGACGAAGCGCCCACCGGATCGACGGATTGATTGTCGATCGATTTACCGAAGGTGTATGCCATGCTCAATCCCAGCCCGTTGCTGAAGCGTCGCCGCAGAGTGAATTGCGCGGCATGGTAATTCGAATCGCCGCTGTTATCGAGCTTGGTAATCACAGCGAACTGCTGATTAGGCCTGAGCTTGAGACCAAGCGTGTTGTCCTCGATGCGGAGAGCCAGGTTGCCGACGCTGTTAAAATCGAGGTTGTTGGTAGTAGTTGACGAGTTTAGGAAGGTGGCTGACGCTGCGGCAGTAAGTCCACCTGCGGTCTGTAAGAGGCTCAAGAGCGGCGGCGCCACGCCAGTCGTGCAAGTACCAGCGGACGTTCCAGACGGCAAACAGCCCTTCGCTCGGTTCTGCTGCATGATAAGGAACGAAGGAACGATCGAGTCGGAGTTGATTTGATTAGCATCGTAGGCCATGAACAGCCGTTCGCCGCGGCGTCCAATGTACGCCGCCTGCATGACAAAACCGCCCGGCAGTTCACGTTGAATGCTGAAGTTCCACTCATGCACAGTCGGCAAATGCATCTTCGGATCAAAGACTGTGATCGGCGGTGAGTTGGTCCGCAACTGTTGCGGGGGTGTGAACAGTGACGAAGGCTTCGCCGTAGGCGCCGAAAGCTGAATGGGGAAGCCACCGGCAACGGTCTTATTGATGTCGGGCGAGAGCACGCATCCCGGGGTAATCGAAGAAAAGGAATTTGTGGTGGTTGAGAAAGATGTCGTGCAACTTTGAACCAGGCCGGGGACTCTTCCGGCTGCCGCCGTCACCTGGAAGGATGAGATAGTGTCGAAGGCTATACCATAGCCAAGCCGAATCACGCTCTTGGTGCCATCGCCGAACAGCGTATGCATGAAGCCCGATTTGAAATCAGGGCTCCACGCTAAACCGAATCGTGGACCGATCGCGGCGCCGAAACTGCCTTCGTACCAGTGCCTGGCCTTAACGAAACTTACTGCGCCCGGCGTATCCTTCACCGGCGTTGCCGGAAGCGGGGTGCCAACGATTGGCGTTGACGCCACGAACACGTTTTCGTTCGGCGAAGTATTCGCCGGCGGATTGTATTCCCATCTTGCGCCATAATTCAGCGTCAGGTTCGGACGAACTTTCCATTCATCCTGAAAATAAAAGTTGTATTGGTCGAGATTGTGCTTCTCGGCATATAGACTGATCTTGTCACCCACCTTGAAAGGCAGAAACACGTCGTTTCTGAGGTTAGCGATGAAGACCTGAGTCATCGAGGCGGGCAAGCCATAGACGTTATTTATCAGGCTTCCCAGCGTGGCTGAGTCAGTGGAATTGATGTTGGGCGCGGCCACAAAACCTCCATTCACGGTCGTGCCGCTAATAAACGGCGGCCGAGTTGTCTGCGAGAAGGTCACCGAGGGCGTCACGTTGATGCCGCCCGGTTGGCCACGCTGATCGACGTGCCGGTAAAAGCGGAAATTGACGCCGCCGCGAAAGACGTGTGCCCCACGAACGATGCTCAAGTTATCGAGCACTTGCGGAGTCGTAACCCAGCGCGCAGTGCGCGGGGTATTGAGAAAAGGGGTCGTCACAGTGGCAAAGGAAAACGGCGGCACGTCCGGCCATTTTGGATTTGCCTCGCCCTGGGTGAATAGAAACCCAAACCGCCCGTACCCAGCCGTAAGTTCATTGACGATGCGCGACGAGATTACGCGACGGTAGCTCAGCGCCAAATTCGACGTGCGGCGGAACACTTCACCAAAGGCGGGCCCGCCCGGAAAAACCTGCGGTCTGCCGTTAAGTGGATCGCCTTTCAACGTGTTGTAGTCCGAAAAGAGATAGCGGCCAAACACGCTGTTGTTGGCATTAAAGTTGTGATCGATGCGCGCGTTAATCGCCGGACCGCGAACTGCCGTAGGCGGATTCCAGACAAAACTTGCGGTATTCAAACCATCGCCCGCAGCCGAGAAATTATTTGGAATCGGAATCGGCGAAAGCAACGCTCCTACAGTCGCATCAAGTGTCTTTCCCGTCGTGTTGTTGGTCCCAGCCTTGAGGTCATACGTGCGCACACAGCGAAGCGATGTCGCCGTCGCGCAAAGCGGCACCACTAATGCTCCGGTGCCCGGATTTACCAGGAGCGGCGAGTTACGCACGATTGTGGTTCCAGCAATTACTAACGGATTCGCCGAATCGGGCACGAAGTAACGGAAAATACCGGCGCGCGCTTCTGCCGTATAGACCGTGGTAAAACCAAAGGTCTGATCGATCGGCTGCGTAAAGTCCACCCGGTTGTAGCCGTAGCTGCCAAAGAAAAACGTCTTGTTCTTCTTGATTGGTCCACCCATCTCATAGCCGAACTGTTGCATCCGGATCAGTGGCTTCGGATTTTTCTGTGCGTTCTGATACCACTCGTTGGAGTTGAGCGCCTCGTTTCTCAGAAAGAAGAAACCAGTGCCATGAAACTCGCTGGTTCCGGCTCGGGTGGCAATCGAAATCGACGCGCCGCTGTTGCGACCTTCTTCGGCGGTGGCGTTGTTTGTGGTGACCTTGAATTCCTGGACGTTATCGGGCGTGATGCGATAGAGGTTGCTCACCGGGTTTGGGACTGACGACTCGTTCGCCTCGATTCCATCGATCGTTACGTTATAGGCGCGGTCACGGGCGCCGTTCACGTGAACTCCAGAGCCCGCGCCGCCAAACGATCTCTGCACTACGCCGGGTTCGAGCAGTAACAGCGTCAGAGGATTACGCCCATTGAGCGGGAGAGCTTCAATCGCCTTCTGCTCGACGACGTTTCCCATCGTGGCGTTCGCTGTTTGCAGTTGCTCGGTTCCGCCCGTAACGGTCACGGTCTCGGACACCGAGCCAACTTCCAATGCGGCGTCGGCCGTGAGTGGCGTGCCAACCTCAAGCGCGTTATGAGTTTTCTGTAGCGTCTTGAATCCCTGCTTCTCGATCGTGATCGTGTAATTTCCGACTGGCAGGGCGGCAAAGGCATACAGCCCCGCATCGTTAGTGGTCTGTGTGCTGGTTACGCCAGTCGCGTCATTCTTGGCGGTCACCGTGGCGCCGGGTACAACTGCACCCTGCGTATCTCGCACCGTGCCAGTGATGTTAGACGTGCCGGTTTGGGCGACAGCCGTAAGGACGCACACTACGAACAGGGTTAGCGTGCCGAGACTACGAAACAGATGCGTTAGCTTCAACATTGGGTTCTCCTAAGCTGGATTCAAAGCCGCTGGTGGTCAAACGAACGGCGGAAGGTCAAAACCGGTCGGAACAAACTGCAAACAATGACGAGCTGGAATCGGAGACTTACATCCCGAACTTATGAAAGAATGAACTTGGTCATGGAGTATATCCCTGAAGAATTTTAGGTCAAGAGTTTTTTACTGGACCATGCACTCGCCAAACACGAAAGAGAGGAAACCGTGTCCGCATCAAAAGAGATCCGTGGCAAGATATCAGTCTGCGTCGTCGCTGACTCTATCGCAAAGACCGCTGCACAGGATTTGCAATGCAAATATGTCAACGGAACCTGTGCAGACCAGGATATCTTTATCCGGCTCATTTTTCCGCGAGCAATCGAGACTAATATCATACATGACAGCACTTCGAGCAGGTGACCGGATTAGGTCAACCTTCGAATTGGCGCTCGGCACGAACTCGTTCACGACTCCATGCTACGAAATTATGGAAGGTCGATCCATTATTCTGAAAAATGGTTTGACCTCATGAGCGGTGAAGAATGACGCGCTTCGTCCATCAAGGGAGTTTATCGGACTGATAAATTCTTTTAGTTTTGATTGTAAGTCTTGCCCTAATAGAATTACCGGCCTTCCCGCAAGTGTTCGGCAAGGCCGTGGACAACGGTCCAACAGTTGGTCTAAATCGTCTTCCAGTAAAGAGGAAAAATCAATGAGACATCACCCCAGGTTCCCTGTTTGTTTGTTCGCGGTCGTGACGCTTCTGTTTACCTTCAGTGGAGTGGCCATGTCGCAAGAGACTACCGGTTCCATCGTGGGCTCAGTTAAGGACACGAATGGAGCCGTGGTCAAGGGCGCGACGGTTACCGTCACCGACAGCCAAAAGAAGGTGGTCGTCCGCACGATTACAACCGATGACGATGGTGCGTACTCCGCTCGCGATCTACCAGTTGCGACCTATGACGTGACAGTCGAAGCTAAAGGATTCAAGAAACATGTCGAGAACAAAGTCCAGGTCGACGTAGGTCATGGTCGAACACTGGACATCGGTCTTGAGGTCGGCAGCGTAGCCGAGGTCGTGACGGTCGAAGCGAACCCGGTCGCTGTCCAACTGACAACGGCCGCAGCCTCGACCGTAATCAACGGTGATCAGATACGCGAGCTTCAGATTAACAATCGGAATTTTGTCTCTCTGGTGACGCTTTCTCCCGGTGTCACGAACGATTTGGATGATCTTGTGTACGCCGGCACCAACAATCCCGAAACTCAAGTAATTAATCGCAACCTGATCTCGGTAAACGGAGCCAGGAGTACCCAGAACACCTTCACCGTTGACGGCGCCGACATAACTGATCGCGGTGCGAACCTCACGATTCAAGCGTATCCCGGCGTGGACTCAATCGGTGAGTTTCAGGTTTTGCGCAGTCTTTATCCCGCGGAGTCGGGTCGTAGCGGCGGCGGACAAATAAACATAGTGACACGCGGCGGCGGAGACAAGTTTCACGGCAGCGGTTTCGAATTTGTGCGGAATGAACGTTTTAATGCCAACGATTTTCAGACCAACCGAACCCCGTCTCTCGCATCCGTACTCGGCACTGAATCGAATGGCAAACTGAAAAGGAGACCTTTCCGCTATAACAACTATGGCTTCACCATCGGCGGACCGATCTATGTTCCGAGATTCGGCGAAGGAGGCAGGGCGACTAAGAAACTTGCGCGGACCTTCTTCTTCTTCTCGGAGGAGGACCGTTATGACATTCGCTATCCGACCCTGGGGCCCGCTGTCGTTCCGACCTCTGCGATGAAGCAGGGAATTTTCCCGGTCGACATTTGCCTCAGCGCATCTGCCGCAGCGACTTGTACGTCGATACTGCCTGCCAACACGCCGCTCTCAAGCCGTGCAGCTGTGAGTAGCGTCGCGCAGCAATATGTGAGCAACATCTGGAACAAGATTCCTGAGCCGACGACTCTGGCTAACTTAAATTTGAGCTATCCGACTCGAAACGTCGCGAAGTTTCGCCAGGAAATCATCAGATTGGATCACACCTTCAACCAAAAGGTGAATATGCTCTATCGGTACCAGCATGACAAGATTCCGACCATCGACGCTGACGGATCAATCGGCACACGTTCCGCCCTTCCGTTTGTGAATCAGATGGTCTCGGATTCGCCCGGCCGCGCGCACACGCTTCAGGCTACATTCATTCTTAATCCAACAACCATCGTCGAAGGACGTTTCAGCTACGCATTTGGTTCTATCTTCACGCATACCACCGGCTTGATCGCAAAGAGCGTTTCACCGATCAATGTCAACCTACCTTACACCAGCGTGCGCGATGTAGTGCCAATCATTGCTTTATCCGGCTTTGGCAATTTCGCCAACACGAGTTCAACGTTGACTGGCTTCAGCAACTACATCGACCCGTCGTGGAAGAAAGACTGGAGCGGCAGCCTGACTTTGATTCGCGGAACTCACACGATGAAATACGGGGCGTTGTTCACCCGCGCTGACAAGTTTGAAAATGCTCTCTCGGGCGCGAACCAGGGATCTTTCAGCACCTTTAGCAACACCGTGACTTCAGTCGCTTCACCTGCCTGTGTTCGCGCGACCGGCGTAGCCAGCAATTCGCTCAACACGCTCTATCAAAATTGGGCGTGCTTTCTGCTGGGCAACAATGTGTCTTTCAGTCAAACGAACCTCGACGCGACGATCGATTTTTATCAAAACAACTGGCAAGCGTATGGTCAGGACGAGTGGCGTTTTCGAAAGAACCTGACTTTGTCCTATGGCGTTCGCTATTCCTATTTTGGTCCCTTGATTGATCGCAAAGGTCTGTTATCGAATTTCGATCCGAGCTTGTGGAATCCATCCGCCGCGCCGCAAGTGACAGGCGCCGGCAACCGTGTCGCGGGAACGGGAAACTATTGCAATGGGATAATTCAGAATACGCAGAACATCCAAACCGGACCGGCAGCATTTAACTGCACGCCAACTGCTTCGCCTTTCGGCAAAGCTGTCTATAAAGTCTCGAAACACGATTTCGCGCCACGCTTTGGCATCGCGTGGGATCCGTTCGGCAAAGGCACAACCTCGATTCGTACCGGCTACGGGATTTATTTCGAGCAGATTCCTTACAGTTCGATCGAGTTGCAGGCATTGAATGCGCCTTACCTTCAGACGATTAGTCAAACCTTAGTGTCACTCGACCAGCCTATTCCAACGGGCGCATCGCCTACCGTGGTCGCAGCGGCCACCGTATCCAATGTCCGGGCAATCCAAAAAGATTTTAAAACGCCGTACATGCAGCACTGGTCGTTGGATTTTCAGCATCAATTCGGAAGCAAGACCGTGGTGACGGCGGGCTACTTTGGATCCAAGGGGACACATTTGATCGGCTTCACTGAGCTGAATGATCTGCCGCCCGGCAAAGCATTGGTGACTCAGTGCGCAACCGGAGCAAATACGCTGCAGACTCCGGGTGTAGTCACAAGCGTTTGCCAGGTTGCCGGCACCGTTTTCACAGCCACGCCGGCTATTCTCGATCAGATTCGGCCGTTCCGGGGATTTCGATCGCTGGATATCCTGACGCCACGCTTTAATTCGAACTATCACGCGCTCCAGGTCTTTGCGACCCGTCGTTTCACCGGAGCGTCTCAGTTTAACCTCGCCTACACCTGGTCCAAGAACTTGACGGACAATCAAACGTCATCAGTAAGCACGGCGCCACAGGACTCGAACAACATAAAGGCAGAGTACAGCCGCGCCATTCTCGATCGCCGTCACGTTTTGAGCGCAAACTACATCTATGAGATTCCTTTTTTCAACAAGCGGCATGACTTCGCCGGTAAGGTGCTGGGAGGATGGCAGGCGTCCGGTATCCTAACCTACTACACTGGTTTGCCTTTCACCGTGGCGAGTTCCAGCTACGATCCGTCGGGGATCGGTCTCATCCCCTCAATCCATGCGGGCGGCAGACCGTATCTGCTTTGCGATCCGAACTCGAACGCACCGCACACGCCCGACCAGTGGTTTAACCAAGCTTGCTTCTCTTTGCAACAACCTGCTGGGACGACCGGTCAAAGCAATGCACCTGGAAATGCGCCGCGCGGCGCAGTGAACGGCCCACCGACGAAACGAGTTGATTTCACTATGTCGAAGAGTTTTACTTTTAGTGAAGGCGTAAGACTTCAACTTCGTGCGGAGGCCTTCAACGTCTTCAATCACACGAACTTTAGAAACATCAGCGTCAGCCGCTCCATAGCAAATCAACAGACCTGTGCTGTAGGCGGCACGGCGGTATGTTCCGGATTTGGAACAGTTACATCTTTCCGCGATCCCCGAATCTTGCAGTTCGGCGCAAAGTTGTATTTCTAGTTTCGCGTAACAAGTAATGCTTTACAGAATGCCCGTGGCGAAGACGCTGCGGGCATTCGCGCGTTTGCGAACCTAGTCGTGGTCTAATGGCTCAAGCAAATGGTCGAAGCTGCGGGCGTTTCGCCTGCGGGCATTCGCATTTTTCGTTCATCACATAGGCGTTTGTGCAAGCATGGCCTAAGATAAAACACTCACCTAAAAAAATGATTGACAGGACATATCCATCAACCAGTAAGATTTCGTGCTTCCGAAATTAGTTTAAGCCGAGCGCGAAACCTTCGGTCATCTCGACGGATTCCCATTCGACGCTCATAGCCCATCCCCAAAAACTCGTTGAGCCCTTCTGGGCTCGTATTCGTCTGAGCCAATACTGGCTCAAACAAACGCGAGATCACCTCGCCACTAAAAAAGGAGGAGGAGTATGAGCAGACTGTTTCTATCGCTGACCATTGTGTGCGCCTTGATGGGACAGGTAATAAGCCAATCAAGCAATACGCGAACCTTGCGCTCGCAGCCTTCCGGGCAATCCAAACTGGAGCGTGCCGTTAACCGGGTGGAATCTTTCAGGTCCGCGCGCGAATTGTTGCGCAAAGAGAATGTTCCATTTGAGCCACATTAAGCCGGAAAACGGCGGGAACGGCGACAGAGTTATTGACAGAAATGACTCCATTTATGCCAGCCTGCGGCTTTGGACAGATACGAATCACAACGGATTCTCAGAGGCCGGCGAGTTACATACGCTGCGATCACTGGGTCTTTCATCAATCTCGCTCGATTACAAAGAAACGAAGCGCAAAGACCAATATGGGAATATCTTTCGCTACCGATCAAGAGTCGATCATACCAGGCGCGCAAACTTGGGACGCTGGGCCTATGACGTATTTCTCGTTCCGAGTCACTAGCGGCAAGGTTACAAAAGCGGCGCGAAGTTCATCTATAACTTCGCCATGAAAAGTTAAGCTAAACCGGATGCTCGCGGCGAAAGCGCCGCGGGCATTCATACGTATTGGGCTCTGGTCGTGTTCTAATAGTTCGATAAACATGGCACCAGCTGCGAACAAATTGCTGCTATTGCGCGGTGCGCGAATTATTAGTTACGACCGCCTGATTGAAACGGGTGCGCTGCTGATCAATTCGAGTCGCATCGCCGCGGTCTTTGACGCCAGCACTGATCAGTTGCCAGCGGTTGATTCGGTGATTGATTTAGCCGGCCTCACGCTTTTCCCTGGATTCATCGACGTCCACATTCATGGCGCCGCGGGTGTGGACACAATGGACGCCAGCGCGGACGAATTGCGGCGAGTCTCGGAATTTCTCGCCCGCCGCGGAGTGACCGCGTGGCTGCCGACGCTGGTGCCTTCAGCGACGGAAAAATACGAGCACGCCGTGACAGTGATTGAGGAACTAATCCGCGAACAGAGAGTTTTGCCCGCCGGAAACCCGCGCTCCCGGCCCCTCGGCGTACACTACGAAGGCCCATTTGTTAATAGTGAGCAATGCGGCGCGCTTCACCGCGAACACTTCAGGAACTTCAGAGAGGTCGCTAATCTTGACTCCCTGCCCGTGATCAAAATCGAAGACGCTGTCCACTTGATGACCCTCGCGCCAGAGGTTGAAGGAGGGATCGACCTGATCAAAGAGTTAAGCCGGCGAGGGTGGATTGTCTCAATCGGTCACACGCGCGCCACCCTCGAGGTCCTGGACGAGGCGCTACAGGCCGGGGCTCGTCACCTGACGCACTTCATGAATGCGATGCCGCCGCTGCACCATCGCGCGCCCGGGCCGGTGGGATGGGGTCTGACTCATGATGACGTAACCTGCGATGTGATCGCCGACGGAGTCCACCTCGATCCCTCGATACTCAAACTAATCATGCGCAGTAAGACTGCTGAGCGCGTTTCCTTGATCAGCGATGCCGTGGCGCCCACCGGCCTGGGCGATGGCGAGTATCAAATCTGGGGCGAGACGATCCGGGTCATCAGCGGCCGCACGCAAAACGCGCACGGGAGCATAGCCGGCTCAGTCATCACCATGCTGGACGCCGTGCGCATGATGCTCTCGTTGGGCGTGTTGGAAACGGAAGTCGCCCGCATGGCTTCATTGAATCCCGCGCGGCTGCTGCGCATTGATCATGATTGCGGTTCGATTAAGGAAGGAAAACGCGCGGACCTCGTCGCCCTCGATCGAGAGGGCAAGGTGCGGTTGACGATCATTGGCGGGCTTCCAATGGCAAATGACAAATGACAAATGGAACATGGAGAATAAAGAAAAGTTGTCTCCTGCTTTAACGGCGTCCATGCCCGAGTCAAAAACGATCCACGAAAACACACGAAGAGAAGTCGTTATGTTCGTGCAGCTTCGTGTGACTTCGTGGATCGTTTTCTTCTGAGCGGAAAACCAAAAACCGAATTAGGGACTACGCCGTTTATTATCTGTCATTTGTCATCCAACCAGGAACTCATTCCACGGCCCTCGTTGATGCGTCACCAACCGCGTATAGTCCGGCGCGCCGGTACGATTCGTCGAGCAGTTCCACCGGATGACAAACTCGCAGAGACATTCCCGCTAAACGCGCGCCGGCCGCAATTTGCATGTGGCAACCCGCGTTACCGGTGGCCAAAACAGAAGCGCCGCTGTCTTTGATCTGCTTCAACTTTTCAGCCAGTACCTGTTCAGAAAGTTCCGGCTCGAGCAAATTGTAAACGCCCGCGCCGCCACAGCAGACATCGCTGTCTTTCAAAATCGCAAAGTTCAGACCAGGAATCGCCCAGAGCATCTGTAGCGACGCCGCCGACGCCTTCTGTCCGTGCAGCAGGTGACAGGAAGCGTCGTAAGTCGTGCGCTCGACTCCGATTGCGGCGCCATTACGAAACCCGATCGCTTCAAGTTGTTGCCCGATGTCACGCACCCGCGCGCTAAAGTCGCGTGCCCGCGCCGCGTATTTTTCATCGTCAGCGAGCAGATGCCCGTACGAAGCCAGCATGGCGCCGCAGCCGCCGGCGTTACTTACGACCGCCTCGCTGCCATTGCCAAAGGCATCTATGTTCTGTCGCGCCAGGACCCGCGCGCCGTCAAGTTCGCCGGCATGCGCGTGCAAAGCGCCACAGCAGACCTGGCCAATCGGCGACTGCGCCGGGCATCCGTTTGCTTCCAAAACTCGCGTCGTGGCGGCGTTGACTCTCTGAAACAGACCCTCGGTCACACACGCCTTGAATAGCAGCGCCGGAGCGCCTACTGGAGCGCCCGCATCCTGCAGGCGGAGCGCAGGCATCCTGCCCGCATTGGTTTGGTTCCCACTAGACCTATCCGAAGATCCCTCCAGCAAAGCCAACCCAAACTCAAATTCCGACGACATCTCTCGCGCAAATCCTACGTGCAATAACAGTCTCGCCAAACCTGAATCACGAATAAGACGAGCCAACGCGAACGCCGCGCGCAGCCGCCTGGGCTTTGACCAAATGTGCTTGAGAACGAATCTGAGCAGCGAGTAAACCCCGCCGGGCTTAATTCGCGACCGCGTAATCTCTGCGCGCGTAGCCTCCAGCAGTTGGCCATACTCGACGCCAGCCGGACACGCGGCTTCACACGCCCGGCAACCCAGACAACGATCGATGTGGTTTTCAAACGCCGGCGAGTCAACCGCCAGCCGGCCTTCTTCGACCGCACGCATCAGATAAATCCGCCCGCGCGGACTGTCGTTCTCGTCACCGGTTGCTACGTAGGTCGGACAGGCTTCCAGACACAGCCCACAATGCACGCAGGCGAGAATTTTTTCCTGTTCGGATGCCAGAGCAGTTGCGAGGTTCGATGTTTGGGCAGACGCCATGTTTCTTCATGAAGCCCTAAGCGGCTGGCGCCAATTCTGCTTCATTCTGAACAATTACGGTTGGATTGGGATTTGAATCGGGAATCGGCATGTTGTGATCGGTAAGGATTGCGACATGCTCTTCCATTCCCCACTTCGCCTTATAGAGACAATCTTCGATTGAATGTCCAACCCCCGTGAAGCCTTCGAGATCGGGCGAGTAGAATCCGAAGAAGCTTGGATCTGATGTGGCCTCGATAATCAATGAGTACTTAAGATCTATCACCGAGTATTCCTATCAAGCCTATTAAGTTTCCCGCCAGCTACTTTGAACCACATCACGCATAACCACGAGCAATCCGTTCCAGTCCTCGTTTACAAACTGTCGAACCGCTCCCATTACCCTTTCGTGAATCTTCCGTTCATTCGGCTGATGGAGTCTTACAACGAGAATTCCAAAATGCGAGTCGCGACGATGATGGACAAAGCCTTTATCGGTCGTAATCAGAAGTCTCTTTTCCCTTTGAATTTTCTTCCACAACAAATCGTCCGAGATTCCCTGGTCATCCGTGCCACGAATATCCAGGACATCGTGTCCAACTCCCTCAATTCGACCACCGTGATTATTGGGATGTTCTCGTCCACACATATCTGCATCAGCCGCCGGCGACCTTCTCGATTGGTGTGACTTGTTCCTCCGCGAGCGCCGCGGCATATTCGAGGCAAGCATTGATATCGGTGCGCTCGATGTGCGGATAAGCGCGAAGGAGACTTTTAATCGTATCGCCGTTTGCCAGCATACTAACCACTTGATGAACGGGAATCCTCGTGCCCTTGATACAAGCCTGCCCGTGGCAAACAGCTGGGTCAATTGAAATACGATCGAACATCCTTACTCCTCCAGTGCAGAAGTATAGCGGGCCCAACCAAAGTTAGCCACTCATTCAATGTCTCGCACCCAACCATCAATTGCGTTGATCGCGCGTGAGTGATCGCCGGTCTTGAGTTCTCTGGTTATCTTGCAACATGAATTCGGTTTGTTATCATTGCCACGTGGATTATAGCAAGATCATCACCATCGAACCCGGCAAACGTAGCGGCCAACCCACTATTCGCGGAACGCGAATGACGGTAACGGATGTGCTCGAATACCTTGCCGGCGGCATGACCGAAGCAGAAATTCTGTCCGACTTCCCTGACCTCACCCCTGAAGACATTAAAGCCTGCCTGGCGTTTGCTGCTGACCGCGAGCGCAAACTCGCTACCCTCCCCGAACTGGTCACGCGATAAAATTCTTTACCCCAATTTTCCATCCAGGCGGAGAAGCTCAACGAGCCAGCGAAGCTGGCGGCAGAGTTTAGCCCAGCGTGGAGCGCTTAGCGAGCGGAACCCTGGGTAGCCCTGCCCCATATTAATCAAGCCCACTTTAGTGGGCGGCAGAATCTGTCGCCCGCTAAAGCGGGCTCATACGATCATTGGGGCCGGTACCCAGGGCGGCGCTTCGCTTCACTACGTTCCGCTGCGCTTGCCCTGGGCTAAATTCTGCCGCCAGCTTTGCTGGCTCATTGTGTATTTGTTCCGGACGCTAATACCCAACCGCCAACCCATCACTCCTCCGTGGATCAGTCGCCCCCAAACGCATCCCCGTCTTCTCTTCAATCATGATCCCTTCACAGTCGCCCAGGTAACGCGGCTTCGCGAGTTTGTGGCCGCGAGCTGCCAGGGCGTTCTGCGTATCACCGGACAAGCCGTACGGCTCGAACACCAGTTCGTCGGGTAGCCACTGATGATGAATGCGCGGCGCGTCAATGGCCTGCTGAATGTTCATGCCGTAATCGACGACGTTGGTGATCACATCAAGCACGGTGTTGATGATCGTAGGGCCGCCTGGGCTGCCAACCGCGAACCAAAGCGTGCCGTCTTTGCGCAGCACAAACGTGGGGGTCATGGCCGACAGCGGCCGTTTGTGCGGGGCGACGGCGTTGCGCTCGCCCTGAATCAAACCGTAGAGGTTTGGCGTGCCGGGTTTGGCCGCGAAATCGTCCATCTCGTCGTTCATGATCAGGCCCGTGCCTTTCGCTACCACCGCCGAGCCATACGAATTATTGAGCGTGTAAGTATTCGAGACCGCGTTCCCTTCCCCATCGACGACCGTGAAGTGCGTCGTCTCTTCCGACTCATAGCCGAGAGGTTTGCCGGCTTTCACCTGCTCACTCGACGAAGCACGTAGCGGGTTGATGCCGTTGCGCAATTGCGCGGCGTATTTCTTGTCGACCAATCCGGCGATCGGCACCTTCACATAATCGGTGTCGCCCATGTATTCGGCGCGGTCGGCAAAAGCCCGGCGCATCGCTTCGGTCATCAGGTGATAACGATCGGACGACGCCCAATCCATCTTTTTGAAGTCATAGCCTTCCAGGATGTTGAGCATCTCGATGAGCACGGCGCCGCCCGACGATGGCGGCGGCATCGAAATCACTTCGTAACCACGATAGTTGCCGCGCAGTGGCTGGCGCTCTTTGGCGACGTACCCGCGCAGATCTTCCAAAGTCAGCAAACCGTTATGGCGCTTCATGTCCGCCGCGATCAACTGCGCCGTCTGTCCCATGTAGAACTCATTCGGCCCACGCTGCTGCAAGCGGGTAAAGGTCGCCGCGAGATCAGGCTGCACAAACACGTCGCCTTCGTTGTAGAACTTGCCGTTGTTTAGATAGATACGTTTTGTTTCCGGATACTTCGAGAGATATTCGCGATTGCCGCGCAGACCGCGCGCGAGCGTGTAGTTCACCGTGAAACCATTCGCCGCCAAGCGCCGCGCGGGTTCGATCAGTTGCGACCAGCTCAATCTGCCCGAGCCGTATTTCTTTAGAGCTAATTCCATTCCGCGCACGGTGCCGGGGACGCCGGCGGCGCGATAGCCTTCAATTGATCCCCCGTCGCCTTCGATCACGTTACCGTTCTTGTCCAGATAGATGTTGCGCGTCGCCGCCGCGGGCGCCATTTCGCGATAATCAATCGCCGTCGAGCGCCCGTCTTTCAGACGAATCATCATGAAGCCTCCGCCGCCCAGATTGCCGGCGGCGGGATGCGTCACTGCCAGCGCGAAAGCAACTGCAATGGCCGCATCGACTGCGTTGCCGCCGCGCCTCATAATATCCACGCCGACCTTCGAAGCAATCTCATTGGTCGAGGCGACAACGCCATGGCGCACCCGCACGGGTTCGCGCGAGGCGGCGTGAGTGGTCACACTCGATTGCGTTTGGAAAATTAACGAGGCCGCAATGGCGACGGAAAGAAAGACTGTCGCGAGCCTCTGAATGGTACCGCAAGTTGTTCTTGCTCTCATGGCATGAACCTCCTCAAGATTGGTTTGGAACCCTAAGCGACGGTGCGCCTGATATGCGGAAAGGCGTCCTCTTTTCGCTCCGTCAGGAGCGAGATGTTTATAGCCCCCAACTGCCGCGCCGAACTCTAGCTCCTTTAGGAGCGAAATGTTCTTGATGACCTCACATTGGGCTCCTAAAGGAGCTAATTTCCGTTCATGACCTCGGTGCTATATACATTTCGTCCCCAACGGGACGACCCTAAGGAGATTCTCCGCACATCAAACAGCCGTGTCCCGTTTAGCTGCCTGCGATGCGAACCGTCCGGGTGATAGACGGTTCTCCGGATCAAGTTGAGCTTTCACCCGCTTCATCAACTCACTCGCCGAACCAAAATCACCCCAGGCATCAAACTCATTTCGAACCTCAGGCGGCGCGCTCTCGAGGACCAGACTGCCACCGAGACTTTCTGCCTTCTGTCGCAGTCGTTCCAGCGCCCGCACGGCTTCGCGATGATACACCGGCGCGCGCGCAATTGCCCGCAAACGACCGTCGCCCAGGCCGGCATGCCAATGAAGTCCCGGGTGCGAAGCTTCATCACTATCAAGCTCCGCCAGGTCGCTCACCAAACTCGCCAGATCGGTTGGCCGCAGCGCAACCCGCCAGACTAATTCGGCTGAGGGTTGCATGGGCGCAGCACTCAACCTGGCCCAGAACTGACCGTCGTCATCGAGTACGGTGCACCGATTACCATCGTCGCGAAGGATCTTAAGAGCCTGCGCAGTCTGGGTGACTACAGACTGCGACGATCCCACAAATCGCATCAGCAACGCGCAGTCGTTTTCCTTTGCAATCTGCAAATCATTTGCAAGGCGGCCCGAGATCAATTCAATGGCGACCGGAGCCAGTTGGCTGCAGGCTTTTCGTCCCGCGACTACCAATGACGCCAGCGGGCCCGAGGCCGCGATCGTTCGACTCTCAGGCGGCAGCGGGCGCAGCTTGAAAGTCAGCTCGGTAATCAGACCAAGCGTCCCATAACTTCCAGTGAACAGCTTACAGAGATCGTAACCCGCAACGTTTTTGACGACGCTCCCTCCGACCTTAATCGCACGGCCATCAGCCAGCACCACTTTCATGCCAATCACAAATGACCTGGCTGGGCCAAAGCCGAAACTGTGCGGGCCGCCGAGTCCGGTTGCCACGACACCGCCCAGCGTGGCGCGCCCATCATCCGGCGGATCGATTGGTAACCACTGCCCCGCATCTGCGAGTTGTTTTTGAAAAGCGCTCAGCGTCAAACCAGCCTCAGCGGTAGCTACGAGATCAGCCGGTTCGTGACGAACGAGTCGCGTCATGCGCCGCGTGGTGATCATCAAATCGGCACGGTCAGGACGATTGGCCGCGTCGAGCCAAGTGGCCGCACCGGCGGGGACAACCGTCATATCTTCCTCGATGCCCAGGCGCATTACTTGAGTTGCGGCCTCGTTCGATTGCGGCGCTACTTCAAGCGGCGCTCGACGCGTTTCACTTTGCGAGGTTCCGATGGCGTCCGGAAGCCGGCGCGCGCTTTGATCGCCGACGATGAGCGAGAACTCGCGGGCAATTCGCGCTTCATTGAGTTTGGTGGAGATCAACGCACGCTTCTGTGCAGTCCGGTCACGCGGTGTTGGCTGAGAACTAATTTCCGGTGTCGCGAAAGCGGCTATGCCGCCCTCTGGTGCGGAAGCAGAAGCCTCAACCGTGGCGACCGCGCGTCCCTCGCCGCAGCCACGCGGCATCGGAATAATCTTGCCGGGATTACACAGCCCTGACGGATCGAACGCGGCGCGTACCTGCAGCATCGCGGCCATATCGTCGTCGCTGAAAATCAAAGGCAGATAGCTGCTCTTATCCAGGCCGACACCATGCTCGCCGGTGATTGAGCCACCGGCCCGCACACATGTTTCCATGATCTCCCTACCCGCTTGCCGCACCCGCTCCAGATCGTCCCCCCGCCGCAGATCAAAACAGATCAGCGGATGCAGATTGCCATCACCGGCGTGAAATACATTCGCCAGTTGCAGGTTGTAATGCGCGCTGATGCGATAAGTCTCAGCCAGAACCTCCGGCAAACGTGAACGAGGGACCACCGCGTCCTGAATCATTATGTCCGGGCTCAAACGGCCTACGGCACCGAACGCGCCTTTGCGCGCGGCCCACAGTTTTTTTCTTTCATTAGGATCTGTCGCGCGATGAACTGAGCGGGCGCCGTATGCGCTGAGAATGCTTTCGGCCTGCGCGGCGTCATCATCGATCCCGGCTTCAATGCCGTCTAACTCGACGATCAGAACTGCCTGGGCATCGATCGGCAACCCAGCGGTGAAGACGCTGGCTTCGATGGCGCGGATGATGGCGTTATCCATCATCTCCAATGCGGCCGGCAACATGCCCGCGGAAATAATCGCTGAGACGGCGCGGCTCGCGTCATCAACATTCGTGAAATCAGCCAGCAGAGTACGCACCGCCGCTGGAATCGGAAGCAGCTTCACCGTCGCTTCGGTCGCAATGCCAAAGGTTCCTTCCGATCCCACGAAAACGCCGAGCAGATCATATCCGGGCCGTGCGCCACCCAGATCGACAATCGCGCCGTCAGCCAAGACCACTCGGGCAGCTAAGACATGATCGGTGGTCGTGCCATATTTCAAGCAGTGAATTCCACCGGCATTTTCGGCGATGTTACCGCCAATGGTGCATGTCGGCTGGCTGGACGGATCAGGAACATAGTAAAGGCCGTAAGGCGCGACTGCCCGCGAAAGGTGCGCGTTGACCAATCCGGTTTGCACGACTGCCAGGCGATTCTCTGGATCGATCTTGAGAATCTGGCGCATGCGCGCAAGTTCAATCACGACGCCGCGGTCGATTGCCAGCGCGCCTCCGGAAAGCCCTGTGCCCGCGCCACGCGGTGCAAAGCTCACACCTTCCTCCGCCAGGAGCTGCAGGACTTCCGAAGTCTCTTCGGTTGAGGTGGGAAAGACTACTGCGCGCGGCGGATGCTTGTGCTGCGGCAGGCCATCGCATTCATAGACGAGCAGCTCATCGGGCTCTGCCAGAACATTTTCGCGACCCACGATCGCGCGGAGATTTTTGATGAGTTGATCCACTGATTCGGTAACAGAGTAGCCGGAACCCAATGCCGGTTCAATGCGTGAGCTGTCCGACTGTGGCAGGGTTGAGTTTCGCCCGTCCCGCTCTCATTAGCACCGGGGCTTTAGCCGGTGATTGTGATCGAGTTTGAGAAGGAAACCGTTTCAAACAGTTTCCGGTTGTATCGGGTTCGTGAGTCACCGGCCTAAAGCCCGGTGCTAATGAGAAAGGCAGGTTGAATTGATCACTAGGTGTATAATGTTAGCCTCATGAGCGCTCAGGCAGACCTAATAGAAGCGAGAGAAGAAGTCGCTCGAGCAGGCGAGCACATCTACGAGCAAAATCTACGATCTCTACTTGAGCCGGGCCACACCGGTCGACTTGTCTTGATTCATCTCCCGAGCCACGATTATTTCCTCGGTGACTCTCTCGTGGAGGGCTCAGATCGTTTGCGAGAGAAGTACCCAAACGCGGGCCGAGGCGAGGTCTACGCTCGCCGGGTTGGACAGGAAGCAGTAATTCGAGCCGCACACCTCGTGTCACAGGGGAACAACCGTGAAAGGCCGGCTGGCTTCCGATCATACTCCCTACGTTACAATTGAAGTGCTGGAAGTCGGCGTCGGACGTTGTCGTTGACACCGGCTTCAGCGGATCTCTTTATCTCCCGGAAGACAAAATAGCGGACTGGAACTTGCTATTCATGACCAGTGCGCCGATGGTTCTCGCCAATCAGAGTGTTCTAATCGCAGACGTGTTTGAAACCACGGCAGTCTGGTTTTCTGTTCAGCATCGTGTCCCCGTCATCGCCGGTCCTTCGGGCTGTGACTCTCTAGTTGGGATGGAGCTTCTCGCGGGCTGTCGGATTGACCTCGATCGAGTCCTCGGAGAAATACGCATCGACCAGCTCTAAGCCTGCCCGCGATAGACCCGATAACTCAGATAGATAATTATTCCCACCGCCGCGGCAATCACCGCAGTGACCGCTTCTCTCAGAGTGCCATTCGCCAACAGCCACATCGCGAGGATCAACGCTGCCACTGCAATGATCGGCCCGCCGCGAACTTTGAACGCCGGCATGGGAACGTCTGCGCGCCGGCGCAACACCGGGAGCGCGGCGCAGGTCACCGCATACGTTACTAGCCGCGCAATCGCGCTAATGGTCAAAGCTGCGACAAAGGAACTTTTCAGAGTTAAGACCAACATCACGGCGGCGGTAATCAGGATGGCCACGTGCGGAGTAGAAAAGCGCCGGTGGATTGCGGCAAAGATTGACGGCAACTGTTTCTGTTCCGCGATGGCAAAAGGCACGCGCGACCCAGACAGCAAGACTATATTCAGGTTTCCGGCAATCGAAATGATTGCCCCTGCAGAGATGATCGCGGCGCCCGCCGTTCCCATGAACCGCTGGCCTGCATCAGCGAGCGGTTTCGGCGAGCCTGCCAACTCAGGCAAAGTACCGATGCAAACCACCTGGATCAAAATATAAGTAAAGGCGACGACGACCACCGAGATCAGCAGAGCTCGGGGCAAATTGCTTTGCGGATTGCGAATCTCACCGGCGGGAATGGCAGCCATCTCGAATCCGGTAAACGCATAGATCAGCAGCAGCACCGACTGTGAAAACGCGCCGGCTGAAGGACGTGCGCCCAGCACGAAAGCGTGCGGGTTGAGAAAGAAAAGGCCGGCCGCGACAAAGACGAGCATCGGGATTAGCTTGCCAACCGTAAACAAGTTGCTCGCGAGGGCAGCCAGTCGCACGCCAAAGACATTGAGCGCGGTCAGTGACAGGACCGTGCCGGTGATGATCAAGGCCCGCGGAATTGTCGAGTTTGCCGGCGCCCAGAAAAAGGCGAGATAACTGACCATCAGATTGCAGTTGGCTGCGAACGCGGTCAGCCGGGCGAGCCAAATCAACCAGCCAACTTCAAAGGCCACCGTTGATCCAAACGCCTCGCGCGCGTACAGGTAAGGCCCGCCGGTTTCGTCAAAGCGACTGCCGACCTCGGCAAAGCAAAGCACGATCAACGTCACCACCAGCGCGCAAGCAACAAATGCGATCAGGCTGTACGAACCAATCAGGGCGAATACCTTGGCGGGCAAACCAAAAATCCCAGCGCCGATCACGCCGTTGATCGTTACCGCGACCAGGTCCCACTTGCGTATGCCGCGGAGCAGGCCTTCAGTCTTTGGCAGTTTTGGCGAGTCTGTTTTCATGAAGGACTGGCGACGGCTATGCCGCTTGATGTGCGGAAAGGCTCCGCCTTTCCGATGCGCTTATTCGAAAAGTCAGCGAGGCTATGCCTCGCGTCGGAGGCGTAGCCTCAGAAATCTTCCCACCGTTTAACGGAAAGCCATAGGCTTTCCGCACATCGGGGCGGCACAGCCGCAACTCAAGGCCGCTCTTACTCGCCCCGGGGCGAGATTAACCGGGACTGCCTCCGCTCGCTATTGGTCGCGGCTCTGCGCCAGAGCCTCGCGCGCGACTTCCTTGTCGTCAAAGTGAAATACTTCGCGCCCGATGATTTGATAATCCTCGTGGCCCTTGCCGGCGATCAAAACTAAATCGCCGGTGCGGGCCTGGGCAATCGCGTGATTGATCGCTTCACGACGGTCGGCCATCTTTTCGTACGGCTTGCCCGTCTTCTGTATTCCCACTTCGGCTTCCGCCAGAATTTTGTTTGGATCTTCGGTGCGAGGATTATCGGAAGTGAGAATCACCACATCACTCAGAGAGCCGGCCGCCTCACCCATTGGCGCACGCTTGGATCCGTCGCGATCGCCGCCGCAACCAAACACCGTGATGATCCTGCCCTTGGTGACCTCACGCGCAGTGCGCAGCACATTCAATAGCGCATCGTCGCTGTGCGCGTAATCCACGACCACCGCAAAGTCGCCGTCGTGCGGCACGCGCTCAAATCGCCCGGGCGCCCCGGTGCACTCTTCCAAAGCCTTCGTGATTACATCGAGGCTGTAGCCAAGCGCGAGCCCGCACCCCACTGCCGTCAGCGTGTTGTAGATATGCGGCGGCCCTACCAGAGGAGAATGGAAGTCGCGCTCGCCCGCCGGGGTATGCAAACGAAAATGCATTCCGGCTAATGAGAATTCAGGATCGCTCGCGGTCACGTCGGCGCCTGCCTTTACCGCATAGCGAATAACGCGCAGACCTTCGCGGTCGAGCCGGTCCGCCAATTCAACACCGTACGGATCGTCTACATTAATGACTGAAGTTTTCGGCCTGGACCCGAGCCGCCCATCAAACAGACGCTGCTTTGCATACCAGTAATTCTCCATCGTCTTGTGGTAATCCAGATGGTCGCGCGTCAAGTTCGTGAAAGCAGCCACGGCGTAATCGAGTTCGTCGCAACGATGAAAATCCATCGCCTGCGAAGACGCTTCCATCACTGCAGTGCGGCAACCAAGCTCAACGGCCTGGCGCAGAAGCCGCTGCATGTCGGTCGCCTCCGGTGTAGTGCGCCCGCCTTTTTTCCGTTCATTCCCCAGCCGGTATTCAACTGTGCCGGTCATCGCAACCGGCTCGCCCGCCGCTTCCGGGATCGAAGCCACCAGATAAGCAGTAGTCGTCTTGCCATTGGTTCCGGTGATCCCCACTAGTTGCAGTTCGCGAGACGGATGATGATGGACCGTAGCGGCAGCGACAGCCATCGCGCGTCGTATGTCCTCGACCTGAATCCAGACGCTGTTGAAGTCGGTGGGTCGTTCAAGTTCTGATAGCACCCCGGCCGCGCCCTGGGCGATCACTTGCGGCACGAACTTGTGCGCATCGAACAACTCGCCGCGCACGGCGACGAACAGGTTTCCCTGTTTTGCCTGGCGCGAATCGTGAGTTACGTCGGTTACTAAGGTTCGCTCATCGCCACTCAGCTCGCCGCCAACCGTTCTGGCAACTTCTCCCAGAGTTACAAGTCGATTCTTTTCATCGCTCATGATTTGGAGAGGCATTCTACGTAGTCAATCGTGAAAAGTCATCCGGGACGTAGAATTGCGAGCTTGATGGAGCGCGGACATCCTGTCCGCCAGCGTGCGCAGCACGCTCAGCCTTGGTGTTTGTTCAACTCGCGCCGGCGTAAAGCTGTTCGCGCTTCGCGCTCAGGCGGACAGGATGTCCGCGCTCCGTCGCCGCTCGCGGTTCCTTCGAACTGCTGGACAGTCTTCAAGCGAACGATTAGGATTCCCGAGCCTTACGATCTTAATGTCATGGACTGGCTTACCCGCGCATCCTCGGCCGTTACGTACGCGACCAGCATCTGATGTCACTCGAACTCGCGATTCATAAGATGACGGGCTTGCCCGCCGGCAATCTGAGTCTGAAGCAGCGCGGTTTGATTCGTGAAGGCTACTTTGCGGACATCACCATCTTTGATCCGAAGACCGTAATCGATCGCGCGACCTTTGAAGATCCGAATCAGTATCCGTTGGGGATCAACTTTGTAGTCGTCAACGGCGAGATCGAAGTTGATGGCGGCCAGCGTACGCCTACGTTGGCGGGACGTGTGCTGCACGGGCCGGGATACAGACGATAGCCGATGGAGCGCGGACATCCTTGTCCGCCTGAGCGCGTAGCGCGAATAGGCTTCAAAATCGGAAATCATTGAGCGCGCTTCGCACGCTGTGGGGACAGGATGTCCGCGCTCCGCTACAGCGCGTCAATGATCTTCCGATACTCGTCTTCGGTAAACGCCGGCAGCGTCAGCGTGCGAACATTTCCGTCCGCGCCTAATGACAGGATCGCTCTCGCGGCTGTCTCGCCGTCGGGCGCGTCTATGACACAGACCAGATCGTACTGGCCCATCGTCAGGTAGACATCTTTCAACTCACAACCGAGCTTCTTGAATGCTTCTCTTCCGGCGTCGAGCCGTCCCGGACTGCCTTTGATGTTTGCGATACCGCGCTCAGTCCAGTTGAGCAGGGTGATGTAACTTGGCATACGTTTTCTCCTTTGTAGTGCGGTGGCTTGTCACCGCTGTCGTCACAGTGTCAGAAGCCCGACCGTCAGGGAGGGCTACCCAGCGGGAGTTGCCCTTGCTGACGCGCGGGCTTCTGACACTAGACCTTAATGATGACGTTCTTGCGGAAAAACAACCACATGAAAAATAGCCAGAGCAGGATAAATGAAATCGCGAAGGCCAGCGAAGCTCGGTTGGGTGGCAACCACGACGCGAAGGCATTGTTGTAGATCAAGCCCTGGAGGGATTGCGCTGTTCCATCAGGGCGCGAGAATTTAATCAAACCCATGAGCCGCGCCATGACTCCCGTCCCCACAAACAAGACAATCGCATTCACGCCAAAGATCACAAACGGCTTCGTCCAACGCTTGTAGCCCTGAATGTCAATCAGCCAGTAACACAAAGCCAAAAACTGCAGGGCCAGTCCGGCGGTGAAGAAAACATACGAACTGGTCCAGAGCGATTTGTTGATGGGAAACCAGGCGTTCCAGATCCAGCCGACGATGACACAAAACACTCCGGCGATGAACATATGCGCAACCCGCTCAATCGGCGTTTTCGTTTTGTCGCGCAGATAATTACCTGTCAGCACGCCAAACAGAGTGGTCGCGAGCGCCCCCATGGTGCTCAAGAGGCCCTCGGGATCGTAGACCTTCCCCTGCTTCCAGATGTGCGGGCCAAAGATCACTCGATCGATGTACGAAGCCAAACTACCTTCCTTACTCAAATCACCTACGTAGTAGCCGGGCGCGGCGACGTGGGTCATCAACAACCAGTAAATGATCAGCAAAGCGATTGCGATGATCGCCGCGGTCCGCGGCCTGGTGGTTAAGTAAATGATCGACGCGAAGAAGTAACAGACGGCGATTCGTTGCAGCACTCCGGGAATGCGAATCGTCGAGAGATGAAAATAGGGAAAGCCGGCCAGGAACTCACCCAACAGAAAAATGATCGCGGAACGATAGAGCACTTTGAGAAAGAGGGCCCGGCGGCTGTCACCGCGTTCGACGCGCTTGCCGAACGCCAGCGGGATCGCCACCCCAACGATGAACAGAAAGAACGGGAAGATCAGATCGGTAGGCGTCCAGCCATTCCATTCGGCATGTTCCAAAGGCCAATAGATATGCGCCCACGAACCGGGGTTGTTCACCAAAACCATGCCGGCGACCGTCAGGCCGCGGAAGACGTCGAGAAAGAGCAGTCGGGGGTGCTCTCCTGTTATTACGGTAGTTGGGCTACTCATTGTTTTCTGTTGTTAACCCACAGTCCAATGTCGAGATGAACTCTTGAGAGTTTTCTGTCGGTGGCCATTTGGTTCGCATAATCCTGAAATCGCCTACTGCCTTCTTGGTCTAGCTCGCTGAGTCCGTGCCAAGTCGGCAGGGAACAACGTCCGGCGTCCTTCCTCACTTTTTCCTCTCTCAGTTGACCTGCTATTACGCTATCCAGCGGTGTCTCCAGCCAGGTTTCCAAGTGATCCAGGCCAAACTCCACAGAAAGATATCTGTCGTAGAAACATGCGCGAAGAAAGAGATTGATAGCCTTTCGTGCTGCCCCCCAACTCACCTTGTGCTTTTCGTTTAAGGCATCTGTAACTTCATCCAGCCAGTGAATGAATGAATCCTGATCTTTAAGCGATGTCGTTTGGGACAAATCCAAGGTGACGAGGTATTTCTGTATATTGCCAATCACGCCTACGCCTTGACGACGCAGCGCCTGTACTCCAACCGCTGTCACGGCGGTGAACTTCTTAAGATCAATCATGAACTGATCGTGAGGAGATTCGCTCGAATTACTCATGGCGCCTTTCTACCTCGGCGGTGATCGCCGTCGTGACCGAACTTGGCTGATTGCTTATGCGCTTCGCTCCATTAGGAGCGAGATGTCTATAGCCGAGTCACGCGAGAAATGATCCTGAGCTCCGTTAGGAGCGGCATAATATCTGTCGCCCATAAATGGGCTTATGAATATTGAATAATCCTCATGGTCTATAAATATTTCGTGCCTACGGCACTCCAACCCTGATCGCTATCTTGGCAGCGGCGTTGGCGAGGGCGCCGGTCTTGTCCCCAAACCGAACTCTTCCGGACTCGGTAGCGTCGAAGTCGCGTCGTATTTCCGCAATACTTCATCCATCGCGCGGCTCTTCGCCAGCCAAATCGAAGTCATTTGATCGTAGCGGACGGTCACGCTGTCGAGCCAGTAAGGCCGATTCTCTGCCAGCCACTGCGCCCGATAACCTTCTTTCAAAATTGAAAGTTCTTCGGCCATCTCGCGCAGGTTGTTGTAGATTACGCCACTGTAGTAACGCAGTTTTCTGGTCTTCGCCCGATCGCCAAGATTCAGATACGCGTCCCAATACTGATCGCTGAACTTTTGCATCACTTCCATCCGGCGGCCGAGATGATCGAAGCGCTGCGCCGCGAACTTCATCGCCGCGATGGCCGTAACGTTCCGCCGGGCGCGGCCTTCGTTGTTTATCAACGATTCGGACACATCTTCTACCGCGAGGCGCATTTGTCGAATTCGAACAATTGAGGTGCGGGCCTGATTTTGAAACTGCGTGGTGAACGGATCACGCCAGAAAACCTCATCAGTGGTCGCGCCCGCGGCAAGCTGCGTCCCGGCTTTCCCTAAAGATCGTTCCGCCTTCACAAACTGATCGCCATCGTTGCGAAAGAACGCCCAATCAAAACTCTGATCGAACTTGTCCAAATCTACCGGGCCCTCCTGCCACGAAGCCGCCGCGCCCAGAACGATCGAGTACCACGTATCTTCAAACAGCGATTCGCCGTCATCGTCCCAGGTGGTATTCATCAGTCCCGTCGCGCCGGCCTTCTGGCCATCACGCGCAAAGTTCACGATGTTCTTCCTGGCCGCCTCAAGATTCGGAAAGATCTGGTTCCAGTTCTGGGCGCCCGGGCAGACGAACTGCTCGAGGCCCGCGTCCTTGAATGGTTGAATCGAGCTCCAGAAGTCATCGCGCGCGCCATACTGCCAGTTCATCACGATCATGTCTTTGGGGATGTTGCCGATCAGATCAGGATGATGCAAAGCGATGTCTCCCCAGAACATCAGCCTGCGGTTGTAGGGCTTCAACACGTCGCGCACGCGATTGAGATGTTCGAAGTAAATCGCGCCGACGCCGCGCGTGCGGGCGGCTTCCCTGCTCTGCCCTTCGCCGAGCTCGAAGGTTTCGTCCTCGCCGATGTGAAAGAACTGACCGGGAAATAAATCGTTCAGTTCCTTATACCAATCGGCGATGAGTTTGTAAGTGCGGTCCTGCTGTGGCGAGAGCACGTCGCCGTAAGGCGTCTCAGCCAGGTCGGCATATTTTTCCAGCCGCAGGGCCTTGTGCAAGTGGCCAAACGTTTGTTGCTCCGGAACCAGCTCAACGTGGTAATGCCGCGCATAAGCGACCAGTTCACGAATTTCGGTTGGAGTTAGAGAACCACCGGCCGGGCCAATCAGAGGATGCGACTCGCTCCGGAACGTGTGCTCCATATAAAAGGAGTGCATGTTCATTTTGAAAAATGCTTCGGTGCGAATCTGACGTTTGATGTAATCGAC
>Ga0137403_10001536_pt1 | contig 28957 bp, 27 predicted proteins | sample CZOMad2_1_16fung_FD_122057 | JGI IMG/M metagenome (GOLD analysis project Ga0137403, IMG submission 122057) | Vadose zone soil fungal communities from Angelo Coast Range Reserve, California, USA - CZOMad2_1_16fungal (Hybrid Assembly) | ecosystem: Environmental > Terrestrial > Soil > Vadose zone... | reverse complement strand
GGCCTTTCGCCTTCAGTGCCGACATGGTGGCTTGGATGCGGCTCATACAGCGCCCTTGACGCTGCGTCCAGCCTGCGAAGGCCGGTCGAAATATTCGGCGCCCGACAGGTCGGCCACGGTACCGATGTCCTTGTCGCCGCGGCCTGACAGATTGACCAGCAGGTGTTGATCCGGCCGCAGGGTCGGCGCCAGCTTCATCGCGTAGGCCATCGCATGCGACGATTCGAGCGCCGGGATGATGCCTTCGGTGCGGCACAGGTGGTGAAAGGCCTTCAAGGCTTCGGCATCGGTGATGCCCACGTACTCGGCGCGGCCGATGTCCTTCAGGTACGCGTGCTCGGGGCCCACGCCCGGATAGTCGAGCCCGGCCGAGATGGAATGGGTTTCGATGATCTGGCCGTTCTCGTCTTGCAGCAGATACGTGCGGTTGCCGTGCAGCACGCCGGGCGATCCGGCAGTCAGGCTGGCCGCATGCCTGCCCGACGCCAAACCCTGCCCTGCCGCTTCCACCCCGATCAAGCGCGTGCCCGTGTGCTCGATGTAGGGATAGAAGATGCCCATGGCGTTGCTGCCCCCGCCCACGCAGGCAATCACGACATCGGGCTGGCGGCCGATCATTTCGGGCATCTGCACCAGGCATTCATCGCCGATCACGCGCTGGAAATCGCGCACCATCGCCGGATACGGGTGCGGGCCGGCCACCGTGCCGATGATGTAGAAGGTGTTTTCGATGTGCGTCACCCAGTCGCGCATGGCTTCGTTGAGCGCGTCTTTCAGCGTCTTGGAGCCGCTCTCGACCGGCACCACCTTGGCGCCGAGCAGGTGCATGCGGTAGACGTTGGGCGACTGGCGCTTCACGTCTTCGCTGCCCATGTAGACCACGCATTCCATGCCGTAGCGCGCACAAATCGTCGCCGTGGCCACGCCATGCTGTCCGGCACCGGTCTCGGCGATGACGCGCCGCTTGCCCATGCGGCGTGCCAGCAAGGCTTGCCCGATGGTGTTGTTGACCTTGTGCGCGCCGGTGTGGTTCAGGTCTTCGCGCTTCAGGTAGATCTGTGCGCCACCGAGTTCGCGGCTGGTTCGGGCCGCGTGGTAGATGGGGCTGGGGCGGCCGACGAAGTGGGCCAGTTCGCTGTGAAATTCAGCCAGGAAAGACGGGTCGGCCAGCGCCTGGGCGTAAGCGTCCTTCAACTCGTCCAGTGCGTGGATCAGCGTCTCTGCGACAAAGGTTCCGCCATAAGGGCCGAAATGCCCGCGTGCGTCGGGCTGACGGTAATTCAACATGGGTGACTCGATTCAGGTGGAGGTGGCGGCCATCCGGGCATCCGCTTCGCGGACGGCCTCGCAAAACCGCTGGATGGCCGATGGGTCCTTGATGCCCTTGGCAGTCTCGACGCCGGAACTGACGTCAACCGCCCAGGGACGTACCTGAAGAATGCCGGCCGTCACATTTGCGGCATGCAACCCACCAGACAAAACGACCGGATGCGGCACGTTGTGAGGAACGAGTGACCAATCGAAGACCTTTCCACCGCCGCCATAGCCCTCGACGTGTGCATCGAGCAACAGCCCTTGGGCGTGCGGGTGTTGAGCGGCGAAGTCTAACAAATCGAAGCCTGGCGAAATGCGTGCCGCTCGCAGGTAGGGCCGACCGGCGCGCTCGCAGTCCGCTGCCGACTCATCGCCGTGAAATTGCAGCAGCAGGCTCGGGATGGCTTGCAGGGCCGCATCGATGGCGACGGGCGCTGCATTCACGAACAGCCCCACCGCCGTGACGAAGGGCGGCAGGCGGCGCGCCAGCTCACTCGCCCGGGCCAGGCCGATGCAACGCGGGCTGCCTGCATAGAACACGAAGCCAACCGCGTCGGCACCCGCCGAGACGGCTGCATCGACATCGGCTTCACGGGTCAGCCCGCAAATCTTGATTCGGGTGCGCGAGTTCATGGCATGGGATCAATGGGGCAGCCAGTCCATGGCCGGGGTGTGCGAAGGAAGGTCCAGTGGCGCATCGTAGTACGGGCCGACAAAGTACAGGCCGGCGGCCGAGAAGGTCGGCGCGGCGTTCACGCGTTGGCGCGACACCAGCACATCCGCCAGCCAGGCCGGTGGGTGTCGCCCCGTTCCGACCGCCACCAGGCAGCCCATGATGTTGCGGACCATGTGGTGCAGAAAGGCGCTTCCGTCGAAGTCAAAACGCCAGTAGGCACCGCAACGGCGGATGTCGATGCGGTGCAGGGTTTTGACAGGTGACGCCGCCTGGCATTCGGCCGACCGGAAGGCACTGAAATCGTGTTCGCCAATCAGCGCTGCTGCAGCGGCACGCATGGCCTCGGCGTCGAGCGGCCGAAACACCCAGCCTGCCGCGCCAGACTCCATCGAAGGGCGCACCGCAGACTCCAGCAGGACATAGGTATATCGCCGTCCCAGCGCGCTGTAGCGGGCATGAAACTCCGCGTGGACCGAACGGCACCACTGAACGGCGATGTCATCCGGCAAGAAGCGATTCACACCACGCACCCAGGAAGCCAGTTCGCGTTCTACCGGAGCGTCGACATGCACCACCTGGTTCAGGCCGTGCACGCCGGCATCGGTGCGCCCGGCGCACACGCTGGGAACGGGTAGCGTTGCAAACCGAGCCAGAGCGTCTTCGAGGATGCCCTGCACGGTAGGCAGGTTCAGCTGACGTTGCCAGCCGCTGTAGGCCTGCCCACGGTAAGCGATGCCGAGGGCGAGCCTCACACCGACCTCAAGCGCCGCATCTGCGGCAGACACAGAAGGAGAAGGCCGGTCCGGATGCGTCAGCCCAGCTCGTCGAGCATCGCCTGCGCACGCGATTTGACCGAACCGCTGGCCTTGGTGATGACTTCTTGGAGCAAGTCACGCGCACCCTCGGTGTCACCGATCTGCCGGAACTCTTCAGCCAGTTCGAGCTTGCGCGCAATCGGGTCTGCACCATCGTCGGCGCCTTGCTCCAGATCCACCGTACCGAAATCGGTCGACGCGGGAGCGGTCGGTGCTGGCGCTGGCTTGGCGGTTGGCACCGGCACCGTCGAATCGCCCAGATCGAGGGAAATGCTGCCCAGGTCGAAGTCCATGGAACCTGTGTTCGGCACCGACGGCGCCGGCGCGGCCACCGGCGGCAAGTTGAAACTCATGTCGTTCAGCGATGGCGCTTCTTCATCAACGGGAATCGGCTGGGTGCGCTCTGGCGACTGGAATACCGGAGCGGAAACGGCCTCCGACGAGCCCAAATCAAGATCCAGGTCCACCGAGGAGCCGGACGCAGTGGTATCGAAGCCGCTGCTGGCATTGCCGCTGGCGCCAAACTCGGAAGGCGACGGCAGCACCGACTGCGGCATGGTGCTGGCGCCCAGCAGTTCAGCAGAAGGACGGCCCTCGCCTTCGTTCAAGGCCGGCGCGCCGCCCGGCTGATACAGCGGATTTTCGGGGTCGATCTGAAGGCCGATTTCTTGCGCCTTCGCCCAGTCTTCGCCCTGGCCGTTGGTCAAGCCAAACAACTGCGTGGCCAGCAGCTCGAAGCCCTTGGTGTCGCGACGCTTCGCATACACCTCCAGGAGCTTGGTGCGAATGGCCAGGCGCTCAGGACTCGCGCGCATCGCTTCCTTGAGGATTTCTTCGGCCTGCAGGTCGCGGCCATAGGCCAGATACACGTCGGCTTCGGCCACCGGATCGACGTCGCCAATGGCATCGAGCTGGCTCAGCGAGTAGCTCATCGAGGACGACGCGCCGCTGGCGTCGCGGGTGTCAATGCGCTGACCGCCGCTGGCCCCGAAGAATGAATCGGGTTGCAGGCGGCTTTCAAGGAACGAGGTTTCGCCGCTGTCTTTTTTGGCACGCTTCATGAAGCGATAGATACCAAACCCGGCGAGCAGCGCGATCAGGACGCCGCCAGCCGCCAGCAGCAACGGGTTGTCTTCCCACATCGAGCCCGATGCACTCTCTGTCGGTGCGGGCGCCGGGGCCGCTGCCACCGCAGGATGTGAAGCAGCTGCAGCCGCAGCCGCCGCGCTTGCAGCCGCGGGTTCAGATGCTGCTGCGACAGCTGGCGCCGACGGCGGCGGCACGGGGGCCGGAGCGGGCGCGGGAGGAGGAGGCGGCGGCGGGGGTGGCGGCGGCGGCGCAACGGCTACCACCGGCGGCACAGCCACCGTGGGCGGCACCGGTGCGGCAGGCGTCGGTGCGGCCGGAACCACAGGCGCGGCGCGCCCCGATGCAGCCGCCGACGCGCCAGACAGCTTCTTCAGCTCGTCAACGTTTTTCGTCAATTCGGCAACGCGTGCCGTGGTGTCCTTCTTTTCACGCTCCTTCGACAAACGCTCTTCGGGTGCCGAAGCCTTGGCACCGGCGCCTTTGCTGAGCGTGAGCTTGTCAGGTGCGGGAGCGGCCGCTTGTTTGCGGTCTTCCACGGTGCTCTGAACCTTGCCGCTGGCCTGGCGCGCCGAGCCATCGGTCTTGGCCTCGGGCACGGCACCGGCCAGGCGCTGCCGATAGGCCCCGAAATCGGCACTTTGGGCTTGAATCAGTTGTCTGGCGTCGGCCGGGGTAATGGCCTTGGCCACGTCGGCGGACGGCACAGACAGCAGCACGCCGGACTTCAGGCGATTCATGTTCTCGCCCAGGAAGGCCTGTGGATTGGCCTGGAAAAGCGCCACCAGCATCTGGTCCAGTGAAACGCCGGGGCGCTGGGCTTTGCCGGCAATGCGCGACAACGAGTCGCCGGAGTGAACCTTGTACTCGTCGACGCCGGGGCCCGGCTCGGTGCTGGCCACGGACGGGGCCGCAGAAGGTTTGGCAACCGACTTGCGCGGCGGCTCGGCAGGGGGCGGTGCTTCGGCAACGGGCGGCTTGGTCGCAGCGGGTTTGCTTTCGGCCGCGCGGGGGGCTGCTGCAGGCGGCACCGGTGCGGGCGAAATGGCAGGCGCCGTCGCGGGCGCCGGGGTCGTCGTCGACGCCTGGTTGCGGCTGTTCGGTGGATCGAACAACAAGGTGTATTCGCGCACCAAGCGGCCGGTGGACCAGGAGATTTCCAGAATCACATCGACAAACGGCTCTTGCACCGCACGGTCGCTGGCGACCTTCAGGTAAGGACGTCCATCGGCTCGACGCTCGAGTACCGCCGTGGTTCCAGGCAACACAGGGTTGTAGTCGACTCCAGCGGCACGGTAAGACTCCGGGGGCGCCACACGGATGTTCAGGTTGGAAGCTTCCTCCGGCGTGAGGCTGGTCACGTCAATCTCAGCACGCAGTGTTTCGCCCAGCGAAGATTGCACTGCCAGGGCTCCGAGGCCCAGTGCACGCGCGTCAGAAGCGACGAGCCACAAGGTGGCGGCGGCCATCGCGGTCAGCGCAAAGCGTCCTGCGTATAGCGAGTTTTTAATCAAGGCGTCTCCCAAAATTGGAGGGGGTGGAAGCGAGCGAGCCCCCACAGCATTCGGAGTTGTTGTCGACGCGACTCACATACATCCCAGACGTAAGCGTAGAAATCACAATAACATCAACTAGATACACTGACAAGCTCATGCAATGGCTGACATTCGGGTGAAGCCTGAATTCGCGGGTTCAGGAGAAAGCCCCTGTTGCAACACAACAACGTATAACGACCCATTGGGCACTCCGGATCACGCCGCGATCAGGATACGCAGCATGCGCCTCAGAGGCTCTGCGGCGCCCCACAACAACTGATCGCCGACCGTGAACGCGCCCAGATATTCCGGCCCCATGGCCATCTTGCGCAGCCGTCCGACGGGAATCGTCATCGTGCCCGTCACGCTGACGGGCGTCAGATCGCGAATGCTGGCCTCACGTGTATTCGGCACCACTTTCACCCAGGCGTTGTCACTGGCGATCATGGATTCGATATCGGCCAGCGGCAGGTTCTTCTTCAGCTTGAACATCAAGGCCTGGCTGTGACAGCGCATGGCGCCGATGCGAACGCAAAAGCCGTCGACCGGCACGGCCGCAGTGCCAAAGGCTGCACCTTGGCCGAGTATCTTGTTGGTTTCGGCGCCGCCTTTCCATTCTTCCTTGCTGACGCCATCACCCAGGTCCTTGTCGATCCACGGGATCAAGCTGCCGCCCAGCGGCACGCCGAAGTTGGCAGTCTGCGCTTCGGTCAAGTCGCGCTGCTTGCCGATGATCTTGCGGTCGATCTCCAGAATGGCGCTCTTCGGGTCGGCCAGCAGCGATTTCACTTCGGCGTTCAGCGTGCCGAACTGGGTCAGCAGCTCACGCATGTGTTGCGCGCCACCGCCCGACGCTGCCTGATAGGTCTGCGTGCACATCCACTCGACGAGACCGGCCTTGTACAGCGCACCCACACCCATCAACATGCAACTGACCGTGCAGTTGCCGCCGATCCAGTTGCGGCCGCCCTCGGCCAGAGCCTTCTTGATCACCGGCAGATTGACCGGGTCCAGGATGATGACGGCATCTTTTTCCATGCGCAACGTGGATGCAGCGTCGATCCAATGCCCGTTCCAACCAGCGGCCCGCAGCTTGGGAAAGACCTCGCTGGTGTAGTCGCCGCCTTGCGCGGTGATGACGATGTCGCAACGCTTCAGCGCTTCGACGTTGTAGGCGTCTTGCAGCGTGGTTTCATTCTTGGCGTAGGCAGGCGCCTTGCCGCCCGCGTCGCTGGTGCTGAAAAACAGCGGCTCGATCAGCGCAAAGTCGTTTTCCTGGGCCATGCGGTCCATCAAGACCGAACCCACCATGCCGCGCCAGCCCACCAGGCCAACCAATCGCGTTGCCATCTTCGTTCCTATCGTCTTCGTCTCGTTTGAAATTTCATCGTTGCGGGGCCCGAATGACCGGACAGCCATTCAGGACTGCGCTTTTAGGCTCGCCACCACCGCGTCACCCATCTCGCGTGTGCCCACCAGTGTCGTGCCCTGGCTGTGAATGTCGGTGGTTCGCAGCCCCTGCGCCAGCACCGATTTGACCGCAGCTTCGATGCGTTTGGCCGCAGCCTCCTGGTTCAGGCTGAAGCGCAGCATCATCGCGGCCGAAAGAATGGTGGCCAACGGGTTCGCCAGGTTCTTGCCCGCGATGTCCGGAGCCGAGCCGTGGCTGGGCTCATACAGCCCCTGGTTCTTCGCATTCAATGAAGCTGAAGGCAGCATGCCGATCGATCCGGTGAGCATCGCTGCTTCGTCGCTGAGGATGTCGCCGAACATGTTGCCGGTGACGATCACGTCCAGCCGTTTGGGCGCCTTGACCAGTTGCATCGCCGCGTTGTCCACGTACATGTGTTCGAGTTCGACGTCGGGGTACTGCGCGTGCACGCCGGTGACCACGTCGCGCCAGAACTGAAACGTCTCCAGCACGTTGGCCTTGTCGACGCTCAACAGCTTCTTGCTGCGCTTGCGGGCGGCCTGGAACGCCACGTGGGCAATGCGCTCGATCTCGGGACGCGAGTAGCGCATCGTGTCAAAGGCTTCGTCGTGCCCGGCGAACGCGCCATCGGGCGCAGCCCGGCGTCCGCGCGGTTGGCCAAAGTAGATGTCTCCCGTCAGTTCCCGAATGATCAGCAAATCCAAACCCGCCACCACTTCGGGCTTCAAGGTCGACGCGTGCGTCAGCTCCGGGTAGCAAATGGCCGGGCGGAAATTGGCAAACAGCTCCAGGTTCTTGCGCAGGCCCAGAATGGCTTGTTCCGGCCGCAGCTGGCGTTCCAGCGTGTCGTACTGCCAGTCGCCGACGGCACCAAACAACACAGCGTCGGCTGCTTTGGCGAGCTTCAAGCTGCTGTCGGGCAAGGGATGGCCATGCGCGGCATAGGCGACACCACCCACCTTGGCTTGTTCCAGCTCGAAGGGCAGGTCGAGGCAGGCCAGCGCCTTGAGTGCCTCGGCCATGATTTCTTGACCTATGCCGTCGCCCGGCAGGACCGCTATCTTCACGAATCAGTTCCTTTGCTTTTGTCGACGGCAATCCGCTCGACGAGCACCTTCTCACACAGCTTGAACGCAACGTAGCACGCCGCGGCGCCATACCCCAACCCCACCAGTTCAAGCAGTTGCCACAAGGCACCTTCCTGGACCGCGTCCCAGCCGTAAGTCGACAGAAAGGCCAGGTTCGCACTCACCAGGTGCAGCAGGTTCAGCGACGCCAACCCGAAGGCCACGAAGCTCACACCCATCAGCACGAAAGTCAGCCACCAATGTCGCAACATCAACAGGTAGATGCGGCTGTAATGCACAGGCTTCATGCCTCACAGGCGATGCGCGAGCCAAGGCTTTTTCAGCAGTCGCTCGGCCTCGAATGCCTTGATCTTGTCAGCGTGGCGCAAGGTCAATGCGATGTCGTCGAAGCCGTTGACCAGGCAGTACTTGCGAAACGGCTGGAGATCGAATGTCAGTTCGGTCCCATCGGGCTTGACCACAACCTGGCGCTCGACATCCACCGTCAACTCATAGCCGACGAAGGCCAGCACCTCGTCGAACAGGCGGTTCACCGCCAGTTCAGGCAAAACAATGGGCAGCAGCCCGCTCTTGAAGCAATTGTTGAAAAAGATGTCTGCATAGCTCGGTGCAATCAGCACACGAAAGCCGTACTGACCGAGCGCCCAAGGCGCATGTTCACGCGACGAACCGCAACCGAAATTCTGGCGTGCCAGCAGCACCGACGCGCCTTTGTAGCGCGGCTGGTTCAGCACGAAATCAGGGTTCGGCCGACGTGTCGCGGGGTCTTGCCCGGGTTCGCCATGGTCGAGGTAACGCCATTCGTCAAACAGGTTGGGGCCGAAGCCCGACCGTTTGATCGACTTCAAGAATTGTTTGGGAATGATCGCATCGGTGTCGACGTTCTCCCGGTCGATCGGTGCCACCAACCCGCGATGAATTTTGAGTGCCTGCATGATGACTGCTTCTGGGTTCCGGCCGAGCTCAAGCAATGCGACGCACGTCGACGAAATGGCCCTCCATGGCCGCGGCAGCAGCCATGGCCGGGCTCACCAGATGGGTTCGGCCGCCGGCTCCCTGGCGCCCTTCAAAATTGCGGTTGGAGGTCGAAGCGCAGCGCTCACCTGGCTCCAGGCGGTCCGCATTCATCGCCAGGCACATCGAGCAGCCGGGTTCGCGCCACTCGAAGCCAGCCCCGAGAAAAATCTGATCCAGGCCCTCACGCTCGGCCTGTTCCTTCACCAGGCCGGAGCCGGGCACCACCATCGCGAGCTTGACGTTGGCAGCAATCTTTCCGCCCAGACGCTGCACCACCACCGCGGCTTCGCGCAGGTCTTCGATGCGCGAATTGGTGCACGAACCGATGAACACCTTGTCGATGCGGATGTCGGAGATCGGCTTGTTCGGCTCCAGCGACATGTACTGCAGTGCCCGTTCCATGGCATTGCGCTTGTTCGGGTCTTTTTCGCGCTCCGGGTCCGGTACACGGTCTTCGATCGACAGCACCATTTCCGGCGAGGTGCCCCAGGTGACCTGCGGCCGAATCTGCGACGCGTCGAGTTCCACCACGCGGTCAAAGCTGGCATCGGCATCGGAACGCAGCGTCAACCAGTAGGCCACGGCGTGCTCCCACTCGACGCCGGTCGGCGAGAACGGCCGTCCCTTCACATAGTTGATCGTCGTGTCATCCACCGCCACCAGGCCGGCACGCGCGCCGGCCTCGATGGCCATGTTGCACACCGTCATGCGCCCTTCCATGCTGAGAGCGCGGATCGCCGAGCCCGCGAACTCGATCGTGTGGCCATTGCCGCCGGCCGTTCCGATCTTGCCGATGACCGCCAACACGATGTCCTTGGCCCCGCAGCCCCGCGGCAAGGCGCCTTCCACCTGGATCAGCAGGTTCTTCGCCTTGTGCGCCAGCAGGGTCTGCGTGGCCAGCACGTGTTCGACCTCGCTGGTGCCGATGCCGTGGGCCAGCGCCGCGAAGGCGCCGTGGGTTGAGGTGTGGGAATCGCCACACACCACCGTCATGCCCGGCAAGGTCGCGCCCTGCTCGGGCCCGATCACGTGAACGATGCCCTGGCGCTTGTCGTTCATCTTGAATTGCGTGATGCCCAGGCGATCACAGTTTTGGTCGAGCGTATCGACCTGCAGGCGCGAGATCGGGTCGGCAATGCCTTGCGAACGGTTGGTGGTCGGCACGTTGTGGTCGCTGACCGCCAAATTGGCCGACACCCGCCACACCTTGCGACCGGTCAGGTCCAGGCCTTCGAATGCTTGCGGGCTGGTCACCTCATGCACCAGATGGCGGTCGATGTAGAGCACGGTCGTGCCGTCCTCTTCGAGATGGACTACGTGCTCGTCCCAGATCTTGTCGTACAGCGTGCGGCCCATGGCTCTTTTCGTCGATTCCCGGCAAAGACCGTGATTTTAGGCGCTTGCAAGCAAAAACCCCGGCACCAGGCCGGGGTTTTTGCCGAGAACCGCCGCGCGGTCACAGGCCTCAAAGCCGTTTGTCGATCGGCATGACATTGCGTTGCGTTGCCCCATGGAACAGCTGACGCGGGCGACCGATCTTGTATTCCGGATCGGCAATCATTTCGTTCAATTGGGCGATCCAGCCGGCGGTGCGCGCCAGGGCAAACACCGCGGTGAACAGGCTCACCGGGATGCCGAGGGCGCGCTGCACGATGCCGGAATAGAAATCGACGTTCGGGTAGAGCTTGCGGGCCACGAAATACTCGTCTTCCAGGGCGATCTTCTCCAGCGCCATCGCCAGCTTGAACAGCGGGTCGTTTTGCAGCCCGAGCGCGTTCAGCACCTCGTAGCAGGTCTCGCGCATCAGCTTGGCGCGGGGGTCGTAGTTCTTGTAGACGCGATGCCCGAAACCCATCAGCTTGATACCGGAGTTCTTGTCTTTGACCTGTTTGATGAACTCGCCTATTTTCTCGATGCCACCCATGCGCTGAACGTCTTCCAGCATGTTCAGCGCCGCCTCGTTGGCACCGCCGTGCGCCGGACCCCAAAGGCAGGCCACGCCGGCCGCAATGGCGGCGAACGGGTTGGTGCCGGATGAGCCGCAGAGCCGGACCGTCGAGGTGGACGCGTTTTGCTCGTGGTCGGCGTGCAGGATGAAGATGCGGTCGATGGCGCGCACCAGCACGTCGTTCGGCGTGTACTCCTCGCACGGCGTGGCAAACATCATGCGCATGAAGTAGGCCGAGTACGTGAGATCGTTCTTCGGGTAAATATAGGGCTGGCCGATGGTGTACTTGTAGGCCATCGCCACCAGCGTGGGCATCTTGCCGATCAGGCGCACGGCGGAAATCTCGCGGTGCGTCGGGTTGTTGATGTCGGTGCTGTCGTGATAGAAGGCCGACAGCGCGCCGACCAGGCCGGTCATGATGGCCATCGGGTGTGCGTCGCGGCGAAAGCCCCGCAGAAAGAACTGCATCTGCTCGTTGACCATCGTGTGGTTGGTCACCAGCTTGACGAAGTCGTCCTTCTGCGTCGGATTGGGCAATTCGCCCTTCAGCAGCAAGTAGCAGGTCTCCAGGTAATCGCAGTTCGTGGCCACCTGTTCGATCGGATAGCCGCGGTACAGCAACTCCCCCTTGTCACCGTCGATGTAGGTGATGGTCGACTGGCAGGACGCCGTGGACAAAAAGCCCGGGTCGTAGGTGAACTTGCCGGTCTGGCCGTAGAGCTTGCGGATGTCGATGACGTCCGGGCCGATGGTTCCCTTGTAGACGGGAAGGTCCATCGGGGGGCTGCCATCCGAGAACGACAGCGTGGCTTTGACATCTGAAGGGACCATGGCCATTCCTTGCAAGTAGATTCCAGACAAAACACTCAATGATTGAAGGCCCGCATCAGCCGCAGCACCTCCAATACCTCGTCTCTGACAAGTGCGCCTTCCGGCTCCTTGCGCCTCAGCAACAAATCCAGCAGATCGTTGTCGCCCAGGTCCATCAGCACCAGCAAGCCCCGGGCCTGCTTTTGCGTCAACGACGCTTCGTGGTGCCGAAAGAAGCGCTCGATGAACAAATCGTTCTCCAGCAGGCCGCGCCGGCAGCGCCACTTCAGCTTGCTGAGCGCCCGGGCGTCGACAGTGGTGGACGGCTCGACCGGAGCGTTCATGGGCACGGGCTGCCGCTACACCGCACGGCGCACCAGCAGTTCTTTGATCTTGCCAATCGCCCGGGTCGGGTTCAGCCCCTTGGGGCAGACATCCACACAGTTCATGATGGTATGGCAGCGAAACAGCCGGTACGGGTCTTCCAGATTGTCGAGTCGCGCCCCGGTGTCGTGGTCGCGGCTGTCGGCGATGAAGCGATAGGCCTGCAGCAGGCCGGCCGGCCCGACGAACTTGTCCGGGTTCCACCAGAAACTGGGGCAGGCGGTGGAGCAGCTCGCGCACAAGATGCACTCGTACAGCCCGTTCAGTTCGTCGCGCTCCTGCGGTGTCTGCAGGCGCTCCTTCTCCGGCGCCATGGTGTTGTTGACCAGATAAGGCTTGATCGAGTGGTATTGGGTGAAGAACTGCGTCATGTCGACGATCAGGTCGCGCACCACCGGCAGGCCGGGCAGCGGCTTCAGCACGATCGGGTCCTTCAGCGTGAGCATGTTGGTGAGGCAGGCCAGGCCGTTCTTGCCGTTGATGTTCATCGCATCCGAACCACACACGCCTTCGCGGCACGAGCGGCGAAAGCTCATCGTCGGGTCGACCCGTTTCAGCTTCATCAGCGCATCGAGCAGCATGCGCTCGCTGCCGTCGAGTTCGACCTGCAGCGTTTGCATGCGCGGCTTGGCGTCGGTGTCGGGGTCGTAGCGGTAGATCGAAAAGGTGCGCAATGTCATGGTGTGTTCTCGGGAGCACCGGCGTCAGAAGGTCCGAATCTTGGGTGGAATCGACTCCGCCGTCAGCGGCTTCATGCGCACCGGCTTGTAGTCCAGGCGACCGGCGTCGCCGTCGTGGTACCAGAGTGTGTGCTTCAGCCAGTCGACATCGTTGCGGCCGTTCGGAAACTCCGGCGAATCGGCGTATTCATCGACCGTGTGTGCGCCACGGCTTTCGGTGCGCGCTGCCGCCGACACGATGGTGGCCAGCGCCACCTCGATCAGGTTCTCGATCTCCAGCGCCTCGATGCGCGCGGTGTTGAAGACCTTGGACTTGTCGGTCAGATGAATTCCCTTCACCCGCTCGGCAATCGCCTTCATCTGCCTGACGCCTTCGTTCAGCAGCGCGGTGGTGCGAAAGACCCCGGCATGCGTCTGCATCGCGGTGCGAATGGCCGCCGCCACGTCCTGGCAGTACTCACCCGAGGTCGAGGCATCCAAGCGGGCCAGCCGCGCCAGCGTGGCATCGGCTGCACCGGCCGGCAAGGGTTTGTGGCTCGCCTCCTTCAAACCGCTGGCTGCGATGTAGTTGCCGGCCGCGCGGCCGAACACCACCAGGTCGAGCAGAGAGTTGGTGCCCAGGCGGTTGGCGCCATGCACGCTGACGCAGGCGCACTCGCCCACCGCATACAAGCCGTTGACCACCGCCATCGGGTCGCCGTTTTGCGGCGCCACGACCTGACCGTTCAGGTTGGTCGGGATGCCGCCCATCTGGAAATGGATGGTCGGCACCACCGGAATCGGTTCGCGCGTGATGTCGACGTTGGCGAAATTGAGCCCGATCTCGAACACCGACGGCAGGCGCTTCATGATGGTCTCGGCCCCCAGGTGGGTCATGTCGAGCACCACGTAATCCTTGTTCGGCCCGCAGCCGCGTCCTTCCTTGATCTCCTGGTCCATGCAGCGCGAGACGAAGTCGCGCGGCGCCAGGTCTTTCAGCGTCGGCGCGTAGCGTTCCATGAAGCGCTCGCCGTTGCCGTTGCGCAAAATGGCGCCTTCGCCGCGGCAGCCCTCGGTCAGCAGCACGCCGGCGCCGTACACGCCGGTCGGGTGGAACTGCCAGAACTCCATGTCCTGCAACGGAATGCCGGCGCGCGCGCACATGCCCAGGCCGTCGCCGGTGTTGATGAAGGCATTGGTCGATGCCGCGAAGATGCGCCCCGCCCCGCCGGTGGCCAGCATCACCGCCTTGGCTTCGAGGATGTAGGTTTCGCCGGTTTCCATTTCCAGCGCGGTGACACCGACGACGTCGCCTGCGGCGTCGCGGATCAGGTCGAGCGCCATCCACTCGACGAAGAAATTGGTGCGCGCCTTCAGGTTCTGCTGGTACAGCGTGTGCAACATCGCGTGCCCGGTGCGGTCGGCCGCCGCGCAGGCGCGCTGCACCGGCTTTTCACCGTAGTTCGCGGTGTGCCCGCCGAACGGCCGCTGGTAGATCGTACCGTCGGCGTTGCGGTCGAACGGCATGCCGAAGTGCTCGAGCTCGTAGACCACCTTGGGCGCCTCGCGGCACAGGAACTCGATCGCGTCCTGGTCGCCCAGCCAGTCGCCGCCCTTGACGGTGTCGTAGAAGTGGAAGTGCCAGTTGTCCTCGGACATGTTGCCGAGCGACGCGCCGATGCCGCCTTGCGCGGCCACCGTGTGCGAGCGGGTGGGAAACACCTTCGACAGCACCACCACATTCAGACCGGCCATCGCCAGCTGCAGCGAGGCCCGCATGCCGGCGCCCCCGGAGCCGATGATCACCACATCAAACTTGCGCTGTGCCACCGACGAACGACGTGAACTCACCTTAAAGCCTCCACAGCACTTGAACCGCCCATCCCGTACAGCCGACCAGCCACACGATGGTGAACACCTGCAGCGCAAGACGCGCCACAACCGGGTGCACGTAATCCATGAACACGTCGCGCATGCCGACCCACACGTGGTACAGCATGGACACGATGACGACGAAGGTCAGCACCTTCATCCATTGCATTGAAAAAATGCCGGCCCATTTCGCGTAGCCGGTGATCTGGACGAAGCCTCCGGCCGCATCGTGAACACGTTCACCCTCTGCGTCTCTTTCGTACCAGGGCCAGAGGATTTGAATGATCAGCGCCACGGTGAAAATCGCCATCACGACGGCGGTCACCCGTTGGGCCAGCCAATCGCGCAAACCATAGTGCGCGCCGACGACGATGCGCTTGGTGCCGAAGTCTTGGGTCATGGCTCGGGGTCTCAGAAAAACAGCTTGAAGCCAAGCAACAGCGTCAGCACGAGGCTCAGGCCCAAGGTGAACAGCGCCGAATTGCGCCCGAACTCTTTGCTGACCGCATGCGTCATGTCCATCCACAAATGGCGCAGCCCCGCGATGAAATGATGCAGCACAGCCCAGATCAATCCCAGCACCATCAGCTTGAAAAACCAGGCAGGCACGAACCCGGCGCCGCCGACAAAGACGCTGGTGAACTGGCCGTAGGTGATTTCGGAAGTGAGGCTGGTGTCGAACATCCAGATGACGAAGGGCATCAACACGAACATCAACACGCCGCTCACGCGGTGCAGGATCGACACCACGCCGGCCGGGGGAAGACGGTATTGGGTGGCGTCGATGAGACGCATTTTTCCGGGTGCCTGCTTCGTCGTCTGTGTCATGTTCCTCTGACCTTCCGAGTTCCAAGTAAAACCTGAAGATTTTATTGCAACGCAACAGCCCCGCGGCCGACATTCAGCATCATTTATCGTTAATCCATAAGCTGCAAGGATATTCGTTCGAGTCGTTCCACACCTGCCTGTTATGAAGCAGCACGTCCCCAGCCCAGCTTGCTGCAGGCCCGAAACATCGGTGGCCTGAATACATCGCATCAAGACAACGGGGCCATCCATGGGAAACCGCTTATGGACTGTTGGACTCTCCTACACTTCGCCTGTCCTGCAGCACTCCGCCGTGCTTTCGTTCATTTTCCTTTTCTTGACTGAACACTTTTTCTTCCGGAGTTAAACCCATGCGCAAAAAACCCGTTCGCGTCGCGGTCACCGGTGCTGCCGGCCAGATTGGCTATGCCCTGCTGTTTCGCATTGCCTCGGGCGAAATGCTCGGCAAGGACCAGCCGGTGGTGTTGCAGCTGCTCGACATCCCGGACGAGAAAGCCCAGAAGGCGCTCAAGGGCGTGATGATGGAACTCGATGATTGCGCCTTCCCGCTGCTGGCCAGCATGGAGGCGCACAGCGACGCCAACGCCGCCTTCAAGGACGCCGACTACGCAATGCTGGTCGGCGCTCGTCCACGCGGCCCGGGCATGGAACGCAAGGACCTGCTGGCCGTCAATGCGCAGATCTTCACCGTGCAGGGCAAGGCCTTGAACGCCGTGGCCAGCCGCGACGTGCGCGTGCTGGTGGTGGGCAACCCGGCCAACACCAATGCCTACATCGCGATGAAAAGCGCACCCGATCTGCCGCGCCAGCATTTCACCGCGATGCTGCGCCTGGACCACAACCGGGCGCTCAGCCAGATCGCCGCCAAGACCGACAAGCCGGTTGCCAGCATTGAAAAGCTCGCCGTCTGGGGCAACCACTCGCCGACGATGTATGCCGACTACCGTTTTGCGACGATCGACGGCCAGTCCGTCAAGGCGATGATCAACGATGACGTGTGGAACAAGGACACTTTCTTGCCCACCGTGGGCAAGCGCGGCGCGGCGATCATCGACGCGCGCGGCCTGAGCTCTGCCGCGTCGGCCGCCAATGCCGCCATCGACCACATGCGCGACTGGGCTCTCGGCAGCAACGGCAAATGGGTCACGATGGGCATTGCGTCCAACGGCGACTACGGCATTCCGAAGGACGTGATCTTCGGCTACCCGGTGACCACCACCCAGGGCGAGTACCAGCTGGTTGAGGGTTTGCCCATCGACGCTTTCAGCCAGGAACGGATTAACCTCACCTTGAAAGAACTGCTGGAAGAACAAGAGGGCGTGAAGCACCTGCTGTGAGCGCCACGTCAGCGCTGACCCGCTGCACACACCAAACCGGCAGGTGTCGCTTGCCGGTTTTTTTTCGACTTCATTTGCTTCGACTTTGTTCATGACCGCCGCCAAAGTGCATCCTCGACAAGCCTTGTTCGGCAGCGCCGACATCGCCCCCTCTCTTCCGGTGTGCGATCACTACGCGGGAGTCGAGTCGCGCATGCACAAGAGCCTGCAGTTGCAGGCCGACATGGGGCCGGTGTTCGACGTGACGCTGGACTGTGAAGACGGCGCTCCAGTGGGCGGCGAGAACGAACACGCGCAACGGGTGGCCGAACTCATCACGTCGTCGCGCAACGCACATGGCCGCGTCGGCGCGCGCGTCCATCCGGTGGACCACACCAGCTTCGATGCCGACGTGAACACGCTGGTCAAACACGCAGGCGCACGCCTGGCCTACCTGATGGTGCCCAAGGTCAATGGCATTGCGCAGGTTCAACAGGCCGTCGATGCCGTCGACTGTGCCCTGCGCGAACACGGGTACACGAAGCCTTTGCCGGTGCACGTGCTGATAGAAACCCACGGCGCATTGCGCGAGGTCGAGCGCATCGCCGCGCATCCGCGCATCGAATCTCTGTCGTTCGGGCTGATGGATTTCGTCTCGGCGCACCGCGGTGCCATTCCGCTGGCGGGCATGAGTGCCACAGGCCAGTTCGAGCATCCGTTGGTGATTCGGGCCAAGCTGGAAATTGCCGCGGCCTGTCATGCACACAGCAAGACGCCATCGCACTGTGTGGTGACCGAGTTCAAGAAACTCGACCTGCTGCAAGAGGCGGTGCACAAGGCAGCGCGCAGCTTGGGTTACCTGCGCATGTGGAGCATCCATCCGGACCAGATTCGCCCGATCGTCGAAGCCTTTGCGCCCACGGCGGCAGAAACCGATCAGGCGCTTGAAATATTGCTCGCCGCACAAGCGGCCGATTGGGCGCCGATCAGCCACCGCCAGACGCTGCACGACCGCGCCAGCTACCGCTACTTCTGGCACCTGCTTGAACGCGCCGACCGCACGGGCCAGCCCTTGCCGGCCCAGGCGCGCGCCGCTTTTTTCACGGAGACCGCATGAGTTCGTCGGCAGGCGCCCGCTTTCGCGAGGCAGTGAACAAGGAGCGGCCACTGCAAGTGGTCGGTGCCATCAACGCCTACGCGGCCCGCATGGCCGAAGCGACCGGCTACCAGGCGCTCTACATCTCGGGTGGTGGCGTGGCGGCCAATTCGCTCGGCATGCCCGATCTGGGCATCAGCACGATGGAAGACGTGTTGATCGATCTGCGGCGCATCACCGATGTGACGACGCTGCCGGTGCTGGTCGACATCGACACCGGCTGGGGCAGTGCGTTCAACATCGCGCGCACGATTCGTTCGTTTCAGAAAGCGGGTGCGGCGGCGGTGCATCTGGAAGACCAGGTCGGCGCCAAACGCTGCGGGCACCGGCCCGGCAAGGAAGTGGTGAGCCTGCAAGAAATGGTGGACCGCGTGAAGGCAGCCGTCGATGCACGCACCGACCCGGGCTTCGTCATCATGGCGCGCACCGATGCCATTGCGGCCGAAGGCATCCAGGCCGGCATCGACCGGGCCTGCGCCTATGTCGAAGCCGGAGCCGACATGATCTTCCCCGAGGCCATCACCGAGCTGGCCACCTATGCCCAGTTCAAGCAGGCGGTGAAGGTGCCGATCCTGGCCAACCTCACCGAGTTCGGCCAGACGCCGCTGTTCACGCTCGGCGAACTGGCGTCGGTCGATGTCGACATCGCCCTGTATTGCTGTGGCGCCTACCGCGCGATGAACAAGGCCGCGCTCAACTTCTATCAGACGCTGCGCCACGAAGGCACGCAAAAGAACCTGGTGCCCGAGATGCAGACGCGCACCGAGCTGTACCAGTACCTCGGTTATCACGCCTATGAGGACAAGCTGGACCAGCTGTTTGCGAGCCGTTCCCCGAAGGAGCACCCGTGATGTCCGAGACGGCTGCTGCCAGCGCGCCCAAGCCCAAGAAGTCCGTGGCGCTGTCCGGCGTGGTGGCCGGCAACACCGCCTTGTGCTCGGTCGGGCGCAGCGGCAACGACTTGCACTACCGCGGCTACGACATCCTGGACGTGGCCGCCAGCTGCGAGTTTGAAGAAATCGCCTACCTGTTGCTGTACGGCAAGCTGCCCAACCTGGCCGAACTGGCCGCCTACAAACTGCGGCTGAAGAGCCTGCGCGGCTTGCCAGCCAGCGTCAAGACTGCACTGCAAACGCTGCCGGCCAGCACGCACCCGATGGACGTGATGCGCAGCGCCACCTCGCTGCTCGGCTGCGCTTTTCCCGAGCAGGACGAGCATGCCCTGCCCGGCGCCCTCGACGCCGCAGACCGGCTGATGGCGAGCCTGGGGTCGGCGCTGCTGTACTGGTATCACTTCAGCCACCATGGCCGCCGCATCGACGTAGAGACCGACGACGACAGCATCGGCGGCCACTTTCTTCACCTGTTGCATGGCCAGCCGCCCAGCGATGCCTGGGTGCGCGCGATGCACACCTCGATGGTCTTGTACGCGGAGCATGAGTTCAATGCCTCGACCTTCACCGCCCGTGTGATCGCCGGCACCGGCAGCGACCTGTACTCGGCCGTCACCGGCGCCATCGGCGCCTTGCGCGGCCCGAAGCACGGCGGCGCCAACGAGATGGCATTTGAAGTGCAAAAGCGCTACGCCACGCCCGACGCGGCCGAGGCCGACGTGCGCGAGCGCGTCGCGCGCAAAGAAGTCGTGATCGGCTTCGGCCATCCGGTGTACACGGTGAGCGACCCGCGCAACAAGGTCATCAAAGAGGTGGCGCGCCAACTTTCGCACGACGCCGGCAGCATGAAGATGTACGCCATCGCCGAGCGGCTCGAGTCGGTGATGTGGGATGCCAAGAAAATGTTTCCGAACCTCGATTGGTTCAGCGCCGTGAGCTACCACATGATGGGCGTGCCGACCGCCATGTTCACGCCCTTGTTCGTGATTTCACGCACGTCGGGTTGGAGCGCACACGTCGTCGAGCAGCGCATGGATGGCAAGATCATCCGCCCCAGTGCCAACTACACCGGACCCGAAGATCTGCAATTTGTTGCATTGAGGGACAGGCCGTGAGTTCAGCGGCCCCAGAGCGCTTCACAATCCGTGCCTCTTCAACCCAGGAGTGATTCCATGATCCGCACCGCTGCCTTCGCGACCCTCATTGCCTTTGCCAGTTTGTCCGCCATGGCCCAGACCGCGCCCGCCAAACCTGCCGCCAAGGCATCTGCCAAGCGTTCCTTGGTCGCCGAGAAGGCGCTCCCTGCGGCCGACCAGGCCCAGCTCGACGCCGCCGAGCGCACCTTCTACGGCCCCTACGAATGCGATTTCAAGCAAACCATCGACGTCGGCATGAACCCGAAAACGCCGGGCTATGTGGACGTCAAATTCGGCAAGAGCACCTTCACGATGAAGCCCACCCTGTCGTCCACCGGTGCCCTGCGTCTGGAAGACGTGAAGGGACAGACGCTGCTGCTGCAGATCGCCAACAAGTCGATGCTGATGGACGTGAAGGCCGGCAAGCGTCTGGTCGACGACTGCGTGCATGAAAAGCAGCGTGCTGCCCACGACACGGCCGCCAAGTAAGACCCGACCATTCCACGCGACAAGCAGCAGCCGATGTCAGCACCCGCCTGCAACGTCCGGCCGGAGCCGGACTCGGTCCTGGTCGACATCGTCGATTACGTCAGCCAGTACCAGATCAAGAGTCCGCTCGCCTACGACACCGCACGCCACTGCTTGATCGACACGCTGGGCTGCGGGCTGGAAGCGCTGGCCTACCCCGCCTGCACCAAGCTGCTCGGGCCGGTGGTCGCCGGAACGGTGGTGCCGAATGGCGCCAAGGTGCCGGGCACGCCGTATCAGCTCGATCCCGTCCAGGCTGCCTTCAACATCGGCACGATGATCCGCTGGCTGGATTTCAACGACACCTGGCTCGCCGCCGAATGGGGCCACCCCAGCGACAACCTCGGCGGCATCCTCGCGACGGCCGACTGGCTCAGCCGCACGGCGCTCGCCCACGGCAAGAAGCCGATGCTGATGCGCGACGTGCTGACCTGCATGATCAAGGCGCACGAGATCCAGGGTTGTCTGGCACTCGAGAACTCGTTCAACCAGGTCGGTCTCGATCACGTGGTGCTGGTCAAGGTGGCCTCTACCGCCGTCGTGGCACACATGCTGGGGCTGAGCCGCGACGAGATCCTCAACGCCGTGTCGCTGGCCTGGGTCGATGGCCAAAGCCTGCGCACCTACCGCCACTCGCCCAACACCGGCAGCCGCAAGAGCTGGGCGGCGGGCGACGCCACCAGCCGCGGCGTGCGTCTGGCGCTGATGGCCAAGACCGGCGAGATGGGTTACCCGAGCGTGCTGTCGGCCAAGGGCTGGGGCTTCTACGACGTGCTGTTCAAGGGCAAGCCGTTCAGGTTCCAGCGGCCGTATGGCAGCTACGTGATGGAAAACGTGCTGTTCAAGATCAGCTTCCCGGCCGAGTTCCACAGCCAAACGGCGGTGGAGTGCGCCATGGACATTCACCGCGCGCTCGCCACCTCGGGTCGCAGTGCGGCCGACATCCAGAAGATCACGGTTCGTACGCACGAAGCCTGCCTGCGCATCATCGACAAGCAGGGCCCGCTGAACAACCCGGCAGACCGTGACCACTGCATCCAGTACATGGTGGCGGTGCCGATCCTGTTCGGCCGCCTGACCGCCGACGACTACGAAGACGAGGTGGCGCGCGACCCGCGCATCGATGCGCTGCGCGAGAAGATCGTCTGCGTGGAAGACAAGCAGTTCAGCGCCGACTACCTCGACCCCGACAAACGATCGATCGCCAACGCACTGAGCGTCGAGTTCAACGACGGCAGCAAGCTGGCCGAAATCGTCTGCGAATACCCGATCGGCCACCGGCTGCGCCGCGCGGCCGGCATACCTCTGCTGGAAGCCAAATTCCGCCGCAACCTGGCGCGCCGTTTCGCGCCCTGGCAGCAAGACGCCATCCTGGCCGTGTCGCTGAACCAGCAGGCGCTTGAAGCGATGCCGGTCAACGACTACGTCGACCTGTACGTCACCGCTTAGGAATCAGTCGCGCTCCGGCGCGATCTCGGTCGCGTAGTCCACCAGCACGCCCAGAATGTCTTGCCCGCGCTCATCGGCGGTTTCCTGCAGCACGTCGATGCGCTCGAAGAACGCGGTCAGGCTCATCGCGCCGCCCGCGCCATCGTGCAAACGGTGGGCGCAATGCTCTTGCCACTGCGCCTGTTCGGCTGCATTGAGCGTGGCCGGAAAGTTGCGCGCGCGGTAGCGAAAGAACAACTCGTTCAGTCGCGCGTCCGCAAACCCGGGGCGCTTGTCGGCCAGCTGCTCGGGGCTCAGCGTGCGCAATCGCTGCAACGCGCGCCGGTCTTCGTTGCCGACGAAACCGCCGTACAGGTCTTCGTCGACATCGGGCTTCGTGTCCGGTGCCGGCCGATCGAACACCGCAGGCCACATGCCAGCCAGCAGCTTGCCGTTCGTGCCGGCCAGTTCGGCATGCCGCAGGGCCTGCTCGATGTCCAGCCCCCAGCGCGTGGCCACATCGGTGCTGAGCGTCTTCAGGTTGCCGACGACGATGGGCGACTTGTTGATGTGGATGGTCTTGATGGGCAAGCGCGTCGTGCCTTCCGGCAGGTCTTCGGTCTTGCTGAACATGCGTTGGCGCACGGCCTCGACGCCGAGCGTGAACAACTCTGTCGGGTCGCTGGCCAGGTCCCACACGATGATCTCGTTCTTGTTCGACGGGTGCGGGGCCAGCGGCCATACCAGCGCAAGCCCGCCGCGCTCGGTGCCGTACATGCCCGAGACATGAAGAAACGGACGGCCCACGCCCATCTCCTTCACGACCTCTTCTTTCTTGCGCAGGCGCAGACAGAAGTCCCACAGCTTGGGCTGGCGAGTCTTGATGAGGCGCGCCAAAGCGATCGTCGCGCGCACGTCCGACAAGGCATCGTGCGCCGCCTCGTGCAGCAGCCCGTTGGCCCGGCTCAGGTGTTCCAGCTTGAAGGACGGCTTGCCGTCTTCATGCCGCGGCCACTCGATGCCCTCGGGCCGCAACGCGGACGTGACGCGCACGACGTCCAGCAGATCCCAGCGCCCGCACTGGTTTTGCCACTCGCGTGCATACGGATCGATCAGGTTGCGCCAGAACAGGTGGCGCGTCACCTCGTCATCGAAGCGGATCGAGTTGTAGCCCACGCCGATGGTGCCCGGCCGGGCCAACTCTTTTTCGATGGCGTCGGCAAACCTGTGTTCGGGCAGGCCGAGTTCGAGACAGGTTTGCGGCACGATGCCGGTCAGCAAACAGGACTCGGGATCGGGCAGGAAGTCCGGCGCGGGCTGGCAATAAAGCATCAGCGGCGCGCCGATTTCGTTCAGATCGGCATCGGTGCGGATGCCGGCAAACTGCGCCGGCCGATCGCGCCTCGGCACGCGGCCGAAGGTTTCGTAGTCGTGCCAGAAGAAACTCAGTTCGCTCGCGCTCGGTTCGTTCATGGGGCGCAATCTACCAGGGACCACCGCCGCGGTGTCGAACCGCTTTGCCAGCGCGGGCCGGGCCGCTGCGCATCGTCCTACACGGTTTTCCACGCTGGCCGACAGACCCGTCAGGTCGGTCCGAACAAAGTCGAGCCCTTCGACATGTCCTGCCGAGCCGACGCCGCTCGAAGGTCTGCTGTTGTTTGGCGTCGCCCACTGGAACCGCAATGATGGCCTGTCATCCCCTCCGTGCCCACACGACGCCGCCGGTTCCGCCGCACGTGCCGCCGACGGGCGTTCCACCCAAACCCAGGCCGGGCCCGGTTGCGCCCGACGTGGAAGACCCGCCGCAACCCGGCGGCCCGCCCGCGCCGGTCGAAGAGCCTGGCGTGTCCGCCCCACCCTTGTTGATGTGATGCGGCACCCAGGCGACACAACACCCTTCGCACAACACGGCCATGGTGGTCAGTTGCACGCCGGGATGACATAACGCGGAGCTCGCGCCTGCGCGGGTTTTGGCGCAGTGCGCCGCATCCACCCACCTGAAGGAGAAGAACATGATCAACAAGAACTACACCCAGATGCTCAAAGGCAGCCTGCTGGCCGCCGCCGTCGTTCTCAGCGCCTGCGCCATGTCGTCGCCCAAGACCAACAGCGCCGACTTCAAGGCCACGCTGTCGGGCTCGGCCGAAGTGCCACCCAACGGCAGCCCCGGCAAGGGCACGCTGGAGGCCAAGCTGGACAAGGACACCAAAGTGCTGAGCTGGACGCTGACCTATTCCGACCTGACGGGCCCAGCCACCGCAGCGCACTTCCACGGCCCGGCCATGCCGGGGGAAAACGCCGGCGTGGTGGTGCCTTTCGCCAGCGCGGCGAGCCCCATCAAGGGCCAGACCACACTGACCGACGCCCAGATGGCGGACCTGTTGGCCGGCAGGTGGTACGCCAACGTGCACACCGCGGCCAACAAAGGCGGCGAAATTCGCGGCCAGGTCACGACGGGGATGTAAAGGCGAGACGGCGCCACGGCAGTGACGGGCTGAAGTGGCACGCTCCACTCCTTTTTCTTGCAGGGAATGTCCATGAAACACGGCATCGCACTGACGGCTGCTTTTCTGTGTGCCGCTGCCGCCGGTCCAGGGGCCGCGCAAAACGACACGCCAAAAATCGAACCGGGCCTGTGGGAACTCAGCTTCACGCTGAAAAGCGACAACGGCCAGATCGAAGCTGCCATGCGCCAGGTGCAGCAGCAGATGGCGCTGATGTCGCCCGAGCAGCGCAAGCAAGTGGAAGAAGCGCTGGCGGCCAAGAAGGTCAGGCTCGGCGAACAGGTCAGCACGGTTCAGGCCTGTATCTCCAAGGAGGCTGCCGAAAAAGGCGAGGTGCCGCAACAGGCCGGCGCTTGCACTCAGCAGGTGCTCGAACGCAGCCGCGACACCCTGAAGGTGTCGTTCAATTGCGCCACCTCGCCGCCCGCGCGCGGCGCAGGGGTCGTGAGCTTCCAGAGCCCGACGGCCTACACCAGCCAAGCCAGTGTCGATACCGAGATGGCCGGCCACCCACAGCGCATCCATGTCGACCAGGTGGGCCGGTGGCTGGCGAGCGACTGCGGCTCGGTGCAACCTTTCGGCCGTTGAAAACCTCACGCCCTTCGCGTTTCGCCGGCCCCTGACCGGACAGATTTACCCGGCCGACACATTGGCGGTCGGCTGCCGTTGGTACAACCTGGGCAGGTTCAACAGCCGGGGTGGGTCATGAAGCAAGCGTCTCGCCTCGAACGAGGTTTTGGTCTGCCCTGCATCACGCTGGCCACCGCGTGCACCGTGCTGGCAGGCTGTGGCGGCAGTTCAGGCACGCCGCCCCCGGACAATGCCGCGCGCGCGCAGGCGGCCACGGCGACAGCGCAGAACCACAGCAACTGCAGCGCCATCCGCCCCTTCTACTGGGAGATCGGCAACCAGAGCAGTGCCCTGGCCAGCGGCTCGATCGAACTCGCAGGCAGTTCCGGCGCAGCCACCTACACCGCCACCACGGCCATGCCCATCGCCTCGGCCTCCAAGTGGCTGTACGGCGCCTACGTGGCACAAAAGCGCGCCGGCGTGCTGAGTGCTCAAGACATCACGCACCTGCACTTCACCAGCGGCTACACCAACTTCAACCTCTGCGCGCAGACCGACACCATCAAGTCGTGCCTGGACCGCGGCAACAATGGCCTCTACAGCCCCGGCACGGATGGCAAGTTCTTCTACAACGGCGGCCACATGCAAAAGCACGCCAGCCTGATGGGGCTGGACGCGATGGATGACGCAGCACTGGCCATCGAGGTCGGCGGCCAGCTCGGCATCACCGTGGCGTACAGCCAGCCGCAACCCGCGGGCGGCGTCTACAGCAACGCCAGCACTTACGCGGTTTACCTGCGCAAGCTGCTGAACGGCCAGTTGCAGATGAACCAGCTGCTCGGCAGCAGCCCGGTCTGCACCAGCACCGATACCGCGTGCGGCGCAGGGAGCACGCCCAGCCCCCCGACCGAGCACTGGCACTACTCGATCGGCCACTGGGTCGAGGACGACCCGACGGTCGGCGACGGCGCTTTCAGCAGCGCCGGTGCCTTCGGCTTCTACCCCTGGATCGACGCGACCAAGACCTACTACGGCGTTCTGGCACGGGACGGCGGCGCCGGCACGGGCATGGATTCGGTGATGTGCGGACGCCTGATCCGCAAAGCCTGGGTCACCGGTACCGCGCAGCAGGGTTGAGCGATCGGCGGCAAGCGCCGGTCACACCGCTCTTTGGCCCTGCCCGGCAACGGCACGCCATGCGTCAAGCCGCGCATCTCGACATCCAAGATGCTTGTCGTCGGAAAGATTGCACGCATCCTCCATGTTGGCGTGAATCGTGCTGGCAACTGTCATGCAAAGAATGCGCAGCTGCTGTTACGCTAACCGACTTGAAATGATGCTTTCCGATTTGCGCCGATGAACCCCACACCCCAATCTGCACAAACTGACTTGGTGCCACGTGCGCGCCGTTCCGTAGTGTCCTGGGTAGCGACCATCAAGATCGACACGACTCAAACCGTGTCGGTGCGTGTGATAGACATTTCGGCAACGGGACTGGGCATCGTGACCGACGATTCGCTGCCCCCCAGCGGCACGCTCGACATGGTCATTCAGGTTCCCGTTCCGCAGCGGCCCGGAACATTGATCCCGGTTCCGATCGAGGCGCGGCTGGTGCACCAGGTGTTTAGCGCTGGCCGCAACCGCGCCGGATTGCAAATCGTCCGCGTGGATCCCATGCATGTGCAGTTGATGACCAACCGCTGACGCTTTGAGCGCATCTGGGTGCTGCAACCCCTGCAGGAAAGCGCGAATGCCTGGCCAGCAGGCCTGCATAGAAAAGAGCGGCCCGACGCTCGCACAAGGCGTTCCGGTTCGCCCTCCCTCTTGACCCGACCCAGCGGGTAGGTACACTGGTCAAACGTACAGCCATCACCCATGTCCGGCCTACTGCCGTGCAGACGCATCGTGACCCAACGCCTCATCGCGCACCTCGACATGGATGCGTTCTATGCATCGGTCGAGTTATTGCGCTATCCCGAGCTGCGCGGACGTCCGGTGGTGATTGGCGGCGGACGCGACCGGCAGCCGCAGCGCTTGGCCGACGGCACTTGGCGCTACGCCACGCTGCGCGACTACACCGGCCGCGGCGTGGTCACCACCGCCACCTATGAAGCGCGTACCTTCGGCATCCATTCGGCCATGGGCATGATGAAAGCCGCCAGGCTCGCACCCCACGCGGTGCTGCTGCCGGTGGACTTTGACGAATACCGCAAGTACTCGCGCCTGTTCAAGGCCGCGGTGCGCAGCATCGCACCGCTGGTCGAAGACCGCGGCATCGACGAGATCTACATCGACCTGACCGACGTGCCCGGGGCGCAGCACGATGCCGGCCGCAGCGCGGCCCAGGCGCTGAAAGACGCCGTGCGCGAAGCCACCGGGCTGATCTGCTCGGTGGGCGTGTCACCGAACAAGCTGTTGTCCAAGATGTGCTCTGAACTCGAAAAGCCCAACGGCCTGACCTTGCTGAGCGCCGCCGACATCGCCACACGCATCTGGCCGCTGCCGGCCCAGCGCATCAACGGCATCGGCCCCAAGGCCACCGAGAAGCTGGCCCAGTTGAACATTCACAGCATCGGCGAGCTGGCCGCCGCCGACCCCGGCCTGTTGCTGGCGCAGTTCGGCAAGGCCTTCGGCGCATGGATGCATGCAGCGGCCCATGGCCGAGACGACCGGCCGGTGGTGACGCACAGCGAACCGCACTCGATCAGCCGCGAGACCACCTTTGAGCGCGACCTGCACGCCGTGCGCGACCGCGCCGAGCTGTCGGCCTTGTTCACGCATTTGTGCGTGTCGCTGGCCGGCGATCTGCAGCGCAAAGGCTACGCCAGCAAAACGCTCGGCATCAAGCTGCGCTTCGATGACTTCAAGATCGTGACGCGCGACATCACCTTGCCGGCCCACACGCTGGATGCCCGCACCATCCGCCGCGCCGCCGGGCAATGCCTGAAGCGCGTGGACCTGACGCGCCGGCTGCGCCTGCTGGGCGTGCGTGCGGGTGGCTTGGCCAAGTTGGCCGAGCTCGTCGGCCCGCAGGCCCTTGAATCGCGCCCGATGTTGCGAGAGGCGGTGCCGGCAGCGTGTGCGCCGCTGCCATTGTTTGATTAGGGGCCTGTCGGGCTTTGGGTTCAGAACGCAGAACCAGCTGCTGGCCCAACTGGCGCTTATGCATCGCGAGATCGTCAACACGCCCTGACGCTCGGACCGTGTCGACCATCGGTATCGACACCCATTCGCGCGGCTCATTTTCTGCCTATCATCTGGGCCGATGAACAAACCCAATCTTCTGATTCTGGCGCTGCTTCTGGCGACCAGCCTGGGCACCGCACCGGTCCACGCCGGCAGCGTGCAACTCAGCCTCACCGACAAAGACAACAACCCGGTTCCCGACACGGTGGTGGTGATCGATGTGCTGCCCAAGACGGCCGCGCGCCCCGCTGCCGCGCCGGTGCTCATCGTTCAAGAAAACTCGCGTTTCGTGCCGTTCTTGACGGTGGTCCCCGTGGGCAGCACGCTGCGCTTCGTGAACCGTGACAGCTACGACCACCACATCCGCTCCGCACCCAGCGGCCCGCTGGGCAGCATCCCTGCCGCCAAGAACTTCGAGCTGCGCCTGGATGCCGGCAAGCAGGTTGACACCAGCGATCCCTATGGCTACGGCAACCCGCCGGCAACAACGCACCGCAAGGGGTCTGGCGTGTCGCAGGCCGATGTCAAGGTGGACCAGCCGGGGGCCATCGGCCTCGGCTGTCACATCCACGGCTCGATGCGCGGCCAGGTGTATGTGTCCGACTCGCCGTGGTTCGCCAAGGTCACCCCCGACGACGAGCTCCCCGGTATCGACCACGTCATCCCCGATTTCTCGTATGTGCTCGGCCGGCGTGAAGCGTTCCGCGCGGTCGTCCTGACCCACGGCCACGAGGATCACATCGGCGCGCTACCGTATCTGCTGCGCGAGGCGCCGG
>Ga0137403_10001535_pt1 | contig 28960 bp, 20 predicted proteins | sample CZOMad2_1_16fung_FD_122057 | JGI IMG/M metagenome (GOLD analysis project Ga0137403, IMG submission 122057) | Vadose zone soil fungal communities from Angelo Coast Range Reserve, California, USA - CZOMad2_1_16fungal (Hybrid Assembly) | ecosystem: Environmental > Terrestrial > Soil > Vadose zone... | reverse complement strand
ATGGAAGAGCGGCTCGCGGTCGATCACCGGCAGGAGCACGGAGAGGAGCCGCGCCGTTTCGAGATGCCAGAGGACGGCGACCGGCGGATCGCCGATGGCGAGGTCCTCCCACAGCCGGAGGAGGGCGACCGCGCCCGGCCGCCCCGGAACGGGCTCGATCTTCCAGGGGCCGGCGAGCTCGGCCTCAGCAGCGGTCAGGACGTCGTCGCGCTCGCGGAGGAGGGCCAGGTAGGAGGGGGAGAAAGCGTTGTCGAGGGGAGAAGCGGGCGTGCTGCTACCATCACGGGAGCTTCGCATGAGTTTATCCCTCTTGCGGAGTCAGGGGCCGGTTCGAGTTAGCGCTCGGGCCGGTCCCGTTTGTTTGGGCGGGAGGACGATCCTCCCGATGCGGGGAAGATAGCAGGAACGGGGCGGAAGGGCAAGAGAGTGGGGCCGTTTGACGAATGCCTCGTGCGACTGTGCCGCCCTCTCACTGGCTCGTCGTTACGAGCTCGGCTTGACGGTCTCGCAGCCCCTGGGTGATCGAGTCGCGGTCCTGGGCCTCAAGGGTCTTGAAGAGGCGTACGATCCAGTCGCGGTGAGGAATCTCTGGGTGCTCTTGGAGCAAGTGGAGCGTTCCAGCTAAGTCCCACCTTGAGGTGAATCCCTGTGGTTGCGCCTGTACCGCTCTGATGAGGCCCGCCAGAGAGGTCGCAGCGTTGGAGGCACTGGCCGCTTCATCAGCAGCAGCCTCGTAGCTTAAAGCGATCACCCGTTTCTCGGGGGAGAGGTCGGAAGCCTCCACGAGGAAGGAAGCGGCCTTCTTCCTGCAATCCGAGAAGGCTCGACTAACAAATAGAGCTTCGATTTCGAAGATTCCGGCTTGGGAATCTCCTGGAAGGTTCTCGTTCCACTTCCGTATGATAGATAGAGCCTGAGACGGGTCAAAAAGTCTATTGATTAAGATGGTAACCAGAAGTCTGAAACTCTTCGCATTGGTCGGGTTTTTGCTGAGGATCTCGGAAAGCCCATCCGCGCTTTGCTGGGCGCGGTTCGCAAACAGCAACGCTTCTACTAGATTGAGCTTGGCTTGAGTCCACTGTTGGGGAAACTGCTCAAAAGTGAAGACCTCAATAGCCAACCTATAGGCCTCGATCGCCGCGGCCAAAAAGCGGGCGCCGCTCTCGCCTTCGGACCGCTTGCCTTGTTCCTGAAGAGCGACACCGAGGTTCGTCTGGGTCCTTGCCCAATCCTGGGGAAATTGCTCGCGGGTATAGACCAGGAGCGCACGACGATAGGCCTCGACCGCCGCGGCCAAAAGGAGGGTGCCGCTCTCGCCTTCGGACCGCTTACCCTGTTCCTGAAGAGCGATGCCGAGATTGGTCTGGGTCCTTGCCCAGTCCTGGGGAAGCTGCTCGCGGGTATGGACGAGAAGCGCTTGACGATAGGCCGCAACTGCTTCTATCAGTAGACGGACACCGCGCTCGCCTCCGGTTCGCGTACCCAACTCTTGGAGGGCATCTCCAAGGCTGCTCTGTATCGACGCCCAATCCTGGGGAAACTGCTCGCGGGTGCGGACGAGAAGCGCTTGGCGATATGCCTCGACCGCCTCGGCCAAGGGGCGAGCACCACTCTCCCCTCCCTTGCGTCTACCGAGCTCCAGGAGGGTATCGCCAAGGGAGCGTTGGGTCGCCGACCAGCCTTGGGCAAGCTGCTCGCGGGTGCGGATAAGAAGCGCTTGACGATAGGCATCGACGGCTTCTACCAGCAAACGGACACCCCGCTCGCCTTCGGTCCGCTGGCCCAGATCTTGAAGACATTCACCAAGGGTGTTCTGCGTCCTTGCCCAATCTTGGGGAAAATCCTCGCGGGCATAGACGAGGAGCGCCTGATGCGAGGCCTCGACGGCCTCCGCCAGGAGTCGAACGCCGGGTTCTCCTTCGGTCCGCTCGCCCTGAGATTCAAGGGTCATGGCGATATTGCTCTGCGTCCTTGCCCAATCCTGAGGGAGTTGCTCGCGAGTGTAGACGAGGAGTGCCTGACCGTCGGCCTCGACTGCCTCGGCCAGGAGGCGGGCGCCGGGCTCTCCTTCGACCCGCTCACCCTGTATTAGGAGGGCTGCGCCGATATTGCTCTGTAGCCGTGCCCATTCTTGGGGAACGTGCTCCCGGGTGTTGACGAGGAGCGCCTGGTGAAACGCCTCGATAGCCTCGGTCAGGAGAACGACGCCGCGCTCGCCCTTAGTCAGCCTACCCTGCTTCGAGAGGGCATTACCGAGGTTATTCTGGGTCGCTGCCCATTGCTGAGGAAGGTACTCGCGTGTGGCTACGAGCAGCGTTTGACGATACGCATAGACGGCCTCAGCCAAGAGGCTGACGCCGCGCTCGCCGTCGGTCCGCTGACCCCGCTCCATGAGATTGTTGCCGATGTTGTTTTGAATTCCAGCCCAACCCTGGGGAAAGTGCTCGGGGGTGATAACGAGAAGCGCTTGACGATATGCCTCGACAGCCTCGTCTAGGAGATGGACACTAAGCGCTCCGGCGGTCCGCCTTGCCTGTTCACCAAGAGCGTTACCCAGATTGTTCTGGGTCTTAGCCCAGTCCTCGGGAAAGCGCTCGCGGGTGTGGACGAGGAGCGCTTGGCGGTACGCCTCGATAGCCTCGGCCAGGAGCCGAACGCTGGGCTCGCCTTCGATCTTTAGGCTCTCATCTTGGAGGGCATTGGCAAGGCTGTACTGAGTCGCTGCCCATTCCTCGGAGAGGTGCTCGCGGGCTTCGATGAGGAGCGCCTGCCGACAGACCTCTACGGCCTCGGCCAGGAGACCGGCACCGCGGTTGCCTTCAGTCCGCCTGCTCTGCTCTATGAGGGCATCGCTGAGGTTAGTCTGGGTCGCCGCCCAGCCCCGGGGAAGGATCTCGGAAGTACGGACCTCGCTCGCTTGACGATATGCCCCGACCGCCTCGGCCATGAGCCGGGTGCCGCCCTCGCCTTCGGTTCGCTTGCCCTGCTCCTTAAGGGCATCTCCGAGATAGGTTTGTATTCTTGCCCAGTCCTGGGGATGCTGCTCGCAAGTGTATACGAGGAGGGTTTGAAGAAGGGCCTGGACAGCCAGTTGAAGATGGGCTGCGCTTTCCGCCGGAGAACCCCATACTCCCAAGCGGATGTAAGTGCGGGCGAGATCCGCTAACGTGGCTGCCCACAGCTCTTCGGTTCCAGGGCGCGAAGTATAGCTGTGCGCCTCATCGTAGGCGGCGAGGGCCTTGTCATAGGCGCTGGCCTGGAAGTGAGAGTCCCCTTCGAGCCGCAGGTCGCGGACCTGTTTTACCCGCAGCTGGGCCTTTTTTTGTGCGAGTGTCTCCTGGCGTCTGTCGATCTCCTCGATCCGGCGAGCGTCCAAGGTAGCGGAATCGTGGAAGTGCAGCGCCGCATCGGCGAACTGCTTCTTCACGAAGGCGGCCAACCCCAGCTTGTAGACGTCGTCCTGATTCGCTTCGATCTCGGCGGCCCAGCGGTCGATCTCCTTCTGCGCGTCCTCCAGTGTGAAGCCGTAGCGGACGGCCCATTCCTTGATATAGCGGTCGAGGTCGAGCTCCCGGCTTCCAGTGGTTCCACTCTCACGCGTCTTCGTCTGCTCATCCCGCTTCGCCCTCTCGGCCGTGTCCTGGATGAACTTCTCAATGCGATCGTTCGTCCAAAAAAGCCGGGAGCCCGCCGGCAGCAGCTCGACCTTGATCGTTTCGTCGAGAGAGGCTGGAACGAGAGTTTCACCATCCAGGGGATAGCGGATCCGCCACTTCGGTTTGTCGATGCTGAGAGTGACCTTGGCCCCAGGCCGGAAAGCCGGCGGCAGCGGCAGCCGGGAGAGGCCCTGGTCGTTCGTCTCGTGGCTGCTGCCGGTCTCCTGCCAGGTCACCACGATTCCAGACTCGTAGACCTTCTCGCCATTCTCACCGAGATGAAAGACCTGCACATGCAGCTCACGGCCAGGCTGCGCCAGTGCGGCGGCTGCGACGAGGAAGATCAACGGGAACACTAGAGCGACGAGTCTTCGCATCATCGATCCCTCCACATCCTGTGCGTGTTCAGCGGGCTCCCCGCCGGTGGATCGGCCAGGATCTTCCGGTATCCCTCCAGCGTGGCGCGAATCCTGACCTGCGTACCGACCGGTACGGCAACCGCAAATCGATACTTGCCGTCTGGGCTTGTCGTCTTTGTCAGGTCGAACTCGGGGAGGCTGACCAGGACACCTGGAAGAGGCAGCCCGGTCTCGGCGTCTAGGATCTCACCCGAGAGGATTTGTTTGGCGGGCGGTCCAGGTGCCGAGGCTTCGACCATGGCAGCTTGGGGTTTCGGTGCGGGTCCGAAGGACCGGTATCCAACCAGCGCCAGGACGACTGCGAGGAGCGCAGCGGCGGCGAGCCACGGCCACCGGTACCGGCGCGCGAGCCCCTGCACGGTCGAGGTGAACCCGCTCGCCCGGGACTTCGCTGGGAGGGCGACGAGCGCGCCGAGGCCGGGTTTCGCGACTGCGGGCTGCTGCGTGAGATGGCGGTAGAGCGGCTCGTAGCCCGCATCACTTCCGAGATCGTAGTGCATCAGGCCGCGCAGGACGATGGGGATGTGCGCCTCGTCCTCCGGCGAGAACACCAATGGGACGAGCTTGCCGGTCTCCGCGGCGGCGTCGTAGAGCACCTGGGTCATCACGGCCCCCTCCCACTTCACAGCCAGGCCGCGCCCTTTCTCCTCCCTGCCGTCGAAGCGGCGGCGATAGACCTCCGTGCAGACCACGAGCACGAAATCGGTCGTCTCGATCTGCCGCTGCGTCCAACGCGGCCACCCGGCGGGAGGCGCCGACTCGTACTGGTCGAGCTCGGTGTCGACGCCGTCGTGCCGCAGCCGGTCGCAGAGCGCAAGCACTCGATCCATGTGGCCGGGAGAGTCGTGGCTGTAGCTCACGAACACCCGGGGCGGACGGGGAGGCTCGAGAGGAGGCATACGCAGTCTTTGTTTGAGATCGCGACCAACAGTCTACCGCAAGACCGCCGCCGAGTCCCGTGCCGGTCGGGTACGAGGTAGGAGAAGGGCAGCGAACCGCTCAGCGGAGCCGGTCTTCGATCGCCCGCCACAACGCCGCCAGATCGAGCCGGACCTCGGGCAGGACCGTGGAGCGGTATTCGCTGCCGGTCGGCAGGGCCATCACAAAGTGGCCCCCCTGGTTCACCAGGAACTCGATCTGGCGCTCGGCGTAGTTGAGGATCCAGTATTCGCGGACTTCCGACTGGGCGTAGAGGGCCAGCTTCTCGCCTCGGTCGCGGCGCACCGTGCCGGGGGAGAGGACTTCCACCATGAGATCCGGGATGCCCTCGAGCCGGTTCCTGGCGATCCCACGGCGCGCGGCCGAGATATAGAGGACGTCCGGCTGGACCACGGAATGATCGGCGAATGGGACGTCGGCCGGAGCCGGCAGGGCCAGACCTCCCGTATCGTTGGCGATCCGATCCAGGAAGAGATAGACGACGCCCACGACGACCTGGTGCGGGACCGCAGGGCTGGGGCTCCAATAGAACCTCCCGAAGATCAACTCGCAGCGCGGCTCGTCCGGCAGGGACTCGTAATCCGTGCGCCGGTAGGGACCCAACTCGGTGGGGAGAGTCAAGGGAGGCTCTTTGAGCAGGGCGATGGCCATGGGGAGAGTATACGTCCAGGCGGCTCGGGGGGCGGCGCCGTACAGATCGGCGCCGCCGGCCCGCGACCTCCCGACTAGCAGAGCTCGGTATTACAGAGACAGGAGGGGACGCAGGTGTTGGCGTCCGAGCCGCAAATCACCGGACAGGTTCTGCCCGAGCCCCCCGCGGCCTCCCGCAGGGCGGGCTGGCGCAGATCGCGCAGGGTCTCGCGGCTGAGCTGGAGCTTCTTCGAAAGCGCTTTCTTTTTCATGGAATTCGATCCTCCTTTCACCCGGACTCTACACGAGATCCGAGCCAGGGAGGAGCCGATCTTCGACCCCTACTTCTCGACCCACGACACGGGGACCGGCCTGGGGCTCCCCATCGCCCGGCGGATCGCCGAGGAGCACGGCGGCGGGATCACGGCGAGGAACCGCGCGGAGGGAGGATTGGAGGTGGCGATCACCCTGCCGATCCAGTAGATCCGGTGGGACGAGCCGGGGAAGGGTAGCCCTCTGCCCGGAGTCGGTTATAAGATCCGGAGTCGAGGGAATTCTCGCGGGCGGTCACGCCTGGCCCATGTCCTGATCAGGGGGAGCGAAGCCATGATATCGAGAAGCGTGGGGTTCTACCGGCTCTCCCCGTACTCCCTGCTCCCCGTCTTCCTGCTGGCGGTTCTCGCCGGCAGCGCCGGCTGCGGCGGCAAACCCCCCGCCGGGGGTCCGGGCGGTCCGGGAGGCCCCGGCGGCGGGCCGCCGGTGAAGATCGAGCCGGTGCGCGAGGCCGACCTGCGCGACGCCGGCGAGTACCTGGCGACCTTGAAGTCGCGCCGCTCGGTCAACGTCCAGCCGCAGACCGAGGGCGTCATCACCCAGATCTTCGTCAAGTCGGGAGATCACGTCCGCCCCGGCACGCCGCTCCTGCAGATCGATCCCGCCAAGCAGCGCGCCGCGGTCAAGAGCGAGGAGGCGACCCGGGCGATGAAGCGGGCGGCCCTCGACTACGCCGAGAAGCAGCGGCAGCGCATGGAGACCCTCTACCAGGGCGGCGCGGTGCCCCGGCAGTCGCTGGAGGAGGCGGAGAGCGCCCTCCACCAGGCGCGGGCGGACTACGAGGCCTTGGGCGCCCAGGTCGAGGAGCAGCAGGTGCAACTGCGCTACTTCCGGGTGTCGGCGCCGGAGGCCGGGGTGGTGGGCGACATCCCGGTGCGGGTGGGCGACCGGGTCACCTCCGCGACGATCCTGACGACGCTCGACGAGAACACCGCGCTCGAGGCCTACATCTCGATTCCCCTCGAGCGGTCGAAGGACCTCAAGGTCGGCCTGCCGGTCGAGATCCTCGGCGAGGACGGCGCCGTCCTCGCGATCTCCGCGGTGGGCTTCCTCGCCCCCCAGGTCGACGATCAGACCCAGTCGGTGCTGATCAAGGCGCCGATCGCCACTCCCGCCAATCCCGCCAACACCGGCGGCGTGCGCGCGGGGCAGGTGGTGCGCGCCCGGGTGATCTGGAGCGCCCACCGCGGGCCGGTGCTCCCGCTCCTCTCGGTGACCCGGACGAGCGGCCAATTCTTCGCCTTCGTCGTCGAGCCGGGACCCGGCGGCAAGGGCTTGATCGCCCACCAGCGGCCGATCCAGGTGGGCGAGGTGGTGGGCAACGATTACGTCGTCCTCGCCGGCGTGAAGCCGGGCGAGCGGGTGGTGACCGGCGGGGTCCAGAAGCTCGCCGACGGCACTCCGGTCACCCCCCTGCCCTAGGACGGGAAAGCGCTTATGTTCGCCGACTTCTTCCTCAAGCGACCGGTCTTCGCGACCGTCTGCGCCCTTCTCATCATCCTCGCCGGCGCGGTCTCGATCCCCAGCCTGCCCATCGCCCAGTACCCGACTCTCGCGCCGCCGCAGATCACGGTGACGAGCTTCTACACCGGCGCCAGCTCCCAGGTCGTCGAGTCGGCCGTCACCACCCCCATCGAGCAGCAGATCAACGGCGTCGAGGGGATGCGCTACCTGACCTCGACCTCGGCCAACGACGGCTCGAGCAGCATCGTCGCCACCTTCGAGATCGACCGCGACATCGACCTCGCCGCGGTCGACATCCAGAACCGGGTCTCGATCGCCTCGGGGCGCCTGCCCAACGAGGTGCGGACGACCGGCGTCACCGTCGCCAAGAGCTCGACCGCCTTCGTCCTCGTCGCCGGCATGTACTCCCAGCATGGCGAGTACGACACGCTCTTCATGAGCAACTACGTCGACGTCTACTTGAAGGACGCCATCAAGCGGGTCAAGGGGGTCGCCGACGTCCTCATCTTCGCCGAGCGCAAGTACTCGATGCGGATCTGGCTCGACCCGGTGCTCCTGGCGAGCCGCAAGGTGACCGCGGCGGACGTGGTGGCGGCGCTCCGCGAGCAGAACGTGCAGGTGGCGGCAGGGCAGGTCGGCCAGCCGCCGGCGCCCCCCGGCCAGGCCTACCAGATCAGCGTGCGGGCGATCGGGCGGCTCTCCGAGCCGGCCGAGTTCGGCAACGTCGTCGTCAAGGCGCGGCCCGACGGCACCCTGGTCAAGCTCCGCGACGTGGGGAAGACCGAGCTGGGGGCCGAGAGCTACAGCTCGAACCTCACCTTCAACGGCATCCCGGCGGTGGGCTTCGCGGTCTTCCAGCTCCCCAGCGCCAACGCGCTCGACGTCGACCGCGACGTGCGCGCCGAGCTCCTGCGCCTCTCGAAGCGCTTCCCGCCCGGCCTGCGCTACAAGGTCGCCTTCGACACCACGACGGTGGTGGGGGAGTCGATCCGCGAGGTGCTGATCACCCTCGTGGAGGCGATCCTCTTCGTCATCGCCGTCATCTTCTTCTTCCTCCAGGACTGGCGGAGCACCGTCATCCCGGCGATCACCATTCCGGTCTCGCTCATCGGCGCCTTCGCCTTCGTCAAGCTCCTCGGCTTCTCGATCAACACGCTCACCCTCTTCGGCATCACGCTCGCCACCGGCCTCGTGGTCGACGACGCGATCGTCGTCATCGAGAACATCCAGCGCCACATCCAGGAGGAGCACAGCGACGCCCTGGCCGCGGCCTCGGCGGCCATGCGCGAGGTCACCGGGGCGGTCATCGCCACCTCGCTCGTCCTCGTCTCGGTCTTCGTGCCGGTCGCCTTCTTCCCCGGCACCACGGGCCTTCTCTACAAGCAGTTCTCGCTCACCATCGCCTTCTCGGTGGCCCTCTCGGCGTTCAACGCCCTCACCCTGACCCCCGCCCTCTCGGCCCTCTGGCTGGGCCGCGGCGAGCGGCCGCACGGCGCCTTCTTCCGCGCCGTCAACCGCGGCATCGACGGCCTCACCCACGGCTATCACCGCGCCCTGGAAAGCTTCCTCCGCCGGCGGTGGGTGGTGGTCGCCGTCTTCCTCTGCGGCCTCGGGCTCACCTACTGGATCTTCCGCCTGGTGCCGACCGGCTTCGTCCCCGACGAGGACCAGGGCTACTTCATCGTCAACATCCAGGCGCCCGCCGGCGCCTCGCTCGAATACACCACGCGGATCGCCGCCCAGGCGCAGGCGCTGGTTGCCAAGACCCCCGAGGTGATCTCGGTCTTCTCGGTCACCGGCTTCAGCTTCGCCGGCAGCGCTCCCAACCGCGGCCTGATGTTCGCCAGCCTGAAGCCGCTCTCCCAGCGGAAGGGAGCGGAGCACTCGGCCCAGGCGGTGGTCGGCCGGCTGCTCGGGCCTCTCCTCGGCATGTCCGGCGCGCTCGTCATCCCCTTCGAGCCGCCCCCCATCCAGGGGCTCGGGGTCTTCGGCGGCTTCCAGTTCGAGGTGCTGGACCAGAGCGGCGGCACGGTCGAGGGGCTGGAGGCCGCCACCCAGGGGCTCGTCGCCCAGGGTGGCAAGAGCCCGGACCTGCGCGGCCTGTTCACCGGCTTCACGGCCTCCGACCCGCAGCTCCTGGTGAAGATCGACCGCGACCGGGCGAAAAGCCTCGGGGTGTCGCTCGGCCAGATCACCGACACCCTCCAGATCTTCCTCGGCTCGGTCTACGTCAACGACTTCGACTTCAACAACCGCGCCTACCGGGTGTTCGCCCAGGCCGAGAGCCGCTACCGCGCCCAGCCGAAGGACATCCGGCAGTTCTACGTCCGCGCCGACAACGGGTCGATGGTGCCGCTCGCCAGCCTGGTCACCGTCGCGGAGACCACGGCGCCGCAGGTGATCAGCCACTACAACCTCTTCCGCTCGGCGGAGATCAACGGCGCGGCGGCGCCGGGGAAGAGCTCGGGCCAGGCGATCGCCGCCATGGAGGCGCTGGCCAAGCGGGCGCTGCCGCAGGGGATGGGCTACGAATGGTCCGGCCAGTCGCTCGAAGAGATCCGCTCGGGCGGCCAGTCGCTCCTCCTCTTCGGCCTCGGCCTCCTCGTCGTCTACCTGACCCTCTCGGCGCAGTACGAGAGCTTCACCCTCCCCTTCATCATCCTCCTCGCCGTGCCGCTCGCCCTTTTAGGCGCCCTCGCCGCGCAGGCGCTCCGCGGCCTGACGGACGACGTCTACTGCCAGATCGGGCTCGTCATGCTGATCGGCCTGGCGGCCAAGAACTCGATCCTCATCGTCGAGTTCGCCGAGCAGCTCCGCGCCAAGGGTGCCACCATCGTCGAGGCGGCGATCGAGGCGGCGCGCATCCGGCTGCGGCCGATCCTCATGACCTCCTTCGCCTTCATCCTCGGCGTGCTCCCCCTGGTCTTCGCCTCCGGCGCCGGCCAGGCGAGCCGCCACTCGGTGGGCACCGCGGTGTTCGGCGGGATGATCGTCTCGACCCTCTTGAACCTCGGCATCATCCCCGTGCTCTACGTCATCGTCCGCACGCTCACCCCGGGCAAGAGCGTCCGCCCCGAACCGGGAGCGCCGGCAGCGATCGCGGCGGGGGAGCCGCGGGAGGGCAGCCATGTCTAAGTCGGTCCGCCGCGCGATCCTCCTCCTTCTCGCGGCCCTGGTGGCCGCGGCGGCGAACGCGGCCGACCCGCCCGTCGAGCGCATCTCCTTCAAAGAGGCGGTGGACCGCGCCCTCGCCCGCAACCCGACGGTCCAGGAGGCGGCGGCCGAGGTGCTGCGCGCCGAGGCCCTGGTCCAGCAGGCGCGGGCGAGCACCCTTCCCACTCTCACCGGCAATGCCCAGTACACCCGGCTGGACAGCGCCCGCCGGTTCGGCTCGCAGATCTTCACTCCGCAGGGGGTGACGACGGCCAACGGGACCCTCTCGGTGCCGCTCGTCGACCTCGCGGCCTGGGCGGCCTGGGCGCACTCGCTCGACAGCCGGAAGATCGCCGAGCTCTCCGCCGTCGACGTCAAGCGCCGGGTGGCGGTGGCGGCGGCGAACGCCTTCCTGACCGTCATCGCCCGCCACCTGACGCTGGAGGCGAACCAGCGGGCGCTCGACACCGCGCGGGCGCATCTGGATGTCGCCCACCAGCGCCAGGTGGGGGGGCTCGCCAGCCGGCTGGAGGAGGTCCAGGCCGTGCAGGAGGCGTCGAACGACGAGGTCCGGGTTGCGCAGTCGGCGCTCGACGTGCGTCGGGCGCAGGAGGCGCTCGGGGTGCTGGTGGCGGTGGACGGCGCCTTGGACGCGGCGGATGTGCCGGTGTTCGAAGGTCTGGGTCCGGGTACCCCGGAGGACGCCGCGCTCGACGCCCGCGCCGACGTGCAGCTCCAGGCCCTGCGCCAGCGGGCGGCGGAGCGGGTGCTGCGCGACAGCTGGCGCGATTCCGCCCCCACCCTGGACCTCGTCCTCCAGGAGCTGCTGCAGAGCCCCTCGACCCTGATCCAGCCGGCGAACAGCTGGCAGGCGCTCCTCCAGCTCACCGTACCGATCTACGACGGCGGGCTGCGGCGGGGGCGGACCCGGGAGCGGCAGGCGCTGGTCGAGGAGGCGCAGGCGAACCTCGCCGGGGTGAAGATCCAGGCGCGCTCGGACGTGCGCACGGCCGCCGCGGCGATCCAGCTCGCCGACGAACAGCTGGCGAGCGCCCGGAACGCCGCCCGCCAGGCCGAGGACGCCCTCGCCATCTCCAACCTGAGCTACAAGGCCGGCGCCTCCACCAGCCTGGACGTCCTCGACTCCGAGCGCCGCCTACGCGACGCCGAGACCGCCGTCGCCACCGCGGAGGACGCCGCCCGCCAGGCTCGCCTCGACCTGCTGGTGGCGAGCGGCCGGTTTCCGTAGCCTGGAAGGCGAGGAGAGGGAGTCAGGAGGAGCAGCGCCGGAGAGGCTGTGGGGGGGGAGAGGCGGACCGGCGCTGCTTCGAGCCCGGCGATCCCTCGCCGGGCTGTGGAGGTGGGGTTTAGCGCCGGCGACCGCGGCGCATCATGACCTTGGGCTTGAGCTCGACGTAGGGGGCGACCCCCTGAGCGGTGCAGCGGGGGATCTCGACGCCTAAGGTCGACTCGATCTCCTTGATCGTCGGCTTGTCCTGCCAGGTGGCGATCGAGGAGACCGTGCCTTCGAGGGCGCCGCGGGCGGTCCGGCCGGCGCGGTGGATGTAGTCCTCGCTGCAGTCGGGCATGTCGTAGTTGATGATGTGCTCGATCTTCGGGATGTCGATGCCGCGGGCGGCGATGTCGGTCGCCACGAGGACCCGGTGCTCGCCCTGGCGGAAGCCCTGGAGGGCCGAGACCCGCTGGCTCTGCGAGAGGTCGGAGTGGATGCGCTCGACCGAGACCCCCTCCCGTTCGAGGAAGCGCGACAGCCACTCGGCGTCGCTCCGGCGGCGGATGAAGACCAGGGTGCTCCCCTTCTCCTCCTGGAGGAGGACCAGGAGACAGGCCTTCTTGTTCTCCTCGTCGACCAGGTAGAGCCGGTGCTCGATCCCCTCGGCCGCCCCCCCCTCGGGGAGGATGTCGACGCGCAGCGGATCGTGGAGGAAGCGCTGCGCCAGCCGCTCGATGGGAGCCGGCATGGTGGCCGAGAACATCATGGTGTGGCGCTTGGCCGGCAGCTCCTCCAGGATGCGCAACACCTGGGGGAGGAAGCCGAGGTCCAGCATGTGGTCGGCCTCGTCGAGCACCAGCTCCTCGACCCGGTCGAGCCGCAGGCTGCCGCGCTCGACGTGGTCGAGCAGGCGCCCGGGGGTGGCGACCACGATGTCCGGCTGCTGGCCGAGGCCGTGGATCTGCGGCCCCATCTTGACCCCGCCGATCAGGCAGACGGTCTTCAGCTGGTGGTCCTGGCCGAAGAGGTCGAGGAAGGCCTTGGTCTGGAGGGCGATCTCGCGCGTCGGCGAGACGATCAGGCCGCGCACCCCGCGGCCGTGGGTGAGCCGCTCGGCCAGGGGGAGGACGAAGGCGGCGGTTTTGCCCGACCCGGTTTCGGCGAGGCCGATCAGGTCGCGGCCGGTCAACGCCTGGGGGATGACCTGGGCCTGGATGGGCGTGGGATGGACGAACCCCACCCGGCGCACGATGCGCAGGATTGGTTCCGAAAGTCCTAAAGCTTCAAAGGGTTGGTTGGTTGTTGGTACAGGATGTTGTGGGATGGCTAGGCTTTCCATGCAGCTCCATTTATAGACGATTCCGGCGCAAAGGACAAGCTTTGTCAGGCTGGAAGCAATTGAGGGACAAGGAATTACCCCTCTTCTCGTAGAACCGAAAATGACGCGGCGAGATTTCGCCGGGGGCGTGCCCGGCCTTTCAGCCCCTGGGCCCCGCGTACCGAAGAGCCGCTCCCCGCCGCCGGTCGAGAGTAGAGCGGAACCCGGGCCGCATTGCGGCTTCCCGGCCGGGTGGGCTACCCTGAGCCCATTCCTGGAGGTCCCGCCATGCTCCGCCGCCTGCCTACCGCCCTCGTTCTCGGCCTGCCGGGCCTGCTGCTCGCGGCGGTCGCCGCTCCCGCCCAGGCCGCCCTCTGCGCTCCCGGACCGCGGACCCTCTGCCTCCAGGACAGCCGCCTCCAGGTCCAGGTCCACTTCAAGAACCAGCACGACGGCGGGACCGAGGGGGAGGGCCAGGCCGTGCCGCTGGGCGACAAGACCGGGGCGTTCTGGTTCTTCGAGCCGGAGAACCTGGAGGTCTTCGTCAAGATCCTCGACGGGCGGACGGTGAACGGCAATTTCTGGGTCTTCCTCTCCTCGCTCTCCGATCTCGAATACCAGGTGACGGTCACCGACACCCAGAGCGGCACCCAGAAGGTCTACCGGAACGCTGCCGGGCACATCTATGGTCTCGCCGACACCGGCTTCGACGTCCCGGCCGGGGCCTTCTGCGGCGGCATCGGGCAGATCCAATGCCCCGCCGGGCAGCAGTGCGACGTGGACCCCGGCGCCTGCCATGTCGCCGACGTCGGCGGTCACTGCGTGCCGGCGGTCGCCACCTGCCCGCCCACCTCCGCGCCGGTTTGCGGCTGCAACGGCACGACCTACGCCAACGACTGCCTGCGGCTCCTGGCGAACGTCGGGAAGGACCACGACGGCCCCTGCTCCTCGGCGGAGAAGGTCTGCGGCGGCGTCGCCGGCGTGGCCTGCGACCCCGGCCAGTTCTGCGACCTCCCTCTCGGCGCCTGCCACCAGCCCACCGCGGGCGGCCTCTGCAAGCAGCCGCCCACCGCCTGCACCGCGGAGTTCGACCCGGTCTGCGGCTGCGACGGCAGGACCTACAGCAACGACTGCGCGCGGGCGGGAGCCGGGGTGTCGAAGGCACAGGACGGGGCGTGCCCGGGGACCGGGCATTGAGGAGTGTCGCCTCCACGCGGACTTCCCTCCTTGGCTATACTGCCAGCTGCGATGAACAATCCTTACCTCGCGCTGACCGAAGAGATGAACCGGGGCCGCCTGCGGGCCCTGCTCAGCTCGGGCCAGGCGGTGGTGGTCCATCGGCTGGCCATCATGAGCAAAGACGGTGACTGGATCCTGCGCGAGGACGCCGAGGCCGTGGGACACGTGCTGGAAGTCCTCTCTCGGCACGAAGCGCGCTACCGCTTCGGAGCGCCTCTCGACCTGCGCTGGCTTGCCCATGGTTGGAGCTCCCATCTGGAGCTCCGGCCAGGTCCCCTTCGCCTGCGGACCGACTTCGTCACCCGACCGCCGCGCATCGCCCTCGACTGGCTGGCCCAAATCTGGGCCGAAGCCGAATCGACTGGCGAAGAGGTCGTCGGTCTGGAGCCGCTCGCCGCGCTGAAGCTGACCAATCGGGACAAGGACTACGCCGTCGTTGGCGAGTTGGCGCGCCTGATGAGGGACCCGCGCACTCAATTCCTCTATTCCCGTAGCAGCCGCGACCTGATCGAGCTCGCCCAGGAGCACCCGGTAGCACTGGTAGAGGCGACCCGAGAGCGGCCGCTCCTGGCCCGCATTGCTGAAGGCAGGGAGGTTTTGGAGGAAGCCTTGGACCGCGAGCGCCGCGCGCTCATGCGGGCGAACGAGGAGCGCCTGGCCCTGTACCTGTCGGCCTCCCAGGCCTGGCGAGCCCTCTGGCCGGAGGTGCAGCGGCAGATCGAGGGCCTATCGCTGGGGGACGCTCACCGGCTGGTCGTCTCACGGGCCGAGGGGGTTCTTCCCTTCGATCCAGCCCTGGGAGGAGAGACATGACTGAGATCCGAGACGAGTTCCTGAGCGAGGAGGACCTCGACCTGCGCAACCTGTCGCACGACGAGCTCATTGCCTACTGGAATCTCTGGCTTGAGCAGGCACAGGCCACGAACGACCTCGACGCGGCTCTCTATTCGCACGGAGTCTTCGAGCGTGAGCCGGAGCCTGCCGTGCGGAAGGACGGACGAGGGTAGGCTGTCGGAGGAGGGTGTCGCCGTGACGATGGCAGACGAGGACTGGACTCCCATTCTGCGTAGCGAGGGCCGGCTCACCTTCGGTGAGGTCTTCCGCGCCCGGCTCTGGTGGCAGTACCGCCGCCCCCATGTCTGGATCGTCTTTCTCGTCCTGCCCGCCGTCGCCTGGCTCTACAACGTGGTCAATTCCTTCGTCGGGGAGCCTCCGGGCGGCGACCGGGTCGAGTTCCTCTTCGTGGTCACCTGCATCGTCGGGCTCGTGGTCGGGATCATGCCGTTGGGCGTCCTGGTCTCCGCCGCCCTCGCCTACCTCCGGATGCGGCGGCAGAAGGAAGCGGGGAGCGTTGCTCTCTCCGAAGCGGGAGTGGAATTCGTGGGCTCCGCGGGCCGCTCGCAGCTGCGCTGGTCCCCGACCTTCCGCGCCTACGAACGCCGGGACGCCTTCTACCTGGTGATCCCCGAAGGCATCCTGCAAGTATTCCCGAAGCGGACCGTGCCCGATCCCGGCGTCCTGCGCTCTCTGCTCAGCAGCCGCCTGGGAAAGAAGTTCAAGCCCCGGCGGTCGGCCCCCGCGGCGGCGTGAGCGGCCAGCCCGTCGCTCGAAATGCATTTCGAGTCCCAGGAATGCATTTCTTCCCCTGCCGAATCTAAAACACGAAGCGGTCCCGCCAGGTGGTCTATCTATTACTGTGCGCTTGGAGAGCTGTAAAGCGAAGAGCGGCCCCGCCCGGGAACGGGGCCGCTGGTCGGAGAGGCTAAGGAGTGCTCTTCCGCGCGATACCGAGGAAGGAGTCGCCGCTGATGGCAACTCCGGCGTTGAAGCGGAGGCTGCTGTGGTCGGACTGCTCCGTGCGGTTGGCGTAGGTGAGCGCGATCGGGATCGTCACACCGCGAGTCAGGTAGAGGTTGAGCTTGGCCTGGGCGAAAGCCATGTAGCGCTCGCCCATGGGATGCATCCATTTGGCCGCTGCCGTGAAGTCGCAGGAGTCGTTGGCGAATTTGCCCATCGTGAGGTCTGCCGCCACCGAATAGGCGCGGGAACGCTCGAGCGCTGCGCCGGTGCTGCTCGCACTCTTGTTGTTGATATCCCATTCGGCGTTGAGGTGGTAGGCGAGCTTGGGCGTGTTCTTGTAACCGAGGATCACCTTGAAAACCGAGTAGTCCGAGGTGGTGGCGTCGCGCTGGTAGCCGTAGGAGAAAGCGAGCTGGGGGCGCGGTTTGTCGATGATCTCCTGCGCGTGCTTGACGGCAGCCTGGATGGCCGAGGTGCGGACGGTTAGTTCCGTCTCGATCGAGGCCACGGCCTTCCGGAGGTCCGCCAGCTCTGCCGCCTTCATGTTTTGCCGCGTCGCCTTGAGGAGGGTCTCGAGCTCATCCGCGACGCCCTCCGCCGTCAGTTTGGCAGATGGTTGGGCCAACCACCCTCTCAACTCGTCGGCAGCCGCGCTGACTTCCGGGTGGAGGCGCTCAAATTCGGAAACATCCAGGGTGAGCTGGTTGAGCGCTGCTTGGATGTTGGCCTTTAATTCGCTCTCGATCGGCCCCAGGACCTCCGGGTCGCGGATGCTGGGAGTCCCGATCCAGATTTCCTTCTGCCCCTGGTTGTCGCGAGAAGCCACGACCGTGTACTTGATCTCTCCGGACTCGAAATCGCTACCCGTCTTACTGCTGTCTCCGGCATTCTGGTCAAAGGTTGCGGAAATGCCGGTCCGCCTCGCCCAACTGTACTTTTGCCAGGTCTTGTTGTTGTCCTCGGCGCCGAATTTCGAGTAGATCAAATAGGGCGTCGTCTGCAGGGTGTAGCTTGAGCCCGAGTCCTTTCTCGTGATCGCGCCACGCTCGATCGCAAGGTTGAGCAACTCGGCAAGACCGGTTTTTTCGGTCAACGTGGTGCTCCCTGCAGAGGTCGAGGGGGCGCCGGTCTGTTGCTCGGTTCCAGGCTTGTTCTGCTCGACGGCCGCAGCGACGGCAAGACTTTCGCGATCTGCGTCCGCCGGGTTGGGCAGCGAGTCGTTAGTCCGCAGAACCTCTCGCGCCAGGAACAGCACTGCCAGGTTGTCTGTCTGGCGGAATCCCGCCCCTTGTTGCACCGCCAGCTTGAGAAGGTCGTCCACGGCGTCTGCGCACGCCGGCAACGGTGCGAGTACCAGAAGAGAGCAGAGGCTAGCTCCGACGAGGAACGAAACAAGTGAGATGCGAGGGCTCACGGCTTTCTCCTTTGCGCACCGTGGTGGGCCCTCATGGCGGCGACCTTCGCGGCAAGGGCCTCCGCTTCGACTCGGAATTTAAGCTGGACCTGGGCGGATTCGCCACCTGGCACGTCGGGACCGTCCACCGGGATGCTTTCGATCTGCTGGCCGCCATCATCCAAGATGTTGATGTCGTACTTGCCGGGATCGTCACCGAGAAAGACGAGGTCGAGGAAAAGAAGGTGGTTCGCATTCATGCCGTTGAGCATGTCGGGAGTGACCTTGACGGTCTGCCCCGCCTTGATGTCGAGAGTGCGACCCTCGAGAGAGGCGATGGGGTCCACCGGCCCCGATACATGGATCTGAAACCCCTCGAGTGGGCTGAGCTGATAGATTCCTGAGAGGATCCTCTTCACAGTACCTCCTTCCGGTCCGTGCGATGGAACGCCATGAGGGGCGTCGATCGGCAGCTAAAGGATTGGACGGACGGGAGAGGAGATTTCCCCAGCAGGCGGTGGGGAAACTGCGGTCGGCGTCCGTCTTACCTCAAGGAGGTTGTTTGGCGAAACGAAGGACGGCGAAGAACCATCTTCGCCAATTTTAACAGCTTTACGGTACTGTCGGACCAGGGTGACAGTATGAGCAAGAAAACCTACGTGATCGTCAGTCTCCTGTTGGCGGCGATCGTCGGGCTTGCGCCAGATGTCTACAGCCTTTTCAACCGGACCGTCCAGACGCAGGACGACAGTGGAACGTCGGTTCCTCAGACGCAGGGATATGTGGTCCTGTTCCTCGCCGCCGCCCTGTGCACGCTGACGGGCGTTCTCGCGCAGCTAGTCGCTTGCGATGGCGCAATTCTGGCAGGGTCTCTTTCTTGTGCTGCAGGTTCTGCTTTGGGCGCACGCGATAGGGTCCATCATTCAGACCATTCAGATCCAGAGCGCTCCAAAGACGGGCGCCCCTAAGCTCGTCGCGGAGGGTATGAAGCTCGCTTCCCCGAACGCTGCGAGTCAACCTCTACCCAGCTGGTCGTTGCTCTAGAAGCCGGACCTGAGGCGCCTATGCCCCCTTACCCCTCCTGCATCGAAGCCAACGGGTGTTCCCCCGACAGCACCTGCTGGCGCCGCCTCCGCTCCAAGATGTAGTCGAGGCAGGGATCGGGGGCGAGCGGCCGGCTGAAGAGGTAGCCCTGCACCTCGTCGCAGCCCTGCTCGCGGAGGATCAGCCACTGGCTCTCGTGCTCCACCCCCTCGGCGACGACGCCGATGTCCAGGGTGTGGGCGAGGGCGATGACCGCCGAGGCGATCTCGTAGCTGCCGCGGGTGCCGCCTAAGGAACGGACGAAGGAGCCGTCCACCTTGAGCGTGTTGATGGGGAAGTTGGTCAGGTAGCTCAAGGACGAGTAGCCGGTCCCGAAGTCGTCGATCGAGATCCGCACCCCCAGGGCCTTCAACCCGGAGAGCACGGCGAGGCTCGCCTCCGCGTCCTGCATGGCCAGGGTCTCGGTGATCTCCAGCTCCAGCGACGAGGCGGCGAGCCCGGTCTCGAAGAGCACGCGCTCGACCCGCGAGATGAGGTCGGGGTGCTGGAAGGGGCGCGCCGAGAGGTTGACCGCCACCCGCAGGGGGAAGTCGAGATCGGTCTGCCAGCCGCGCGCCCGGGCGCAGGCGGTGCGCAGCACCCAGAGGTCGACCAGGTCGGAGAGGCCGGTGATCTCGGCCAGCCAGAGGAACTCGCCGGGGAGGAGCAGGCCGCGGGTCGGATGGTTCCAGCGCAGCAGGGCCTCGACCCCGGAGATGTCGCCCGTCCGCGCATCCAGGATCGGCTGGTAGTGGAGGACGAACTCGTCGTTGGCCAGGGCCTTGCGGAGGTCGTTCTCCAGCGAGAGGCGCTCCAGGGCGTGGGTGTCCATGCTCGGGGCGTAGAGCTGGTAGCTGTCGCCGCCGCGTTCCTTGGCGCGGTACATGGCGACGTCTGCCTTCTTGAGCAGGTCCTCGGGATCGCGGCCGTCGCCCGGGAAGCGGCTGATCCCCAGGCTGCCCGAGACCACCACCTCCTGCTCCTGGAGGTGCATGGGCTGGCGCACCACGGCGAGGATCTTCTCGGCCACGGTCACCACGTCGCCGTCGTGGCGCAGGGCGGGGAGGAGGATGGTGAACTCGTCCCCCCCCTGGCGGGCCACGGTGTCGCCCTGGCGCAGAGCGCCGCGCAACCGCTCGGCGAGGACCTCCAGCATGTCGTCGCCCGCCCCGTGGCCGAGCGAGTCGTTGATTACCTTGAAGCGGTCGAGGTCCAGGAAGAGCACCGCGAGGCCGCTCTGGTGGCGCTCGGCCGATTCCAGGGCGTTGATCAGCTCCTCCAGGAAGAAGACCCGGTTGGGCAGGTCGGTCAGCGGGTCGTGGTAGGCGAGGTGCTCGATCTGGCGCGAGGCCTCGGAGGTGCGCTTGCGTTCCTCGTCGAGCAGCCAGATCACCATCCCGAGGCCGATCGCCGCCTGGAGCGGAACGTCGAAGATCGCCAGGAAGGGCAGATCGATGCCGAACGGGCGACCGAGGAAGAAGGTGCCACCCTGGATGACCAGGTAGTGGAGCTGCTCCAGCCCATAGAGGAGGAGCGCGCCGGCGGTCAGCATCCGGCCGTTGCCGACCGGGCGCGGCGCCGTGCGCAGGACCCCGAAGCTCGCCAGCGAGAAGGCGATGCCGGTGAACAGCAGGCGCGGCCCGCTCTGCACCAGCGGGCGCAGGGATGGGGAGACGAAGAGCGAGCTGGCGACCGAGGCGAGGGCGACGACCGAGAGCAGGAGGAGGAGGGTACGCCGCAGCCGCCGGCTGGCCATGCGGCTGGTCGCCACCTCGCCGGTGCCGAAGAGCAGCCAGGCCACCTGGCAGTGGCCGGCGACGATCGAGATGGCGGACAGGACGACGGGGACCGCCGCCATCTCCCATAAGTGGATGCTGAGATACGCCGCGAGGCCGCCGCCGCAGAGGAAGATGCAGGAGGCCCACCAGCTCCAGGCCCAATCGAGGAGGTACTCGCGCCGGTAGGTGCGGTAGAAGCCGAGCAGCACCACGGCGAGGATCACAGCGCTCGTCGCCTGGGCAAGCTGGGCGACGTAAAAGCTCATCATCTCCCCGGGATGGGGGAGCGACACCCCGGCGGCAGAGGTGCCGAGGCCGCCCGCCGGGGCCGCGCCCGCCGGCATCGCCGACATCGCCGGCATCACCGCCAGGGCGGGCAGGCAGGCCGCGGCCGCGAGCAGGCACAGCAGGAGCACCAGGCGCCCCTGAAGGGAACACCGAACCGGGCGGACCCAGCTCCCAGGTGTCGTATCCACCATGATGTGCGCAAGAGTCTAACAGTTGCCCCCGCCAAAGTGGACCCGCGGAAGCAGAAAATTTACGTCCAATGGGGAGGGGCGGACCCGGGGGCCGCCCCTCTGGCTTGCGACCCTGGGGCTTACCCGGCCTTGGGATGGCCCCCCTTCTTCGCCTCGCGGTAGCCGGCCTTCACGGCGTCGGCCTCGGACATGTACTGGCCGTGCTTGGTCCGGCCGTACCAGGGATCGCCCTCGCGGTGGAAGATCTTGCTGTCGAGGTTGACCCAGACCATCCCCTTGCTCGGCGGCGGCACCGCCTGGGTGGTGGGGGGGGTGGCCTCGGCGGGCGCCGGCGTGGTGGTCACCGGCACGGGGGAGGGGGCGGGCCGGGGCGCCGTCATCGGAACGGGAGCCGCGGCCGTGAGGCCGACGGTCACCAGGGGGGTGATCGTCTCGATGGTCTTGGCCGGGACGCCGGCCTTGGCGAGGTCCTGGACCGAGGCGTAGGGGCGGCCGGCGATGATCTTCTTAGCCGTGGCCGATCCCACCTTGGGCAGCGCCTCCAGGTCCTTCTCGGAGGCGGAGTTCAAGTCGACCTTGGCGCCCGCGGCGGCCGCCGCGGCCGGTGCCTTGGCCGCTTTGGCGGCGGGGACCGGGGGAGCGGCCGGCGCCTTGGGAGCCGGCGGGGGAGCGGGGGCCGCCGGAGCGGCCGCCGGGCCGGCGGTGACCAGGGGGGTGATCTTCTGGATCGTCTTGGCCGGCACCCCGGCCTTGGCGAGGTCGGCGACCGAGGCATAGGGACGGCCGGCGATGATCTTCTTGGCGGTCGCCGCGCCCACCCCCGGCAGGGCCTCGAGGTCCTTCTGCGAGGCGTTGTTGAGGTCGACCGGGGCGGTCGCCGCGGCCGGGGCGGCCGCGGGAGCGGCGGCCTTGGCGGTCTTGGCGGCATGGGCGGGGACGGCCGCGAGAGGGAGGATCAGCGCGAGCCCGAGCAGCGCGGGCAGGATCCTGGTGCGCAAAATGGTCATCGGCTCCTCCTGTGCAGATGGAAATAGAATGGGTTGGCCCGGGCGGCAAGGCCGCGCCACGGCCAGCGGAAGCCTACAGCATTTGGGGATGGGCGGGATGGGCGGGATGGGCGGACGTTCCGTCCGAGGATACACCTCCGTCCTCCCCGGGGGACGGTCACTATGGCCTTCCGCCCTGTCTCCCCCAGAGGACGGCCGGGTATCGGGCTTGCAGACGCCGCAAACGCCGCAGAGTCTCACGCAGATTCCAGGAGGGGGCTCCAACGTGCAACCACGAAGCCTGCGAGGAACCGGAAGCGCTCTTCTCGTCCTGCTGACCACCGCCGGCCTGCCGCCGGTCGCCCCCGCCCAGCCCCCCACCGCGCCGTTCCGCGCGGAGAAATCCGGGTTCAGCGAGCGCATCGACGTCCGCGCGGTCGACGTCGAGGTGGTGGTCACCGACGCCAAGGGCCAGCGGGTGCACGGCTTGAAAGCCGAGGACTTCCGCCTGTTCGTCGACGGCCGCGAGGAGCGCGTCGACTCCTTCGCCGAGGTGACCGACCGCCAGGCCACGCCGCTCGTCGCCGCGCCGCCAGCCACCGTGGCCACCTCTCCGAGCACGCCGGCCACTCCTGCCGCTCCGCCCCCTCCCCCTGGCGCCGCGGGCGGGGGACGGGTGGGGACGAGCTACCTGGTTTTCATCGACGACGCGTTCTCCATCTCCGGCCAGCGCAACGCCACCCTGTCCACCCTCCAGCGCGACCTCGCCCTGCTCGGCCCCGGCGACCGCATGGCGGTCGTCGCCTACGACGGCCGCGACCTCGCTGTGCTCTCCACCTGGACCGGCGACCCCGCCGTCCTGAAGCAGGCCTTCGCCCAGGCCGGCCGGCGGAAGACCCACGGCGGCCGCATGATGGCCGACCGCCGCGGCGACCAGCGCTCGGCCGGCATCGACGCCCAGGACCTCTATGGCGACGCGGACCTGCTCCGGGTCGTGCCCGGCTCCGAGGTGGCGACCTTCTGGCAGTTCACCGGCGGCGTCGGGCGGGCGGCGACCGCGGCGGCGGCGGCCCTGCGCGGTCTGCCGCTGCCGCCCGGGCGCCGGGTGATGATGGTGCTGGCCGGCGGCTGGCCCTGGGACGGCGATCCCCGGGCCCTCCTGCCGCTCACCACCGCCGCCAACCTCCTGGGCTACACCCTCTATCCCGTGCACGTTCCCGGTTTCGATCCGCTGGTCCAGGCGGCCGCCGACGTCGAGTCCCAGACGGTCTCGATCTCGGCCGATTCCCGGTACATGTACACGCCGCCCATCGTCACCGGCTGGGAACGGAGCGCGGAGGCGGCCCTCAAAGCCCTCGCCCGGGCGACCGGTGGGGTGGCCGCGCTCAACCGCAACCACGCCCTGCGCCAGGTGATGGAGGACACCCGCTCCTACTACTGGCTGGGCTTCTCGCCGCTCTGGAAGGCGGACGACCGGCCGCACGCCATCACCGTCCAGGTGCGGCGGCCCGGGCTCACCGCCCGTTCCCGGCGGAGCTTCTTCGACCTCGCGGAAGGGACGTCCGCGGCGCTCACCGCCGAGAGCCTCTTCCTGCTCGGGGGCGACCCGGCCCGCAAGCGGCTGACCGTGAGCGCCGGGGAGGCGCGGCAGATCGACCGCAAGACCCTCGAGCTGCCGCTCACCGTGCTGGTTCCGGCCGAGGCCCTGACCGTTCTGCCGGCGCCGGCGGGGACCTATGGCGCCGAGGCCCGCCTCTCGCTCGCCGTCCGGGACGAGGCGGGGGGGCGGGCCGAGCTCCCCGGCCGGACCCTCCACGCCACCCTGCCGGAGGCGCCTCGGGCGGGCAGCCTCGTACGGCTCCGCACGGCGCTGCGCCTGCGCCGCGCCCGCCAGCGGCTCATCGTCTCCGTGCAGGACGCGGCGAGCGGGGCTCTGCTCTGGGGCGACCTCGACGTCCGACCCTGAGGACACCGAGGCGAGCAGCAACTGGAGAGCCAGTTTCCCGCGGCTCCAGTAGACATCTCCCCACAACAGATTTGTTGTGCTACAGTATTGTTGTACAACGAGCGGGAGGAGAGGCTATGGATTGCTTCGATCGGGACCGCGAGGCGGAGAAGCTCTGGCGCTACTTCAAGGACGGGCGCAACGTGCTCATGCTGGCGCCTCGGCGCATGGGCAAGACGGTCCTCCTGGAACGGCTGAAGGAAGAGGGCGCGAGCCATGGCTTCCGCGCCATCGTCCTCGATGTCGAAGGGTACCGCCAGGAGAAGGACTTCTTTCAGGAGATGTGTGCCTCGATCCAGGAGGAGATCGGCACCGGCCAGGCCATCCTGGGCGCGCTCACCGAGCGACTCCGGCGTGTCGTCCAGGGCGCCGACAACCTCCAGGGGGACTGGCGCAACCTCCTGCTCCAGATGGATTGGCGGCTCTTCGCCGATCATCTCGTTGCGCAGTTGGAGAAGGAGAAAGACGACAAGATCTGGTTGTTCCTCGTCGACGAAATCACGATCTTCACCAAAGCCCTGTTGGACAGCCAGAGCGTGACGGCGGCGAGCGACTTTCTCTACAAACTGCGCCAGCTCTGTCGAGAGAATCGCAAGGTGCGGTGGCTCTTCACCGGTTCCATCGGCCTCGACACGATCGCGCGGCGCCATGGCTTCGAGGGCTCTCTGGTCGACTTGGAGATCTTCTCCCTCGAGCCCTTCAGCCTGGAAACGGCCCGGGATTTCCTGCAGGAGATCGCCAAGAAGAACGGCGCAACCCTCACCGAGGAGGCGGTCGCAGCCCTCTGCGAGCGGCTCGGGTGGCTGTCGCCCTACTACCTGAAGAAGATGGGCCAAGCGGCGTGTGAGCTTGCCTCTCCCGCCAAGGATGTCGATGCCCAGGCGGCGCATCGCGCGGCCGACTCCCTGCTCGACCTGGCCCACCGAACGTACTGGTCGACCTGGCGCGAGCACCTGAACAAGAACTACCCGGAGCCGGAACGGACCCGCCTTTTCACGATCCTCGCCGAGGCCTGCCGCGGCTCGGACGGAGCAAGCTTCTCGACGCTCCTCCTGACGCTGAGCCAGGCAGGGAGTGAGCCGCTGGCGGAAGGCGGCCTGCGAGACCTCTTGGACACCTTGGAGGCCGACGGCTACCTGACCGCGGCTCCGGATCGTTCCCGCTTCCGGTTCCGCATGAACCTGCTACGCGACTGGTGGCAGCGCTACGTCGCGCCGCCACCTGTGGAGAGCCCGGCGCATGGGTAGGCCGTTCGACTTCACGTTCTACAATCCGGACCGGTTGGAGGATCAAGCCTTTCTGACGGGTTTCGTCGTCCGGCAGGACCTCGCCGCCAAGATTCTCGCCCGTCTGGGAGAGATCAAGCCCCGCGGCCTCGCGCAACACCGCCTCATCGTCGGCCAGCGCGGCATGGGAAAGACCAGCCTGTTGCGCCGTATCGCGCTGGGCGTCCGCGCCGAGCCGGCGCTCGCGGCGCTGCTCTTGCCGCTCCGCTTCCGCGAGGAGCAATACAACGTTCACAACCTCCACGTTTTCTGGTCCAACTGCCTCGATGCTCTTGGAGACTGGCTCGAGGCGGCAGGACGGGGAGACGACGCCAAGCGTCTCGACCGCGACGTGGCGGCGCTCAACGTACAGGACGACGACGACGAAGGCGGTCGGGCCCTAGGGTTGTTCAAAGCCTGGATGAAGGAGGAGCAGAGAAGGCCCCTCCTCCTGCTCGACAACCTCGACATCATCTTCACCGGCCTCAAGACCAAGGAGTGGAGCCTGCGGCGTGTGCTGCAACAAGCGGGAGGGATTGTCGTGATCGGCGCCTCGGCGGCGGCGCTCGAAGCCGCCGCCGACCGCGAAGGCGCCTTCTACGACTTCTTCGAGGTGGACGTCCTCGCCAAGCTCGAGCGCCACGAAATCCTGCTCTGCCTGCGCCATATGGCTCTGCAACGCGACGAGGCCGGCCGCCGGGTCTTACAGGTTCTCGACAGCGATCCGGCGCGCATCCACGTCCTCTATGACCTGACCGGCGGTAATCCTCGCACACTCGCCTTTCTCTACCTGGTTCTCGAGACGGGCGGGGACGACGACGTGATGGGCGACCTCGAACGCCTGCTCGACCAGGCGACGCCGCTCTACAAGGCGCGCGTCGAAGAGCTGGCGCCCCAGACGCGGGTGGTCTTCGATGCCCTGGCGCTGGCCTGGGATCCTGCGACGGCCGCCGGCCTGGCGGGCGTGACCGGCCTTGACGTCGGCGTCGTCTCCACACAGCTCGACCGCCTGTTCAAGGAAGGGATCGTCGAGAAGACCAGCCTGTCGTCGTCCAGCCGCACCGCCTTTCAAGTCGCGGAACGCTTCTTCAACATCTGGTACCTGATGCGACACAGCTCACGCCGGCAACGGCTGCGCCTGCGGTGGCTAACGGAGATGCTCCGGCGCATCTACACCCCTCGCGAGTTGCGCGAGCGCGCCACTGGCCTGCTCGCCGGAGCGGAAGGCCAGGGGCTCAGCAACCCTACCTACCGCCTCGCCTTGAGCGACGCGCTGGAAGACCGCGACCTGCGCACTGCCCTCCGAAGCTCGGCACGCCGACATCCAGCGTTCGCAGGTGAAGGCGACGTGCCGCCCGAAGATGATCTCGACCTGGAGGACGTCGCACCGGAGCCCGTCCCCGCCGCAGAGGCCGCCGGAACGTATCGCAGAGCGATTGAGCGCAAACCTGGTGATTCAGGCCTTTGGTACGGGCTTGCCCGTCTGCTCCAGGATGAACCGGACTCTCGCGCCGAGTCGGAGGCCGCCTATCGTAGAGCCATCGAGATCGATCCGAAATACGCGCGGCCATGGAACAGCCTCGGCTGGCTCCTGGCGAAGTCGCTTGGGCGTTACGCCGAGGCCGAGGCCGCCTATCGCAAAGCCATCGAGATTGACCCGACATACGCGCGTTCATGGAACAACCTCGGCATCCTGCTTGCAGGTCCGCTAGAGCGGCACACCGAGGCCGAAGCTGCCTATCGCAGAGCCATCGAGATCGATCCGAAAGACGCGTGGCCATGGAATAACCTCGGCAATCTGCTGGCAGGTCCGCTTAGGCGTCACGCAGAGGCTGAAGCCGCCTATCACAAAGCCATCGAGATCGATCCAAAAGACGCGCGGCCATGGGTCAACCTCGGCCGGCTCCTGGCGGAGTCGCTTGGGCGTTACGCCGAGGCCGAGGCCGCCTATCACAAAGCCATCGAGACCGATCCGAAAGACGCATGGCCATGGAATAGCCTTGGCGTCCTGCTGTCAGGTCCGCTTGGGCGTTACGCCGAGGCCGAGACCGCCTATCGCAAAGCCATCGAGGTCGATCCGAAATACGCATGGCCATGGAACAATCTTGGCATCCTGCTGTCAGGTCCGCTGGGGCGCCACGCCGAAGCCGAGGCCGCCTATCGCAAAGCCATCGAAAGCGATCCGAAATACGCGCGGCCATGGAACAACCTCGGCTGGCTCCTGGCGGAGTCGCTTGGGCGTTACGCCGAGGCCGAGGCTACCTTTCGCAAAGCCATCGAGATCGATCCGAAATACGCGTGGGCATGGAACAACCTCGGTTGGCTCCTGGCGAAGTCGCTTGGGCGTCACACAGAAGCCGAGGCCGCCTATCGCAAAGCCATCGAGATCAATCCGAAAGACGCGTGGTCATGGGACAACCTCGGCAATCTGCTGGCCGATCACCTGTTCCGCTTCGATGAGGCGGAACAGGCGTATCGCACGGCGCAGAAGCTCGAACCGCAGCACCCCGCTCCCCTCTACGATCTTGCCAACCTCTTGCTCCGCAGGGATGGTATCGGAGCTGAAGCAGAAACGGTTTACCAAAATGCCGTTGCGGCAGTACCACCGCATGGAGCCGGGCTTCTCCGAGCGTTTCACGCGTTAGCCACGGACAACTTCGGTACCGCCATCGCAGAGCTCGGGTCTGTGCTAGAGGAAGGTCATCCTGAGCTGTTCGCCTTGTTTCGTATCGAGCTTCTGAGGGTCCTGCAATTCGCCGCGGAGCGCGGCAACGGTGACAAGCTCCTGGCCTGGTTCAAGAGCAGCGGCTTCAGTGACCGCTACTGGCCGCTCTATGCTGCGTTCGACGCGTATCTTCATGGGGAGGACCGCCTCATGGACGTCAATCCGGAAGTCCGCAACGGCGCCCGTAGCTTGCTTGCCGGGATGACGCGACAGCCGAGCGAGCCTCCTCCGCCTGGGCCTGGGAAGAGGCCGCGCAGGAAGAGTCGTCGTTCTGACAAGATGGGTTGAGAGGGCCGCCCTGAGGCCGGACCGCCCTTTCACATCACCGTCTCTCTGCCGTGCGCGGCGTAGAGCGCCAGCTCCACCCGGCTCCCCGGCGACAGCTTTTCGTAGACCCGGTTCAGATGGGTGCGGATCGTCGCCACCGAGACGCCGAGCTCCTGGGCGATCGCCTTGTTGCCCAGACCCTTGCCCACCAGGCGGACGATGTCGAGCTCGCGCGCGGTGAGCGTCTCGCCGGCGGTCTTTCCCACCTCTTCGCTCCTCGCGGTGGGGGAGGCCGGCGGAGCGACGACGGCGGCCTGGGCGACGACCGGGCTGACGTAGAAGCGGCCCTGGAGCACCTCCAGGAGGGCGAGCTTGATCTCCTCGCCGGCGGCGGTCTTGGGCAGATAGCCGTAGGCGCCGGCCGCGAAGGCCGCCTGCACATAGCAGGGGTCCGTGTGAAGGCTCAGGATGAGGACCCGCGCCTGCGGGACGAGCTCCCGCAGCCGGCGCGTGGCCTCGATGCCGTTGAGCTCCGGCATCGAGATGTCGGCGAGGACGAGGTCCGGCCGCAGGGTCTCCGCGGCCGCCAGCAGCGAGCGACCGTCCGTGGCGGTCCCCACCACTTCGAAGCCGGGCTCGAGGATCTTCCGCAGGCCGGCGAGCATGATCGGGTGGTCATCGGCGACGAGCACTCTGGGGCGTGGTTCCGGCACACCTCTCCCTCCCTCGGCAACCCGGTCGATCCGCTCCTGCGGTCCGGGGGATTCCAGTAGCGGAACAGTAGTAAAGGGCGA
>Ga0137403_10001534_pt1 | contig 28977 bp, 28 predicted proteins | sample CZOMad2_1_16fung_FD_122057 | JGI IMG/M metagenome (GOLD analysis project Ga0137403, IMG submission 122057) | Vadose zone soil fungal communities from Angelo Coast Range Reserve, California, USA - CZOMad2_1_16fungal (Hybrid Assembly) | ecosystem: Environmental > Terrestrial > Soil > Vadose zone... | reverse complement strand
TTACGCAGATGGGCGCATTAAAGAATCTTTGATGCGCCCATCTGCGTAATTCGCGTAATCCGCGGCTAGAATTCCGTCCTTAATCGCACGGCGAAGTTGCGGGAAGCGTCCACAGCGGTTCCTGAAAATACTCCCGCAAAATTGATCAGGTTGAGCCGGTTCGCCAGGTTGAAGCCGTCGGCCTGAAGCCGGACCTTGAATTTGTCCGTCCGCACAAGGTCTATGCCGGCGGAGAGGTCCAGCGAAGCGGAAGGGTGGATCCTTCCGCGCTCGAAGTTCACCTTGCTCAGGATGCGAGCCCCGTACTGCTGCTCGATAAATTGCTGATTCGATATTCCGTTCACTTCGAAAGGCAACCCACTGTTGTACGAAGCTGCGAAAGCGAACCACACGCGCGGATGGACCTGGACGCGAAGGCGCGTACGCAGCGTATTGCGCTGGTCTTGAGAAATCGGAAACACTCCGGTACCGGCAAGCAGTTCGTCGGCGTTGTTACCCAGGAACAATCCTCCGGCGACCGGCAATTTTCCGATTCCAATCATGTTCGTATAGCTCACTTCCCCGCTGAATGGTCCTAAGGAGCGCACTTCGATCTTGGCTTCGGTGCCGCGGATCGTGGCTTCGGAGAATGAGATGGGAAAGCTCACGCCGGTGTTGAGCAGCAGGCTGTCATCGGCGAAATTCTCGAAGCGGCGCCGGTACCAGCTGCCGTCGATGCGCACATGGTTCGACAAGCTTTTGGAAAAACCGGTTTCCACAAAATTACCCCGCGACGGGAGCAGGGGAAGAAAGCCGCCTTCGCCGCCGAGGTTTCCCACTCGATCGGAACTGGCAAGCAGAATGTTTTCCATGGCCGGAATCTGAAACACTCGATCATATGAAGCGCGCAGCACGAGTCCGGCGTGCGGAACGTCGAACGCCGCACCAAGGCGCGGGCTCCATGCATTGCCTTCCTCGACCAGGCGATAGTGATCAAAGCGCACGCCGGCGTTCAGGTTGAATCTCCCGATGCGCCAGGAATCCTGGACGAACCCGGAGCCGGTGCGGCCGCGAGCCGAATCGGAAAACCGGAAATCCTGGGGAATGTCGCCATCAAAGACCCGCACCGGGCCCAGCCGGTAAGCGACGATGTGAAAACTCAAGTCTTCATGAATCGATGTGAACAAGCCCTCCCCGCCGGCCTTGAGTTCGTGGTGTCCGTACTGCGCGGAGATGCTGCCGGCGAAGTAACCTTCACGGAAGCCGCGATTCTGAGCGGGAAGGATCGGCGTGGAGAAGGGATTCGACCACAACTCAACACTTGTATCGCGCACCATCGTCCGGAATTGCCCCATAATGCGCGGCGAGAAGATGTGCGTGTGCGATATCTGCCCGAGGGTCTCGCCTACGCTTCTGTCCTGCCGCTGCCCCGCCATTTCCTGCAGCAACTCGTTGGGCACCATGAACCGCGTGTCGCGGCGGTAGGCATAAAAGCGAGTGCGATCGGCGTTCGACCACAGGCGTTCGAATGTCCCGGATACTGCTCCGCCGCTTCCCCGGTTTGTGTAGTTCTCTTCTACGGGCGGATCGAGATATCGATGCGTTGCCATCGCTTCACCGCTGATGCCCGCTGTGGTGCGGCCGTGGTTATAGCCCAGCGACAGGGAGCCGCCGCGGTTCGCAAAGCTGCCGCTTTGAAATGATGCGGCGCCGTGGAGTCCCCGGCGCGCGTCCTCGCCACTCGCGATTTCGATGACGCCACCGAGTTTCAAACCGAACTCCGCCGGATAGCCTGCGGTGCGAACGTTCACGGATTGGTATTCTCCGAGATCCACGGATTGAGCAAACGCGGGAGAGCGATTGTCGTAAAGCGGTATTCCATCGACAACATATTGGACGTCGTATTCCGAACCCCGTGGATGAAGTACTCCATTCGCTTCCAGCAGCCAGCCGGGCTGAGTATTGACCAGGCCGATGACGGAACGGCCGGGCGCCGATGCCGGACGATCTTCGAGCAACTCGCGGGGCAGGTACTGAGCGGTTCGTAGCGGATCGAGCAGAGTGTCGACTTCTTCGGTGACCTCGATGGTCGAGCTCAATCGCGACAATTGCAGCGTAACGCGATGTTCGAGCGGGAGTTGTGATCGAATCTCGATGGCATCGGAAAGAGGCGCGAACCCGTCGCTGCTCACGACGAGTTCATAACGGCCCGGAGGAAGTGCGCGAACCACGGACCGGCCTGACTCGTCCGTTTGAAAAGTGCGTTCGACGCCTGTAGCTTCTCCGACGATCCTGCAGTTCGCTTTTACCGCGCCCCCCTGTGGATCCGTCACCTCAAGCCGCAGTTCTCCACTGATCCGCTGACCTGCTACCGGCGACGAAGCCAGGAGCACCATTCCTGCAACCAGGACCCGAAACATCGACTCCATCCCCCGAACCCCTTAACCGCTTTTACGTGTTGGACTTTATCATTGAACTGTGGCGGCGGTCTATGACCGCCGGCGATGCCATACTGGGTGTTCAGGCGCTCAAAGAACCCCGCCACAGTAAAGGAGACCGCCATGTCGATGTCGGATTATCTGCACAAAATCCGCGAAAAAGTGGGACATGATTTGCTTGTACTGCCCTCGGCTGCCGTTGCACTGTTCGATGGACAGTCCCGCCTCCTCCTCGGCAGGCACTCCGACCGTCAGCGATGGGTTCTACCCGGTGGTCTCGTAGAACCCGGCGAACTACCCGCCGATGCCGCGCTTCGCGAAGTATGGGAAGAGACGGGACTTCGCGTTGAACTCACCGGCATCCTTGGCGTCTTCGGCGGTCCCGACCTGGTCGTTGACTATGCCAACGGCGACAAAGCCTCCTACGTGGCGACTGTTTTTCGCGGCAGGGTTATCGGCGGGGAACTCCGTCCGGACGGTGCCGAGATCCTGGAGATCCGTTACTTTTCAGCTCCCGATATCGCAAATGTGACCACGCCGAAATGGATAAGCGCGGCTCTGCCGGCGTTATTCGCCGACGCAGCCAGGACGATCTTCCAGCCGCCGTCATGGACAATTTAACTGTAGCGGCGCTCTATGAAGGTGTGAACCAATTGATAAATCTACCAAGAGATCAATTGGTTCACATCTCGTCAGTTTCCGGTCAGTTTCGTATCCCCTTTTGCTGAACATCGCTGAAGGGGTAGTGACGGTCAATCGGTTTTGTGTCGGGCTGTGAGGCCGTCATTGGCTATTTTGCCGGCGTCGGTTGTTTGTGTGCCCGATTCGTTTTTCAGTTTCCTCCGGATTTATGCCGTCTGCACTGTTGCTCTCCAACTCAGCCGTATCCATTGCTGAATGTTGTAAGTCAGGCAAGCCCACACTGCCTCAATTCGAACTTTGCTTAACCCTTTTAGGCGAAATCGGCGCAACCTCAGTTTTTCTTTGATCCACGCGTTCGGAAATTCCGCAACCTGGGCACGAGTTCGATAGATTTGCTTGGCCTCATCGGTCTGCATCTTGGCGCGGAATGCTTTCACCGCTTCGGAGTCTTCTCTTCGCACGATGCCTCTGGTGGCACTCTTCGGACAGCATTGATCTCGGAATGGACACGCCGCGCAATCCGACTCCAAAGCCCGGTAGTGATATTCGATCCGGCCTTCACATTGACGAGCCTGTTTCCGTTGGAGCGTCTTGTCCGCTGGACACTTAAACGTGTCGGTGACCGGATCGTATCGAAACTTGTCCGGATAGAATTCCGGGCTGATGCCGCGCTGCTGGAAGGACGCTTCCGTATGGCTGTCCGGCACCGGGCCGAACAAGTCCACACCGCGCTTGGCCGTGACTTCGATGTTGCCGTTCTTGATGTAGCCTCCGTCGACGACCATTTGTGCGGGTGTTTGTCCCGTGTTGGCCTCCACCCGCTGGATACCTTCAGTCAGTTGATCGTAATCGTTGCCAGCCTGTGTTGTCTCGACCGCGACGATGATCCCATGCGACGCTTCCGTCGAAATCTGCACGTTATAGCTCGGGGCAAATCCACCATCGGATTGTTTCATCACTCGGGCTTGCGGATCCGTTTCGCTGACCCGTACCTTGTCTTTCTCCGATTCCGGACGACTTTTCTGAAGTTCTTCCAACTCCTGGAGGGCTTGCTCCAGCCGTTGCTGCTTTTCCCGACTCGCGCGTTGTCGCGCCCGAATGGCTTGTTGGGTCAATTCCTCCGAGTCCGGACTGCCCATCGCTTCCACTTGCTGACGCGCTAACTCCAGATGTTTACGAATCCGATCTTCACGTCGGAAGCTGCGCCCGCTCGCCTGTGCCTTGACCTTCGTCCCGTCTTGCATCACCCGTGTCAGTTCGACCAGCCCTTCCGCGCTCAGCAGTCCCAATACCTCCACGAACATCTCATCCAAAGCTTCCTTATCTTCCACTCGGAAATCCGCCAGCGTGTGATAGTTCACCGCTTCCATTCCCGTCAACCATTGGCAGCCCGGCTCGTAATTGCACATCCGCGATAACTCCCGGGCTGAACTCACTCCCAGGCTCGTCGCATATATCCACAGCGACGTTAATAGCCGCGGATCTAAACTGCTTTGTCCCGCTCGTCCTTCTACCGCCTTGATCCGCTTTTCCAGACGGCCCATGTCCAACCGCTTCACCATCGACCAGATACCGCGCACCACGTGATCTTCATCGACCAATTTCTCCACGTCGATCGGCCGCAGCATCGTCTGGCTCCGATCAATCGGCTTCAGCCGCTTTGCCGGCTCCTGCACCCTTTCACCTTCTCGCACTGGCTCTTGTTCCGTTTTGAACGCCTCTAGGTTCTCTCCCAATAGCCTCAAGCTTTCCGACATTCTTTTCTCCTCGCGATTCTCTTGCGAGGAAATCTTCCGATATCATTCGTCCAGGTTGGGTCCGTAGCCACGGCTCAATTCATTCACAGCATCTATGACCGCCGGTATTGCGTCGATTCCAGGAAAGAGCGGCGCTCATAGAGCGCCGCTACAGTAAGACCAACATTAATCAAATTTAAGGTGGATTTAATCATCCCATAATGTTTCGCGCGTCTCTAATGTCGGAGATTGTTGTCGACGAGAGCGAATGGGGAGAGCCTATGAGAGTCCGTCAGAGTTTCATCGTCACCATCATATCCGTCCATTTCATCATGGCCGTGGCGGCTGCTGAATTATCAGCGCAGAGGTATGGGTCTCTGCGCGCGTACAGCGCATCTCTGGAGGCTCTATCCCAGGAGGTGAGCCAGACCGTAGTTCAGGTGAACACGACGGGTTACTCTCTCGAGGAAGACGCGGAACGGCGAAGGGTCGGCACCCTGTCGAGCGAACACGGCAGCGGGTCGGGTGTGATTCTGAGCGGGGATGGATACATCATGACCAATTCGCACGTTGTTGAAGGGGCGCGACGCATTCGTATCCACCTCAGCGGATTGGATGGAAACTCCCGGCGAACCATGTACGATGCAAAGCTCATCGGGATGGATCGTGAGACGGATCTCGCGCTCATCAAGATCGACGTTCAGAACGTACCCCACCTCGCCTTCGCGGACTCAAACGATCTGAAGCAGGGACAGGTCGTTTTGGCCTTCGGCAATCCACTCGGAATGGAGAACTCGCTAACCATGGGCGTCATCAGTTCGGTCGCACGGCAACTGAACTCGGACGATCCGCACGTGTACATCCAGACGGACACACCGATCAATCCCGGTAACAGCGGCGGTCCGCTTGTGGATGTTGACGGTCGCGTCGTAGGTATCAATGCATTCATCCTGTCGCAGTCGGGCGGAAGCGAAGGCCTTGGATTCGCGATACCGAGTAACGTTGTGAATTTCGTGTACCGGCAGTTGAAGAGGGATGGGCACGTTCATCGCGGCCAGGTGGGAATCAACGTCAAGACGATTACACCCGCAATCGCCGCCGGATTGAACCTGACATCCGACACAGGAGTTCTGGTGGAAGATGCGCTCCCGGACGGTCCGGCCGACACAGCCGGCATCGAAGTCGGCGACGTCATTGTGAGCATCGGCGGAAAGCCGGTCCGGAATGTCCGGGATTTCGCTCTGAACTTTTACCGGTATGAGCCCGGCACTACCACAACCATCGAGGTCGTCAGGGGTGACGGCAAGCATTCCCTCCAGGTTCCCATCGACGAACGCAAGAACGATCCGCAGCGCTTCGCGGACATGGTCAAACCTGCGCAGGACATCGTCCCGAAACTCGGTATTCTCGGGCTCGAATTGGACGAGACTGTCCGCGGGATGCTGCCCCCGCTTCGCTTCGATGACGGCATCCTGGTCGCCGCATTCGCCGGCTCTTCGTCCTACTTTGGCGATGAGCTTCAGCAGGGCGACGTCATCTATTCGATCAACGGCAAGCGAGTGGCTACCGTCTCCGCTCTTCTCGGCGAAATGGTCCGGCTGAAAACGCAAGAGCCAATTGTCCTTCAGGTTGAACGGGCCGGACTCCTGCGGTTCCTGGTCCTGGAAGCGGAGTGAACCGTATCATCTCGTCAAGTGGCGGTACTTGATACGGTGGGGTTGGTCGGCGGCCGAACCGAGGCGGGCGCGGCGATCGGCTTCGTAGTCGGAATAATTGCCTTCGAACCAGACGACGCGGCTTTCGCCTTCGAAGGCGAGGATGTGCGTGGCCACTCGATCGAGGAACCACCGGTCATGGCTGATCACAACCGCGCAGCCGGCAAAACTCTCCAGGGCTTCCTCGAGCGCCCGAAGCGTATTCACATCGAGGTCGTTTGTCGGCTCGTCCAGCAGCAGGACGTTGGCTCCTTCCTTCAGCATCCTGGCAAGATGAACTCGATTCCGCTCGCCGCCCGAAAGGCTGCCGACCTTCTTTTGTTGATCGCCTCCTGAAAAATTGAAACGCGCGACGTACGTGCGTGAGTTCACCTGGCGCGAACCGAGCTGCACGGTATCGAGGTCGCCCGAAATTTCCTGCCACACGCTCTTGTTGGGATTCAGCACATCGCGGCTCTGATCCACATATGCCAGTTTCACCGTCTCGCCGAGCCGGATCGATCCGGAGTCGGATTTCTCCTGGGCCGTAATTATCCGGAACAGCGTCGTCTTTCCGGCGCCGTTGGGTCCGATAATTCCCACAATTCCTCCCGGCGGCAGACGAAAGTTCATATCCTCAAAAAGCACGCGGTCGCCGTACACCTTCTTGAGACCTTCGGCCTCAATGACGACCTGGCCCAACCGCGGTCCCGGCGGAATGTAGATCTCGAGTTCCTGCGAGCGCTTCTCGGTTTCCTGGCTCAGCAAAGCTTCATATGAATTGATGCGGGCCTTACCTTTGGCATGACGTCCCTTCGGCGACATCCGAATCCAATCCAGTTCTCGCTGGAGCGTCTTCTGACGGTCGGTTTCCGTCTTTTCTTCCTGCTGCAACCGGGTCCTTTTCTGCTCGAGCCACGACGAGTAGTTCCCTTCCCAGGGGATTCCGTGGCCGCGGTCGAGCTCGAGAATCCACCCGGCAACGTTGTCGAGAAAGTACCGGTCGTGAGTGACGGCAATCACCGTTCCGGCGTATTGCTGAATGTGGTGCTCGAGCCACGCAACGGATTCGGCATCGAGATGGTTCGTCGGTTCGTCCAGCAGAAGAATGTCCGGCTTCTGGAGCAACAGGCGGCAGAGCGCTACCCGGCGCTTCTCTCCGCCGGACAGGATCGATACGGACGTGTCGGGAGGAGGACACCGAAGCGCGTCCATTGCCATTTCGAGCCGCGAATCCAGGTCCCACGCCTGAGTGGCATCGAGCTTCTCCTGGACCTTCCCCTGACGCTCGAGCAGGTCCGACATCTCATCGTCCGACATCGGCTCGCTGAACTTCGCACTGATCTCGTCGAATTCCTTCAACAGATCGACGATCGGCTGAACGCCCTGCTCGACGATCTCGCGGACTGTTTTCGTGGGATCAAGCTGCGGTTCCTGCTCGAGAAATCCGATGGTGAAGCCGGGTGAGACGGCGGTCTTGCCCTGAAACTCCTGATCCACTCCGGCGAGAATGCGCAGTAGCGAGCTCTTCCCCGAACCATTCAGGCCGATGACGCCGATCTTCGCACCGTAAAAGTACGAGAGATAAATGTCTTTGAGGACAGCCTTCTTGTCGTAGTACTTGCTTACTCCGATCATGGAGTAAATAACTTTGTTAGGAATCGTGCTCATGAGGAGGGAAATCGGACTATCGAGATTTCTTAAAACTCGCCAGCGCGTCCGTCTCGGATTCGTGAACGTCAAAAACACTGTACAGCTTGGTGAACTGAAGCAGGTCTGTAACCTGTCGTCCAGGATTGCTCAGCTTCAGCTCGCCCCAGGCCTTGCGCTCCTTGCTCTCACACTGGGGACAGTTATCCCAATTGCCGTCTTCATCCTTGAACACCGTGGCACCGCACTTTCCACAGATGGTCTGAGTCACGGTCCCCAGCGCCATGATCAGCTCACCAAGACCACTGCTATCGATGTAGGAAACGTCTTTCAGGTTGAGCAGGATTCTGTTGTGACCTTTCGCCACTTCATCCCGGATCGTCTGCCGCAAAGCCGTGAGCGCTTCGCCCGCGGTGATTCTACCGGCAAGATCCACGACCGAAACGGTGTCTAGCCTTCTCGTCGATAATTTGAATTCCATAGCTTCGCCCATATTCTATAGCCGTTTGAGCCGCGGATGACGCGGATTACGCGGATTACGCGGATGGCGCAGTCAAAGGTTCTTGATGCGCCATCCACGAAATCCGCGTCATCCGCGGCTAACTTCCGGTACCCAATCGAGAATCGCTTTCAGAATCGTGTCCGGATCGATACGTTCGGCTTCACCTTCGAAGTTCAGAATCACGCGGTGCCGGAGAGCGGGCAACACCACGTGCCGAATGTCTTCATAAGCGACCTCAGACCGCCCGCTCAACAGAGCGCGGACCTTGCCGCCGATGATCAGCGCCTGCCCGCCGCGGGGGCTCGCGCCGTAGCGGAGATACTTCTTTGTCTGCTCGTGGGCCAGCCCTGTGCTGGGTTGTGTGGCCATTACGATGCGGATCGCGTAATCCTGAACGGCATCCGAAATGGGAACCGCGAGCGCGACATCTCGGAGTTGCAGGATCTTTTCAGCGTCCCAGACGCGCTCGACTGCCGGTTCTTCGAGATACGTCGTGCGGTCGAGGATCGTGTGTATGTCATCGATGCCGGGGAAATCCATCCGGAGCTTGATGAAGAACCGGTCGAGCTGTGCCTCCGGCAACGGATAGGTCGCTTCGAGTTCCAGCGGATTGAGCGTTGCGAGAACGACGAAGGGGTTCTCCAGCTTGTACGTCTGCTTTCCTACCGTAACGGTCTTCTCCTGCATCGCCTCGAGCAACGCAGACTGCGTCTTTGGCGTCGCGCGGTTGATTTCGTCTGCCAGAATGATGTTTGCGAAAATCGGGCCCGCCTGGAAGTCCAGAAATTTATCGCCCTGTTCGTTTTCCTGGACGACGTTGGTCCCGACAATATCCGCCGGCATCAGGTCCGGCGTGAACTGGATACGGGAGGACCTGAGATGCAGCGCGTCGCTGAGCGTCTGCACCAGCTTGGTCTTGCCGAGCCCGGGCACGCCTTCCAGAAGGACATGCCCCTTGCCGAGAACGGTCATCAGGATGTCGTCGATCAGGTCGGAATAACCGACAATGATCTTCGAAATTTCCTTATGGACATGCTTGAAATCGGCCTGGAACGCTTCCATCTGGCGGTCAAAGTCTGTTACCGGATCGCTCATGCCGGGAAGGTTAACCGTTTTCCCGACTTTCGGCAATACATCCTGAAACCAACATTTCTATTACACTGACATCGTGACCATCTTCGGACACCGCGGGGCACCAGGGTACCCGCGCCATGGCGAGAACACGATCGCAAGCTTTAACAAGGCGCTTCAAGCCGGGGCCGGCGGGCTGGAGTTTGATGTACGGCGGTGCGGCGACGGGCGCATTGTGGTGATCCACGACGACACCATCGATCGCACAACCAACGGCAAAGGCCGCGTTGCCGACCTTTCCTACGACCAATTGAAGGTATTCGATGCCGGATTCGGCGAACCGGTTCCTCTCTTGTCCGACGTGCTCGACCGGTTCGGGGCCAGATGCCTGCTCAATATCGAACTGAAGGACGCCGGGATAGTACCGGATGTGAAGAAACTTGTTCTCGAGAGGCGGCTGGCGGAACACGTCATCGTTTCCGCTTTCGAGTGGGCAGAACTTCCGGGGCTGGCCCCTGAAATCCCTATCGCCCTGCTGACATCCAGACTCGAGAATTTGTTGATAGCAGCGCGGGAACTCGGAGCTGCAGCCATACATCCTCGAAAGGACATCGTGACCCCGTCACTCATTGCAGCGGCCCGCGAAGCACAATTCCGAATCCATGTCTGGACAGTCAATGAGCCGGCCGAGATGTCCCGGTTTCGGCAACTTGGTGTCGATGGAATCTTTACGGACTTTCCCGAGCGATGTTTGACGGATGTTTGACGTTTGTATCATAGGCGCCGGAGGCATTGTCGGCCGGGCGATCGCGCGAGAGCTGGCCGGACGGCGGCTGTCCGTGGCTGCCCTCGAGAAATACTCAACGGCGTGCCAGGAGACCTCGGGACTCAATAGCCGCGTGATCCATTCCGGATTTCACGAAGCCCATGGAACGTTGAAGGCCGAGCTTGCGCGCGAAGGCAGCAGGCTCATGATCCAATACGCCGAGGAGCGCGGCATCAACTTTCTGCGAGCCGGCATGCTGATTGCGGTTCCCCACGGCAGCATCCACGCCGGATTGTGGAAGGAGGTGGATGCCCTCTGGAACCTGTGGAGCGAAGGCCGTCGTCAAGACATTCCATTCCGATTCATCCTCACTCCCGGCGGCGTTCGCAAGCTCGCACCGATTCGCGCGCTCGGTGGGATCTTCATCCCGTCGGTTTGCGTGATCGACCTCGAACAACTGGCCTCGGCCCTGGAAACGGACGCAAAGGCCGGCGGCGCGCAGTTCTTCTACGAGAATGAGGTGACGAGCATCGGGCGTGAAGGTTCAAACTTCGTGGTGCTTACCTCTTCGGGAGAGTTCAAGGCGCGCGTCCTGATCAACTCCGCCGGGCTAAGAGCGCATGAGATCTCGGTGATGGCCGGCGGTCCGAAGTACGAAATCGAGTTTCTACGTGGCGACTATTACGAGCTTATCGGCGGCATCGCACGCTGGAAAATCCACACTCTGGTGTATCCCGCCACGCGGGCGCAGTCCCGATCCAAGGGTATTCACTTCGGTCCCCGGACAGATGGGCGGCTTTACCTCGGTCCGAACGCATCGCCGAAGATGGAACAAGCCCCGAAACAACTCTTCCTGGAAGCGGCTCAAAAGTTCCTGCCTGAAATTCGCGAGACTGATCTGGAGTGGGCCTATGCGGGCATACGGCCAAAGCGCGTGTCCAACAATGGCAAATCCGATTTCACGATCCGGCTGGAAAACACCGGTCTCCCATTGATCAATCTCATCGGGATCGATTCCCCGGGACTTTCGGCGAGCATGGCCATCGCTCAGTACGTCAACCGAATGGTTGGACAACTCTTCTAAACTGGAAAGATTTTTAGCCGCGGATTACGCGAATTACGCGGATGGGCGCGCTATCACACCGTATTCGGATGGTATCAAGACGGTGCGCGCCCATCCGCGTAATTCGCGTAATCCGCGGCTAATTACAAAACCCCGTGGACTAAGTCGCGCTTCCGCGAGCCCGCTTGACTGCTTCGGGTTCCACTTCGAGGATTTCAAAGATTGTGTTCAGTTTTGTTATCTGGAGGAGTTTCCCGACTCGTTTCGTGGGATTGAGCAGCGTCATGTGGCCACTGCGATTCTTAATGGACGTCCAGATCGAGACGAGCTGGCCCAACCCCGAGCTGTCGATGTAGTCCACATCGGACAGATTCACAACAAAGTGACGATGGCCTTCATTCAAAAGCCCGCCTATTTTGTCGCGGAGCGGCAGATCGAGAATCCACAGGCGGCCGATCAAATCGAGCACTACCACCTGTGACACAAGGCGCGACTTTATGATCAGCGGCATAGTGGGCAGATTCTATAACGAACGTCAACATTCACGCTCGGCCCGCCACCTCTCCGGTTTGGGTGTTCACCCGCACGACCTCGCCTTCCTTCATGAACAATGCCACGCGGACCTCCAGGCCCGTTTCCAGCTTTGCGACCTTCGTGGCACCCCCGGCGGCCGTGTCACCGCGGAAGCCAGGCTCGGTGGACGCGATGGCTAACTCGACGTATTGGGGCAATTGCAGCGAAACCGCCTGTCCGTTGTACGTGAAGATATCGAGAATCAGCCCTTCCTTGAGGTACCCGCGATCGTCGCCGATGCTACCTTCAGAAAGCGTAAATTGTTCATAAGTCGACTGATCCATGAAGTGGAAGCCGTCCGAATCCTGGTACAGGAAGGAAACCGCCGAGAGCTGGACGTCCGGTTCGGCAAACTTCTCGCTCGTCCGGAAGGTCTTTTCCAGAACCGAACCGTTGAGCAGGTTCTTCAAGCGCGTTCGTACCATCGTGCTCGCGCCCCGCGCTGTGGGTGTAGCGAAAAAGACATCGAGGACGTTGTAAGGCTGACCATCAACCTCGATCAGCATCTTTTTCTTTAATTCGTTTGCTCCGATCAGGGCCATATTTTTATTGTACCGGGCTATGTCCTTTGTGTATAAGGAAGCCGCATTCAACGGACTGAATGCCCACTTTCAAGGAGGAACATATCGTGAACCCGTCCATCGAAATACAACTTAACATCGAAGAACTGGAGCGGAAAATAGCGCCGGGCGGAGGCGAGACTGTGCTGCCCCTGGGAGTATGCCCAATAGCGCTGGAACGCCCCGTAATCGATACGCCCATCCACATCAGCTGGCCATTTCACGGGTAATAGCTTCTGGAGGTCTAATGGATGGCCAGAGCTTTCCCGTCGTTGTGTGTTGTGAGTGCGGCCTGACCTGGCATGTCGCCATGGTCCGTGGCGCAGCAGGACAGCCGGGTTGGTTGGCGTGCACGTGCAGCGCTGAACTCGTGGCGTGGAGCGGAACGGTCTCGTTCAAACTTTCGCCCGTCGGGCCGGTTTGAGTGGATCTACAACGATTGGCTCCAGCGGTAGCCTAACCAGATTCCGACGATGCCGCCGACAGCGGCGAGCGCGAACGCGGAGAGGGACATCAAGTCGCCGCCCCAGAGTGTGGGCAGCAGGTTGCCGATGGTCGAGCCAACGAAGAAGCCGATCCAGATGAATTTCTTCGTCATATCATCAGAAGCATAGTTCGGGGACACAACTGTAGCGGCGGTCTATGACCGCCGGCGATGTCGCAATTGCGGGATCGCCGGCGGTCATAGACCGCCGCTACAGTTGTGTCCCCGAATTTCTTAATTCCGCTATTTTATCAGGCGGGACGGCAGCGGATGCGAGTGCCGAGCTCCAGTGACATCTTGATCTCTTCTGCAGGCACGTTCGCAGGAAAGTAAGCTCCGGAGACTCGCGCCCGATGAAAGCTCGCGCCTTCGAGGTTTGCCTGAGACAGATCCACCCCGCGAAGGTCCGCTGAATGGCAGTAAGCGTCGCGCAAATCCGCCTTGTGCAAGTCCACGTGGCGCAAGTCCGCGCCTCGAAGATTCGCGTTGGACAAGTCCAGGGTTTCGGTCTTGCGCGTCGAAGCATTGAATTGTTCGACCTCACCGTCACGAAGCATCAAGACGAGAGGTCCCTCTTTGAATTTCGACATCACTCCTCCTGCCTGTACCCGGTATCGGCAGTCCGGCAAATGAACATTAGTGCTAGAATCCGGCCACTATGGCGAAATCGCAAAAAAGGGTCACCCGGCGGGAATTCATTGGTGCGGCTCTGGCCGGAGCGGCGCTATCCGGCAAAGGGGTAGCTCAGGAGCAGAAACCCAACGTTCTTTTCATCCTTGCAGACGATCTTGGGTACGGCGACCTCAGCGGCTATGGCCGTCCGGACTACAAGACCCCGGTGCTCGACAATCTGGCAAAGCAGGGTTTGAAATTTACGGATGCTTACGCTGCCGCGCCGGTGTGCACACCAACGCGAACCGCATTCATCACAGGACGCTATCCGCAGCGGCTGCCGATTGGATTGGAGGAACCATTATCGGACGCGAACATGCAGGTTGGAATTCCGCCCGAGCATCCGACCATTGCGACGTCGCTTAAAGGGAATGGTTACGAAACCGCATTGATCGGTAAGTGGCACCTCGGCAACCTGAGGGAATTCGGGCCAAATCGGCATGGTTTCGACGAGTTCTTCGGAATCAATGGAAGCTCCGCCGACTACTTCACGCACAACAACAACGCCGGCCGGTTCGACTTGTTTGAAAACCTGGAGCCATCGCGTGAAGAAGGCTACCTAACGGATCTCTTTACGGAGCGTGCCGTTCGCTTCATCAGTCGAAAAAGGACTCGCCCGTTTTATCTGAGCCTGCACTACAACGCTCCGCATTGGCCCTGGGAAGGGCCGAACGACAAGTCGATCGACCATAATCATCGGCCGATGACGGATGGAGGGTCGCTTGGCACCTATGCGGAGATGATGAAGAGCATGGACGCCGGCATCGGCCGCGTGCTCAAGGCGCTTTCCACGGCCAAACTGGATCGAAACACTCTGGTGATTTTCACCAGTGACAATGGCGGCGAGCGCTATTCCTTCAACTGGCCGTTCTCGTTTCAGAAGTTCAACCTCTGGGAAGGCGGGATTCGAGTGCCGGCCATCGTGCGCTGGCCCGGCGTGATTCCCGCCGGAAAAACCACGAATCAGGCAGCCACGACCCTGGACTGGACTGCGACGATCCTGGCCGTTACCGGAAGCAAACCCGATCCCGATTACCCCCTAGATGGTCAGGATCTCATGCCGGTCCTCACCGGAAACAAGCCGACCTACGACCGAACGCTCTTCTGGAGAATCGTCATTCAGGACGCCGCCCGGATAGGTAAATGGAAGTACTTGCGGGAGGGCCGAAACGAACATCTTTTCGACCTGTCAGTAGATCCCGGTGAAAAGAATGAGTTAAAGGGCAGGCAGCCCGAGGTTTTTGAGAAGATCCGCTCCGAATATCAAACCTGGAATTCGAAAATGCTTCCTGGCCCACGCCGGGGCTGAAGCTAATTCGGGGCTGTAGCGGCGGTCTATGACCGCCGACGATCTTGAATCGAGCATCGTCGGCGGTCATAGACCGCCGCTACAGCCCCGAATTAGCTTTCCCGAAATATTCCGGCTACAAAGTTTTATAGTTGATTTAACTCATCAAGTTAGTCTATAAATTGATTGGATTTAGTTAACGCCCGTGGAATCAACGGTGTGCTGTCCAGAAGGAGCACCAGTGAGCTTGCAATCTCTATATCCGATAGTGGGTCTGGTCGTAGGTCTCGTGGTAGGTCTTACGGGTGTCGGTGGTGGTTCGCTGATGACGCCGATTCTGGTCTTCGTGTTCAAGGTCCCGGTGGAGCTCGCGGTAGGCACGGACTTGTTGTTCGCTTCTTTGACAAAGATCGTGGGCGTCACTGCTCACAGCGCTCGGGGGAATGTGAATTGGCGGATCGTGGGAACCCTGGCGGCCGGTAGTCTTCCGGCCTCGATAGCGACAATCATTGCGATGGGATACCTCAAAGCCGGTGGAAAGCCGTTGGATGGCATTGTTCTTCCGGTGCTGGGTGTCTCGTTGGTGGCCACGGCGGCAGCGGTCCTGTTACGAAAACGGATCCTGGCTGCCAGCCAGGGACGGTACGCCCTGGGCGAAGCCGGTTCTGCTCGGGTGGCAGTACTCGTCGGCGTCGTTTTGGGAGTTCTGGTCACGCTGACTTCGGTTGGGGCAGGAGCCATCGGCGTAGCCGCACTCATGCTGCTTTATCCGGCGTTGAAGCCGGCAGCGATCGTCGGTACCGATCTGGCACACGCCATACCTCTCGTGACAGTGGCCGGGCTCGGACACCTGCAGCTCGGCAACATCGATTATCGTCTGCTGCTTGGCCTGTTGGCCGGATCGATTCCAGGAATCTATTTCGGCAGCACCCTCAGCGCGAGGCTGCCGGAAGTTCTCATGCGCCGCATTCTTGCCTGCGTTCTGCTCGTGATGGGCATCGCCTGCGTTGTAGGGAGTTAGGCGAGTCAAGAGTTTCAAATGAATCTTACGGCCAAGACGAGCGAGTTGATTTCCCGGCTGCAGCAACTGGAAGCCAGTCATTCTCCCTCCACCTTTGCCTGCAGCTTCGGCGCCGAGGACATGGTGCTCCTGGACGTGATCGCAACGCACGTTCCGAAGATTGAAGTGTTCACGCTGGACACGGGGCGTCTGCCCGAGGAAACACACGCGCTGCTGGATACCGTGCGGGATAAATATCCGGTATCCATCCGCACGTATTTCCCCGAATCCCCGTCCATTCAGGCCTGGGTCGAGCAGAATGGACCGAACGCGTTCTATCGTAGTGTGGCTCAGCGGCTGCAGTGCTGCCACATTCGAAAAGTCGAACCTCTGGCGCGGGCACTGGCAGAAAAGAAGAGCTGGGTCACCGGTCTGAGGCGCGAGCAGTCTGCGGCGCGTCAGGATCTGGAAATCGAGGCGTGGGATGAAACGCACGGTCTGATCAAGCTGAACCCGTTGCTGGAATGGACGGGCGAAGAAGTATGGTCCTACATCAATACACACGGGGTTCCTTACAACGCCCTGCACGATCGCGGTTACCCGAGCATCGGTTGCGCGCCGTGCACCAGGGCCGTCGCTGCCGGTGAAGACGGCCGCTCGGGACGCTGGTGGTGGGAACAGGAGAGCCAGAAAGAATGCGGGCTGCATTTGCACAAGAAAGTCGAAGTATGAACAAGGAATGGACGCATCTTCGCGAGTTGGAGAGCGAGTCCATTTATATTTTTCGCGAAGTGGTCGCGCAGTTCCGGAACCCGGTCCTGCTGTATTCGATCGGCAAAGACTCCAGCGTGCTGGTTCACCTGGCGCGCAAGGCTTTTTACCCTGGGCCGCTGCCTTTTCCTCTTCTCCACGTCGACACGGGCTATAAATTCCCCGAGATGATCAAATTCCGCGACGAATTTGCAAAGTCGATCGGAGCGCGGCTGATCGTCCACCGAAACGAAGACGCGATTGCGGCGGGGGCGCATCCCCTCAAGCTTGGTGTGGCGCGATGCTGCGGGCAGTTGAAGACGGCCGCTCTTCTCCACGCGCTCGAAAAATATCAGTTCGACGCAGCGATGGGCGGTGCGCGTCGCGAGGAAGAACGATCGAGAGCCAAGGAACGCGTCTTCTCGCTCAGAGATGCTTTCGGGCAATGGGATCCGCGCAGGCAGCGTCCGGAGCTGTGGAATCTCTACAGCGGAGCCATCCATGAAGGCGAATCGATGCGCATCTTTCCTCTGTCCAACTGGACCGAGCGCGACATCTGGCAGTACATCCTTCAGGAAAAGATCCCCGTTGTTCCTTTGTACTTCGCGAAGGAAAGGCCGGTGGTGGAGCGCGGCGGCACGTTGATTCCGGCGGACAACGCGCTGCATCTCAAGGATGGCGAGAAACCTCAAATGATGTCCGTGCGCTTCCGGACTCTGGGCTGTGTCCCCTGCACGGGCGCGGTGCCGTCCTGCGCGGCAAGTCTTGAAGATATCGTTGCGGAAGCCGGCGCGGCGAAAATCAGCGAACGGTCCACACGTATCATCGACCATGGCTCGAACACCATGGAGGACAAGAAGCGGGAAGGGTACTTTTGAGCATTAATGTTTTGCGCTTTACGACGGCCGGTAATGTCGATGACGGAAAATCCACTCTGATCGGCAGGCTGCTGGTTGAAACAGAGGGTGCATTTGAAGATCAGATCGAAGGAGCCCGCCGCGAAAACGAACGGCGCGGCGGCAAAGGGATCGATTTTTCGCTTCTCACCGACGGTTTGAAGGCCGAGCGCGAGCAAGGCATCACCATCGATGTCGCCTACCGCTATTTCGCAACTCCCAAACGAAAATTCATTATCGCCGACGCACCCGGTCACGAGCAGTACACGCGGAACCTCGTAACGAGCGCAAGCACCAGTGATCTCGCGGTCATTCTCGTCGATGCCCGCAACGGGATGGTGACGCAATCTCGGCGTCATGCCTTCATTGCATACCTGCTCGGAATCCGGCATTTCATCGTCGCGATCAATAAAATGGACCTCGTGGAATTCAAGCGGGAAGCCTACGACGCCATTCGGATGGATTTTATCGACTTCATCGAGCGTCTCGGCGGGGCCGACGTGTACTGTATTCCCATCTCGGCTCTGGAAGGAGATCTCGTCACCGAACCCAGCCCTCGAATGTCGTGGTACAACGGGCCAAAACTTCTGGAACTGCTCGAGTCGATCGAGGTGGATGATCATCAGTCGGAAAGGCCGTTTCGGTTTCCCGTTCAGCTCGTGAGCCGCCCGCCCGGACAGGAATTCGCGGACTTCCGCGGATATATGGGGCGTGTGGCGTCCGGATCGGTTCGCGTGGGCGACGCTGTTGTCGTTCTGCCCTCGGGCGCGCGAACGACAGTGACCGGAATCGTGAGCCAGGACGGGAGGCTGGATGAAGCGTTCAGCCGGCAATCCGTCACGCTGTTACTGGCCGACGATCTGGATATCTCACGCGGCGACCTCATCTCGTCGGAAACAAGCCTTCCGGCAGCGCGCACGGAATTCAAAGCGACGCTTTGCTGGATGAACGAGCGGAAGCTACGCCTGAACCATCGGTACGTGCTTCGCCACACCACAAGGTCGGTTCGCTGCATCATCAACGAAATCGATTACCGCCTGGACGTCAACACGCTCGACCGGGAATCGCCTGTCACCGAACTGCAAACGAACGATATCGGCCAGGTACGGATCAAAACCCTGCAGCCGATTGTTTGCGATCCCTACGATGCGAACCGCCAGACCGGCGGCTTCATCCTCCTTGACGAAACGAATGACACCGTCGCTGCCGGAATGATCCTTTGTAGCGGCGGTCTGTGACCGCCGACGACGTTGCAGGCCCGAAGATCGCCGGCGCTCATAGAGCGCCGCTACAGTGGTGGCAATCCGATGCCACCGATAAGCCACTGTAATTGCGTTCTTCCCAGCTCATCTCAATGTCTGCTAGCGTTACCGAGGTTTTTTTCCCCACGAGATAATCAAGGAAGGTACAAGATGCCGCGCTTCTCTATTGGAACTCCTGTCAGAATTATCGGCGGGATCGCGGAGTATTACTCCGGAGTTAACCCCGTCGTGGTGGAAGTGATTCCGAACGGTAACGGATTGTCGCATTTAACCCGGTACCATTTGCTGATTTCAGACCAGGTCGAAGACACCTTCTACGAGTTTCAACTGGCTCCCGATCCCGAGAGAGAGAGAACGGGTTCATAGCGGCGCTGCGGCCTCTCATCTCCAGACTGTTTGACAGGATTCCCGCCTCAAACAATAAGTGCACCCCGGCAAGTCCATACCGGCTTTTCTGACGTAAACAATGTTTGGTTCCCTGAGGGCGTTTTCATGAAGTTTTGGCGTCTTCTTGTACTGGGGGATCCCTGTCTTGAAGAGTCATCGATGAAATACGAAACAATGACGAATCCTGCACACATACTTCTTCTTGAAGACAACCCATGGGATGCCGAGTTAATCCAGGCCGCCTTAAAGACTTTGCTGGCCAACCCTCGCGTCGTTCGTGTTGAGACAGAGACCGCCTTCCGCGAGGCTTTGAACGAGGACATCGACCTGATCATCAGCGACTACTCGCTGCCTTCGTTTGATGGAAAGAGTGCATTGGCGATGGCAAGGGGCCTCCGGCCCAACGTCCCGTTCATCCTTGTCTCAGGAACGATCGGGGAGGAAGCGATTGACAGTTTGTTGGCCGGAGCCACGGATTACGTGTTGAAACACAAGTTCTCGAGGTTCGCTCCGGCGGTACAGCGCGCTCTCCAGGAAGCCGGAGAACGCAAGGCCCGCCGCGAGGCGGAGGAGGCACTGAAGAAATCCGAGGAAAAGTATCGCCACTTGTTTGAGGAATCCCGCGATACGCTGTTCATCGCTTCGTCCGACGGTAACCTGATCGACATCAATCCGGCCGGCCTGAAAATGTTTGGGTATTCATCGAAGGAAGAGATTCTTCGCGCGAATATCGGCCGCGACATCTATCGGAGCGCCCGACGTTGGAAGGAAGTCTGCAGCCTCCTTGAAGCCGAGGGATACGTTGAGGATCTCGAAGTCGAATTGAAACGGCGAGACGGCGCCAGGCTCATCGCTCTGGAGACAACGACTGTGGCTTCCAACGAGGAAGGAAACGTAAAGATATTTCACGGCACCTGGCGCGACGTTACAAAACATCGGGAGCTGGAGGCCCAGTTCCTGCGCTCACAACGGATGGAAAGCCTGGGCAGCCTGGCAGGAGGTATTGCTCACGATTTGAATAACGTACTTTCGCCTATCGTGATGGGTGTCGAAATACTGAAGGAAAAGCATACAGACCCGGACAGCATGCGATACCTGGTGATGGTGGACACCTGCGCAAAACGGGGCGCAAACCTGCTGAGACAAATCCTGATGTTCGCCCGCGGTGTCGAAGGACGCCGGACACCCCTGAGCCTTATACCCGTTTTCGAAGCAGCGGATAAAATGATCCGGCACACCTTTCCGAAATCCATCGAGATCGTCACCGATATGGCCCGGGATTTGTGGCGCGTATCTGCCGACAAGACTCAAATCGAGCAGGTGCTGATGAACCTCTGCGTCAACGCGCGCGACGCAATGCCCGATGGCGGCAGGATTACGATTTCAGTCCGCAACGAAATGGATGAGAAAAGTGGTCCGTATGTCGTCGTCGAGGTCAGCGACACGGGACGAGGTATTCCGCCCGAAAACCTTCCGAAAATCTTCGATCCTTTCTTTAGTACGAAACAAACCGGAACGGGACTCGGCCTCTCAACCGTCAGCTCCATCGTCAGGAACCACGGCGGCTTCATCGACGTCAACAGCGTCCTGGAACAAGGAACAACTTTCACAATTCATCTGCCTGCTCTTCATCGCGGGTCCGAGGAAGTACCCGTCACACCCGGACCCAGTGATTTCCCGCTCGGGAATGGTGAACTCATTCTTGTTGTCGATGACGAGGCCGCAGTCCGCGATCTGGTTCGCACGATTCTCAACAATTATGGCTATCGTGTCGCCGTTGCGGCCGACGGGATTGAGGGAGTAGCCGTGTACTCGAAACTGCGGGACGAGATCAGGTTGGTCCTGACTGATTTGGATATGCCTAGAATGAACGGCGCTGAACTGATTCGGAAGCTCGAACGAATCAATCCCGACGTTCTTGTGGTTTCGGTTAGTGGCCTGATCACCGGCGATAGTTTCGGGCAAACCATCGGCGGCCCCGTTCATGCCGTGTTGGAGAAACCTTTCTCACCGGCCGATCTCCTCAGAACGCTGCACAACGTCCTCCAGCAGCGCGCTTAGCACGCGAACTACATACGCAATAACGAAGATGATTCGATTCTATGAAGAATGGCGGTCAGTCTGGGCTGCAACAACTCCATGTCTCGCTCGAGGCTGGAAAAAGTCTCTTCGGTGGACAACCAGTCGTTCTGGCGGCCTTTGATCTCCAGCTCCAGGGCGGTGTCGGATGCCCGTTCCGCGTGAAAGTTGACGAGGTATCCTCTCAGGCTATGCGCCGTGGTTTCCAGACTTTTGGCGTCTTGTGAACCAATCGCCCGCCTCATACTTGCCATCACATCCGGAGAGCGGTCGAAGAAGATCTGTATGATCTCTGCAAGCAGTTCCGTGTCGCCACCGACGCGGTCTTCGAGAGCCTGCATGTTGATTATTACGTTATTCATGAAAACAGTCTCCTGTTCAGCCGACGCAAGCAATCCTGTCTTCGTGTTTGGATTGTTCGCACTTCTTCAGCACGCCTTCGACGTGTCTCAACAGTCCTTCTCGCGTCACCTTTCCTTGGGGCAAATGCGTCCCTTGAGGGAGGGCACCATTTGCAGCCATTCTCCGGGCGGCAGATCCCGAAATATAAATGATCGCCATTTCGGGGTATTCGTCAGCCAGGTGTCTTACAAGGTGCTGTCTGATCAGGCCCGGTGTCACTGCATCCGCAATCAACAAATCGATCGGACGCGCGTGAGCGCCGGCCACTTCTATAGCCTCACGCCAATTATCGGCCTTCAAAACCTCGCATCGTTCGGTTTCAGCGAATGTATCGAGATGGGACCCCAGGCTGTTCTCCTCGTCCGCCACAACGAGAATAGTGGAATTGGAATCGGTGGGAGAGTCCGGGTTCGTGGAGCCGAAAGCGGGGAGAGTGACCAGGAATGTGCTTCCCGAGCCGGGCTTGCTGGAAACCTCAATAGTGCCGCCGTGCTGCTGCACGATTCCGTATACAGTCGACAGGCCCAGTCCTGAAGCTACCGCCAGGCCTTTCGTCGTGAAGAATGGATCGAATATGTGAGCGCAGACTTCCGGAGACATGCCACACCCTGTATCGCTGACCCTCAGAAGGATTTCACGATTTGCGCCATTGGCCGTCTCGATGGTGAGCTTTCCGCTATCTTTCATTGCGCCGGCAGCATTCATGACGAGGTTCATTACCACCTGTCCGATCTGGCTCGGATCACCCTTGATCAAGCCCAGGTCCGGAGCGAGTTCCAGCGCGAACTCAATTTTCTGGCCGAGCGTCGATTCAAGCAGCATCTGCATGTCGAGCACGAGCTTGTTCAGGCTGAAGACTGTGGGCTCTCCTGCCTGCCTGCGGCTGAACAGTAACAATTGGCGTGTCAATAGCGCCGCGCGTTCCGAGGCCTTCTTGATCCCTTCAACGTGAACCTTGCTGCGATCATCCTGGTTCATCTGCTGGAGGAGCAGATTGCTGTGGCCCAAGACCACCATGAGCGCATTATTGAAGTTATGAGCGACGCCGCCAGCGAGAGTTCCAATGGCCGCGAGTTTCTGGCCCTGCATCAGCTGTTGTTCGAGAAGTCTTCGTTCGACCTCTCCTTGTTTCCGCTCGATGGCGTAACGGATTACTCGAAAGAGCACGCGGCTATTGACGCTGCCTTTGATGAGATAGTCCTGCGCCCCATTCTTGAGCGCCTGGAGGGCCTGCGCTTCGTCGTTGAGACCTGTCAGAACGACAACAGGTACTTCCGGTGCGGCTTCGCGCACGCGGGAAAGGGTCTCCAGACCGGCGGCGTCCTGCAGGAACAAGTCGAGAAGGATGACGTCGATGGAATTTTCGTTAAGAAAGCGGATCGCTTCGCTGAGATGCTCAACTGCTGTGAGGTCGAATTCGCCGGACCCGAACTTTAGAAAGTCCGCCCTCATCAGTCGAACGTCGATGGGATTGTCTTCAATCAGAAGTACTCGAATTAGCTTTGTCACGCCGTAGGGAGTGCAATCCCTTCGCCAAATAGAGAAGACGCTGGAAGTTATTGAAAAGAAGAGGGCGGTGGAGTCGACAGGACTATGGACCGCTGCCATATTTGACATGCGGAATTGTCAAAACTGACAGTCGATGAACGCGGGCTAAAGCCGCGACTACATTTGGAATCAACGTTCGGCCCGAATGTAGTCGCGGGCTTTAGCCCGCGTTCACAGGCCCAACTTCTTCAGCCGCCGATAGAGCGTGCGTTCGGAGAGCCCGAGCGCCTGGGCGGCTTTTAGTTTGTCATTTCCGTTCGCTTTTAAGGTTGCGGCGATGAGGTCCCGTTCGAGATCTTCGAGGTTCTGCGGCGGAGACGCTGCTGCGGTGGCCGCCGGCGTGTTCGACCGGGCTACCAGCGAGGGCAGATCCGCCGCAGTGATTTCGCCGTTCGCACCCAGCGCGTAAGCTCTCTCGATGATATTTTCGAGTTCTCGAACATTGCCGGGAAAATCATACGCCATCAGTGCGGCCATGGCGTCCGGAGTAATGCTGCTCACTTGCCGGCTGAATTTCCGATTGAGCTTCCGCACGAAGTGCATGGCAAGAGCGTGGATATCCTCCTTCATCCGGCGCAGAGGAGGAGGTTCGATCCGGACAACATTCAGCCGGAAAAACAGATCCTGCCGGAACTTGCCGGACTGCACCGCGGCTTCGACGTTCTGATTGGTAGCGGCCACGATTCGCACATCCAGATGATGAACCTGAGAACCGCCTACCGGCCGAACCTCTTTTTCCTGCAGAACGCGGAGCAGTTTCGGCTGCAACTGTATTGGAAGCTCGCCCACTTCATCGAGAAACAGAGTCCCGCCGTCCGCAGAACGGAACAACCCTCGATGGTCCGCAGTGGCGCCTGAAAACGCGCCTTTCTGGTGGCCGAAGAGCTCGCTTTCCATGAGGTCCGAAGGGATGGCCGAACAATTGACGGGCACAAAGGGACCCTTGGCGCGTGCGGACAGGCGATGGATTGCTCCCGCAATCAATTCTTTGCCCGTGCCGCTTTCACCTTCGATCAGGACTACGGTATCTGTGAGAGCAACCTTCGCAATCGTATCCTTCACCTGCTTTACAAGCCCCGAAGATCCGATGAGTTCTCCAACGGGCAGCGTCTCCGCCAGCCGCGTTCGGAGGGACGTCACTTCGGCCTGCAGGTACCGGCGTTCGACAATGCGTTTGAGCAAGTGCTGCAAAGAAATCCAGTCGAGTGGTTTGATGAGGTAATCGTACGCTCCAAGGCGGAGCGCCTGAACCGCGGTGTCCACTTCGGGAAAGCCGGTCATCACGACAGCGTCGATTTCGGGGTCGCGCCGCTTGATGGCTTCCAGTACTTCAATACCCGTCATGTCCCCCAGGTGGATATCGAGCAGAGCAGCATCAAATATGCCGGTTTCCAGAAGAGCGAGTCCTGCGCGGCCACTCGTGGCGGCCTTGCACTCGTAGCCAGCGTCGGCCAGCCGGTCCTCCAAGAGAGTTCGGATCTGCTCGTCGTCCTCAATGAGCAGGACCCTGAGAGGATTCATAAGCGCATCCTATCAGATTGCTCCGGGGACTGTCAGAGTTGGCAGAACTCTGTCAGTCCTGACACGGACGACGCCTGAAAGGCTGCCAGCCATTCCATCCAAACCCATCCCTTTCAACGACTGCCCGCCTGCAGGCTTTTGGCACGTGGTATGCCTAATAGGGGTTCACCTGAATGCGGCAAAGCACCAGCAGTGTATGGGACGTTGGTGCGTGCGCGCTGTTGAACACACTGATGGAGGAAAAATCGTGCGCGTATTGATCGCTGAAGACGATCCCGTTTCAAGGCTGATGCTTCAGGCCACACTCAGGAAATGTGGGCACGACGCCGTTGTCGCCTGCGATGGCCGGGAGGCTTTGTCCATTCTCGAACAAGACGCGGCGCCGGAACTGGCGATCCTCGACTGGATGATGCCGGAAATGGATGGCCCCGAAGTCTGCCGCCGGATTCGTCAAAATTCCACGTCCTCACCCGTCTACATCATTCTGCTGACGGCGAAGAGTCAGCGTGGAGATCTCATCGTTGGTCTGGGAGCAGGGGCGGATGATTACATTCCAAAACCTTTCAATCATCAGGAGCTGTACGCCAGGCTGCAGATCGGATTTCGCGTAGCCGATCTTCAGCGAAAGCTGGCCGATCGAGTGAACGACCTGGAAATCGCGTTGATGCGCCTTGGCCGCGCACAGCAGGCACGAAAGCTGGAAGCACTGGGCCAGATGGCTTCGGGCATCGCACACGAAATCAATACACCGACCCAATATATTGGCGACAACGTCCGTTTTCTGCAGGATTCCTGGACCGAACTCCGGCCGTTCCTCGAGTGCCAGGCGGACAACGCGGATCTGGATTACTTAATTCGCGAGGTACCGAAAGCAATCGATGAATCCCTTCAGGGAATTCAGAAGGTCGGCAAGATCGTCAGAGCCATGCGGGATTTCGCGCATCCACCCAGCGAAAATAAAGTGCATACCGACATCAACCATGCAGTCCTCACGACGATTACCGTTGCAACCAATGAGTGGAAATATGTGGCGGATATCGAAACTTCTCTCGACCCCCAGTTGCCAAGGACGCCGTGCTTCCCTGGAGAAATCCAGCAGGTTCTCCTCAACCTCCTCGTCAATGCGGCTCAAGCCATTGCAGACAGCGAGCAGAAGGGTGTGATTCGCGTAGCAACCTCCACGCAAACCGATTCAATCGAGATCCGCGTTAGCGACAGCGGACGAGGTATTCCCAGGGAACATCGGGAGAAGGTTTTCGAACCGTTCTTCACAACCAAAGACGTCGGTGAGGGCACCGGCCAGGGCCTTGCGGTTGCTTACTCCGTTATTGTCCACCAGCACAACGGCAAGATTTGGTTCGACAGCGAGTCCGGCAAAGGAACGACATTCTATATCCGCCTTCCGATCGACGGAATCGGATTTGGGAAAAATGAGTATGAAGAAGCGCATTTTGTTCGTTGATGACGACGCCCAGGTCCTTCAGGGATTAAGGCGCGGCCTGCGCTCAATGAAGGACGAGTGGCAGATGGAATTTGCCTCCTGCGGCAAGGAGGCGTTGGACGCAATGAACTCCACGCCCATTGACGTTCTCGTAACCGACATGAGGATGCCGGGAATCGATGGCGTGCAGGTCCTCGTTGAAGCTCTGGAACACTATCCGCAAACTATCCGAGTAGTCCTTTCCGGACACGCAACGCCGGAAACGCTGTTTCGTGCCGCCTCGGCCACGCACATGATTCTCATCAAGCCATGCGATACGGAATTGATCAAGGCGCGTGTCCAGCAGATGTTGCGGCGCAACGAGCGGTTGCGCGACGAATCGCTTCGGAGCCTCGTGGCAAAGGTGGCTGCAGTTCCAAGCGCACCCATGCTGTTTCTGCAGGTCGTCAAAGAATTAGAGTCGGAGAACTGCAGCCTCGAAAAAATTGCCCAGTTCGTATCGATGGACATAGGGATGGCCGCATCCGTGCTGCACTTTGTCAATTCCGGTTACTTCGGAGGCCATTCTCCGATTTCCAGTCCCGAGCGAGCCGTACACCTGCTCGGCGTCGAAGCGGTGCGTGACCTCCTTATTACCAATCGCGCCTGTTCGTCGCAGAGAACCTCCGACTTCCGGTCCTTCGATGCCACCATGGTCTGGAGCCAGGGTATCGGCGCCAGCGTCGGCGCCCGAGCCATCGCGTACGCGCACTCGGAAAATTCTGTGATGGCCGATGACGCGTTCGCCGCCGGATTGTTTCATGACATCGGACAAGTAGTCCTCAGCCGCGCCTTGGGGACATTTTATGACTCCGTTGTCGAGCGTGCCCTCTCACGGGGAGAACCGGTCTGGATGGCGGAACGGGACGTCATCGGGACCACACACGCCGAGGTAGGCGCTCACGTTCTGGGTTTATGGGGGATGCCCGATGCCGTCGTCGATGCCGTTGCCTTCCACCACTCCCCCTCCGAAAGTGGGGCTTCAGAATTCGGCGCTCTAACCGCATTACACCTGGCGGATGCGATGGAAGAGCAAAAACTCATGGAAGCTCAAGGGTGGAGTCGAACGGTCGATCGCGGCTACCTTCGCCAACTGGGGCTCGAAGGCCGCTGGGAACACTGGATGAATGCTATGTCTAAGGATGGAATAAAGCTGTGAACGATCACAAAATCTTAATCGTCGATGATGATGAATGGATCCTGAGTTGTTTCGAGCGGTTGCTCGGCCGGTGCTTCAACCTGGAGACGGCCATCGGTCCGCTGCGTGGACTCCAGTTGATCGCGGAAAACGGACCATATGCCGTCGTGTTATCGGACATGAGGATGCCCGTCATGAACGGACTCGCTCTGCTCGCAAAGGTAAAAGAACTATCACCCAGCACGGTAGGTCTGATACTGACGGGTAATGCCTACCCTCATGAAATCAAGGAGTGTCTCCGCAGCGGCCTGTTGTTCAAGCTTGTGGAAAAGCCCTGCCCGCTCGATCAGCTCAAGACGCTCCTGGAAGAAGCACTGGCGAAATACGAGGAGAACGTTCAGCGGCAGAGTCCGGTTGCGAATTACGCCAGTCCGGCGAGGGAATTGGCGTAATCCGCGTAATCGGGCCGCTACGATTTCGCGCTAACCGACTTCAGGTTTAGAAGCCTTTCGGCATTTCCGTGATAGATCTGTTCTTTCTGGGCCGCTGTGAGATCAAGGTCCTCGACGCAGCGGATCGTCTCGCGAGCATACAGACCCGGCGCGGGTTCAAACGGCATGTCGGACGCGAACAGGACTTGATCCACGCCGAAGAAATCGAGCCCACACTTCGTCGCGGGGCCGGCTCCGAACAGCGCCGTGTCCGCGTAAAAATGTTTGAAGTACTCAACGGGCCGCTTCTTCATCGATTTCAGCAGCGACACGTAATCCTCATCCGAGGTCCGCGTGCCCAGCTGATCCCAACCGTAGCCCACGCGGCCTTCGAAGTACGGAATCATGCCGCCCATGTGATGCGTGATGATCTTGATGTTGGGGTGGCGGTCCAGAACGCCGGAAAACACGATGCGCGACATGGCGACACTTGTCTCGTAGGGCCAGCCGAACGTCCACCAGATTTCGTATTTCGATTTCTCTTCCGCCAGGTAATCCGTGAAATCCGCGCCGCGAGCCGGATGCATCCAGATGGGAACGTTTCGTCGTGCGGCTTCTTCAAACAGGGGCACGAATTCGGGAGCATCGAGCGGTTTGCCCGCAACATTCGTGTAGACCTGAATTCCCAGCGCCCCGAGCTCATCGAGCACCCGCGTCATCTCTTTTTCCGCCGCCTTCGGATTGTTCATCGGCAAGGATGCAACGAAACCAGGAAAGCGGTCGGGATGTTTCTTTACCAGCTCGGCCAGGCCGTCGTTCCCAACTCTTGCCAGCTCCGGCGATTTGTCGGGCCCGGCGAGAATCTCGAGTGGCGGCAGAGGGAGTGTGAGTACCTGGAGATACTCTCCAAACTCGTCAAGTATCCTGAATCGTTTGTCGAGATCCATGATGGTGGCGATATTCTG